>Ga0209636_10005933_pt1 | contig 12464 bp, 11 predicted proteins | sample DeeMarSWOR152_54_FD_187464 | JGI IMG/M metagenome (GOLD analysis project Ga0209636, IMG submission 187464) | Marine sediment microbial communities from White Oak River estuary, North Carolina - WOR-1-52-54 (SPAdes) (version 2) | ecosystem: Environmental > Aquatic > Marine > Intertidal zone >...
AAGCGTGGAAAAATATCTATGAAATAAAGCCGAAAAAAAAAGGAAAATCGGAGGAAAAATAATTTATTTTTCAACACCTTTTTATCCTCCCTAAAAACCCATGGGATTGGTTTTTTAAAGAAAGAAACGCTATGGAATTGTGAGGAAGAGGGACATAGTGGAAAAGAAGGAACAGGCAAATCTAGGTATTTGGTCTATTATTTTGGGAGTCATAAGTATAATCTCGTTCTTATTAATGATTGATTTTATACCCGGTATATTGGCAATTTTAGCAATAATTTTAGGTGTTGTAGGGAAAGGACAAGGAGATAGATACGGACTTTATGGATTAATACTTGGTATACTAGCAATAATTCTTGCAATAGCAATGACAATCATTGTTTACATTTCATAGTGGTTTTCAACACCTTTTTATCCTTCCCGCAAAAACTCAAGGTATTGGTTTTTTAAAGAAAGAAGTGATATTAGGGAATGAGATATGGCTTTGAACTCGGGAACAATTCAAACCAATAAGTTGCTCGAGTCTTATAGGACCAGATCCCATAATCAAGATAAACAAATCCGACGATAATTTTAAGGTACCTATTTTTTGGTGTTTCTCCCCAATAATTTGCTATCCACCTATTTCGCTTTGAATTGCCAAATGTCGCATCACATTCAATGTTATCTACAAGATTGTTACGTGTGATAGTATTTTTAATTGAGTCAGACATAAAACGAACTCCGATACCGTTTTCTCGAATGTCATTTCCAATGATTTCGGTATTCTGAGAACCTCGGCATACTTCAATACCATATCGTACATTATCTGTAATAAGATTGCCAGAGATAAGGGTTCGTTGCGCATCAAATAAATAGATACCTGCTCCATATTCTTCATCATCATTATCCTGTATTATATTTCCAGAGATCACACAATCATCTGAACACCGTATCTGGATTCCGTATGCTTTATTACAAATGATATTGTTGGTAATCATAATGTTATCTGAGATCCATACGTGAATACCATCTCTCCATCCTTGTTGTACGATAATGTTTTCAGAAATCACGATATTATTACTATAAGCGCAGACATGAATGCCATTGTAGCTATAGCCCCCTCCTTCAATGTTTTCAATAGTAAACTTCTGTAATTCTGCATATTCTGCGTACTTAAAACTAACTGCATATTCACTTCCACTTCCTCTAATAATAGTATGAGATGCCTCTTCACCAATAACTTTCACTCCTTTCTCGATGACAATATTTTCGTAGTAACTTCCTTGGTATACAAAAACAGTGTCATCATCATTCGCTGCATCTATCCCGTCCTGGATATATTGGTAAGGGTGCTCTTGGGTTCCATCCCACGGTCCTTCTGTGTTATCATCATCGACATAGATTGTTTCTCCAAAAATACAATTATTTAAGTAAGTTCTTTTGTCTTGCATGTCATATTCTTCTACAATTATGATGCCAGATGATGGAATAACAATCATTCCAACAAACAACAATATTATTCCTAAAACCAAACCTTTTCTAAACATTTTCTTTTTCATTCTATCATTTTCCTCCCTTGATAATCTTTAACACAATATTATATCTGGACAATCATATATAAACATTATGTATGCCTCATTCTCCTGATTTTCAACACCTTTTTATACAAGTGGTTTCGGTTTTTCAATTGATGGTAGCAGCAAAACTCACAAATAAGGATTGTAAAACCATAGCAAAACTTTTAGAAGAAGGACACAAGCCAAAATATCTTGCTAAGAAGTATGGCGTCCACGTCTCTGTTATCTATAGAAGAGCAAAGTATGACTATCAAGCCCGTGGTATTCCTGTTGATATTAAGAATAAAATTATCAAAACAATTGAAGAAGGATATACTAAAGCTGAGGCAGCACAGCTGTGTGGATTAAATATTGGGACCGTATACAATCTTACAAGAGAATTAGGGATAAATGGGCACCATACTCAAGGGAATCATATCATACGACAGAACGGAATCAAACTACTTAACAGGTTGATGACAGACGGTTATCTTATTTCAGATTTTGTAGTGCCAGTTGTTAGAAATCTTCAACAGAAATTCCCCATTATAAGATCTGCAAGATACAGGGATAAAACTTTCTTTTATCTCCCTGGAAAAGAGGAAGAAACCATTGAAGCTTTTTTCAGGGAGAAGCCAGATAGAATTATTGGCTATGGTGCTATTGAAGAGATGGCTTATCTTCTTGGTGTTAAGGTATCGAACAAAGATAAAAGAAAGCTACTTGAGAGATACAAAAAGAAGCATGTTGATTACTGGAGATCCAGACATTTGATTCAGCGAACACTGTTTGATTTTGTGGATGATAATGAGTTCTTCAATAACTCTGAACAAGTTGAGCCTAGTTTTCGTTTGTTTCCAAAACGTGAGTTATAAGATAAAGTCACATGATTATTTAGTCAAAGAGATTACTTTTTCTTTTGCAAGTAGAAATAGACAAACAATGCAGTTATTCCCAAGAAAATTAATCCTCCAGCATATGTTAAAAACATCATATTCCAACCAACAACAATTATTGTACTCCTTATTAACAGGAAAAATACAAACCAAAGAAGTAAGTAAAAAATCCAAAAAACTTTATAATAGCGATTTTCAGGGTATTCTTTCATATATTTTCTTAATACATAAACCATTCCTATTTTCTCCAGCTATTTACTACAACTCTCTTTTATTACCATTATTTAAAGCTATGCTGGTAAAATGTCAAAATGAAAAATCAAGTGATTGTTTAATAAATCAATTTGAAGTTATCAACACAGAGTTTTTTAACGTGGAGGTACAGTATAAAAATCTATTATTTCTTCAAGTATATACGCAATTATTACTACAACAACGTACACAACAATTAGATATAAACCATATAATAAAGGATCATAATTTGGTAGTACTGCCAAAAAATATGCAGGAATTGAAAATATTAGATAAAGAACAGTTACAATCAAAACTCGCTGTTTTCTTGTACCTTTCCAACGAGCTTTTTTCTTTTTTTTAAAAATTCAATTTTCAACGAGAAAAACATGATTTAATAAATAATTGTTTTAAAACTCTAAGACTTTTCTATTAAATATATTGTTTTGTACAAACATCTGGCAGCAACTTTTATATAATATCATAAAATATATATTTACCTGGAGTAGGGGGTAAACTATGAAGAAGATAGTACCATTAATAGTGGTAGGAATATTAGTCCTTAGTGGACTAGGGGCTGTTGCTTTACCTGAAAAATTTATATCTAATCCAGTAAGCAATGAGGAATATGACTTAGTTATTATTGCTCCAGAAAAGTTTTCAACTGCGATTCAACCCTTGATTGAACATAAAAATAGTCATGAAATCGAGACTTTTTTGAAAACTACCGAAGACATATACGATGAGTACCAAGGTAGGGATGAGACTGAACAAATAAAGTACTTCATTAAAGATGCGGTCGAACAAAACCATGTATCATATGTCCTATTAATGGGTGGAAAGCAAGGTCAGCTCTCCAGTTGGCATGTCCCTGTTCGATATAGTAATTTAGATGACGGTGATCGTTATACTTTTTTCATTAGTGATTTATATTATGCTGATATCTACAAAAATGGAACAACTGACTTTGAAGATTGGGATAGCGATGGTGATGGAATATTTGCCGAATGGGGTGAAGATGAATTAGATCTCCGTCCAGATGTTTATGTAGGCCGACTGCCCTGTCGCAATCGTTTGGATGTAAAACTCGTGGTAGATAAGATCATCTCTTACGAGAATAATGCATATGGCCAATCCTGGTTCAATAAGATAGTCGCGATTGGAGGAGAGCAATTTCCAAATTTTCCGGGTCTGGAAGGGGAGGAAACTTGTGAAGAAGCTCTTTCCCATATGCCTGGATTTGAAAAGATACGTCTCTATATATCAAATGGAAACCTCACAGGCTCGGATGATGTAATAGATACCATAAACGAAGGTTGTGGATTTATTTTCACTAGAGGAAAGGGTGGAACGGATAGACTCCGTATCACAAAGCTCGATGGAACAGAACTTATTGTCCTCCACAATCGCCTTATGTATAAGATACGTAATAAAGATAAATACCCAATCGTCTTTCTTGCAGAATGTTTCCATGGAAAATTCGACGTTAGCCTTCTAAATATTCCCAAGTATCTCCGAAATGAATCTGATATTCTCCAGCAGGACTGTGTCCCATGGACCATTTCCTGGTGGATGGTTCGGAAGAGAAATGGAGGTGCTATTGCGGTAATAACAAATTCCAATACCTGTTATGGAACAACTGGCGATGCTAATCAGAATGGAATCCCTGATGACGCGGAAATCTTTGGAGGGGGTCTTGCTGTAGAATCAATCAGACAATACGGGGAAGAAGGAAGAGAGACTTTAGGAGAAATTCATTATCATTCAATAGCTACATATGTGGAACTAAACCCAGTGGGTTCGAATTTGATACATTCTAAAAGCGTCCAAGAATACATCTTGTTTGGAGATCCTAGTTTAAGAATAGGAGGATATGAATAAATCCTCTACTTTTTCTTATATATTTATTTTTCAAATTGTATCTTTTTTACTTTTGTTCATATAAATCCAAATTTCTTACACAAAAAGCAATCAATTTTTAAACCAAAGAAATATTTAGTATTTGGATTTATTAAAATATATACTCTCTAAATTAAAAAATCATCTTAAACCATAGGAGGCAGGGACGTAAGAATGAATGAAAACGATAAGAAATCACTCTTGGAAGATTTCAAAAAAGCAGATAAATCTAAAAAACTAGATATGTGGTTTTTTGCTATTGAACAAGAGGCGTTGTGGGAGGATATCCTTACAGAATTATCAGCTATTGCACAGGGACAACAACCTATGAAAGGTCCAATGATAGAAGAGTAACAAAATATTACTATTTCCAGGAGGAACATATATGAATGAGAAGGATAAAAAAGAACTAATTGAAGATTTCAAGAAAGGAGATGGTGCAAAGCGTCTTGATATATGGGATTACGCATTATCACAACAGGTATTATGGGAGGATATTATTGCAGAAATGCAAAAGATTGCAAGGGAGCAAGGTGTTGACAAGGACCTCGAAAAAATGATGGACGAGGAAATGAAGAATCTTAAGGGTTAATAGAAATAAAATAAAAACAGACAGTTTTAGGTAATTTTTTCATAATGGGCCATTTTTCAACAAATTGGTCCAAATATTTATATTCTAATTCTCATTTAGAAACAATTGGGAGGTAAGATATGAAGAAAATAATACTTATAGTAATAATTGGAATATTAGTACTTAGTGGAATTGGAGCTGGTACTTTTACTGAAATAATTGAACCAAAATCTGAACTGAAAAAATATTCAGATTCTGTCTTATTTTCTGAACCCAGCATCAACGAAAATGAAAATGGATATATACTTATAGATCTGCAAGAGTCCAATTCTAATCTTATATCTACTGGTGAACCAATTCTTCCGATTGTCATTAAAAAATATGTTTTCCCTTTCGGCACACAAATCAATGACATTCAAGTTACTTTTTCTGAAATAAAAGAATATAGCTTATCAAAAAAGATAGCTCCCGCACCTTCTCCAGTTTCAATGATTAATGGCGAAGAGACAATGATTGAAGAAAATAAAGAAAATGAAGCTATCTATTCCAGTAACAAATTATACCCAGAAGAACAATATGCTTTTAGTTTTTACGCAGGATTGGAAGGGGAAGATCATGTTGTTATCTTGAATCTTAGGTGCTTCCCCATCCAATATTTGCCTGTAGATAATCTAATTTATTCTGCTGGAAGATTAAACATCGATGTGATATGCGAACTCCCTAAAAAACCTGTTGTATTCTCAGATGAATACGATATGGTCATCATTGCTCCAGAGAAGTTTTCAACAGCTCTTCAACCATTAATTGATCATAAAAACAGCTATGGAATTCAAACTACTCTTAAAACAACTGAGTCAATCTATAGCGAGTACTCTGGAAGGGACCAACCTGAACAGATAAAGTATTTCATAAAAGATGCCATCGAAAACTGGAATATTTCATATGTACTACTTGTCGGAGGAAAGAAATCCCTTCTTGTTGGGAACTGGGGAACCGAAGGTCCTCGTTCATCTAATGATGATTTATGGTATGTTCCAGTAAGATATAATAATCTCCTTGATTCTACCGGGGAAGCAGGATGTCTTACAGATTTATATTTTTCAGATATATATAAAGTTGAAGGGGATGATCTTGTCTTTGATGATTGGGATAGCAATGGAAATGATGTCTTTGCAGAGTGGACTTTAGAATTCAAGGATGAATTAGATTTATATCCCGATGTGTATGTCGGGAGGCTAGCTTGTCGGAATAGATTTGAAGTGAGAATAGTGGTGAATAAAATCATTACCTATGAAGCTGAAGGAGTTGATTCTTCTTGGTTCAACAAGATTGTTGGTGTCGGAGGAGATTCATTTGACGATGCGCCTCCCTTAGGTGACGATTATTTCGAGGGAGAAGAACGTAATAAGTTGGCGTTTGAATATTTAAGTGGATTTACTCCTGTGAAAGTTTGGGCATCTCATAAAGGCACTGGAGAACCAGTTCCATCGGTTTTTCATATATTAAGGGCAATAAATAATGGTTGCGGATTTTTATATTTTGCTGGACATGGGGCCCCTGCTCTTTATAGAACTTATTGGTACCACGATTGGAACCACGAAAACGCAACACCCTCCTTCGATATATACGATATGTTGCGACTACGAAATGGTAAGAAACTCCCTATTTGTGTAATTGGGGCCTGTCACAACAGCGAATTCAATGTCAGCTTTTTCAACTATCTTGAAAGCCCCTTAGAATGGTATCCTACTCCCGAATGTTGGAGCTGGGTACTTACCAGAAAAATTGGCGGTGGAGCCATTGCAACTATAGGGTATACTGGACTTGAATGGGTCGCTACTTTTGGCTGGGATAACGATTCCATACCAGACTGTACGCAATATTTCAGTGGATACATCGATAGTCGATTCTTCCATGCTTATGGTGTAGATGGGGTAGATACTCTTGGAGAAGCATGTGGTCAGGCAATTACAGAATATCTAGACCAGTTCCCAGGAATGGAAAAAAAATGGGATTGTAAAACCGCTCAGCAGTGGTTACTTTTAGGTGATCCAAGTTTACTAATAGGCGGATACACTTAAAAACCACTCTTATCTTATTTATGGATAGCGGTAAATATTTAAAGAAAAAATATATTGAAAATAAAGGAGGCAAATTATGAGGAAAAAAATCATTCCATATTTAATTATGGGGCTGCTAATAACAACTACTTCGTTGCCAGTTCTAGCAGAATCTACGCAATATGGGGGATCTGTACAAAATGAATACACTACGTTAGGTAAAGGAGATGTGACCTTAGATGTAGCTATTACTACAGATTGGGTCATTGATTGGCAAAATCATGGACTTCTAATAAGGGAGTTTCCTTTGGACGGAGAAGTTTGGGCTTACCACGAAATCTCCGGTGATGATCTTTATGGATTGTATTTCGAACAAGTATGGTGGTATGACAATGGAACAGGTTTAGAAAATAAATGGTCATGGGCTTGGACAATTACTGAACATTGGACATCCGCTGCAACATGGTCTTGGTGGCAGATAGGTTTGGACTATGAAAAAGGAGTTGGAATTGTAGAATGCCTTATTGATAATGAATCTCTTGGATACACAAATTGGTTCGCTATTGATAATACACAGCCAAACGAGCCGACCATAGACGGTGAAACAGAAGGAAAAATAGGGGAAGAATATGAATACGAATTCGAAGCAACAGATCCTGACGGATTTGAAATAAGTTACTTTGTTGACTGGGGAGATGATACAAACAGTGGATGGACTGATTTTGTACCATCTGGTACTATGGAAACATTAAGTCATACTTGGGATGAACAAGGTGACTATACAATCGGATGTAAAGTTAGGGACCTTGCCCATAATGAAAGTGACTGGGCAACACTGGACATCAATATGCCGATAGACAGAGCACTCGATTTCAACTCTAATATATTTGAGTGGTTGTTTAATCGATTCCCAAATGCATTCCCCGTACTTAGGCATCTTTTAGGGTTATAAAACCAAATCTAAACCTTTCTCTTTTTTTATAATTATATATTGCAATCTAAAAATAGATATTTTAGAAATCTTAAAAATAACTAATCGTTATAATCTTCACTCGCTAAATAGGAGCTAGTTTCCTCTGAAGTGGGCTTAACAGAACCCATCTTAATAATGACTTTGTGATTTTTTCTGGCTTTTACCATTTTTTGTAATTTTTTAGTGATTTCCTCCAATTTACCTCACCTTGTTGTTGTTTTCAATTATTCCTTTTCTAACTGTTTTTATTTAAACTTAATGTGAAAAAACGTCAAAATGTGATTTTTTTCAGGTATAAATGAACAGTGAAATGATTATAAGGAGTATTTTCTTTGAATCTCAAGATCATTATAAAAGCTCGAGTATTTTAGGATCGGAGAATCACAAGGAGTTTTTAAGTAAACATCAATAACACAGTAGTCGTTTGGATTATCACTATTAACAATTATTACTTCACCTTCGAATTCAGTATTTTCTTCATTTGGTGCTACCACTTCAACATCGACTGTTACTGATTCTCCTCCAGGTAAATCTGTTCCAGAAGACGGATCAAAGGTCCAGGTACCCCAGTCAGGATATGATTCAATTTCCCAGTTCAATAATGTTGATGGAGCACCATTATTTGATACCTCAAAACTTCCATCAACAGTATCGCCGGGTTTAACATCAGTCCAGCTTAAGCTTCCATCACAATCCAAATCAGCATCAAATAAAAGGTTATAATACAAGTAATTACCAATATGGTCATCCCAATTAGATACAACCATATCAAGAGAAGGAGAGTATGCATACTCCACTTCAATCGACATTGTAGGAGCTAAATAGACGGAAATCCAGCCAAGCTCTCTACTAAATGTGTATTGAGAGGGATTCAACTCTACCTCATCACGCGTGACACTTAAAATCTTCTGTATCGGTTGATGTGGTAGATAAAAGAGTCTACGATCACCGTCTGGGGGATATTGCTCAATGAAATTTTCTTCAAATAGGGTTGGTCCAACATCACCGAACACGATTTTTTCTACAACACTTGTATCACCTGAATTCCACGTTGGATTATCGGCAAATCCAGACCCATCATTGTAGAAAATTCGAGTATGATCCCACCAAGCGCCAGTTGCAAGGTCTAAGTTTCCATCGTTATTGACATCTGCAAGAGCTACTGCAGATCCGTATCCGTCGTAATAACTCCAAGAATAAGTTGTTTCAAAGAATCCTTCTGATAAACCAGTATATTGTTTGAAAAGGCCACTGCCGCCTAGTTGTGTATTATCAGTAGCAAAAAGATCAAATAAACCGTCGTTGGTAACATCGCCAGCAGTTAGCATAATTCCATCTTGACTTGAGCTATCTGAGGTCGCCCAGCTCGCGGTTGTCTCAAGTGTTCCGCCTAGGTTGCGATATATCTTAATCTCTTGTCCACAACCAATGCCAACTAGATCCAACCAGCTATCATTATCTGCATCTAACCATAGCACTCCCATATAGTGATTCATATCGTCAGAAATCCAACTAGCTGAAGATTCAAGCGTTCCACCAACGTTAAGATAGACGTAATTATGGTAATAATGCTGAGGAGTGTAAGACCACCCTGTTGCAACAGCTAAATCTGGGCGACCATCGTTGTTCATATCACCAAAGTCAACACCAAAAGCGTTGCCATCGATGTCTGAGGTCCAATCAGGTAATGAAGATAAAGTACCTTCATTATTCAAATATAAACGAGCAATAGGTCCAAATGTACTGGATTCACCAAGATATGATACAGCTACATCAAGCCAGCCGTCGCCGTTTACATCAGCAACATCCAAATGGCCATTATAGGCAATATCATCAGATTGCCAACTTGCAGTTGTTGGAAACGAACCGCCTCCATTGTTATAATATACATTCAAATGCCCTTCCAATATGTCGTTACCATCAGCAACTACTAAATCAAGCCAACCGTCCTTATTAAAATCAGCTAACTCAGCACCAGTACTATAATGCGGATTATCTGACTCCCAGTCCGGTATTGGTGAATAGACCGGTGGATCTAAGAACGGAATAAATCTTTCATCTCGCATCAATCTCGAACTACTAGTGGTAGGCACTATATATGCGAAGATTAACATAATTAAAAAAATTCCTATTAGCAATTTTCGACTCATTTGTAGCCTCCCTATTTATTAAGATGGAAGGCATCTTATATAAATCTTTGTGATTTCATTGTATCTATCTGTAAGAAATTAATAAATTGTTATTAGTAGAAACATCAAAATCTTTTGAAAGAAATTGATTGAAATACATTGTTTCCATTAAATCTTCTATTATAACTCCAAAAGTACTGAAACCTTTTGCTTTCATGAATAAGAGATTTTCAATCAACGAGAAGACAAATCTATCTCTTAAGTTTCCAATTGCCTTGTTAATGAACATGATGATACCAACGTCATCAGATTCTTTGAATTTCATTTTTGTGCCTACTCCATAAAGACCGCCAGTATGACCGATTTCATTTCCAGTTTTGGTTTCCCAAATTTGGAAGCCTAATCCATATTGAAAATTATAGTGATCACTTGGAAACTGTATGGTATGCATTTCTTCAACACTTTCTGGTGTAAGAATCTGAGTACCATCGTATGTTCCTTGATTCATATGGGCTATAAGGAAATGTGAAAGGTCTAATACAGATGTCCTTAGACCACCAGCAGGGTATTCAATAATGTTATAATGAATATATGGTATATATTCTCTTAGGGTAGATTCATATGGCACTGCTACTCTACTAACATTGACATTAAGCAATCGAAAACTAGTATCATTCATCTTGAGTGGTTCAAAAATGTTCTCTTTACAATATTCTTCAAATGTTTGTCCAGATATCATTTCTACCAGATATCCCAATACACCAAAACCAATATTGGCGTAATATATTTCTTCTCCAGGGGGAAAATCTTTCCATATTTGAGGTCTGTAATGTATACCATTAGGAGTTAATAATTCTTCAAAATAAGGGTAAGGATATCCTGATATTTCTAAATCTCCAGGTATTGCTCTCGTAAAATAGGTTGGCAGATCAGTAGCAATACTTGATCGATGGGCAAGTAACATTCTGAAAGTGATTTTTTGCTCTGGATATTTTGGGTTCCTTAAATTGAAGTTTAAATAATCATTTACATCATCATCTAAGTCAAAATAACCTTGCTCATAGAGCTGCATTATAGCAGTTGCTGTAAATGTTTTTGAAATCGATGCAACAAGGTAGATTACCTCTTCATTTGTTTCTTTATTATTCTCTCTATCATACAATCCATATCCTTTTGCCCAAACTAATTCGTTATCTTTTACAATAGCAGCAGAAATAGAAGACATTTGTGCTAGTGACATCAATGCCTCTATTAATCTATCAAAAATCTTTTCTGATATACCGTTTGGATAATAATCAAATGTTTCTATATTTTCTAATTTATTCACAGGTGCTGTTGAATAAATTGTTCCTAAAGACGAGGTCAAAGTAAACCCAAAGAAAATAGCTATAATTGAAAGAGCTAGACATTTTCTAAATGATGATTTTCTCATATAATTGCCCCCTTGAAAATTATATTAAAAGTCGGTTTATAATATTATCTAAGGAAAAAAGACATACTAGATCTCATATTTCGCAGCAATTGGCATTCTTCTACCAACTCCAAAGGCTTTTGGGGTTACTTTTAGTGCTGGTGCTGCCTGTCTTCTCTTATACTCGTTTCTATCAACTGCTCGAATTACCCATTTTACAATCTCAGGATCAAAGTTCTTGTCTATGATATCCTCTGGAGAGTAACCTTCATCTACATAATAATTCAAGATAGGATCAAGAACATCATAAGGCGGTAAAGTATCCTGATCCTTCTGGTCAGGCCTTAATTCAGCCGATGGTGCTTTATTTATGATTTCTTTAGGGATAATCTGGGATTTTCTATTTATGTACTGAACCAGTTTATAAATCATTGTTTTGGGCACATCAGAGATGACAGCAAGACCTCCACTCATATCTCCATATAAAGTACAATAGCCTACGGCAAGTTCACTTTTGTTTCCAGAGGATAAAACAAGGTAACCGAACTTATTGGATACAGCCATTAAAATATTACCACGAATTCTAGCTTGGATGTTCTCTAAAGTAACGTCTACACCTTTTTCAAGCTTTAAATCGCTTTTAAGTGAATTTACATAAGAATTGTATATTGGTGTTATTGGTATGATTTTTAATTCAATTCCAAGGTTTTTTGTAAGTTTTTTTGAATCTTCAACACTTCCTACCGAAGAATATAG
>Ga0209636_10005934_pt1 | contig 12464 bp, 8 predicted proteins | sample DeeMarSWOR152_54_FD_187464 | JGI IMG/M metagenome (GOLD analysis project Ga0209636, IMG submission 187464) | Marine sediment microbial communities from White Oak River estuary, North Carolina - WOR-1-52-54 (SPAdes) (version 2) | ecosystem: Environmental > Aquatic > Marine > Intertidal zone >...
TCGGCAATGGGGATCCGAACAATCGTGTTATTTTGAAAAGCTATTTCAAAAGGTGATTTGCAATATTCTTTTGCTTTCTTTATCCTCTCAAGGTAAGTAATGAATGTTCCATTCCCTTTCTTAGTTCCCCAGACGTTATTTTCCACATACATGGTTGGAACTAGAAAAGATTGGTAGTTAAAGACATTAACAATCTGTTTCATTGTGTAATTATAAGGACAAATAACTGTATGAAATTCTAGGCTACTTGAAAAAGCTGTTAGAAGAAATTCTTTGATATTTTGATCTGATACTTGTGATATTGCCTTTAAAAGTAGACTTAAACTGAGTAACTGTCTTTCATTAAAAAGATCTGAAAATCGCTTGAATCCATAATTTCTTAGGTTTAATATGTTTTTCCCCTCTTTTGGTAATAATTCTCGGGGAAATTGGAGATCATCCTCTCTTTTCCTGAATTCTCTTTGAACTTCTATAAATTGATCTCTATCTTTCTCACTAACTCGCTTATAATCGCGGGTTCCACACCCTTGACAAAAGAATTCAATAGCTATTTGTCTTGCTGATAAAGAATGTTCAGACTGCTGAAGTAGTTCTACCAACCTATATTCTTTCTGACAACTTGTACAAGTGAACTGTTTTAAACGACAATTCCCCAATTTGGGAATAAAATCATGAGAACACGTAGGGCAAATTGATACCCCATTGAGCTTTTCCCATGTATAAAATAAATTATTACAACTTGGACATATCACCATTGTAGCAGGGCTTTTTCGTTGTTTCTTACCAATGATGTAATATTTGAATAGATCTTCCTCGGAATGGCAAGAAGGACATAAAATTGTACGTACCCAAAAAACATACATAATATCTGCATTTGAAGAGTCACAATTTGGACATACAGTTTTATAATAAGTTTTAATTTGTCGACCCACGCTTTGAAAGATCCTCTCAATCTCTTGATCAAAAAGCTCAACATTAAAAGGATCCATTTCCTTTTTCGTCGTCAGCCAGGCGATTGGATTTATATCAATGCCAATTGTCTTTATTCCAAGACGATGAAGTTCAACAATGGTAGTTCCTCCACCACAAAAGGGATCTAGGGCGATTTTACCCCGAAAATCGTGATTTTGGTAGAAGGCGCCTTTTCCTGACTGATTAGGGTCAAAAAGGACTTCACGACAGAAATGAGCGAGGGCGATTGCTCGAACAGTAGCCCCAGGCCTCCGAGCCCAAGATTTATGTACGGAATAGATAGGACGGTAGAATTGCCGTCTCTGGGATTCTATTTTAGCTAATGGTTGGATAGCAGCAAGAGGAAACTGTTCTTCAATTGTCACTGAGACATCATCCTATTAGCTAATGAACTTGTTGAGCTCCTCGGCTAATGTTTCATAAAGTTGTCTTAAAAAATTTGATTCATTACTAAGTGTCAATATTTCACAGATTTTCTTATCTAATAGAAATCTAATGTGGTTCTTGTTATCCATTGCATCACGAATTTGCTGATAAAAAGATGGAAATTGGCTCGATTCGTGCATAAATCGGTCAAAAATTAGCATTAATTCTTTTCGATCAGTTTTCTTCACTTTTTGGAGATCTAAGCAGAAGAAATGGCGCACATCGGTTCCGAAGATCTGTCCGAGGGCCCCAGTCTTCTCTCTACGTAAAGCAAAGTAAGTTAAAAGAAAAATAGAGCTATTCAGATAAGCTGCAAGAATCTTATCGTTTTCTTCATTAATGGTTCTAATGAAAATAAAATTATCTGTAATAATCACAGGATGAGGAGAATAATAGGCTATAATATTATTACTTAGCAAACTGAGCTCGTGAGTGATGGCTACTCTTGCCATTTTCCGTCCTTTTTTGATATGTTTGTAAGTTAATGATTCAAATCCTCTCTTATGAAACTTTTGAGCACCCCATTTGACATAATCCTTAACAGCCTTTTCTATTGAATTGTTGTCAGGAATCACGACAGCATAATCAGATATTTCTGGAATAATCTGTATATAATGAGAAGATTTCCTTAATACAGGAGTAATATATTGATGTAACACTTCCAGAACAGAGTTATTTTCAATATTCTGTATTTTAATCCAATCAATCGATTCATCAATAATTTTCCAGTATTTATTCGGTAGATAGAAGAAATCTGAAATCCCCGCACGAAGACCACGATCCACATCATACCGTGGTGTTTTCACTAATTGAGTTATAGGAGTTGTCATCTCTAATTGTCTTATTTGTTCAAATAATTTGAAAAATGCTTTATTAAATAGATATATTGTCCAATTCATTTCCACAGTTTCTTTTAAGACTTGATTTGAAATATTATGGATTCTTATATATGAATCTTCATAGTCTTCTGTTGTTTCTTCAATTTTTTCTCCTAAAAAACGAGAATTTTTTGTAGATAATTCCCTCTTTAAAACAACGAATTTGGCTTTTGAGCTATTATTTTCTCCTTTTTGGGCAATAAAGAGAATTTCTTTGAACGCACACTGTTCTGAAAATGTAATTTGAGCTTCTGAAGTAATTACATATTTTAAAATGAATTTAGATAAAAGAAACTTAAGAACAGGTTTCATCGTGTATGAATTGATTAAAGAAAGTGGAAGTACAAATGCTAGAATCCCATTTTCTTTCAATAATCTCAGTGAATCTAGAAGGAAATAAGCGTATAATCCTAAATATTTTTTATTGTAATTAAAGGAAATATCCTGCTTTATGCGAAGATGTGTCTCTAAAAAGTCTTTATACTCACTATCTAATCGATCTCCACGAGTAAAAGGAGGATTCCCAAGAAGAACATCTACTTTAGGTATTTTTAATTCAGTTCCTCCTTTTTTATGCTTCATATTAAGTTTAAATGCGTCAAGAATAACAATCTGACTGGTATCCAAAGGATATACAGGATTCTGTAGGGCTAGATTTATTCCAGCAAGCTGAGCTGCAAATACAGACACATCAAGCCCATAAAGGTTTTGTAAAAGTTTGGAATGACTTAAATCTTCATTTAATTCCTTTAATCGATGATAAGCGCTCACTAGCAGCGTTCCAGATCCACAAGCAGGATCCAGAACTTTATGGTTTGCATTTTTTATTGCTAAGTATGATAAGAATTCGCCAACAACATTTGATGTATAATATGCAGCTAAAAACTTACGAAGTTCAAATGGAATTAATCCGTGGAACAACTTCCCTAAAACGTCAGATGTGAACTTTTGCAATTGAAATGTAAGTAATACCTTGAACACGCAATCCAAGGAGGCAACTGATTCTTCTGGGAGTAGTTCCACGATGCGAGTATTGAAGATAGTTTTATAATTTGTATTGGTGACCATTCCATCAAAAAGTGCCTGCATTTGTTTCGTATCTTGTACTGTATTAATATCTAAATTATTTTCTTGAGTGCCTTTGGACAATACAAGGTAAACCAAGATTTGAGTGACTATTACAAACGCAGCAGCTCTGATAATTGCTTTTTCTAGTTCCTTCTTTCCTTTTTCTGATCGAGTGAATTTATTATCTATTACACGTGCAAAAACAAAACCAAGTGGTTGTTCAAACTTCCTATAACCAACTTTTTTTGTGAATGTTTCAATTTTATCAACCGCATTCATCAAAGCCTTTAAAACTTCTTCTTCAGTGGAATGCTCTGATTTCTTCAAATATGGCCACTTCTATCTTTTTGAACCAAGCGAAAGTGAAATTTATGTAGTTATTTTACTAAAAAAGACTAGATTATCCGAGTTCTGTGAGATTTTAATCTGAATTTCTTAAAATATTTCTCTTTCGAAAATATTATCAAATTTATATAATTAACAGTAGTATCGACTTAGTACACTTAAATACTTCTCTAAGGTGACAATATCCCCTTAGGTGAGGAAATAAATATTGGAAGAATAGGTCGATGGATGTAGCAGTTCTTCCTCTCACTAGAGAATATTATTTATCTTTGGAGAAAATTTACATCCAGATTGGTGGGAATTTTTCAAGTTCGGAAGACCTACAAAATTTCCGCAGATATATTCGATATAGATCAGATCTAGTTAAAATAGCAGTTCATTCTAAAAGAATTATTGGATTCATTATTGGTGATCAAGGTAGTTCATCAAAACCAGGGGTTTTTTCCCTTTATGTTGTCCCAGAATTTCGAAAGTGTCGAATTGGAAGCGAACTTCTACAAGAATTAGAGAGGGAATTCACCATGGGGAACATTAATTTACAATATCTATCTGTCCGAATTCCTGAGATATTTTTTGATTCAAAGAACTTTTTTCTAAAACAAGGATTTGAAGTAATAGCAAAAATTAATTGTTATGCTAAGGATAACCTTTCTTTTCCACTTCAAGCGAACCCTAAAATTAAAATTAGATCAGCTACAAAGAGGGATCTCATTGATCTTGTTAAACTGGAAAAGATTTGTTTTTCAGACTACTGGCAGAAAAATATTGACGATTTTAAGAAAGAAATCGAATCAGAGACGAATTCCTTACTTGTGGCTTTTATCAAGGGCAAACTTGTTGGATACAATTCCAACTCAGTATCTACAAACAGAGTAGAAGGGCATTATGCTCGTATTGCTACACTTCCGAGGTTTCGTAAGCAGCATGTTGCAACCAGTCTCACTGTTAAGGCATTTCAATGGTTCAGGAAACATAAGGTTCAAAGAATATTGTTGACGACATTCGCCGATAGTGATATTCACAACAAAATGTATAAGGGGTGGGGTTTTAAATTCATTGAACAAGAATTGATTATGGCCAAAAAATTCAACCGACCTGATTCCTATCCTCGTTAACAAAGTATCTTAAATCAGAAGAACAAAATTTAGTTCAATTAAAATAAATTTAAAATAGTCACCAAATTAAAATTTAAGGTTAGTATGGTTGTTTAAGGGGTTTATTTTGGCAATTGGAAAAGATCAAGCGCTTACGCAGGGTAGATTTTATCCCTCCTCAGATAAGAGTGTTATATATCGTTGTACTCTGAACAACACCACTGGATTTCTCAAAGATATCACCATTTTCTCTATCCTCATTGGGTTTTTTACTTTTTTAATAATACAATCATTAGCGTTATTAATTGTAATTCTCTCGTGGATAATTATTGTTCCATGGCTTACTCCAAAGCATTATAGATTCCTACAGATAGACAAACATGTAATAATTTATGGTACTGGATCGGTCTTTGAATTAATACGATCCAAGATGAAAACAATCTATGATTTGGAAAGATACAGATACAGTGATATTCATTATCTTCGACTCGATCGTTGGCAAAGAAAAAAGCTTGGTGGGAAGATTGATAGTTTTGGCCGCATTGAAATCAAAGTCAGTAATACCAAACCTATTTTTCAAATGCTTATTCAAACTAACGACCTAACAAAGCTTGTAAAAATTCTAGAAGCTCATCGGTTCCATTCAAAAGCCCAAAAATCATTGTCTCGAGGGGAATTAATGCTCATCTTCCCATCTTCTCCTCGTTATAATGCTTCAGGAAAAGAATCCTAAAGATCAAAATCCATGACTGGGATTAGGATAAAGTAAATTTACTCTGGAAAAGAATTAATGATCTACAAGGATTCCTACTTGATTTTGTTGATACGAAATAAAGTGATTAAAAGTGAAACCAAGATTGTTACTTTTTGATTTTGGTTCATGTTCTACTCTACAGTCTTCCATCTTGACAAGAACATCTTTAAGTCCTCATTTTATATCTTTAGCAATATGTTTAGCATCATGAGCAGAAAGATCATCAATTTGTAGAGCAAAAGGGTGTAAGAGGCCCTCATCATCAGATCTCAACTCACCAAATTCCCTGAACACTCTTTGACGAGTTTGTATAAATTGCTTACGAATAGTTTCAAAGGAAAGAAGTTTCTTTTCATTCAATATTTGATTATTCCAACGATTAACGAATTTCATTTGCTTTTCTATTTTATAATCAGAAGATCGTCAAAACCTTGGAATATAGGATTCTCTAAGTATTTGACCTTTTAGAATGTTTAAATACTCCTCATCCCACGCTTGGAGATGGATCATTAGTTCTTTTAAATCCCAACCATTCGAAGCACTCCAATTAGTACTAAGGTTCAAAATTCTTTCTGTGGAATTCTTTAGAGCGCCTATTTTGGATAACCATTCTTCTTTACTTATATGACTTTGATTCAAATAGCTCACAACTTTTATAGGGTTATAAAGATCAATTTATGCTTATGAGTCAATGGGTACACTATATAATCCTAAAAGATGACGAGTACTACTATGAATTTCCACTTCTTCAGCCTGAATTACTCCGCTTTCATATATAGATATTACATTGAATGTATTCATCCTCTTTGAACGAATTTTCTTGCTTGAGAAAGTTCCCGCATTCACAAAAACCGTATCTTCTATCTGCATTGCTGTGGCAAAATGATCAAGCCCTGATAACACGAGGGGTACTTTATGACCAGTTACAAAATCAATTACATCTCCAGCATCAGTGACTGCTCGTTTGAATCGAGCTCGAGGGATTGGTAGGGCACTATGATGCATCACAACGAAAAAGAATTTATAGGATCCATAAGTGGCAAACTCATGTTTAATCATCCTCAAACGACTACGGCCAACATGACCAGACGGATCTGGGCCAGTATTTATACCAAGAACACGAAGGGATGAATCCTCATAAATTGGATCCAAAGGACCAACTTGTTGAACCCATAACTCACGACCAAAGGGTTGTAAATCCCTCGAGCCAGGTACAATTAAATACGGAATATCATAACCACGAAGCTCTCGTAATTTAATTTTAGCTACTGCAAAATCCTCGGGATATGCATCATTTGTTAAATCACCACAGTGAATAAGCAAATTGGGATTTTCCCGAAGCATCATTTTAATGCCAAGATCATAAACTTCTGCAAGAAAATGACTTCCTGGACTGAAGTGTGTATCTGAAAATTGACAAATTTTGCTTAAAACTCTGTCTCCAGGCACAAGATAGCCAACTTGTGGTTTGAGTTCTCCTTTCAACATCGAAACAGATTCTTTTACAGGTTGTTGAAATTTAGAATAAGATTCGATTCCGTAGACGTTGATATTTAATTCTTCATCAGCTAGTGTGAGTTCCACAAAAGTATGTCCTGCTTTCCCACGAGTCTTGAAACTACTGAAAGTACCGCAATTCACAAGTAAACAACGTCTTATTCCGTTTGAGAGGGAGAAAACATTTGGGTAGTGACGATGAGCAGTAATAATCACATCAACTCCAGCTCTCCAGATGACTTGCATGACGTCACCCGCGTCTAAGATCATTGATCTTTCCCTTCCAGTATTTGGAATTGGCAATAAATGATGATGAAAACAAAGAACCTTTACGAGGTCATCACTGTAGCTATGAAGTTCATTGATAGCTTCAAGACCCCGATCACCAATTCTACCAATGTTTTCATCTGGTTCAGAACTATCCATGCCAAGAATAATCATATTACCCCCATTTTCTGTAGTATCGATGAAAAATTGTCGCTCACCGAAGAAATCTTTCCAAAGCTTATCTCCAATGTTCCTTAAATCATGGTTCCCTGGGACTGTGTATAAATTATCAATATTAGAAAAATTGTCATCCAGAAGCTTTTTCGAATATACAAAGTCCTCATAGGTACCTGAATCGGTAATATCTCCGAGGTGGAGAAGATATGCGTTCGGGTTTTCTTTTAAAAGACCTTGAATTAGTTTAACCCCTGTTTTAAAAGCTTTTTTATTAAAAAAGCCAGTAAATTTTGAAATATGACTATCGGAAAAAATAATAACTTCTTCTTTTTGAGAAGAATCCTTTACCACGACTATTCACCTTTGAAATATTTATAAAAGCCAAAGAGGATAAAAATTCTACTTTTTTTCAATTCACTATTAATATTGATAAATAATTTCAAATTTTCTATTTAATATGTGAAAAACAAGAATATCCAATCTTTAAATATGACATAGTGTAAACTTTACTTAATTTTTTTGCTAGAATAAAATTATGAAGTGACTGAAAGAGTGGGTCTTCACTTATGAAGTGTCCTAAATGTCTTGGGAAGGGAAAAATTCTTGTCAAACATACAAGTAAATGTCCCATGTGTCGTGGAATGGGTTCAACAAAAATCATTGTTGGTTCCAAACCAACAGGAAGAAATGAATGTCCAAAATGCTTAGGTAAAGGTAAAATTGAGAAAGAAGTTGAGAAAACATGTCCAGTTTGTAAAGGAACAGGAATTGAAAAAAATCAATGCATTCTCTGCGATAAGCCAGCACCTACAGGACAACAATTATGTGAATCCTGTGAGAAAAATCCTCTAATTTATGAGCTAATCCCGCCTGCTTCTCTAGGGGGAGTGGAATTTAAGAAAAGCTATTTAGGTAAAGTAGTGAAGAAAGTTGATTTTGGGTTCTTTGTGCAACTCGCACCAAAAGTAGAGGGGTTGATTCGTGATAAGAGGTTTAAGGGGAAAGAGGGAGACAAAATCGTTGTAAAATTAAAAAATAAGAAGGGGGAAAAACTAGAATTCCAAGAAATAAAAATAATAGATATATCTCCGTTTGAGATTAAGCGTGTGCATGACCCTGTTCCTTTACAGAAAATCAATGTTGATCGTGAGGTTGGAACCTTCTTTTCGATTCATTCCCGAGTTGAAAATATACGTCAAATTCCCCGTGGACCAAAAATTTTCACTCTCCTTGACGAGACAGGTGTGATCGAAGCTGCAGCCTTTCATCTTGAATTCGCAGAGAAGATTGAGGTTGGGAATATCGTTGAAGTCATGGGAGAATATAGTAGTCATCGAGGTTCAGAACAAATTGAAATCTCTGACATTTTTATTGTTGACTCTGCTTATGCAAATGTTTTTATGCAAAAAATGGAAGAACTACTTGACACGAGAAGTAAACCACCTGAAATTGATTTTCTAGTGAAATCCGAAACATTGGAATTATTGAAAGAAAAATTTGTGACCATTGCCAAACGTATTCGACGAGCCTTACTTGAACTGCAACCCATAATCATCAGACATCACAATGATTGTGATGGAATTGTAGCAGGGATAGCCCTAGAGACAGCGTGTCGTGAACTATGGTACCAACTCTTTGGACATTCAGACGAAGATCAACTACGACATCTAGTCAAAAGAACTCCTAATAAACCTCCTTTTTATGATCCTCTTGACGCGGTTCGTGACCTAGATTTCGCGTTGGCTGATCAGGATCGATTTGGGGATAAAATCCCTATCATTATCATGTTAGACACAGGAAGCAGTGATGAAAGCTTGTTTTCCTACAATTTACTAAAATCATATGGAATTGAAATAATGGTTATAGATCATCACTTCCCATCAAGTAATATTCAGGGTGTAATTGATAGCCATCTTAATGTTTATTTCGTTGGTGGTGACTATAATATTTGTACTGGGATGCTAGGCTGTGAGTTGGCCCGTTTTGTCAATCCTGATATCACTGATACTATAAACCATCTTCCTGCTATTGCTGGAAAAGGTGATCGTGTTGAAGGAGAAGAACAAAACCAATACCTTATGATTGCCAAAAAGAAAGATTATTTGGAACATTTTATCGAGGATATTGCAGTAGCAGTCGATTATCAAGCCTATTTCTTAAAATTTTCACCTGGACGCCTTCTTCTAAGTGATCTATTAGGAACACAGGGAAAACAAGAAAAACAAATTAATTATGTTAAATTATTATCGACTGAAGCTCGCACGCACTTAGAAAACCAATTACAGATCTCTCTAGAATATGTTCAAGAGGAAACATTAGTAAATGGAGTAAATTTAGCGATTTTAGATGTAGAGAAATTTGCGAATCGGTTTGATTACCCTCCTCCTGGGAAGATAACAGGATCTCTCTTTGATCATCTTGCTAGTAAGAATCAAAATTCTGCGCTTGTCGCTATAGGTTTAGGTCCTGATTTTGCTATTTTTCGTTCACAAAATGTTAAACTGGATTTTCCAAAATTTATTAAGAAATGTGCTAAAAAATTACCTCATGCAGGTGTTGAAGGGGGGGGACATGAAGTTGTGGGTAGTATGAAGTTTATCCATGGTGCTTATGATGAAGTAACGGAAACAATAAGAGAATTGTTAACTCTGATTGAAATCCAAGAAATTAATGAGAAGAAAACAAAAATTTGAAAATTTGGTGTTCACATTGGTGGCAAAAATTGGTCAATATTACCCCTCAGATGAGGAGGCCTGGATAGAATGCCATTCACTTTCTTATTTAGATTCTATTTATTTTGATGAACTAGTCAAAGCGAAACCTCGTTATGAAAGTCCAAGTGTTGAATTAGTGGGAATTCTCGATGATAAAATTGTTGGGATTTTAGACATTGAAATCGAACAAGAATCAGGCCAATTTTGTTTTGATGAAAATGAACGCAGCGGTATGGTTGCAGTCATTGGGGTACTTTCACTGCATCGAAGGAAAGGTATAGGAACAAAATTAATTGAAAAAGGAATGGAATTGGTTCAAAAGAATTATGACGTTCACCGAATCGAAATTTGGGTTCGTGAAGATCCTGGGATAATATCCTGGTTGAAACAAATCCAGTTTCAAGAGATTCATCGATTTTATGAAGTAGTATTAACAAATGATTTTTTTGAAAAACATGAAATTGATTTACCTTTTGGGATAATGCCAATTTTTCTCACAGGTAATCTAGAATCAAAAGGATTTACTAAATTGACTCAACAACACCCTCCCGAAAGATCATTCCCGATTTTAATTTACGAAAGATATTTTTAAATCATTTTAAAAGCAAAGTTTTATTAAAATAACTCTTCGACTCGTTTGAAGAGGGAAAATTTATCCGCTGGTTCGCTTTCACTTATGTCTTCCATTATTCTCCTCACAAGACCTGATACGTTGTCGAGTCCTTCTTCTTTAAAAATTGAGATATGTTCCCATCCGACATGATACCAACCTGTGAGTTTCCATATTCCATTTTTGACAGATCAAAATCCCCAACGGATCGAGTTGAAAGTTTAAAAAGTAAATTAACTAATATCCTTTGCCTCGAACTAAATCCTTGTTAATAAATATCATCAATACAGTGAATAATCAACATATTCTAAGAAAAGGATTTGTGGTGATTACATGAGAAAAAATTGTATAATTTTCACAGTTATTCTCAGCTTTCTCTGGTTTAATATAATCAGTGAATCAGGTACAACTAATGTATCAGCATGTACAAATTTTAAGATAAAAGATGATCAAACCGTTTATTTTGGTAATAGTGAAGATCAAACTTATACGCAATTTTCTGAGACTTATATTACATTCATCCCTATCGGACAAGTTTGGTATGATGGGGCAACAATCGAGCATGGGACAGCAATTGTAGGCTATGCCAATGGAAGCGGGTATAGTTGGGTTCAGGGTGGGATAAACGATCAAGGATTAGCTTTTGACTCTACATTTGTCCCTTATACTGCACCCAATCTCCATAATGAGAGATCTCCTCTTTTAATTCCCCAAATATTTAATTGTGGGACAATAGATGAAGTTATTGAGTCTATCAATCAACATTCCATCTATTCTGTCGAGGGAAAGATCCAAACATTCTTTGTTGATAAAACAGGTGAATCTGTTGTTTATAATATTGGCGAAGACGGAGAGTTAGCAGTTTTTCGTACCAATGATAGCTATCAATTAGCCACAAATTACTATGTGGACGATCCGTTCCGTGGTAATCCTGGATCTGATCCAATAGAAAGATATAGGGCTGCGGAGGAGAAGCTCAATGATATTGTGAAGAATGATGATCTAACGATCAAATCCATTACCTCAGTTTTAAAAGCAGTACATTTTGAAGGAGCGAACATCAACACAATCTATTCGAACATCTTTGATGTAACGAATGGGGATATTTACCTCTATTTCTTCCATCAATTTAAAGAAGTAGTTAAATTAAATTTAGAAGAAGAGTTAGCGAAAGGTAGACATTCGTATAGAATTGTTGACTTTTTTACTCAAGAAACAGTAGAGAACGCGTATAAAGAATATAATGCATATCCTTATATGGTTCGTGAGTTTTTTGCTGACATCATTCTTCTTATTGGAACTGGTATTCTTGATTTTCTTCTCATAATAGCAATGATGTTTGTCTTAGGTAAGAAATCCTTTCAAAAACTAAAGGAAACCAAAAATACACCTCCCACGCAATCCCGAGAAGAAGAGAGACAAAAAATTGATAGTACAAAGAATAGTCTCCCTCTCAAGGGATTCAATATTCATGTAATCTTAATTCTAGCTTTAATCTGGTCTTTCTTGAGTTTCCCGATGATCTATTGGAACCGCAAGGGGGAATGGTTTTCGCTTAAGCCTTTACCTTTTCCACCTTTTTATGAATATTATCATTTATTTTTGTCTGCTAGCGTGTTAGGCGTCTTTTTTATCGCTTTTCTCCTATCTTCAACCACAAGT
>Ga0209636_10005936_pt1 | contig 12463 bp, 9 predicted proteins | sample DeeMarSWOR152_54_FD_187464 | JGI IMG/M metagenome (GOLD analysis project Ga0209636, IMG submission 187464) | Marine sediment microbial communities from White Oak River estuary, North Carolina - WOR-1-52-54 (SPAdes) (version 2) | ecosystem: Environmental > Aquatic > Marine > Intertidal zone >...
TCCGCGGGGATAGGTTTTTGGGATTCATGATGGCTTCGTAGGTGAACTTCACGTCCTCGGCATCAAAGATATGTCCGTCGTGGAATGCCACATTGGGCCTGAGATGAAACACGATCACCGGGTTATATTCAATGGCGGGGAGGAGTTCTCCACCGTATGCCACCCTCTTGGAAGAGAAATCCTCAGGAAGGACCTCAATAAACCGGGATCCATCAAAGGATGAGAAATACGCCTCTCCCAATAGGTCCGAAAGGTGGTGGAAGAGGTCCTGATCCACCTCTTTTAGGACGAGACGTACCCTCGGAGGAGCTGCAACCCGAATTGTCACGGGAACCGTTTTCCCTGCCGCCCCTTTTTCTTCTTTCGAGACCTCAAAAAATCGGGCAGGAAGGGCCTGAATGCTCTCAATATTGGCTAGGGATTTCGAAACCGAGTCATCTCCGTCCTTTCGCTCTCGGATAGCGGCTCTCAGGAACTGGATTATTTCTTCAGGACCGGCATACCCCACGGATGGTATTGTGGCCTCATTATTGACATAAAAATAGGCCTCCTCGAAGATGTCCCACTCAGTGGCCAGACGTCCCCTAAAGTTGAGATCCTCGTCGCGATCTATGAGACCCTCAAATACTTTAGACTCAATAGTGGAACTGGCGCTGTCAGCCGAAAGAATCGGGTTCAGTATCTGTGCATCGCCGATCGAGGCTTCAATGTATTCTTCGAGTCGCTCTGGATTTCCCCGGGTCTGCTCCTCATAGGTGGGAACCCAGAAGTAGGACTGGACCAGAAAAAGGATAAAAACGATTGGAACCCACGTAAGAACCCGACGCATGGCCCCTCCAATGGCATCCTCAGTGTGACCTGGGAAGGGAAATCTCTTCCAATTCTATCCGAAGCCTGCCCGTTTCATCAACAAGCGCCTTTTCGTTCACTCTTCATACTATCAAGCAAAAAAGGTGCCATTGCTACTCATCTCACCCGCGGCTCACTTCCTCCAAAAATCCGGAACCAACAGGACAATAACGGTATAAAGCTCAAGCCGTCCGACAAGCATACAAAAAATGAGGATCCACTTTCCGATCAATGGAATCGATCGATAGTTGTCCATGGGGCCCACCGAACCCAACCCAGGTCCGATATTGTTGATTGTGGCTGCAACCGAGACAAAGGCCGAAATGATATCAAGCCCCAGCAATGCCATGGCAACCGAGGCAAGGACAAAAATCAGCATGAAAAGGAAAAAGAATCCCCACACCGCCTGGATGATCTCTCCCGACACCACCTTTCCTCCGAGTCGGACCGGTATAACCCCATGGGGATGAATGAGCCGGGACAATTCTCTGCGGCCCTGCTTCAGGAGGAGCAAAATCCTCATGCACTTCATTCCTCCTCCAGTGGACCCGGCCGAGCCCCCGACGAACATGAGAAGCACGAGGAGGTACTGGGCGAAGGAAGGCCATCTCTCGAAGTCTGCTGTAGTGTATCCCGTGGTTGTCATGATGGAGGTCACCTGGAAGGAAGCGTATCGAAAGGCCTTTGCCATTGTCTCATACGTCTCAACCCGAAGGACAAGGGTGACGAGAAGCATGGCCCCCGCGAGGGTCATCCAATAGAAACGAACCTCGCTGTTTCGGTGGAAGGCTCGGAGATTTCCCGTGAAGGCCTGGTAATGAAGGGCAAAATTCGTTCCAGCCAGAATCATGAAAATCGTGATAACGCCATCGAGATAGGCTTTGTCGTAGCTGCCAATACTAGCGCTTCTGGTGGAAAAGCCTCCTGTTGCCATGGTCCCGAAGGTATGGCAAAGAGCCTCAAATAGGCTCATCCCGCCGAGCATCAATAGGATAGTCTCGGCTGCAGAGATAAGCATATAAACCTGCCAGAGGATCTTGGCAGTCTCAGCAACTCGTGGCCTCAACTTGTCAGCCACGGGTCCCGGAACCTCGGCCTTGAAGAGTTGCATTCCCCCCACACCCAGGAGGGGGAGTATGGCGATGGAGAGGACAATGATCCCCATGCCACCCAGCCAGTGGGTGAGACTTCGCCAGAATAGAACCCCTCGGGGCACCCCTTCCATGCCAGCAAGCACCGTGGCACCCGTGGTGGTGAAGCCGGACATCGACTCAAAATAGGCTTCTACGAAGCTTGGAAAAACGCCAGCCAGCATATAGGGAAGGGAACCAAAAAAGGCCGCAGAGATCCATCCGAGGGTCACAATGACAAATCCCTCTCGATGGGAGATCTCTTGAGCCATCCTTCGAAAGAAAACAAAAAGAAAAGCCCCGGCTGCGATCGTAATTACTGCGGAGAGAACAAGGGCCCGGAGATCTCCGTCTCGGTAGTATAGAGAGAAGAGGATGGGGAAAACCATCATGAGGCCGAGGAAGAGAATCAGTGCCCCCAGGATCCGGAAGATCAGTCCAAACCGCATCAGAAATACTCCAGCTTGACCATCAACGTCTTTTCTACCTTAGGAATGGCCGACTGAAGGGCAAAAATGACCACCCTGTCGTCTGGAAGGATGACGTCATCTCCACCGGGAATGATGACATCCCCACCGCGCACAACCGCCCCGATGAGGGCTCCCTTGGGGAACTTCAATGTCTTGATCGGCCGGTTAACAATATCCGATGTCTCCAGGGCCACGGTCTCGATGACCTCGGCATCCTCTTCTTTGAGGGTTGCCACAGAAAGGACTTTACCCTTCCTGATATAGTGCATGATTCTCCCGATGGCGGACAAGCGGGGACTCACCACTGCATCAATCCCGATGGCGGGAAGGACCGACAGGTAGTGGAGGTGTCTGACCAGGGTGATTGTCTTTTTCACACCCAGCCGTTTGGCAAGAAGCGATGCCAGAATGTTGGCATCCTCATCGTCGGAAACAGAAATGAAGAAGTCGGCCTCCGCAATGCCTTCCTCCTTGAGGAGGCCCTGATCGGTAACCTCTCCTTGAAGAATTAATACCTTTTCAAGGCTCTCAGCCATTCGCTCGCACCTTCCAGCGTCCGCCTCAATCACTCGAACGACGATCCCTCTATCCTGAAGCTGCCGTGCTACCTCAAACCCGATCGAACTCCCCCCGGCGATGAGGACGCGCCTCACAGGCACCTCCTCTTTTCTGAGATAGGCCAGGACACTACTGATCGAGTGTCGATCCACAACGGCGTAGAGAATATCCCCAACAAATATTGTTTCGTCTCCATGGGGAATGATGATTTGATCGTCCCTGGAAATGGCCACAATCAACACCTTCAGATCAGGAAAGCGTGATCGAACCTCTTGCAGTTCTCTGAGCTTCTTGCCCTTCACGTAACTGTCTTCCTCGATTTTGACACCGAGAAGCTCCACTCTCCCGTCTGCGAACTCGGCAAAATCGGCAGACCCTGGATTCTCAATTAGTCTCACAATCGTTCTTGCCGTCTCCATTTCCGGATTGATACAGAGATCAATGTCGAGATGCTGTTCGTCAAAGATCCGGGTCTCCCGTGTATACTCAAGATTGCGGATTCGGGCAATGCGTTTGGGAATCTTGGACTGTGTCCCTGCAATAAGACAGGCCACCATGTTGATCTCATCACTGTCCGTGACTGCGATCACAAGTTCTGCATCTTCCATTCCCGCCTGCTTTAGAATCCCTGGGCTGCTACCCTTGCCGAGCAAGGATTTGACATCGAGGGTTTCATCGATCTCTCGGATCTTTTCAGGATCATGATCGACAACCACCACATCGTGACCTTCCCTCGAGAGCTTCTTGGCCAGATTATACCCGACCTCACCGGCGCCGATAATGATGATATTCATGTCTCTGTTCCCTCTCAAACCCTCTCAAAGACACACGTCATCGAGAGGTAATCAAAACTGGATAGCCAAGGGATGCGAGTCTTTCGGCAGTGCGATAGGCCATCTCCCTCGTAGTGAACCTACCAATCCGCACACGGTAATAATTCCCCTGGGTCGTCTCAAGAATGGTCATATACACTTCCCCAAATTCCTTCTCCACCTGCCTCAGAAGACGTTGAGCGTTTTCTTTGTCACTGAAAGAGCCAACCTGGATCGTGTAGATTGGGGGTCCAGCATAGGGTGCCTCTTCGATGCCAAAGGCCACCACTTCAACCCGCGCCGTCCCCTTCTCCACCATGCCGATGGCTCGAGCCGCAGCATAGGAAAGATCAATAATTCTGTTCTTAACAAAAGGACCACGATCGTTAATTCTAACCTCCACAGAACGGTGGTTTTCCAGATTGGTTACCATCACGGGCGTCCCCAAAGGCAGTGTCCCGTGGGCCGCTGTCAGATCATACATATTATAGATTTCGCCGCTGGCCGTTGGGTTTCCGTGAAATTCCCGCCCGTACCATGATGCAATTCCCCGCTGCGAATAGACTGGCTTTCGGGTCTCAATAGTTGAGCGCCTTGCCTCGTCCCTTCTTGGCGGCAGGAGGCCTGCGCAGGACCATACCCATAACCCAAGACCCAAAGCCACGATTATCCAAAGAAGCCTAATTGTCATTTCTCTCAAAAAACTGATGAAAAAGCGGCGCTTCCACGATCATTATCATTTCGATAGTGTCAGTTGTGACAACGAACATGGAAACCGGATCACGAACACGACAGGTTTCGAGCCCCCCACAACTCGTTCCTGGATAAACCCACAGGTCCCTGAGGAGTTTCCAGCAGGAGCCTTCCTCGTGGAATCTCTGGGTCTGAAACGATCTCGACAGACTTCAATCCATAGCCTTTCTTGAGACGCGCCAGATTCTGCCTCCTCTCCCCCTGGAGATTTGACAGGTCCCCAGGTGCGACCCGAAATCGGATACTGTGACCCTTTCCGTTGTTGCATTCTTCCAGAAGCCTGCAGGCCATATCATAAAAAATGGCCGATTCCACGAGGGATCGGAACGCCGGATGGTAAGGGCCGGCCACAATCGCACCAGGCTTCTCAAGGCTCGGTGTGGCCTGGAGGCCCATACGAATCACAGGAATTTGCACCTGTTCCAGCAATTCTAGTGCCCCTTTTGCCCACTGGACCGCCTCCTCCAGTGAGATGGGAGCATACACTCCTCTTTGGTAGAACCTCTCCAGCGGTGCCCCCCTCAACACCAAAAGAGGATAGATCCTGACAAAATCCGGCACAAGATCGACGACACGCCGAACCGTCGTGAGAAAGCAGTCCTTATCTTCGCCGGGCAGACCGAGCATGAGCTGAAGGCCCAACTCAAATCCCAACGACCTGATCAGCCGGACACTTTCGATAACGTCCTTACTCGTGTGACCCCTCCGGCAGTTCCATAGAATCTCATCCACCATGGATTGGACTCCAACCTCCACGGTTTGAACGTCGTATCTCATAAGAAGATCCAACCGGTCAATGTCGACGGCATCAGGCCTCGTTGATACTCTTATGCCATCAATTCTCTTCTCATCAATGAATGGACGGACCCCGCCAAGGAGTCTCTCCTGGTCCTCCAGTGAAAGCGCCGTAAAAGTCCCCCCATAAAAGGCCACCTCTCTCCGCAGCCGACGGCCGTTAATGGTCCGAAGAAATGAAACGATTCTGTCTTGGACCTGAGACACCGGTGGAATCCCGCTGGTCCAGGCCGTGGTCATCTCCTGATTACAAAATACGCATCGATGACGGCACCCCTGATGGGTAATAAAGATCGGAAGTATAAGTCGTTTTCCCGAACCAAATCCTTTCATTTCCCGGTCATTACTCATTCATCCAAGGCCGCTTTTGCGGCACGCTGCTCCGCTTCTCTCTTGCTCTTTCCCTCTCCCCTGGCTACGACCATTCCATCGATAGACACAGAAACGACAAACCTCTTCTCGTGATCGGGCCCTGACTCGCTCACCACAGAGTAACGGGGAATTGTCCCATACCGGTTCTGGGTCCGCTCTTGAAGGCGACTCTTGCAATCCTGCCGCGGAATCTTCTGGCCCACCTCTGCCAGGGCCTCGGAAAAATGCGACTGCACCATCCGAAAGGCCTTGTTATATCCGCCATCCAGATACAGAGCCCCCAGGATGGCCTCATAACAGTCTGCCAAAATCGAATCTTTTTCTCTCCCCCCTGTCTGGTCTTCTCCTTTACCCAGAAGAATAAAACGCCCCAGGTCCATACGTCTCGATACCCGTGCCAGGGCCTTCTCGTTCACGGTCGAGGCCCGCATTCTGGTAAGCTCGCCCTCTGGTTGATCTCGAAACCGCTCCATGATCAAATGACTCATGGCCACATTCAGGACGGCATCGCCCAAGAACTCGAGCCTCTCGTTGTCGAAGCGCTCCTCTTGAAGACTCTCATGGGCATAGGATGAGTGAGTCAGGGCTTGGGTCAGAAGATCAATGTTTCGGAATCGATACTTCAGTATGGTCTGCAGGGACTCAAGCCACTCCGCTGTCTGTCTCTCCATGGAATCCATGGAATCAATCTACTATAACTACCCGCCAGGTCAAGTCTAGCGTTACCGGAGGTCGGCTCTCAGTTTACAGGTTTCAGCCTTTTGAAAAATAGCACCGGACGCCCTTCCCTTCAACGTGCCATTTGCAAAACCATGGCGGACTGGCGCCTCAGCATAGTGCGCCCTTTCATTCTGCTGACAACCGAAACCTGACTACTGACAACCGCCTCAAACCCTTTTCCCTAAAACCTTCTGTCCGCTCACCTCCGTGATCTCGACCTCAATTTCCAGAGAGGGATCCGTACCTTCAGGCTCGATCCAGACGGGAATGTAGTTTCTGGATACTCCCCTTCGTCGACCCTGCTCGTCAACCGTTGTCGTTTCCTCCAGAACTTGCACTCTCTGATGAAGAAATCGGTCGTAGAAAGCCTCGCGTCTCTGCTGTGAAAGCTCTCGAAGAATCTTGCAGCGCCTTCGGATTTCATCGCCCCTGACCCTTTGAGGAAGGTTAACTGCGGTAGTCCCCGGACGAGGGGAAAAGGGAAAAACGTGGAGATAGGCCACAGGAAGCTCCTCTATGAACTCAACGGTGTTGCGAAAATGTTTCTCGTCCTCTCCCGGGAATCCTCCGATCACATCAAGCCCGATACAGACAGAAGGGATCCTTTCCGTGATTTCACCTACCAGTCTTCCGAAACTCTCCCTTGTATATCCTCGATTCATCAGAGAGAGAATCTGATTGTCACCACTCTGGAGGGGGATATGGAGGTGGGGACAGATCCTTACCGAGTCCCTTATGGCCGCAAGGAGTGCCCCCGTGAAATCCATAGGCTCGATAGAGCTCAACCTGATCCGCGGGGGCAGATCTGGGGTATCTTCAAACCGCTCCAGAAATTCAGCCAGACAGCTAGAAGGAGAGAGATCGAGGCCATAGGTGCCCAGATGGATCCCTGTCAGCACAACCTCTTGGTACCCTCTTGTTTTCAGCCGGGTGAGCTGTTCCAGAACCTTTTCGGGTGGCAGGCTTCGGCTTCTTCCTCTGGCCCGGGGAACGATGCAGTAGCTGCAGGCGGCATTGCAGCCGTCCTGAATCTTGAGAAAGGCTCGACAATGGTGGGAAAATCCCTCAATATGGTATCCCTCTAGCGGGCCATTCTCAACGGGCGGGACTCGGACGAGGGGTTTCCTGTTCACCATCAACTGAGAGACAACAGAGCCAATGTCTCGCTTGGCCTGGTTTCCCAACACGGCTGAGACACCCTCGACTGCTCCGACTGTATGAGGAAACACATCGGCATAGCATCCTGTGGCAACAACAACTGCCTTGGGGTTGAGACGATGGGCCCGGCGAATCAGCTGGCGAGATTGGTAGTCTGACTTTCCCGTGACAGTACAGGTATTGACAATGTAGACATCCGCTTTCTGGTCAAAGGAGACCTCGCGCAAACCCAGCCTTGCCAGTTCCTCTCGCATGACTTCCGAATCAAACTGGTTGACCTTGCAGCCCAGGGTCGCGATGGCAACGCGTTTCCGATACATTCGCAGGCCTCTGTGTGTCACAATCTCCACTTTCGCTATAGGCTAAATCTTGACAAGTTTGACCTCCCCCCAGACTCCCAATCCGTCCCCCACGACGATCACGGCTCCCAAGACACCTTCAATCTCTCTAGCTCGCGCCAGTCCCTGTTCAATATCCTTTCTGGACTTGACACGGTTGCCCACCGCTGTAGCAGCAGTATCGGCCAGGGTCGGCGACTCAGAAACGATACAGACTGCATCGGCTTTTCCGAAACTTCGGGAATGGCCCACCGTACCTGACGAGGTGCACACACCGATCGGGGTCCTTTCAGCCGGAATCACGATTCCAATCTTCAAGCTCAAAGGAGATGGTCCTCCATATATCGCCACACGGCGTTTCTTGGACGACTTCATATAGATGTCCCCCCCGTTCTCAACGATCACCTCTGGCGAATGGATCCGAAGGTCTTCCCCCACAAAGTAGGCAATGGCGCCCGCAACACCCGCCATAGGCCCCACGCCGCACTTCTGGCTCGCCTGAACCATTTCCCGAACGATTTTAGGGGCCAGAGGGTCATCCTCAAGGGGAATCAGCGATTCGCGGAAAAGGGGATGAGTCACCAGATAGGTTTCAATGGCATGGCGATGGCGAACCACCGCCTCCCGGGTCTCTCTCCGGAGGGCTTTTTCTGCCATGACCAGGAGATCGGTCTCCTGAACCGCCACACGGAAGGAAACAAGTCCGCGGGGGTTAGTAAGGTGACGGTATTTCCTCTCCTCGAATCCTTTCATGACGACAGCTCACCGTTCTCAGGGATCAGCATTCAGCCATTCTCTTTGCGATTGTTTCCGTGGACAAGGGATCAGCTGTCAGGTCCTGGTTTCTTCGGACCTACCAGAGCAAGTAGCCATCCGTCCAACCTCCACTCGCCTATCTGCTTCTTGACATTGATCCACACTATTCATTTCTGCTGCCCCTTGCTTTGTGATCCCTGCAAACTGTTATTCACCAAAAGAAAACCCCTTCCCAAAAAGAAGAGGCACATCATCGCAGAGAAAGATAGGAGATTAACTTATCAGGGAATCTAGGCTATTAAAGAATCTTCAATCGTCTGTGTGTTCTGTAGACGCAAGAACACCCCGCTATCGTCTCACATGTATTGCTCGATGAGAGCTTCCGCAATCTGAACGGCATTGAGGGCGGCACCTTTGCGGATATTGTCTGAAACGATCCACATGTTGATACCCTTCTCTATGGATTCATCCTCCCGGATTCGCCCAACGAATGTCTCATCTCTCCCCGCGGCATAGATGGCCAGAGGGTACTTGAAAAGAGACGGATCGTCCTCCACTACGACACCCGGAGCTTTTGTCAGCAGATCCCTAACCTCTTGGGGGCTAATCTTCTTTTCTGTCTCGATGTTGACGGATTCTGAATGGCCGTAGAAGACAGGCACCCTGACAGTTGTGGCTGTCACCCGAATCGAGTCGTCCTCCATGATTTTTTTTGTTTCGTTAACCATCTTCATCTCCTCTTTGGTGTAGCCGTTTTCAAGGAAGACATCGATATGGGGGAGGCAATTGAAAGCGATCTGGTGAGGATAGACCTTGATCTCGATCTCCCCTTGGCTGAAGATAGCACGGGCCTGCTGCTCCAACTCCTCGATGGCCTCCTTTCCCGTACCCGAGACCGCCTGATAGGTTGAAACCACTACTCTCTTGATCCTCGCCAGATCGTGGACAGGCTTCAGAACCACCACCATCTGAATGGTGGAACAGTTCGGATTGGCAATGATATTCTTCTCGCTGTACTGGCCAATGGCATGGGAGTTGACCTCAGGGACCACCAAGGGAACCTGTGGATCCATGCGAAAAGCACTGGTGTTATCGATGACGACACACCCTTCCTTAGCCGCAATAGGAGCGAATCTTTCGCTGATAGATCCTCCCGCAGAAAAGAGGCCGATCTCGACACCCTTGAAAGAATCCTCGGTGAGGACCTCCACCGTTACCTTCTCTCCTTGGAACTCTAGCTTCTCCCCCGCGCTTCGGGTGGATGCCAGGAGTCTGATTTCTTTCACAGGAAAATCTCTCTGCTCCAGAACGTTGATCATTTCATGGCCCACTGCGCCAGTGGCGCCGACAACAGCCACGTTATATGATCTGTTACCCATCAAGTCCTCCTCACATGATTTGGGTCTTCCGTAGGGGCAACCAAGCAGCAACTCCGACGAACAATCCCTGCCCAAGATCAGAAAATTCCGATATCTTACCATATTTCCAGAGAATGAAACAGACGGAATCTCGATAAATATTGACTGTCAACAATTTCAGACACTTACGGAGTGCCATAGTAGCCCCAAACAAGCCCAAATAATCCCATCTTGTCACTAGGATGACACCGGGGTTTGGGCTTCTTGTTTGGTCAAAGGAGGCGGCTATAGCGAAGTCGTTGATGATATGAGGCCTGAACCTTCAGCCTTTCGATTTCCGAAGGAAACATTGCATAGTCAGCAAACCGCCCGAATGGACGAATTTATCTTGAATCAAACGAGGCGTGACCCAGAAAATGAAGATTTGAAAAGAATATCGAAACAACTACCGAGAGTCGAAAACTGAAGATCTATAGCAGGTATCGTAACTTTTGCACTGTTCGTCGAACTTACAGCATTTGACGGCGTAATCCTCTATCAAAAAAGCCGGCCTAGCAGAATGGCTGCCTCGTGGGAATCTCTGGACTCCCCGGAGGGACTTGAACCCCCAACCTACTGATGACAAATCAGTTTAAGGCGATTCTCTAAGTATCTGATATCGTTCCGATCCTGTAAAATCACGAAAGGAATTCGTCGGAATATGTCGGAAGGAAGCTCCAAGAAGTGACAGAAACTGAATCGGATTCCGACATATTCCGATAGAAATCCTGCCGCATTTGGCCTGGCTCCGAATGCTCCAGCAACATCGGAAGCATAGCGCTCTTAGGAACTAAGTCATTACTGACCCTCCCAAAAGGGGCATTTTTTTCTTGACATCCTTTCCTAGGTAAGTTATCATATGGTAAAACGCGAGTTCCACTATGCGGAACGAATCCATTAACTCCGTTGGCCGCGCAGCGGACATCCTTAAGGTCCTTTCGGAGGGTGTAGACCGAATCAGCGATGTCTCACGCAGACTTGGTCTGAGCAAAAGTACGACGCATAGGTTCTTGAAATCTCTCGAAATATCAGGCCTTGTTACACAGGACCCTCTCACGCGGCGGTATCACTTAGGTCCTCTGATCCTCAATCTCGCCTCAAAACCCCTTATCGCACATCAAGGGCTGATCGCTTGCGCATTCGAGGATATGAGACGCCTAAGAGACCTCACCAGGGAGACCGTCGTTCTCCATATTCGGACAGGATTGGAAAGAATATGTCTCGAGGAACTACAGAGCCTTGAGAACCTCAAATACACAGCAGGGAAGGGAGCCACCGCCCCCATACATACGGGATCGGCAGGGAAGATATTGCTCTCTGAGCTTGAGGACAATGAACTTCAGCTGCTCCTGAAGAATCTTCGCCTCATTCCGATAGGACCGAGCACCATCACAGACAAGAAGACACTGGTGGAGGAACTAAAAAAGGTGAAAGCGCGCGGGTTCGCGACCAGTTTTGGCGAGAGAATAGCGGGAAGTGCATCCATCTCTGTGCCCGTGGAGAGCTACATCTGCCCTGTCGCGCTAAGCGTTTTGGGGCCTGACAATCGTTTCTCATTGGGTGTGATGATGGACGTCTTGGAAGAGATGAAAGATAGGGCGAAGCAGATTTCAACAAATCTTCGACAAGTCAACCGAATGGGGAGCACAAGTGAACGTCAGGTGCTTAGTCAATAGGGCAGGAAGGGAATACCCTGACAATACCGCTGTGGTCTATAGGGACACGCGAAGGACATTTAGCGAATTGAGCACTCGGATCAACCAGCTTGCAAACGGCCTCCTGCAGATGGGGATAAGAAAGGGTGATCGGGTGGGGATGTTGTTGAAAAATTGCTGTGAGTTTATTGAAGTCGATTTTGCTCTCTCTAAGACCGGTATGGTCAGGGTCCCCCTCAATGCACGATTGATCGGCAGCAATCACGAGTACATGCTGAATGATTCAGAATCCAACACGCTGATCTTTCACGAAGGTTTCACTGAAACGGTTCAAGCAATTAAACCCAATTTGAAGACGGTTAACCACTTCATACGGGTTGAGGAGGGACTGTCAGAGGAGAATGTTCTGGACGCTATCGATTATGAAGGGTTGATTGAGGGCAGTCCATCGGATGAACCATTCGGGGAAATCCATGAGAAAGATCTGCATACCTTGTTCTACACTTCAGGAACCACGGGGGACCCGAAGGGTGTGATGTTGACCCAGAAATCATGGGCGAGTGTTGCCATTACTCTTGTGATGGACTATGGGCCAATCACTGAGGACGACGTGCTTTTGAACCTTCAGCCGCTGAGTCACGGTGCAGGCTTCTTCGTACTCCCCTTTTTCCTTAAGGGAGCGACGAACGTGCTTGTCCCG
>Ga0209636_10005937_pt1 | contig 12461 bp, 15 predicted proteins | sample DeeMarSWOR152_54_FD_187464 | JGI IMG/M metagenome (GOLD analysis project Ga0209636, IMG submission 187464) | Marine sediment microbial communities from White Oak River estuary, North Carolina - WOR-1-52-54 (SPAdes) (version 2) | ecosystem: Environmental > Aquatic > Marine > Intertidal zone >...
CCGGTCTACGCATTTTGCTGGAACCACAAGGAGTGTCAGAAGCAAAGGCAAAATCAGAAGCAAAGCTTTTTTCATCGCCATCCCCAAACTCGTCTTGAAACCCAGTCGCTTGCCCACTTCGTTTCAGCATCCAAGTCACAGAAAGACACATATACGACGTCAGCGTTGAAGTTGACAAGCTCGCTTTTCGGGATTGAAATGTTAAAAGTGTAGCCTATGCCTTCCATGAACGTGCAGTTATGGTACGGACTTGTCCTAGGCCAGGCTCTAACCATATCGGTGACCGCCCCCAGTTCCTCGTCTTGTCCGGGATGCCAACGTAGATTATCTCTGTGCTTGATGATGACAAGACTATCGCTACCAGTAGTCATGTTGCAAGCGGCAAATACGTAAGGATTATAGTGATGCCAGAAGTCCACTTCGCCGCTTTCGTTAGCCCTGAAAAACACCAAGGCTAAGAAGTCAGGTTCACAATATTCGTCGTCGTTTATCTTTGCGGTTATGTCAAGGGTTTCATTTCTCCACTCGAAAGCTAGCTCTATGCGGAAGGTTCCGTCCACAATCTCCTGCTGTTCAGATGGCCACTCAAGAACCAAAGTAGATGAACCAGCCAAGCTGCTGGCGTACAAGGAAATAGCGACAGTGATAGAAATCATTATTACGTAGAACACCGCAAACTTACTATCATGGTTCAATTTTATTTCTCCTTTCTTTTTGTTCTCTTTCTGCCCTTAAAACTATGTGTAACTGGGTATTTAAGCATAACCGCTAAGAAATTGTTGAATGTCGCGCACGTTCGCATAGGCGAATTCAGGATATTAAACGTGTATAGGAACAGAAAGACTCTTCGTAAACTTCGACAATTCGATAATCGAGAGAGAGAACGTTATTTTTATTTTTTTTTCTCTAGCAATTTTGAGCTTCTTTTCGTTTTGTTTTTGCCTTCTTCATCCTGAGAATTTTAAGGCTTCGCAATTTAGGAAGACGTTTTTTAAGCTTGGGAACAATCTCTTTGTAAGTTGCCATGTAAGGCATGTCTAACGCTGCTGCGATCTCTTTAGGCTTCAATTCTGTAGTACCAGCTAAATTAAGTTTCAGGCACATTTCACCTAACGTTGTATTTCCGAAGATTCTTTCTTCCAAGGTTTTTTCGTATTGTCTATAGGCTAACGTCCAAGCGATCACAGTGTTGACACGTAACATTTTCACGTCTTTCTCCGTGTCCAAACTTTCAAACCATGCTAACCCTTTTTCTGACGCTAACAAACTCCAACCCCACGTTAAACCTTCTTCGACGTGTTCTTTAGGAGACATTGTAATCTCCGGTATCAAGGATAACATTTCAGCGTCAGTTTCAGGACCGTACCATTTACGATAACAATAAGGCTCTTTCAAAGTTTCAAATAATGCATGAAAAATCGTGTATCGCTTCGAATGTGAGTTCCCGTCTTTTCTAGGTTTATTTTCGTCTCTCAAAGTCCTCTCCGAGATCAAAATTAGATGGCAATTATGTCAACAATGTTTCAGCTCTGTAATATAGCGACCGAGTAAATGTCATCCTAATTACGCATTACATGAAAACATGAAATTTTCTACAATGGAATTTTTCTTCCACTAAAACCGCGTTTTGAAATTCCAAATTCACTCTTATTTTCTCTTAACTGCTTTGCCGTAAATATTGGGCCGTCTTTGCATACACGGTATCTGCCTATGACACAACTTCCACACAAGCCTATGGCGCACCGCATCAAGCGTTCTAAACTTGCTTCTAAGGCTACTTCATATTTTTCGGCTAAGTTGAAAACTTTTCGCATCATTTGCTCAGGCCCGCAAGTGTAAATCATGTCGAATCTTTCTCTTTCCAAGAGCTTTTCCAGCGGTTTTGTGACCAAGCCCTTGATGCCGTAACTGCCGTCCTCTGTCGTTGCAATAAGCTGTGTTTTTTCTCCGTCAAGTGTTCTCTTGGATTTATTCAGAAATAGTAGCTCTTCTCTTGTTTTTGCGCCTGTCACGAAAACCAGCTTTGCCGTTTTGGGTGTTAATCTCTCGGCTAGGAATAGTATTGGGGCTGTGCCTGTGCCTCCGCTAACCATTAGTATTCTGCCTCCTTTCAAGGTGAAACAATTCCCAAAAGGGCCTCTCACACCTATTAGTTCGCCCACACTTTTATTGTGAAAAGCACTTGTCGCGTCGCCAACTTTCTTGGCAGCCACAGACACTGTGCCGTTTTCTTTTGCATCAAGTATACTTAACGGAATTTCGTCCACGCTTGGAATCCAAAGCATAAGAAACTGGCCTGGGTTAGCCCTTGCGCATTGTTTGTCTTTAAAAGTGAAAATTTTCACGGTGGGGCTTTCAGTATCTACGCTGAGAATGTGCGTAGTTCTCAACTTGTTAGCTGCAATGCGATAAGCCGACAATTTCATTCACACTCTTGAAACCTTTCCTTTTCAAATAAGCATCAATTCCACGTGTAACTTTCTTAAACACGTTTGGTCCTTTCAAGGCTATGGCTGTTCCTATCTGGACGGCTGTTGCTCCTGCCAGCAGAAACTCTACGGCGTCACGCCAGTCTGTTATGCCTCCGCACCCTATTATTGGCACTTTCACTCCCTCATAGATTTCATAGACGCATCTAACTGCGATTGGTTTTATCGCTGGACCCGATAATCCGCCTGTTTTGTTGCTCAGGATGGGCACAGTTGTTTCCGTGTCTATTGCCATGGCTTTAACAGTGTTTATGGCTGTTAATGCGTTTGCACCAGCTTTTGCGGCAGCTTCTGCGATTTCTGCTATATCCGTAACGTTTGGAGACAGCTTAACGAAAACGGGTTTTTCCACAACAGTTTTCACTTTTCTAACAACTTTAATTAGAATTTTTGGATTTTGCCCAATTTCTGAGCCTGTCTCCTTAACATGGGGACAGGAGACATTTAATTCCACGGCATCTGCTCCCGCATCTACAGCGATTTTTGCTGCTGTTGCATATTCTTCTGCTGAGAAACCGTAAACGCTAACAATAACTGGGACGCCGAAACTTTTTGCTTCGCGGATTTCCTTAACAAACTCGGTTATTCCGGGGTTTGGAAGTCCCATGGCGTTGATTAAGCCGTAGCTAGTTTGCACTATTGTAGGGTTTGCATATCCATTCCGTGGCTTTAAACCAACAGACTTGGTGACTATGGCACCAGCTCCACCCATAACAACATTGCCCAGTGACTCTGCAGACAAACCCAGAATCCCGGAAGCCAACATGGTCGGATTGGCAAGCCTCAAACCAGCCAAATTCGTGCATAAACGGTTGGTCTTCAAATGTCACGTCACCACGAACAGTTTTCAGTAAATGCTAACTGCTTATAAAAATGACTATGTGTCTTCAAAAAGCATAAGTGAAAAAATGGAGAAATTATCACCAGAACAGTTGACTACCGCCATCAACGTGGATTGTTTCACCAGTAATATAAGAGGCTTCGTCAGAGGCTAGAAAGAGTATTGCCTTGGCAATGTCTATTGGTTGCCCAACTCTTTTGAGCAACGTGTTGTCTGTAGCATGTTTCTTCTCCTCTTCAGTCATCCCCCAAGTGTCGATGTAACCTGGAGATACAGCATTAACTCTTATAGGAGCCAGTTTTGCGGCGAGACCACGCGTCACCGGAGTCCCTGCTGTCTTAGTAAGGATGTAGCCTAATCCGCCTGGGTCATAATCCATCACGATGTTGATTATGTTTCCGCCGGTTTGATTTAGATATGGAGCAGTGAAATGAGAGCATATGAGTATGCCCATTATGTTTACGTGCACCATTCTCTTCCAGAGTTTCCAGTCTGGCTTGTCAATGTCAAACACTGGAGGCGGATGCTTTGCCGCATTATTCACTAAAACATCAATTCGACCGAATCTGTTCATAGTTTCTTTGAGCATTAAGGAAACCTCTTCCGGGTTGGATACGTCAGCTTCAAAGGTGAAGGCTTCAGCGCCCAAAGCGTTGATGAGTTTCACTGTTCTTTCTGCTTTTTCAGGAGAGGAAAAATAGTTCACGGTTATGTTTGCTCCTTCCTTTGCAAACAAACGAGCAGTCTCGCTTCCTATACCACCACTTGCACCTGTTACAATTACAGATTTTCCTTCAAATCTCATTTAACCAGCTCACGCCCCATAGGGTTTTAGATGATTTTCTTGCATGTTAAAGCTTTACTCTTAGCTTGAGGTTATTAGATTTGTTATTAATGGAGCCACTCTTATACCTACATATACAAAAACTGTGATTACTGTCAGCTCTATTCCTGCCTTTATATCGAGTTTGCCAACCAGCAGTGCAGCTCCAACATCCAACGCTGCTGCGGATAAGACTGTTGCTTCCACTCCAAAATGCTGCAATATGCAGAATAGCATGATGAACAGGGGAATTCCGAATAAGCAGCCTAAAGAAATCATGAGGAACGGGTTTAAACCACCAACCTTTGTTTCTGTAGCTATCATAGCAGTCATCCTCGGACATGTAATGTACAGAGCAAAAGCCACGGATGCGACAATCAACACTGAAACACTCAAACGTAAATCTCCTCCATTTTTCTTTTCAGTTCCCATTCTAATTAGCCCTTTTGGTTCACTCGCAGCCTTTTTTCTCATTTATCACATTTAAAAGCTTGCTCAGATTATATTTAGGATAAAGCTTAGGAATAGCTAGTCGAGTCAAAGAGGAGAGAGGGAAAGTGAAGGGAACAATAATCGAATCCACCTTTGGAATATTTGCTTTGAATGAGCAAAATGAAATAATAGAAAGTGTTCTGTTTCCCAAAAAACCGCAAAAAGCCGCGAAAATTCTCGCAAAAATCAAAGCTGGAAAATTCGTGGATGAACTCAGCCAGCTGATAGATAAACTTGCTAAGAATGGTTTTGACACTTTTGTTTTTGAAAGCCCGAATTTGACAAAAACTGTTCGAGAAAAGCTGAACGTTAAGGTTGAAGTTGCGAAGTCGTTCAAAGCCCGAGAGATGCTTCGCTCCAATATAGAAAAGTTTGCCGTCAAAATAGGGTTTGTGAAAGACACAATAGAATTTGAAAGGTGGATGCATGACGTTGCTCTAGAAATTACTAAGCTTAGGGTTAAAGGGGCTGTGGAGAAAAGAGATCTGATCATAGTGCAAGCTATTCAAACCATTGATGATTTGGATAAAACCATTAACCTGTTTATGAGCCGCGTAAGAGAATGGTATGGGATGCACTTTCCAGAGCTTGACCGCCTGCTGGACAAGCATGAAACTTACGCTCGCCTAGTTTTCAAACTCGGCAACAAAGACAACTTCACGGGCGAAAGATTAGAGAAAGAAGACGTACCGAAATCCAAGGCTGAAAAGATAGCACAATCGACAGAAACTTCCATGGGTGCAGACCTATCGGAAACAGACCTAACACAAATCCAAATGTTATGTAAAAACGTTCTGCAGCTATATCAACTAAGGCAATCATTAGAAAATTATCTGGACACAACCATGGAAGAGGTTACGCCAAACATAAAAGCATTAGCAGGCTCTTTGTTGGGCGCACGGTTAATCTCACTAGCCGGAGGTTTAACAAATCTTGCCAAGATGCCTTCAAGCACAATACAAGTTCTAGGAGCAGAAAAAGCTCTTTTTCGTTCACTCAAAACCGGGACACGACCGCCTAAACACGGAATAATCTTCCAACACACTCTCTTACATGAAGCGAAAAAATGGCAAAGGGGAAAAATCGCCAGAGCTATGGCTGGAAAACTAGCCATAGCGGCAAGAGCGGATGCCTTCGGAAGCAGATACATAGGCGAAGAATTGAAAGCCGATCTAAAAAAAAGAATTGAAGAAATTCACAAAAAATACGTTCAGCCCCCTCAAATCCCAACAAGAAAACCTAAACGAAAGAAAAGGAGAAAGAAGAGACGTGCACGTAAGCGTTAAACCGCATTCTCAGTTTCCAGCAATATATCAAGTAACACTGGAAAATGGAACTCGAAGGCTGGCAACAAAAAACCTGACACCTGGCAGAAACATCTATGGCGAAAGGCTCATAAAATATGAAGGCGTGGAATACCGTGTCTGGGATCCCTTTAGAAGCAAACTTGCCGCAGCCATCCTAAAAGGCTTAAAAAACGTTCCAATAAAACCAAGCCATAAAGTCTTGTACCTCGGTGCAGCCTCTGGAACAACAGCAAGCCACGTTTCAGACATAGTCGGCAAAAAAGGCAATGTCTACTGTGTTGAGTTTGCACCGAGACCCATAAGGGAACTTGTCAATAACGTGTGCGCCTTTAGGCTTAACATGTCGCCTATACTAGAGGATGCTCGTTTCCCAGAAAAATACGCAGTGTTTGTCAACGGCAAAGTTGATGACATCTACTGCGATATTGCTCAGCCGGAACAAGCCAAGGTTTTAGCGGATAATGCAGATTTGTTCCTTAAAAAATCCGGATGGATAATGCTCTCCGTGAAAGCCCAGAGTATAGATGTAACGAAAGAGCCATCAGAAATTTACAAGCGAGAAGTTAAGGTCTTGGAAAAACGAAGCTTCCGCATAGAGGAATTTGTTCATTTAGAACCATACGACAAAGCACATGCCATGATAGTGGCTAAAATCTAGTGAATGTATCTTCTAGAAGACAAGTATAGTTTATATTCCACAATGTTATGATATTTTATGTGTCGCTTCGATGACTTGTGTGAAGCTGGAGAACGAGAAGTCCGTAGAAACCGTGTTGAAGGAAGCAGGTTTCACCGTTTCTCAAAGATGTTGTTCTCGACCGAGTTGCTTCGACTTTGTAGCTAGAAAAAACAGAACTCTGGTTTTCATAAAAATTCAACCAGACATTGGAAATGTTTCTCCAAGCGACCCTCTAGAGCTTACAGTTATGTCTGAACGTGTTTCAGCTTCTTCGCTTCTGATAAGTGAGAAGGTACGTGAAAAACCATTAGAAGACGATACGGTTTATTCAAGATACAACGTCTTGGCTGTCACTCGAAAAACCTTCGAGAACATAGTGCTCCGCAAAATTTATCCCCTAATCCAAGCTGGTCCAGGGGGCTACTACGTTGAAATTGATGCAGAAGCAATTAAGCGAAGAAGACAGGAGCTAGGCTTATCAATTGGTGAACTGGCTCAAATGATGGGTACGTCTAGGAGAACCGTTTATGGTTATGAACGAGGGATGGCTAAGGCTTCGGTTTCAGCAGCATACAACCTCATATGTATCTTGGGAATCCCAGTAGCGCAACCAATGAACTTATTCAAAGAATCGAAAAATCAACCGAAACGTTTCTTAACCACAGCCAAACGTGCCATCACGAAGAACAAATTTCTTCAAAAAATCTTCAGAAAACTTGCCCGCTACAATGTTACAGCATTTAAGAATGCCCCTTTCGACTTCATAATTGATGTTCAAGAGGGAAAAATGAAAATTATCGGCGGAGTTGCAAATAACAAAGAACGGGAATTAGATCGAAGGGTGAACGAAATTTTGAGTGTCAGCAGTGTTATCCAGGCGCATCCAATTCTCATAACAGAAGGACAGAAACCCCTGAACAAGGATATTCTCTGCATCCATTGCGAAGAACTTTCTAAAATCAGGGATCCAGAAGATCTGATTGCAAACTTTAAGTAAGCCTTGCCTGACGTGAATCTTTTTCGCTTTTAACCTTTTTAGCTGGCTTCCACGATTTTCTGACACAATCTGGATATTCCCCAATTTTTTCAAGGCATTGACGGAGAAAGCTTATGGTCTTAGGATCTGTTGGATAGCCGCATCCAAAATCCCCATATTTTTCCTTTAACTTTGCAATTTCCTTGTCTCTTTCAACTTTGGCAATTATTGAAGCAGCTGAAACTACTGGATATTTCTTGTCAGCCTTATGCTCCGAAACTATTTCAACTTTAAACGGTAACAATTCTGAAATGTGCTGCCCAAAACGTTCTTCTAAAACATCCGAGGCGTCAACGTAGGCTATGTCTGGAGAAAGTAACTCGATGACTTTCGCCATGGTTTGAGCCTCCAACCTATTCAACCTGTGAAGTTTTCTGCCAGTCTCAACAACCTTGTCAATATCCTTTGGCAGCAGCTTTATCACATTATATTTTAAGGCAATTCGCTTAATTTCAACAGCTAACGTCTCACGCCTCCGTGGAGACAAAAGCTTCGAATCTTTAACACCTAACTCAACAAGCTTTGATAGATCCTCATCTTTCATTAGAACTCCGGCAATAACCAGCGGACCTATTACGCAGCCACGTCCTGCATCATCAACACCAGCTACCAGCATAGAAACTCCTTCTCTTTAAACTAAATTAACCTCAAAAGTTATAACACTTATTCTTTAGTGGCTTTTGCTAGAAACTCTGCAGTTTTTTCGACGACAATTTCGTGCAGATTCCCTCTGTTTTCATACGTCACCCTGTATATTTCAGCGTCTTCTCTCGCCTTTACCCTCTCTATCAGCTCGTCCCTCGCCTTCCAATGAACAGTGCCTACCACAAGCTTCCTACTTTCAACAGCCTTCTTAACAGCCTCTTTAAAGCGTTCTGAATGAAGTTCCATAGGTCCAATCTCATCAATCGCAACTACATCAGCGTTTTCTACAGCACTGGCTATTGCTTCAGCGCCTATGTTATCAAGGTCTTCCAAGTTCACACGGTATTTGCCAATCCGTGGACCATGCTTTTGATTTACGTGGGCAAGCCAGCCTCTTCTGCCACTGCTTAAATCTAAGATTTCAAAACCAACACGTGCTCCGCATGTGCGAACTTCACGGCTTACCATTCCACCTACACTGCAGCCTCTAGCTTTTAACACGGCAATTGTTTTCAACAAGACGGACGTCTTTCCTGTGTCCGGACTGCCAGTTATGAATAGTAATCGCTTTTTCAACACGTCTCCCTTCTTAAGCAGAAGCCTAATATTCCCTAAAATGATTTGTCATAATTATGGCTTGCTCAAGCTAATCAGATGTTTTGGGTGAAAAAGAAAAACATGAAAGATAAAATCAAGATAGATTTTCCAACAGAAATAATACAAGAAGGCAAAGTCAAGGTATTGGTTCCGAAGCTTAAGGCATTTGTAAAGTCACCTTCTGAATATGCTCCTTCAAAGGCTCCTGTCTTCTATAATCCAGTTATGCAGTTCAACCGTGACCTCGCAGTTTTAGCCTCACAAGCTTATCAAAGAACGCTTAACCGTGAAATTACTGTTTGTGAGCCGTTAGCTGGCTGCGGTATTAGGGGAATAAGATTTGCAACCGAAGTTGAAGGAGTTGAAAAAGTAGTTATTAATGACATAAAGGCGAAAGCCTTTCAACTAGCCAGCTACAACGTGCGCATGAATGAATTAAGTGAACACGTAGTCGTGAAAAACGAAGATGCAAATTTTCTCCTTGCCAGTTATGGAGCACCACGCAAAAGATTTGACGTCATAGACATAGATCCTTTTGGCTGTCCAGTGCATTATCTCGACTCTGCTATTCGTGCCTTGCGCAACGGTGGTCTCTTGATTTTGACGGCAACGGACATGGCTCCGTTGTGTGGGGTTCACCCAAAAGCGTGCGTCAGAAAGTATGGTGGAAAACCCTTACGCACAGAGTACTGTCACGAGTTGGCTGTTAGACTTCTAGCTGGAAGCTTAGCCATGACAGCAGCAAAATACGAAATGGGAATAAACATAATCTTCAGCCACAGCACAGACCACTACGTCAGAATCTATGCAACCGCCAAATACGGCGCAAAAAAGGGTAATGAAAACGTCAAAAACATGGGATACATACTTCATTGTTTCAAATGCTTACACAGAGAACCGGCAAAAGGGCTTTTCCTCATTAAACATTCGGGAAAATGTAGTGAGTGCGGCTCAAAAATTGATGTAGCCGGGCCGTTGTGGCTTGGAAAACTGTTTGACGGGCAATTTTGTGAATTGGTAAAGAAAGAAGTAAGGCGAAGGGCATTTAAGCAGGGAGGAAAAATCCGGAAAATTTTAGCCTTGATCAAAAACGAGGTTGATGCTCCCATTACTTATTACGTGCTTGATAACATATGTGACAAACTGGGCCTGCCTGTTCCTCCAGTTAAACGAGTTGTCAATGCTTTAAGAAAAGGAGGTTTTCAAGCTTTTCTCACACATTTTAACTCAACGGGAATAAGATCAAATGCTTCGTCGAAGAACATTAGAAAGATTGTTACAAACGTTCAAGACAGGGTAAGTTTTAAATAATCTGAATCTCAAATGGGATGGAATAGTAGGTGAAGAACTTGAACAAGAAAATGTTAGTTCTAACTGCGGTAATTCTTTCAACAGTTCTATGCGTCCCATTGGTATTCGCAGCTTACGAACCTTACGAGGTTACAGTTTGGACAGACAAGCAAAAGTATGTTGCAGGGGAAAAGGGAACACTGTACATAGCTTTCTACAACAAGAGAGACGTAGCGGTCACAATCGAAAACATCACAGTAACTTATTACAGTTGGGCGACATATACGGGTGAAAAATGGGTAGGTAACGAAACGCAAACAATGACTGTTCCCCTGTCTGCGAAGGATACTCACGTTTTTAGTGACATAACGTTCACCGTTCCAACGGATGGAAGAGCTGTATCCACCAGTGTCTATGTTGAGATCGGCACAGACCATGGATACAAATATGGCGGTGGCAGTATCAACGTTCCAGAGGTTCCAAGCTACATGGAGCAGATTGTGACAATTTTGACAATTCTGGTGGTGCTTGTGATTGTCTGTACAATCATAATAGCTGCAACAATATTCCTTTCAGCGCGTAGACCGCAAGTTACGTGGAAACCGACGGAAAAAACAGAATAGCCAAACTCTTTCCTTTCCTATTTTTTCCATTTTATTTAAGTAATAGAATTCATAATTTGTAATAGCTGTCATAAAACTGGGATGTTGGAGGTTTCGTGGAACTCGGAAAGGTTTTAGTGGTGTGTGGATGGCCATATGTAAACTTTCTTCCTCATCTGGGTACGTTAGTGCAGGTTTTGTCAGCTGATGTTGTAGCAAGATATTATCGATTAAAAGGCGAAGACGTTGTCTTAGTAAGTGGTTCAGATGATCATGGAACACTGATAGAAGTTGAAGTTGTCAGACTGGGTATTTCACGTAAGCAATTGACTGGCAAGAACTATGCGGAATCATTGAGCTGTTTAGGAAATGGGGTTTTTCCTTTAACAATTACGCTGGAACAGAGAATGTTAGAGAAAAGCTGTGTAAGCTCGAGTGAGCCTGTGAAATTTTGATGCTTAAAATAGACCTTCATGTCCACACTACTTATTCCTACGATGCTTTAACTACGCCGAAAGAACTGGTTTTTTATGCTAAAAGATGTGGATTGGACGGAGTTGCCGTAACAGATCATGACAGAATTGACGGCGCGTTGAAAATAGCCAGAGAAACAGACTTTTTAATAGTTCCTGGAATAGAGATTTCAAGTTTAAACGGGCACATCATCGGGCTTAACGTTGACGAGTTGGTTCCGGCTAAACTGGGTGTTGACGAGACTTTGGACAGAATACATGATGTTGGGGGTGTAGCCGTAGCTTGTCATCCTGTAACTTTTTTTAAGGAGAGCTTGAAAGGGCACATTAGTTCACGTTTTGATGCAGTAGAAGTGATTAATGCTTCAGCGTTTCCTTTTAATTACAGTGTAAGGCGTAGTGGAGAAATTGCTTCAAGGCTTGGAATTGCGCGTGTTGCTGGAAGCGACGCTCATTATGGACCGGAAATAGGTTACGCATACACGCTTGTGAATGCTGAATCTGATGTTGATGGAGTTGTTCATGCAGTAAGGAAGGGTTTATGCTCGCCTCATGGCAGAGCCATACCTTTAACGATGAGGTTTAAAAAGAAACTTCTGCTTCTTAAAAGAAAATTTGGCTAGAAAGAAGGTTACTAGAAGCTTTCCATTTGATACAGGTTCAGCTTCATATCCAGTGGCTTTTCCGGTTCAGCATAAGGTTCTAGATTGAAAAGCTGCGGCGCAATCGTCCCAAATCCGCTCAACAGATGCGGTGACTTCACACCAGTCATCACAAGCGTAACCTTCAACATACCATCCAGTTCCGGATTCACCCTCGCACCCCAAATAACCAAAGCATCATCATCCATCATTTCCGTAATAATCTCACCCACACGATTAGCCTCCTCAATAGTCATCTGATTGCCACCTGAAACATGAATCAACGCTCCCGTCGCACCCATATAATCCACATCCAAAAGCGGACTTTTCAAAGCATTCTTCACAGCTTCTTCCGCACGATTCGGCGCATCCGACTCCCCCACTCCAACAACAGCCACTCCACTCCGCCTAACAATTGTCTTGAAATCCGCAAAGTCAAGATTAATCAAACTCGGAGCCGAAACCGTCTCAACAATACCCTTAATCATATTCGCCAAAACCTGATCCGCAACCCTAAAAGCCTCGTTAATAGGCAACTGAGGCACA
>Ga0209636_10005938_pt1 | contig 12457 bp, 12 predicted proteins | sample DeeMarSWOR152_54_FD_187464 | JGI IMG/M metagenome (GOLD analysis project Ga0209636, IMG submission 187464) | Marine sediment microbial communities from White Oak River estuary, North Carolina - WOR-1-52-54 (SPAdes) (version 2) | ecosystem: Environmental > Aquatic > Marine > Intertidal zone >...
AATCTGATCCAAGGGAATCAGTAAGACAAAGAATGAAATCATAACGACAAATACACAGACTTGTAAATTTATCATGAATTCACCAGTTTTATCATGAAACGCAGGATTCACTAGAAACAAACCAATGGTAAATGTTATTGCTGCAGCAGCAATAAGAAGAGTCAAGATCACATTGAGCAACAAAATTTCTAGAGCTATATCTGGGACGAGTAGGTTAACGATAGTTTCAACAACTAGAACGATAGGGAGAATGGTTAAGAGATATTGATACAGCTTGATCCTAAGATACTTTCTTGTTCCCGTGGGAGTCTGTTTATAGAGTAATAAATTCTCCTTACCCTGAAGGCTGATATCGGAGGCAACAAAAGCAGCTAATAGCGGTCCAATGAATAAGGACATAATGAATGCACTTTCAGGATCGTCAGGTTGAGAAATAAAGATATTCATGACTACAATTAAACCAACGCCATAGATTATCCATGCAATATTCTTCGCTTTACGGAAATAAGTCTTGAAACCTGATGAAAGTAGAAGACTAGATGTTCCACCACCACCGAGCGTCTTGATGGAGTTATAGAAAAAACTATTTGATTTGGATTTAGAGGCTGAAAAAGAGGTTGGTTCAAGGTTATAAACACGGTTTGCAACAAATCCACCAATTAATAAAGAGCCTCCGAAGAATGTCACTAATGCACTGATTTGCAGAAATGTTGTGAATTCGACAGCTAAGATATCTCCTGGATTCTGTGCCATAGCCACAATGATTTCAGAACTCCAACCCCATGGAAAGAATCCAAAAAGATCTTGTACGAGTTTTGCGTTTTGAGGATCTTTAAGAACTTCATAGTATCCACCAATTAACAGATAGATAACAGCTACTAATGGTAGGATGACCACAATTGCTAGTCCTTTCCCAATGTCTCTTCCTCGGGCTGATTTCATTAGGATAGATCGTAAGAGAACAGCAATCATATTACCTAGCCAAGTAGCAGTTAAAAAGAGAATTACGAAAACTGCAACGATAACAAGAATCTGGAAGACATCTAGACCGAGAGGGAAAAGAGCTGCTGTAAACGTTCCGCCTATGATTGCTGCAAATGCAGCGTAGAAAGGGATTTTTCCTAGGAATTCACCAATTAAGATATCACTTGTTTTGACAGGGGAGGATAAGTAGATTTCCAAATGTTCTGTTTTTATGTCCTGTAAAGTTGATGCGACTGGCATAGAAGCGAACATGACAAAAAATACAAAGAAGAGAACATTAATCAGAGCCACAGCTACTGCAGAAAGCAATAATTCATGTAACTCATCGACAAAAGCATCAATTATGGAGGGCGCAATGAAAAACGTGTAAATCGCTATGCCCCCGATTAAAATGTAGGGGAGATAAGGTCTGATTTCTCGAATTCGACTTGTAGTCACACGATATTCAGTTTTAGCAATTGATAACCAGGAAAAGTTGGGGAGTGAAATCAACTGTGATTCCTCCAAGCCAGGAGTTCTTTTTCATCAACTCCTCCAGTTAGAGCGATGAATGCTTCTTCCAATGTGTTGGTTCCTGCTTGAGTAATGATTTCGTCTACTGTACCTACAGCAATGAGTCGTCCTTGGTTAATAATCCCAATTCGATCGCAAAGCTCTTCCACAATTGGAAGAATATGGCTACAAATGACAACAGTTCTACCAAGCTGATCTGCTAACCCATTAATCAAATCTTTAACCATGTGAGCAGCACGAGGATCTAATCCTGCAGTTGGTTCATCGAAGAAGATAATCGCAGGGTCGTGGATCAATGCTGCAGCAATCAATACTTTTTGCTTCATTCCTGTGCTAAAACCTTCAAGAAGATAATCTTTTCTATCAGTGAGACCAAACAGCTTCAAAAGCTCATCAATCCGCTTTTTCAACATCTTTCCTTTGATGTTGTATAATGCTCCAATGAATTCGAGAAACTCATAAGCACTGAGCTTCTCATACAACCCTGGTGACTCTGCCAACAACCCGGTTATAGTTTTCACCTGAGTAGAGTCTTTAGTGATATTATAACCATTTACGTCAGCAGTTCCACTGGTTGGTTTCAGAATACAGTTTAAGAGGCGAACAGTGGTCGTCTTTCCAGCTCCGTTAGGGCCTAACAAACCGAATGTTTCGCCCTCATAAACCTCAAGATCAAGCTCATCAACAGCTTTGATATCTTTTCCATAATACTTTGATAGCTTATCCGTTCGGATAAGTACCTTTCTTGTTTGTTTTGTTTCAGTTAGAGTTTCTTGTAGTTGCATTGTTTTTACACCATTTTTTTGAAATTAATTTACCCTCCGACCACAGGAAGAACAGAACCGATCATCTGACTCTAATCGCATACCACAATTGGTACAGAAGTGAGCGGTTGATTTCGGTTCAGATCCCCAATAGTATTCTTCTTTAGGTTCGTATTTTCGATAGAAGGTATTTCTTTGTTTCTGATTTCTATCAGAACTTCTGTAATTTACTCCATCTGCTATTCCTGTTTCATTAGCTTGATCAAAAGATTCAGAGAAACCAGCAGCAACTAACACAATCATTCCAATCATAATTATGAAAATGAATATTATTGGAAAAAGTGTCATTGTGCTACTACTATTCATTCCAAGGATGATTACCAGAGGGACAAAAATTCCGAGTACGAGGCTGAAGATAGTAACCAAGAGTAATGATTTACTTGGTCTTTTACGCCGCCTTCCGTCATTACAACAGGCAGCTGCTGCAGCGATTGCACCCATCCAAGCCATTATGCTTGACCTCCATCAGCAATGGCTTTTTCAGCCTCTCTTGGCTCAGCTTTAACCATTGAAGAGAGTAGGAATACTAATCCAATTATAAAAAACAGAGGACTAGCTCCACCTAAACAAAGCCAAACTATGCTGAGAGTTCGTAGCGTTTGAATCTCTTCAAGCTCTATTGACTTTTTAATTTGTAAATTTTCTTTTATTTCTTGATTAAACAATTTATATGCTCCTTCTAAAAATACTAATTTTAATTCATTACTAATTTTAGTCAATTACTAATATTTGGTAACATACTTATATATCTTTTCATTTGGGAAAAAGTAGAAAATAATGTCGAATTTCCAGTTCAGGCAAGGAATAAAAAATGGAAAAATCTACTTGGCTGTGAAACTGGAGAATAAACCTTCGTTTGCTGAAACGAAAGGTTTATAAACTCCATTACGAAATATTAGTAATGAACAATAATTGGTAATTTAAACAGTATTGGAATGTCTTTGAGGCAACACTCATGACTACTCAATTATCGGATTCTGAACAGATCGTTATCAGAGAAATTTTCAAGGATCCTCAGATCAGCCTCGAAGGCATTGCAGTCATACTCGAAAGAGAGAGGAAGAAGAGAAAAGAAAAAGAAGATCAACGTTTTCAAAAAAAAGTAGATGTCCGAACAGTATCGAAATTTAAATCCGTTGGTCTGAAAAAAATACGTAACGGTCTTAAAGAACTTGCTGATACTTCACGATTAGATGTTTCAATTCAGGATGATTTAGAAGAAGAGAAGTTGGAAGTACTTCAAAGGAATGGGATTTTATACGGTCATGATTTTAGGATTGATCGAAAGGTCTATATTTTTTATACGGTAAAAGAGGGGTATTTTCTTTGGCAAGAACATGTTTGTAATGTTAAGTGTCAAGATCAATGTTACGAAATTCTTGATCTTATCAGAAAAGAACATGGACTTGATGAGCCGAACAAAAACGAATTAATAAGAGAACAATTCAAAGAAACATTTGATGAAATTGTTAAGAGAGAAAAACAAGGAATGAAAGAAGAATGAACGAAGTTAAAATAATTAAGGGATCTGATATCCCTCCACCTCCAGGAGAGCCCAGAATAATTCGTCCAAACAAAAATCTTCTTTGGAAAAACTATTTCTTATATGTATTGGTGTTCATTATATTTACAGCATCACTGATAATTATATTTACTCTTTTTGATTTTTTTTTAGTTTCCAATCTTGATATATCACGAAGAGACGTATTACTTCAAGCTTTCTTTTGGATGGGAGCTATTTACATGGCTATTTGGTTCGTGATCACAATTGTTTACATAATTGGTATGCAGATATATGTAAAATCCATGTTATTCATAGTTCATGGTCATGAAATAGTGGTTCATAAAGGAGTGATTAACAAATCCGAGAAACATGTTCCTTATCGAACGGTAACAAATATTAACATGAAAACGGGCCCCTTCGACCGATTGTTTGGTATTGGTAGCATAGAGATTCAAACCGCAGGTGGAAAAGGTTATTCTCTAGATGAAACTGCAGAGGAAAAACTAGAAGGAATAAAAGTCTATCGGGAGGTGAGAGACTACATCCTCACTCAACTGCGGCAATTTCAGGCTGCTAATGGAACTGTTATCGCACTTAAGGGCGAGGAAGAACCAATTGAATCTATCCCTCTCCAGATGCTTTCTGAATTGAAAGAAATTAAGATATTAATGAGTACACGATTAGAAGGAATGGAATCTAAATTAGAAGAATTAGATAAAAAATTAGAGAAATTTCAAAGACCTTATTAATTTGATTATAGACATTATTCTATACTAGCAGGTGAATTCATCGTATGGAAAATACTGATATGTATCTCTTACTAAGTATAGTGGTCTTTGGATTACTCCTACTTAGTTTGTTTTTTATGATTTTGATGAAATTTCTTAGAAGAATCACCAGTTAGATAATCAAAAATATTTCGGGCGGAAAATCAAATGTCAAACATTCCTATAATCTTGATCTTGATTCTCTTAGGACTGATTATTCTCAGTTTAGCCTATTTTATTAGATTTCTTATTAAAATAACAAGATAGATAAGTTGAATTAGTGTAACCTAAAGAAGGAACTAATTTCACCTTAGAGAGGGATTTTAATCCTCTCTAAAGTTATTTGTTTGGTTTTTTCCCTTTGATGTGTTCATCCATGTTTCTCGAATCTTCTTTGCGTTTATAAGATAGGCTCGTAGATGAAAAAATTTTAGTGACTCCTTTATTGGAGTTTCTTGTTGTTTTAGTCCTTCAAATGTGTCTAAGGCCACCTGTACGCCTGATGGACTAATTTCTTCTGAAATGGATCATGCCTCCTTAATTGGGCAGTAAAGATCGAGAACTAAATTTTCAGGAGACGCTTTAGGGTTGAGAGCTTTTTCTAGCCATTGATGAGCTCCAAAATCATATTTACTCGATTTTTTTACCCATGTTGCGAGTTTTTTCCAAGCAGGGATTATATTAAGTTCAGGATCAATAATTAGTCTAGTTGTTGTGACTGCGTATAGACCTCCTTTGAAATCTTTTACGTTGATATCCCCTTCAGGTTGGATCTCGGGGTCGATTTTAATCCAGAATTCATACCCATACTCTTCCTTATCAGGAGAGGGATCTGGATTGTTGAAACCAAAGACTGGATGCTTTTCGAGATTATCAAGTAGTCCCTTTTTATCTGCCCATGATTGCATTTTTGCCCATGCATCATTTTCTGGACTTTTACCAATAGCTCGAACGCTAGCTATCCGCATCGGTTCGAGAGTAATTATTCGGACATCTAAATCTGTTGTTATTTTTGTTTCTTCATTCATGACTTCATCTCCATAGGTTGTATATTTTCCAATAAGACGTTGTATTCTTTCCAACCTTTCCTGTTCACGTACTTTGATCTCTAAATAACTCTGAGCAATATTTTGGATAATATTCTCTCCATCTTCAGTAAGTCTGTATAATCCTCGATCTATTTTATATACAAGGTTTTTACCATTTAAGATGTTAAGATGATTACCTAAAGCACTTTTTTGAAGACCAGTTTTTTCCATTAAGTCTTTGAAAGTCTTAGGTTGATCAATCAACATTGTTAGAATTCGTATCCGTTGAGGGTGATCGATAGATTTTAGAAGGGAAATTATCTCATCAAGTGATTCTAATATGAAATGCTCCATACTAACACGTGTTTCGAAAGGTGGATCGGTCATGAAAGTCTCTCCTACTATTTTAAGATTTATTTACTGAATTTTCGGAAGCCATGAACTTCTGTCTTCCATGAATTTGTGAACTTATTTAAAGTAAGCCCATAATAGTTAATGAGTAAACAAATAGAGACTATTAATCCCTACTTCAAGACCTCAATTATCTTGAATGATAAACCATTTGATAATGAGTGTCCGTTTCACTCTTTAAGATAAATTCTAGTGATCTGTATAATCTGAAAGCTTTATGATTTACCTGAAGTACTTGCAATTCAACATCTTTCTTCTCTTGTAATACTTTATTGATTAAATCTCGAATCAGCATGCGACCAATACCCTTATTTTGATACTCGGGGGCAATTTCAATTATATTGAGGGTGTATTTACCTGAGTGCTCCTCAACAGATAAACAACCAATTTCACGTCCATCTTTTTGAATGATACGATAATTTTTTGGATTAAAGTTCTTTTGATGAAAGTGACGTTGAACTTCTTCATTCCATCCCCAAATAAGCGTAATATATTCCATTAATGTCTGTTTCTTAAGCCGAAAGAGGAATTCTGAATCATCTTGTGTTGCAGGACGAAAATGGATCAAAAAACAATAATCAACTCACTCAAAATTAATTGATAAACTAAAGAGAGATTGCCTACTGAATCACTTTAATCATCCAAATAAACCCAAAAAAAAGGTAGATATTAAACAAAAGCATTAGAATTTACTTTTCCGCCGCTAGCTTAATATCTGACTCCTTAACAGTTTTTCGACCAGAATGCTGTGCAATTTCCACAGCATATTTAGCAAGATTGGTAGAATAGTCAGTTAAAATTTCATTTAACTGATTAATTGCATCTCCAGAGACTCTGAAGGCACCAGCATTCCGGATTATTTTTTCAACTCGTGCACGAGAAAAACCAGACATGTTTTTCACCTTTTCTCCATAATGATTGTTTATGAGTCGGTTAATAGACTCATTGCATACTATTTTTCTCCCATTATTTATAAATTTCTTTCTGTCTTGGGTAAGCTAAAGGTTTTTGCAATAATCTATTTTCCTATCATGATCTTTGTGAGTTAATAGTCTTTATTCCCCAACGATCAAGTTTTGGATAATACTCCAAATTGAATAAAGATCAAATTGAATTTAATAAAATCATTCAATTACTTATTTAAACCCCCTATTTCACAGTTTAGAAGATTCCAAGTTTATAGGAGTTTTATAGGATATGCAGGCTAAAGGCTATAAATCCTCAAGTATATCGTGTTTGATAATCCTTATGTTATATTTTTCCATTATTCCACCTGCATCAGCGAGAGAGCTTCCAGTTATTGGGACAGAAGTGGAAAAAGCCACCTTTATGCCATCTGGTTCAGAAGGAGATTTTCTTTATTATGTAAATCACCCAGGAACTGATTTTACCGATTCCCAAGTTCTTTATCAAGGTTATTCGGGAATTCAAAATGGAGAATATACATACTTTTCTAATTATCAAGAATATTCAACGGGAAAAACAAATTTAGAGAGAAATCAAGATGTTTCTAACAATCTTTTGAGTGATACAGCGCGGTATGGTTATCATCCTTTATTTGGTCCTGAATCTTATCCTCGTGCAGTGAGAATTCCTTCAAGTTTTGATCCTGTATTTGAATATACTCAAAGAACGGAAATAAACCTCCATATGGATCATTCATTTACCTTTATGGCAGAAGCATATGTTGAATACTTTGGTTTCCTCAATACTAGCGAATCATTCTTTCTAGATATTGATATTTATGATTGTAACGCAGCTGGGACTATTGTTTTTCCTGATGCTTTTCCAACTCAAGGTTATTCGATAGGTTATGTTGAGAAGCAAATGACCTATCCATTTCTCCCAAGAAAAAACTCATTGATGCCATTAAATTTTACCTTAGAGCTCGATCAAAGTTCACTGATAACATTGACTCTACATCCATGGGAATTTCCCGACTATATACCAGAAATTGAAGTAAATACCACATATTCAGGTGAGATTGACCAAGGAGCTCGTGTGACTATCGAAGACAATGAAATGATTTACCCTGAAAATGAGCTTTTTAGTATTAGGATGTTCAATCTTACACTAGTAGCTGATCAATATTATGAGATATTTATTGATTTTAGAATGCTTGAATATTCTGGTTGTACTAGCAGCCAACCATATGTCTTCCTTATCGCAGAACATATTGAGGCATTTCCATATACTTATCTTGATCAAAATGGTTATCGCATCCATGCTAATCAGAATGAGAGTGTATTTTTGGTATTATTTGCCCAAAGTTGGTCTGTTGGAGAATATGCAATCTATTACCAGAATTTTAAACAGGTAGAGGAGATTACAGATACTGTACCACTAACCTTTAACAAAAATATTAAAGTAGATTACAACACATACTATTCTTTTTCACTAATGACTCCCCACATGATTGCTGTCAACTACTCATATTATCATTATTTTAATCTTTACATCCCTACTGTTTCTCCGAATGAATGGATTCAAATAGCAGACTATAGTTTCTTTGATTCAGAATACGGAAATCTCTTCGGAACCGTTGGGGAAATTGGTAATAATTGGCGTTATTTCCCTCCAGGAACTTACGCCATCAGATTTACATATTTCTGGTCGAGTAGTGAAATTAGGTTTACTAAAGTTCCAATAAGATCTCCAGATACTGTTTCTGTTACAAAGAATAGTCTCTTTGCTTTTGAGCTTCCTTTGACAAAGAATAGAATCAATTTTATCAATATCTCAACTGATGACCATATTTCTCCCTATCAGAGAGTCCAATACGAGTATAGTTGGGTTGGTAAATACAATGAAATGATAAAGAATGTTTACTATCCAGGAAACACTTGGATTGGCAACCGTAATGATACTGGTCAGTGGTTAAAATGGGGATCAAATAATACTCTTCTAGAAGCTTTTCTGCCCACTCGTGATTATGAAATTCCTATCTTGATGATAAGACCTTTTGATGCAGAGAATAGTACCTTTCAGTTCCCTGATCCATTTACAGCAACATTATCAGTAAGTACAAATGAAGCACCAATACAGCACTACGCCCCATTAGTTTGGAATTATATTGGCGGTGGTTATTTCATTCCAAAAAATAAAATTTCAAGGACAATTTTCTATGAAGTTAATAATGATATTATTGCAAATACTGATCATCTATATGGAATTCCATTAAATTTAGGACAGAATAGAATCTACAATATCACTGTATATCTCCATGGTAATTATACCACGGGACCCTCAGCCTGGAATGCCACGCTTGATGGGATGAGTGTCATCGGTGGGAATCTTAACGACCTAACTATCTTTGATACAATGAGTTCTGGCTGGGATGAAACAAGATACTGGAACACAATGCTAATATTAACGGTTTCTAGCCCAGTCTTCCTTTACGTTGATGTTACCCGAACATTCGATGGTACTAACTATAGAAATGCTACCCTCGCAATTTATTTTAAAGATATTACAGCTAACTACTTAGATTTCGTTTTCCCTCCTTATGAATATAATGCAACACCACACACGAAAGAATTAGCTAATTCTCAATTACTAGCCTCTGAACTTATAGCCTCAGAGATGAAAAAACCAAGTAGAATCCCAGGATTTGAATTTATTCTGTCCTTAGGTACTCTTGTTACCATCGTGGGTGTAATATCTCATAATCGGAGGAGGAAATGAGTAAGGAACCCTAATTTCCTCTTTTTTTTCAAATGGTTTTCGAGGTAGCATTTAGCTAATTACATCGCTAAATTACAGAACACAAAATTAAAAATATAGTACAAAAGAACAAAACTGGAATGATAAATTGAGGGAAATGCTAATGAATGTTAATTTTCAACATTAACTTTTTTCATTACATCAAGCAATTAATCTACGTGGGATATAATCACTAAGTTTCCTATTGCGAGGAATACGAGAAACAAAAGCATCCATCCCACATTCAGAGCATTTTAAACGAAGCATGCGGTGATTAACAATAGCAGAAATGCTATGAATGTGACACCAAGGACAGACTAATTCCATCTGAGCTCGTGACTGCAACTCCACGTTTTCCTCTATTTCGATAGTCAGATTAATGACCTCCTTTCATTGTTTAGCTTTTAGATTGAAGGAAAATTTCTCTAGTTTTGGTAACATTCAGAGTCTTTAAAGATCAAACTAAGAAATATGCTCATAAATTCGCTCCATTTTAAGCAATTTATAGACTTCTGAAATACCACTGAATTTTTTGAGATTCGAAATGAAGTAGTTTAAGTCTTGTATGTTCCTAGAAAGAACTTCAAGCATAAACATGTTTTTATCATTGGCTCGATAGAGAGAAAGAAGTCTACTGTTACATTGTTCTGCTTGGTGTGGTAACTGTTCCATTTGAATATAATTCTTATAACTTGGTTCAAGTTGAAATGTTATTATTGCCTGAATTTCATATCCAAGGTTTTCAGGGAATGTAACAACCCTAAAGCCATGGATGATCCCGTTCTCTTGTAATCGTTTAATACGATTCCTAACTGTGCCCTCAGTTTTTTGAATAGATTTAGCGATTTCAGTGAATTTAGTTCTACCGTTCTCATGCAAAATTTCTAGAATTTTCCTATCAATTTCATCATAATTCATTGAGTTTCCTCCATAAATCTTTGACGATTTTATCTTTATGATTAGTAGTAAAAGAAGATTGAGCTTTCTTAAGTTATTAAGTTAATTCCACTTAATGAATTAGGACAGAGGAGAGGAACAACTCAAATTGAATTGAGATAAAATAAATCAAATCTTATATGAGTTTTTTATTCAATGGCATGAATAAAACGATATTCGAAGGAAATGCGATAAATATGGGATCGATAAATGGTACACCCACTTAATCATTCCAAAAAAACTAATATGACAAAAAATTCAGGATTCGAAGTATCTTGAATAAATTTAACTTAACCATTTAAATGACAGAACAATTTTTCTTTTTTAAAAAGATTGAAGAAAGCTAATGAACCCAAACGACTCTTATGAAAGGAAAATGTCCCTATGAGAATATTAATTGTTGATGACAATACAACTTTCTTGGAAACAATGAGTAATATTTTACTTTTGGATCAACACGAGATTTTTACTGCAACTTCGGCGGAGGAAGCTTTAGAGGTAATTGTGAAAGAGAAGTTCGATTTGCTCTTGACAGATCTAAAGATGGGAGACTTATCTGGTATTGATTTAATTAGGGAGATTAACAATAGGGGTATAGATTTAATGAGCATTGTAATAACTGGATATGGAAGCATTGATTCTGCCGTCGAGGCAATGAAAACTGGTGCTTATGATTATTTATTGAAACCATTTGAAGTTTCACCTTTAAGGGAAAAAATAGAAGAAGTACAGAAAGAATTGAGACTACGTAATAATATTTCCTTTTCTCTTCCTGTGAATGAACAAATTTTACAAGATTATTCAATAGAGAGCTCTCTCGATGAATATGAACGACCTTTCTTAGTCATTTCAAATGAGGATCCCCAAAAAATTGCCAACGAGTACAAAATTGAAAATGCATTAAATATTCGTCTAGGATTCGCTAGAGGAGCCAATGAGATCCCTCCAACAAAGCTACACTTATTACAACATCAAATTGAGGAATTTGTTCGAACACAAGAACAAGGAACAATTATTTTTAAGGGAATAGAGGAGCTTTTTCGAGTTCACAGTTGGACTCACTTTAAAGGGTTCTTAGATGAGATAAGTCGCAATATTCTCTCATCAAATTTCTCTCTAATACTTTTAGTAGAAGAAAAAAATCAAGATAATGCAGTTTCTCACCTATTGATTCACGATGCACTATCATTACTTTCAATTCAAGCATTTAACAGCATCATTAGTCTTATTTCACATCCACTAAGGAAAGATATCATTAATCTATTAAAATCTCATCGTAAGTTGAATTTTAATAAAATCCTCGAAGAATTACCAGTTACAAGCTCCTCCTCCTTTGCTTTTCACATAAAGAAATTAGTCCAAGAGGATATTTTAGAAAAAGATGATAATTTATATTATCTAACGTCACGAGGGCATTATTTTGCAGAAATTATATTCATCTTAGAAAAAATTGGATTTGTAGATCCAGGATCAAAAATAAGAGTTTTTAATCATATTAGGAGAGCAAAGAAGCCCACTCTTTAAAAAGGATCGCAATCTATAGATATTATAACTTCCTTTAGTTCAAAATCATTGTTTTTTCATAAGAACTTATCTTTGAATAAGACTGTCATGATGTTTTAAACATCCTAGATTATTGATATAACTCATAACAGCAATACTCATTTAGAAGATCTACAGATAGTCTTATAACTGTGTGAAAATTAGAACAAAGATCTAGTTATTCTAATTATTGGAAAAATTGGAGGAGTAGATCCTGATAAGTGATTATCAAAATGAAAAATTGAT
>Ga0209636_10005939_pt1 | contig 12457 bp, 9 predicted proteins | sample DeeMarSWOR152_54_FD_187464 | JGI IMG/M metagenome (GOLD analysis project Ga0209636, IMG submission 187464) | Marine sediment microbial communities from White Oak River estuary, North Carolina - WOR-1-52-54 (SPAdes) (version 2) | ecosystem: Environmental > Aquatic > Marine > Intertidal zone >...
CAAATACTTCTGCATAGTATCAGGCAGGTGTTTTATATCCGTTTCGGTTAAGTCAGGAAGAGTGTACATCGGTGCTAATCTTTTTTGCACCTCTGCTTTGTAAATATTTGCCAAGCTAGAAGGCAAAGCACCTATAAAAGCAATTATAACTGGCAATAAAATAGCACTATTTAGTATGGTTCCGAATTTTGCATCTCTCCAGTTTTGAACAATCAGAGATTGCGATAGGAGAATCGCTGCAACTGCTATTATCCACCAATAATTTTGTTTCAACAAAAAAAGCAAAAAAACAGTTATGAACAAAATGGAAGTGATCAACCACAATATTCCCGACATTTTTGAGATCGGCTGTGTCAGCTGACTCATTTCCGCAAAATGAAACGCTTTTGCAAATCCCATCAGGTGAATAAGCCCGTGGAGGAGTACAATCATCAAAAATATGATTTTTAACATGCTATATCCTTGGACTTCCATTATTATATAAATATCTGCTATTCAGGCAAAAAGTAAAACTTCCTTACTATCTATAGTATGGATGTCGACGTTTAGCTTATCATGAGGGTAGGTCTGTCTAATCATTTTCAGGTATCGATGAGCGATGGAAAACAAGCAGAAAAAAATTGACTTAAGTCAATTATTTTTGAATTCATGCATGTTAAAGTATCAGAAAAGCTTCAAACAATGATATTGGAGGCAATTAAATGAGAGAAATCAAAAAAAACGTTTACTGGGTTGGCAAGGTAGACTGGGAGATTAGAGAATTTCATGGATCGGAATACTCGACCCACAGGGGGACAACCTATAATTCTTATCTGGTGAAAGACGAAAAAACTGCCTTGATCGACACAGTCTGGAGTCCATTCGGCGCCGAATTCGTCGAGAATCTGGATAAGCACGTTTCTCTAAAGGATATTGACTTCATTATTGCTCAGCATGCAGAGATCGATCACAGCGGCGGACTGGCGGAATTGATGGAGAGGATTCCTGATACCCCTGTTTACTGCTCGAAAAACGGTGTGAAATCGTTAAAGGGGCATTTCCACAAGGATTGGAATTTCGTTCCTATCAAAACGGGTGACAAGCTCAGTCTGGGTAAAAAAGAATTGGTGTTCATAGAAGCTCCCCTGCTCCACTGGCCGGACAGCATGTTCAGCTATATGACAGAAGATAATATCCTGTTCAGTAACGACGCTTTCGGCCAGCACCTGGCCACCGAGTTGTTATACAACGATTTGGTCGATCAGGATGAGCTGTACCAGGAATGCATAAAATATTATTCCAACATCCTGACTCCATTCAGCGGTCTCGTTGAGAAAAAAATAGAAGAATTCAAGAGTCTGAATGTTCCGGTGGACATGGTCTGTCCCAGCCACGGAGTCATATGGAGGGAGAATCCGTTACAAATAGTCGGCAGATATCTGGACTGGTCAAAAAACTATAGAGAAAACCAGATTACGATCGTATACGACACGATGTGGAACGGAACCAGGAACATGGCGGAAGCGATTGCAGAAGGGATAAGATTGGCTGATGATAAAGTCGCAGTTAAGTTGTTCAACATTTCTCACTCCGACAAGAATGACGTTGTGACTGAAGTCTTCAAATCCAAAGCCCTGTTGGTTGGATCACCTACGATAAACAGAGGAATTCTGTCCGCTGTGGCCGGGTTCATAGAACAAATCAGGGGATTGAAATTCAAGGAGAAGAAGGCCGCCGCGTTCGGAACTTACGGCTGGAGCGGAGAATCCGTTGACATGATCAACAATGGACTTGAAGATGCAGGATTTGAGCTGATGGGAAGGGGCATAAAATCAGTATGGAATCCGGGTGAAGAATCATTGAAAGAGTGCATTGATTTTGGAAAAGAAATCGCAAACAAAACCAAATATTCTGGGCACCAGTAATCAATGTATAACTGAATTAAGGAGGAGGGTCTTATATTCTAGGCTAAGGAAGATGAATCCTTAGAGAATGCGATCAGAAGATATTTCAAGATAAAAAAACAGCAAGAATTGTGGTGAATCTATGCAGTTGACATGATTATTGCGTAAAGAATTTTGGAAGGGAGAATAAGAGGATATCACTGACTGCCTAAGCTGCTTCGAGTTCAGCAAGAAGGTCCGAGATGAGTTCTTTAACCGTCACAATCCTGTCGATACGGTAAGCATTCTGGCCGCAGAAAATGAGTCCGTGGTCAACATCCCCGAAGTAAGAATTTAAAAGCGCCTGGGCAATACAGTACCTCGCTTCACTCACTTTACAGACAGTAAGACATCTGTAAGGACATTTGACTGTAAGTTTCCCCTTTATTTCTAAATCGTCCAAAAATTTGTTCTGAATGGCTCTTCCTGGCATGCCGACAGGGCTTTTAATGATGACAATATCCTCTTCCTTGGCATCGAGGTAACTCTGCTTAAATTCCTGGGAGACATCGCACTCTTCAGTACAGACAAATCGTGTTGCCATCTGGACTCCTGATGCACCCAGAGCCAACATCCGAGCTATATCCTTTCCATCGAATATCCCGCCGGCCGCGATCACTGGAATTTTCTTGCTGTATTTATCTTCATAGGGTTTTATCGTTTCCAGAATCTCCGGTAGGAGATTGTCAAGGGAATATTTCTCAGGTTGATGGAGTTGTTCTTCAGAAAAGCCAAGATGGCCTCCAGCCAGAGGCCCTTCAAGGATAATGGCGCCGGGAATCCTCTCGTAACGTTTGTGCCATGAGCGGAGGATAAATTCAGCTACCCGTGTCGAACTGACAATGGGCACGAGATTTATAGACCTGTCCTCGATCAAGCCGGGAAGCTTTGCGGGGAGTCCGGCACCGTAGACGATTATCTTAATTCCTTCGCGTATGGCAGTCATGATCAAATCATCGACGTTGCTGAGCACTCCCATGAAATTGACGGCGATTTTGCCGTTTGACGTGTTTTTCGCTTTGCAAATCTCTCTCTCCAGAGCTTCTCGAGACATCCTCTCATAGTCATGCTTCGATGCCTCTATATCACCCAGCCCTATGCTCGAGATAGTTCCTATACCACCCGCCTTAGCAACGGCAGATGCAAGCGAGGCAAGAGATACCCTCACGCCCATACCCCCCTGGACAATCGGAATGTCTGCGGTGATATTTCCAATTTGAAGATTTGGGATTTTCATTTTAACTCTCGTATTTCTTCACTATGAGACTGACATTACCTCCGCCAAAGCCAAAGGAATTGCTCAGCGCCAGCTCGATGTCGATCGATTCGACTCCATTGGTCACATAATCGAGAGGGCATTCGGGATCAGGTTCTTCATAGTTGATTGTCGGAGGAAGGTTGCCGGTAAAAACACTCATCACTGTAGCTACAAATTCCGTTGAACCGGCCGCTGCTAAAAGATGCCCGATCATCGACTTTATGGAACTGATCTTGAGATTCTCGCAGTGGTCACCGAAGACTTCCATAATGGCTGCACTTTCAATCTTATCATTCAGGACAGTGGAGGTGCCATGTGCGTTGATGTATTTCACTCCTTGCGGGTCGATGCCAGCATCTTTCAAAGCAGCTCTCATTACCCTGATCATTCCATCACCACCAAGTTCTGGAGCCGTGAAATGAAAGGCATCAGCCGTATTACCATAGCCAATTATCTCGCCGTAGATGCGAGCATCGCGGCTGAGAGCATGCTCAAGCCGTTCTAAAACAACAATGCCAGCCCCTTCCCCCATCACGAATCCGTCCCGGTTCTTGTCGAACGGCCTGCTAGCTTTTTCAGCGCAATCATTCCGAGTCGACATTGATCGTGCTGCACAAAAGCCGGCGAAAGGCAAAGGATTTATGCTGGCCTCAGTACCTCCTGCGAGCATGATATCGGCATCTCCTCGCTGAATAATTCGAAAGGAATCGCCGATGGCGTTTGCTCCTGTCGAACATGCAACACAAGGGGCAGAAAGAGGACCCTTTAAACCATAAGTGATCGATACCATGCAGGCTGCCATGTTTATGAGTGACTTGGAAACAAAAAAGGGACTTATAGATTTTGGCCCTTTCTCATGAAGCTTAGAATATCCCTCTTGTATCGTAATGGCTCCCCCAATACCGGAGCCTATGATGACACCAGCCCTGTTTCCATTAAAAGCAAAGGTGTTTAAACCGGCATCATTGAGGGCCATAACTGATGAAGCCATACCAAAATGGACAAATCTATCCATCCGCTCGATAGATTTCTCATCGATCCAATCTCCAGGATCAAAATTCTTTACTTCAGCAGCCATGTGGGAGCGATAACCATCCGGATCGAAATGAGTAACCTTAGATACGCCATTTCGTCCCTCTTTCAATCCGCTCCAGAATTTGTCGATGCCAATACCTATGGGAGTCACAACGCCTAGGCCAGTAATGACAACTCGGTGTTCATTCATGACATCTTCACTTGTGTTTATTCAGGAAATCCTAGAGAGAAACAAGGCGTTGACCTAGGCGAAAGAAAGAATTATCGCTTTAATATCGGGATGAAGTCAAGCACGAATTTTCTTTGGCAAACGCGGGATCCTGATGTCAATTCTGCGTTTGACTTTCCGGGCTTTGGGAGGGCTCACTGCTCTATGAACCGTGTTCTTCCTTCATACACATCGACGAGGTCCTGGAATATGGCTCGAAGATGTTCGTGATGTATGAGCTCGAGCTTATCAAAAAAAAGGAGAAATGGAAAAAGCCATTGCCGAATATAAGCGGCTTATTACTTTTGATCCGGAGAGGATAGAAAGAAAGCTCATTCACCCAGAGTATTATTACAGATCGTTTGGAAGAACGTCGATCCTGTTTTCATTGACGTAGAGTCTTCTCTGTGTTATTATCATCTCTGTTGGAATTGAAAAGACCTATCCTTAGCGAAAACAGGACAAAATCATAAGGGATCAGGGAAAATTTCAACAAGAAAGGACTAAATCCCTCCCTTACGAAAACTCCAATATTAAAAGGAAGCCAGAATGAATATTTACGTAGGCAATTTATTACGGGAAGCCACTGAAGACGATTTACGACAAGCGTTTGAAGCCTTCGGGCAGGTCACCTCGGTTAAAATCATCACAGATAGGTACACCGGCGATTCGAGGGGATTCGGATTTGTAGAGATGCCCAACGCTCAAGAAGCAAAGTCCGCTATTTCCGGGCTTGATGGGAAAGACTTGAAGGGGCGCACTCTTAAGGTCAACGAGGCTCGCCCTCGTGACGACCGCGGAGGTGGATTTGGAGGTAAAAGAGGCTTCTGATAAGCTGCATTTGGATTTTCAAGACCATAATCCCATTTTGCTATAATGCATATTGAGAGATTGCATGGTTTGCCCATTTGTATCTGCAAGTTCTTAAATACGCCAATTATTCCGGTCAAAAGACGGGAAAATTCTGCCTGAAAAATGCCCAAATTGTCTTCGTAATTGCTTGCTAATGTCAGGGAGTTCGATTACCAGCCTTTCCTGATATGTAGAGAGATCCTATGTGGAATGTAAGGTGTTGTGTTCAACTATTAAATTCATAAAGGAATGATGAATAAAAAGATAAGAGATATATAATAAATATGGAAAAAGACAAAACTCATCAGTTTATTTTAAAAGGAAAAAACCAAGGATATCTTTTTTTTGAAGGGGTAGAGAAATCCTTCCGAGATGCTTTGAATGCTGGAGAGAGTTTTGATGATTTTCTAAGCTCTATGGATCACCATGGGATAAAAATACTCAATAAAAAAAGAAAAATTCTTCCTAAAAAAGAAAAGAGTGACATTGTTTCTTACGAGAATCTGGAAAAAACCACCGATCCTATGAAGCTCTATTTTAAGGATATGGGCAATATCCCGCTCTTAAAACGGGAAGAGGAGCTAGTTATAGCAAGAGAAATTGAAAAAGGCGAAAAGACTATTATCAAGGCTATTTCCAAAACACGATTTGTTCTTACAAAGGTTCTTTCACTAGAAGAGAAGATAAGGGAGAAGCCGGAAATTATTGAGAAAATTTTTGACTTTAGCAAGAATAATAATGCAAAGGGAGACCCAGAGGAAAAAATATTAGAGGTTGCAGATAAAATCAAGAAAATCGGAGAGATAAATTCCAGACTGGTGAGCATTTCTTCGAGCAATAACAATGATTTCACGCGAAAGCGTCTCATAGTCGACATGAGCCGTCTCATCAGAGGACTCAATATCCGTAATAAATATAGAGAAATGATGATAGAGGATCTCAAGGATAGACTTAAAGTTATAGACAAGGTAGAAAAAACAAAACGAGAGCTGAAAAAATCAATTTCTCAAGACGCAGTTAAAGAAGAAAAAGAGAAACTGAAAAAGAAAATTCGAGAAATCAACAAGCTTCTGAGGCAATTTCAGAAAGAGATCGGACTTGATTCTCAAGGTTTAAGGAAAACACTTTGTAATATCTCTAAAGGAAAGGAAATCAGAGATCAAGCGAAAAAAGAGCTTATCACAGCTAACTTAAGATTAGTGGTATCCATTGCCAAGAAGTACAGCAACTACGGGCTCCAGTTTCTTGATTTAATTCAGGAAGGAAACACGGGCCTAATAACAGCAGTGGATAAATTTGAACACAAAAGAGGGTATAAATTTTCAACTTATGCACATTGGTGGATAAGACAGGCTATAACGCGTGCGATTGCTGACCAGGCAAGGACGATAAGAATTCCTGTTCATATGAATGAAGTCATAAACAAGTTAAATAGAGTGTCAAGAAGCCTTGTCCAGGAAAAAGGTAGAGAACCCACACGTGAAGAGATTGCGGAAAAGATGGATCTACCCATCTATAAAGTACAAAAAATAATGAAAATCTCCCAAGTGCCTTTCTCTCTTGAGACACCTATCGGGGAAGAAGAGAACAGCCACCTTGGTGATTTTATTGAAGATAAAGCCATTCCCTCTCCTCCCGATACAGTTATTCAAATTAATTTGAGAGAAAAAATTGAAGAAGCATTGAAAAACCACACCCATAGAGAAGCAACTATTTTAAAAATGAGATTCGGATTAGGAGACGGTAATGAACATACCCTGGAAGAAGTTGGCCGACAATTCAAAGTTACGCGGGAGAGAATTAGACAAATCGAAGAGAAAGCCTTGAGGAAATTGAGGGGGCCAAGTTGTAGTCGAAAACTAAAGTCTTTTATAAGTGATTATCGAGAATAGGTACTTATAAAAGACTTAACACTCATGGATTGCCTTTTAAGGTTTAAAGGAGGTTACTGTGAAAGAACTCGTTGAATTGATTGCCAAATCATTAGTGGACAATCCGGACAAGGTACAGGTTTCCCAATTGGACGGGGAACAAAGCTCTATCATTGAATTAAAGGTTGCCCCTGAAGATGTAGGCAAGGTTATTGGAAAACAGGGGAGCCATGCTCAAGCCATCAGAGTTATTCTCGGTGCTGCTGGAATGAAGCTGAAAAAGAGATTTACTCTGGAGTTAATCGAAAAAAAGTAATTTTGCCAACGTAGAGAAATGATATCTTTTTTATAACGAGAAATTTGTTATTTTACAGCTCTCGTGATTTAAGATAGTCTCAAGTAGATATTTTCTGTAAAAGATCGAGAATAAATTAGATGTAATGCCGAAGAGGGGACTCGAGCCTGTCTGGTTTTATAACTCCTTTAAATTCAAACATTTGTGACGTATGTTGTTGACAATACAAAAAATCATGGTTATTAATCAGATGCTTCGGCCCTCACGTGAAATACGTATGTGAGGTTGCAGCAGCTATTATATTTTCTTCGAGATGTTTAAAATTCTGCATGTCAGCATTGACCACATCCAGTCCGTGCTCCAAGACATAGGCATAAGCACATTGGAATGGAGTTAGGGGGGAGGACATTAAATTCTTAGAGTAATATTTGTCGAAGGCGCTGGAATCTCCCTTTCCCAGGGCCGACTTAGGCGCCAAATGTCTGGCGGCCTTCATGCCGATGAGTCCAATCCCGGAATTACGTGCTTGTTTGAGCAGTGCTTCTAACTCTGTGAGCGCAGGCGTCCCGGAAAGCAGATCATGCGCTTCCCAATCGTACCATCCGGCCGGCGTAATCCCAAGCATAGCAACATCATACCACCCGGTCTTTATCGCTGTTTCCAGGACTTTGTGGGCATTCTTGTGTGTGCTTATCCCGAAGTATCCAACTTTGCCGGCTTTTTTTGCCGCTAAAAATGCATTGTTGATTTCTTCGCTGCTGATAAGTGAAGGATTATCAACAGCCATGAGATAATAAAGGTCAATATAGTCCACTCCAAGGTCTTTCAGACTGGCATCCATCAATTTTGTCCAGCTGGCTGCTGCTGATTTGGCCTGTTCTACGGTGATCGTGTCCTCAGGTTTCACTCTGATCATCGGAGGCGCCTTCGAGGCTACCCAGACATTTCTGCGATTTATCTTTTTTAAGAATGGAGCTAAACTTCGTTCCGCACCTCGGTAATAAACGTTTGAACCCACATCGAAATGGTTGATCCCTGCCTCCAGGGCACGATCCAACAGCCGCACAGCTTTTCCTCCTGCCAGTGCAGCCCCACCTCCAAAAACCAATCTGCTGGACATAAAGCCGGTCCTTCCCAGCCTGCGATAAGTCATGGGCGTCCTTTCTTGGAATAATAATGTCCTGCCTCCAACTGCACTCACGGTTAAGAACTTAATAAACTCACGGCGATTTATTGAAGCTTGACTATCTTTTTTCCCCACAGAGGTTTCCTCCTAGAATTGAATTGATAAGAAAAGTTTTTTCATTATAACAGATTTTGTTATACTGATTCAAAGGGTGCCTTGCTCTATGACTGTGTCTCATAAACAAGGTTGAATAAGTTGAGGATTGCATGTGGTTAATAAAGACCGGATTGATAGTCTTGCTGTTGACTTTAGCAGTAGCTTTGTGCGCTTGTACTGATAGGAAGCAGACAACCTCAGATTCAGAGCCAGCATCAGAACCAATCAACCTGCCCGATCTGTTGGCGAGGCTTACCCCGGAAGGATGGACCATTTACGATCAGGTCGGTCAATTTACGGCAGATAATCTTTATGAGCGCATAAACGGAAGAGCTGAGCTTTATCTGGCCTATGATGTGGTCAGTTTGACTACAGCCACTTTTGAGGACGAGACCGATATCGGGAGATTTATCGAACTTTCCGTTTATGACATGGGAAATCCCACCAATGCCTTTGGGATCTTTTCTGTGGAGCGGTTTCAAGGAGACCTACCTCTTGATTTGGGCCGAATGGGTTACCATTCGGATTCAAATGCCTACATTTGGAAAAGCAAGTATTATATTACCATCGTTGTTTCGGATTCCACGGAGGAGTTTGAACAGTTAAGTCTGGATTTAGCCAGCAAGATAACGGCCGCCCTTATCGATTCGGGTGAGAGGGTCTGGGGCTTGTCAGCACTTCCTCAGGAACATCTGATTACCGATTCTGTTCAATACTTCAAGGTCGATGCCTTGGGTCTTGATTTTATGCAGAATACTTACACAGCAGAGTACCTTAAAGGGGAAACGACGATCAAAGCCTTTCTCTCACAGCAACCCAACCCTGATGTTGCGCTCGACTTGGTTAAACGTTATGGAGAATACAGCCAGGAGTATGGCCAGGGATTCAAACGTAGGATAAAAAATGGTGCTGAATTTGTTTTGTGTGATATGGGCGGCACATTTGATGTCATTTTCCGGAAAGGTCGAATTGTTGGCGGAGTGATATCGGTAAATCGCCAGGTCAAGGCAATTGAGATCGCATTTGAACTATGGGCTCAACTTCAGCTCGATTAAGCAGCTAGCTCAACATCTTTGAGTTCAGATTTCCTGTGATAGTCCCACAATATCCCTTGACAATTGAAGAAAACAATAGCCACGTTTTGCTGCCATTTTCTGGGTTTTGGCGCGAATCTCAGGCTGATCTAATGAAGTTTCGATTCTGATTATTTGAGATACTCGTTAAACCATTCAACAGCCAGATTGATGGCTTTCATACGTCCTTTAGCGTAGATATCAAAATGAGTTAGACCTTTCATCACCTCATATTTGGCTGGAACATTATCTTTCGCATGGTTATAGGCCAATAAACCATGAACTTTGTTATCCATCAATTCTTCTTTTTCAGCAACGATGACCAGCATCGGAATCTTCAACTGGCTGGCAAACTCAACAGGAGCGTAGTTCGCCATCCTGGAAACGTAGGGCGTGCCCGGGAGGTTGAAAGCCGTAAAGCCCTGCGGCACAGGGGCGATCTCGCCGCGGGCCCTCTGTGTATTTTCCTTTTTGGGGGACCGTTTCAAATAAAGAGGAATGCCCCTCGAATCCATGGAGGGCACCTGACTCACGATGCATTTGACACGCTTATCATGGGCAGCGACGTAGAGAACATGGCCACCCCCATAGCTGGTTCCCCATAGACCAATCTGTTCTGTGTCTACATTCGGCTCTCCAACGATAAAGTCTATACAGTTGATGATATCTTCAGTCTGGTCAACAGGATCCACCAGCATGCGGACAGCCTGAACTCGTACCATAGCCTCCCCGTTTTTATCCCATTCCGGCATCTTCTGCCTCAGGATCAGACGGCAGTCGCTGTCCCCCCAGCCGCGATAGTCGAACGTCAAAACCACATAGCCGGCAGCAGCGACGTGTGGAGCATAGGCCTGATTCAAATGGGCGCGTACACCTCCCCATCCATGGCATAATATGACTGCGGGCAGCTTTTCTCCTTCTTTTAAGCTCTCGGGGAAAAAAAGATTTCCAGAGAGCCTTGTGCCGTCACTCCATATGTTGACCAGTCGGGATTCAACCTGGGGCGATTCAACACTCTTTAATCCGACATTTTCCTGTGATGGGCTGGAGTATACATTGCCCGAAATTCCCTTAAATCCGATCAGCACAACCAATATAGATATAACCACAATGGGAATAACCGCACTTCTTTTCATGGTGTTAGCCTCCTTTTTCTGTGTATCCCGAGTATGGATAGGATCTTTTTTCCGTTTATTATTCTTTTCCGATCTTTTTGTTTCTCTCGAGTTCATCAGCCACATAATCCAGCTCGAGGGATTCCAGTGTGCTTCGTTTGGGATATCCTGAGCTCGTATCCCAGCCCTGGAGGCGATAGAAGTGTGTTTTAAATTCATCGAATTTGTCCCTGTCCAGCTTTCTCCGGGAATAGCCGTAGTAGTCCCATTTCCCATTCTCTTTACCTGGCATATATGCATTAGGGACATCATTGGGAAAAAGCGGTGTCTTTTCATAGACATTATCAACGAAATGAACCATATCCCTGTGACGGCCTTGAAGGGTCCAGATGGCCTGGTCCAGATTCCAGATCTTGCGTCCTAGATCTATTCCGTCCCTGAAGGAAAAGTCCTTCCCGGTTACTGCCTTTACATATTTTGGTTCAGCAATACCGGTTGAGCCGATGTTATCGGGTCTGTGAATATTCACGAAATCGGGCCAACGGCTATCGCAGAAAAGCATGGACTGTTTCCAGAAACGGGTATAATACCTATGCCAGGAGACCATTCTAGCCATGTGTTCGGAGTAGATGTTGTTCTCGCTGAAATCGAGCATATCCAGGTCACCTTGAAAGGGAACCATCTTGTCAGTCACGATTTTCACGACTTCTTCGGCACTGATCCTGGGTTCTCTACCCGAGCTTTTGGCACCGGAAGCCTCCCACTTAATCCAGTCAAAAGCGTGCTCGTTGATGTCCCTGTCTCCCAGCAGCGTGCCGTAGCCCCAGTAAACCTGAGCTCTAGGCTCCTTGTGTATCGGTATGCCCCAATAGGGGAAGGCAAGTATGCCGCTAGCCAGATCCTCTTCTCTTCTCCCCCATTTTTCAGCTGCCCTGACAAATCCTCCAGAAACATCTCTGCCAAATTGGCTTTCATTGCCCTTACCGTCATCACCGTAAGCGATCATCTTCACGAATTGCTCGACAAACTCCCCACTTCCATACTTGCTGAAATCGAGAGGGCAATCAGGGATTTGAGCTGTCTTCAATCGAGCGGATTGTTGAAGTAGGCGGATATACAACAAACCAAAACACATTTCCACAGCATTGAGACCGTATCGATTGATCAGATCACTTGCTGATCGCTGGATATCGAGGCTTTTTGCATCCCAGTAAAAAACGGAAGAAAAACATGACGCTTCATTACCAGTGGCGTCCTTGTATCTGGCCCGGCAGCCAGAATGGCATCCCAAACAGGCCTGGGGTCTTTGACCAATTCTCGGACGTCCTTTTTCCCAAAATATGATAGGCGCAGGAGGGCTCTGAAATTGAAACGAGCCCCAGGTTTCTATCAAATGAGCGAGATCGAAGGCGTAGTTTTCCTTCTGCCATAGTCGGGTTGCTAAAAGCATCTTTGGATTGCTGATTTCTACCTGTCCGGTTCCGGTCACGCTGATGGCCTTGAGATTCTTGGATCCAAAGACTGCCCCAAAACCACCCTGTCCCGC
>Ga0209636_10005940_pt1 | contig 12457 bp, 17 predicted proteins | sample DeeMarSWOR152_54_FD_187464 | JGI IMG/M metagenome (GOLD analysis project Ga0209636, IMG submission 187464) | Marine sediment microbial communities from White Oak River estuary, North Carolina - WOR-1-52-54 (SPAdes) (version 2) | ecosystem: Environmental > Aquatic > Marine > Intertidal zone >...
ACCCGCAGGTAACCCGTACGCGTCTCTACTTTGAAATGTTCGAGGATGTTTTCCAGGAGGGAGAAAAAACCGATCTTCTTGACAGGAACCTTAAAAACTTTATTCCCTTTAAATCACTATCTGAAGCCGGTTCAGGAGGTGCACAATGAAAAAATTACTGATTGTATTAGCTATAATTATAGTCGCTTTTCTGTTAATACTTTTAGGTGGACCATTTTTTATTCTAAAAGAAGGCCAGCAGGCCGTGATTGTGAGATTTGGAAGAATAATCCAGGAACATACCAATTCTGGTCTTAAAATAAAATCACCATTCGTTGATAGGGTCAAGAGATACTCAAAAAGAATACAGTCCTGGGATGGTGAGGCGCAGCGTCTCCCAACCGAAGAGAACCAGTTTATTTGGGTAGATGCTACTGCCAGGTGGAAGATAAACGATCCCAAAAAATTCTACGAGTCAGTGGGAACCATTGAACAGGCACTATCGAGACTCGATGATGTGATCGATTCTGAAGTGCGCAAAATCGTCTCGAGAAACTCTTTGCGTGAAGCGGTCAGGAACTCAAACGTAATCAATGAGATAGAAAGACGAGATGTCTACCAAACAGCGAGCGCCGCTGAGGAAGAGTCTGGAGAAGTTCCGGTTTCTTTAGGTATTTTTGTAGAGACGGTTTACGAGGAAATAGCCAAGGGGCGGAGCGTACTTTCGGATGAGATGCTTGTGGAGGCGAAAAAGATCGCTCCACAATACGGTATCACATTAATTGATATTGTAATACGGCAGATCAAGTATTCAGAGGATCTCACAGAAAGTGTGTACAACCGAATGATCAAGGAAAGAAACCAGATTGCGCAGGCATTCCGTTCTGACGGTGAAGGAAAAAAAGCGGTATGGATTGGTAAGATGGAAAAGGAGCGCCGGTCTATACTTTCAGGTGCTTATAAAGAAGCAGAGCGCATAAAGGGTGAGTCAGACGCAAAGGCAGCTGCGATCTATGCAGAGGCCTATCGGAAAAATCCTGAGTTTTATTCATTCTGGAAATCTCTAGAATCATACAGAAAGATGCTGCCAAAGTTCAAAAAGACCCTTACAACCGATCCTGACTATTTTAACTATCTCTATGATTTTAGAGGCAGGCGATAAGGGAAGTATTAGACAGTTAAGATTTATTCCGTAAGTCAATTACCCTGCTCTTCTTCATATCCTTTTTAATAGTCCTTGGTTCCACGAGCCTTACATCGGGTACAAGATTGAGGTGGGCCTTTACCTCTTTGATGATGTGAAGCTCCAGCTCAGTGAGCTTTTTCATCTCATCATCAAAGATATCCCCTGAAACCTCAACCTGGATTTCAAGCTTGTCTAAATTTTCTTTTCTGTCAACAACGAGCTGAAAATTGGGAGTTTTACCGATTATATTGGTGAGGATTTTCTCAAACTGCGAAGGAAACATGTTCTGTCCGTTCAGGATAATCATATCGTCAAGGCGCTCGAAAACTCTTTTCATTCTCACAAAGGTTCGCCCGCAGCTGCACTCCTCGTAAAAGAGCTGGGTCAGGTCTCCTGTTCTGTATCTGATAAGTGGGTATGCTTCTTTTGTGATGGTTGTGAGGACGAGCTCACCCTGCTCTCCTGGCCCGAGTGGGTTGCCCGTCTCAGGGGAGATAATTTCAGGTATGAAATGGTCCTCTGAAATATGAAGACCGTTCTTGTTCTCGCACTCAAAAGAAACCCCTGGACCAATTACTTCAGTAAGCCCGTAATTATCGGTTACTGATATCGAGAGGTGGTCTTCTATCTCCTTTCGCAGTGTCTCACTCCACGGCTCAGCGCCAAAGAGCCCGATTCTCAAGGAGAGCTCGGCCGGAGTGACACCCTTTTCTACCATAATATCACACAGTCCCGCTGCATAACTCGGTGCGCATGTGAGGGCAGTTGTGCGATAGTCCTTCATTATGATGATCTGATCCTCCATATCTGCCTCAGAGCTCGGAATCACAGAGGCACCTATTTTTTCTGCACCATAGTGAAAACCAAGGCCTCCTGTGAAAAGGCCGTAGGGAAAGCAAATCTGAATAATATCGTCTTTTGTAACTCCGGCCGCCGAGAGTACCCGTGCTGAGAGCTCAGTCCAGTGGTCTATATCATTTTTTGTGTACCCCACAACAAGGGGCTGGCCCGTGGTTCCTGAAGTTGAGTGCATGCGCACTACTTCCCGTAAGGGCACCGCGAACATATCGTATGGGTATGCAAGACGGAGTGTTTCCTTCGTGGTGTAAGGTATCTTGCGCAGATCGCCCAAATCAGAGATTTCGAAAGGATCGAAGTCGATTTTATTGAAGAGGTTGTGGTAGTAAGAAACCCTCCGGTACACACGACTCAGGGTCTGCTGGAGCCTTTCTAGCTGCACCTGGGTCAACTCTTTGCGGCTCAATGTTTCGTATTTTTCATTCCAGATTGGCATACTCAGCCTCTCATATATATATATTTCTTATTTCAATTACCATGCTGATAAACTCAAATGGGTTCAATATTTCCATGGAAAAATGTTTTACTCTTTTCCAAGGTATGCTCTTAAAACTTCCTTATTGTTTATAAGCTCGTCACTCTCGCCGGAGAGGATGATCTGTCCGGTTTCTATTACATACCCTCTCTGGCAAATATCGAGCGCCAGATTTACGTTCTGTTCGACCAGAAAGACGGTTAAATTGGTTTTTTCATTCAGTTCTACTAAGGTCTGGAAAATATTTTCAACAATTTTTGGTGCAAGCCCTACTGATGGCTCATCCAGAAGTAAAAGTTTTGGATTCGACATGAGCGCACGGGAGATAGAGAGCATCTGCTGCTCACCTCCTGAGAGTGTGCCTGCAAGCTGTTTTTTCCGCTTCCCGAGCACCGGGAAGAGATCGAATATCCATTCGATTCTCTCATTGAGCGTTTGCCGGTTTTTTATTCGGTAGTAGGGATACGTTCCGAGGATGAGGTTGTCTATAACGCTCATTGGTGAAAAAAGCTCCCTTCCCTCAGGGACCAGCGCAATACCAAGTTTTACAATCACATTCGATGAGAGTTTCTGAATCTCTTTGTCCTCAAATAGTATTGAACCGGTTACCCTGGGCATCAATCCAACAATTGAGTTCAAAAGAGTTGATTTTCCGGAGCCATTTGCCCCGATCAGTGTGACAATCTCGCCTTTTTCGATATGCATTGACACTGATTTCAGGATACAGAGTGATTCGTAGTAAGACCTTAGTGACCTTATCTTCAGCATTTTAGATGTTCCTGCATATATTATACACAGACTCAGTCAAATTGACCTTCTCTTTTGGTGGTCTATTATTGCTGGCATATATTTATTTAATAGCCTCCTTTCCTAAATATACGGAGATTACTCTTTCATTCCCCTGTATATCCTTTGGAAGGCCTTCCGCAATTTTTTCTCCGAAATTGAGGACTATGATAGTATCGGATATTTCCATTATGAGGTCCATGTCATGCTCCACGACGAGAACGGTTTTTCCAAGTTCGCGTATTTTATATATCGCATCGATGAGATTCTTTGTTTCCGTGATGTTCAGACCGGCAGCAGACTCGTCCAGCAGGATAAGCTCCGGTTCGCTTGCAATTGCACGGGTAATCTCAACAAGTCTCTGTTTTTCGAAAGGTATCTCTCTGATTTTTTTATCCCATATGTGTTCTATACTCATAAAGCTCAACCAAAAAAGTGCTTTTTCGCGTATATCTTTTTCTTCTTCCCGGTACTTCTTTAAATTAAGCGCACAGGTAAAAAAACCTGAACAGGAGAGGGGGTACCTTCCAACCATTACGTTTTCCAGCACATTCATATTGGGAAAGACACTCAGTTTCTGAAAGGTCCTGGCTATACCAAGGTAGGGTATAATGTAGGGCTTTAGTGTATCAATCCGCTTGTCTTTGAAGAGGATGCTCCCACAATCGGGTTTATATATACCGCTGATGAGATTGAAAAGCGTGGTTTTTCCTGCACCATTGGGTCCTATGATGGCAGTAATACTCCCCTCCCTGACACCCGTGGAGAGATCGGTGATGGCCTTCAAACCGCCGAAGGACTTTGATACATTCCTCACTGTGAGTATGTCAGTCATTGGTCCTGATTCTCTTCAGTGGAATTTTTATCCCGTATAGGCCCTCAGGTCTCAACATCATTATTGCCATAAGAATAACTCCATAGATCAGGATGTCGAAATCATGGAAAAACCTGAGGTATTCGGGAAGAATTGTCAGCACTGTGGTGCCGATTATTGCACCCCATATGTTTTCCATACCCCCCACGGCTACCATTGTCACAAGTAGCACTGAAAATCCAAGGCTGAAGGACCCCGGGCTCAGAAAGGTAATGTAGTGAGCGTAGAGAAATCCAGCAATTCCTGCATATCCTGCACCGAGCGTGAAAATATAGAGTTTTACCCTGCTGGTATTTATTCCCAGTGTGGATGCGGTGGTGGGTTCCTTGTGAATCGCCTTGAGCGCCCGTCCGATTCGGGAGTTTATTATATTCAATGAGAGAAAGATGATCAAAGCTACAATAGCCCAGACAAACACGTAGTATTTGTAGTCGTTGTCCAGTTCTATTCCAAAGATCCTTATAAGAGGAATATTTCCGAAACCAGAAGGCCCTCCTGTGAGTGAAATGAGTTCATTAAACACGATATGAACGATTTCTCCAAGTCCCAAGGTCGCCATTGCAAGGTAGTGCCCACGGAGTCGCAGAGTAGGTATGCCAACGATGAAGGCGATAAAAACTGTTAGTAAAACGCTCATGGGAAAGGATAAAATAATGGGAACATGGAGCTTGGTCGTGAGAATCCCGGTAGTATAAGCACCAATGCCGTAAAATGCAGCCTGCCCGAGAGATATCTGCCCCGCATATCCCATGAGCAGGCTTAATCCTATGGTAATGATGATGTTTATCCCAAGGAATATGAGTATGCCCACGTAATAGGGATTTCTCAGAACCATAAGGAGAATTAGAGCAATTATAAAAGTAAGTCCGGCTTTCACATAGGAAGTCCTGAATAGCCTCTTCATTTCTAACCCGTTATCAAAAGATAGTTAAAATGTTTTCAATGCCTGCTCTTCTTTTTTTCCAAATATGCCGCCGGGTCTGAAAAAGAGTACTGCAAGAAGGATGATGAGCGCGACCGCATCTTTGTAACCACTGGAGAGCAGACCAGCTGAGTAAGACTCAAGCAGTCCGATAATGATACCAGCGGCCACGGCTCCGGGCATGTTACCCAGCCCCCCGAATATCGCGGTGCCGAACCCTTTTAGTCCCAGCAGTGAGCCCCTGTCATAATGTGCAAGTGTTATTGGAGTTACAATTACTCCTGCAATACCCCCGATGAGCGCACTCAGAGCAAAGGAGAGGAGTACCATCCTGTTTACATTAATCCCCACAATTCTTGCGGCCCTTCTGTTGAATGCGCAGGCCTTCATTGCCTTGCCGACAATGGAGAACCTGAAGAAACCTGCAAGGGCTACAACAATGAGGAACAGAAAGCCAAGTATCCACAGGGACTGGGGAAGAATTGTTGCGCCGAAGAGACCCAAAGGCTTGTCACCGCTGAAAGAGGGGAGTATGTAGGCATCCTTCCCCCAGATGAACATTGCCCCCCCTTTCAGAAGGATAGATGCAGCAATCGTAATGATTATAAGCGTGATCACAGAAGGGTTTTTGAGTGTCTGGATGACGAAACGCTCGAAGAGAATGCCTACACACATGACAATTAAAACAGCGCTAAGGCCTGAAAGGAGCAAAGGAAGATGCAGGGTTTTGTAAAAATATACGGCAGTCATTCCCCCAAGCATCACAAAATCGCCCTGGGCAAAGTTGATAATCCCGGTTGAGTTATAGATTATATTGAATCCGATTGCCACCATTGCATAGATGCTACCAATTGTTATGCCTGAGAGAGTATACTGCAGCAATTGTATGCCTATGTTCATCCATCCTCCAGTTACAGGGTAATGGCTTTATACAAGAAGCTGCCGGATTGTATTATCCGGCAGCATTGCTTTTAATGTAAGAGCTTTGTTTTCTCTAATGAGGATATATCTGAGAATTATTCTCCAAGAACCGTAAACTTACCATTCTTCACGGTGAGCATTTCGAACGCCTCTTTTGTAAGTCCATTATGGTCGGTGGCTGAAAAATTAAATACCCCACCGGTACCGACGAATTTTGTGGTGTTTTCGATTGCATCCCGGATTGCGTCCTTATCTGCCCCTGCCTTTTCAAGTGCGCCTATGAGTATCCACATTGCATCCCAGGCATGACCGCCAAAGGTGCTGACTGGCTCATTATATTTCTCTTCGTACATATCCCTGTATTCTGCAAGCACCTTCTTCTGCGGGTTGGTAGCTGGAACTGTATCAACAGCTAGCAATCTTCCGGCGGGGAATATTATTCCCTCTGCAGCTCCCCCCGCTGCTTCAACGAACTTAATGTTTCCGAAACCGTGGCTCAGGAAGAGCTGAATATCGATTCCGAGCTGCACCATGTTTTTCGCCACGATGACCTGGGCCGGAACAATTGACCAGTTGACAACTGCCTGTGCATCTGTTCCTCTTATTTTTGTGAGCTGAGAGGTCATGTCCGTATCATCTGGACCATAGGTCTCGTCTGCCACAATTGTGATCCCGTATTCCGGTGCAAGTTTCTGTAACTGTTTTCTTCCCTGATCCCCAAATCCTGTAGTTCCCGACATGATTGCAATTTTACTCATATCGTGGTCTGCCATGTATTCGTATATCCTATCAACTGCATGCCGGTCCTGCTGTGGTGTTTTAAATACCCATTTTTTAACCGGGTTTACAATTGCTTCTGCTGCTGCACAGGAAATGAGCGGTGTTTGGGCTTTCTCTACAATAGGTATGACTGCCATCGTTGTTCCACTGCGCGATGGACCGATGATAGCGAGCACCTGATCGCTGTTGATTAATTTTTTTGCTGCATTTACTGTCTTTGTTTCATCACCAACGGTATCTTCAATATAAATCTCAATCGGCACACCGTTTATCCCACCATTTTCATTCACCATCGCAGCGATCATCTCCATGGTGTTTCTCTCAGGTTCTCCAAGCCATGATGCGGGCCCGGTTATGGCAAAAATTCCACCAATTTTATAGCTCTCCACCTCTTTTTCTGCTTCTGTACCTGCTGTGAGCAGAAGAAGGGCCAAAACAGCAACCATAATTGTTGTAGCAATAAATATTTTTTTCATCTAGTTTCTCCTTTCATTTGTTTTTAATTTATTTAGAGTATTTTGTATATAAAAAAAACTAATTAAAAAGTATTTTATTGATTATATAATCTTTGTCAATGGTTAATTGTTTGACAATGTATGATTTTTTATTATTTTTTAAAAAAAATTCATAATGCGCCTGATTTTTTTATGAATTCATGAAAAGTATCTATGAAAAAATTGAATACCGGTCAAAAGGACAGTAACAAATTGGTTCGTAAGGCATAACACCATTTTCAACAACATTAATAATAAAGAAACTAGCTTATTAGACTAACTTGTCAAAAGGAATAGAGATGAAGACCTATGTTGAAACATCATCAATACTTATAGAAGGTATTGATGAGATGATCAGGGGTGGTTACTTTAATGATAGAACCGAAGCTGTTAACCAGGCCATAAAGGAGATGCTGGATCGATACAAACGCGGGAAGTTGAGAATGAAAGACCAGCAGCTTAGCAATACAGGGAGAAAAAATACTTAAATTTTCCCGCTGCCGTTTCCGAGAATCAAAGGTATAGGTATGGAATAATTATTCAGGATCTATGAATGAGCATAAAGCTGATCCCAGCTTTATATCTGCTGATTTTTTCCTTTTCCTGCTTTAATGCATTTTCAATTGATATCATCACGTCAGATATGAATTCCGATGGCAATGCGGACGGCTGGACATACCTGAAAGATGGAGACATCGAAAAGCAAGAAATCGATCTGAACTTCGATGGAAAGGTTGATAGTGTCTTTATATATGAAAGTAACGGGAGAGTGAAAGAGGAGATACTAGATACAAATTACGACGGAAAAATGGACAACTGGAGACTCTACGAGAACGGCGAGCTGGTTGTCGATCGTGTCGATAGCGACCTTGATGGAAGAATCGATATATGGATCCATGTTCTAAAGGGAAAAATAATTCTTATTGAAAAGGACACTACTGGAGACGGAAGGGCCGATAAGTTTGCGGAATATTGAATGTTGATATTTTTCAGATTAACATTAGTTTAGAAGTATGTGGTGTTCAACAAGGTAAAAATCTTGACAATCATACCTGCGATAGATAAATTTAGCTGCGTCGATCCTGCTGGCGTAGCTCAACGGTAGAGCAGCTGATTTGTAATCAGCAGGTTGCGGGTTCGAATCCCATCGCCAGCTCCAGGGGAGGTTCCCGAGCGGTCAAAGGGAACAGACTGTAAATCTGTCGCCATTAGGCTTCGGAGGTTCGAATCCTCCCCTCCCCAAAGTGTTTTATTATTTAGCTAATAATGAATTAGAAGTCTATTATCAGACCACCTTCCTAATTCTTTCCTGTATTTTTCACCTTTATGTGACCAAAAGATCACAGCATCAAGGCAAGTACAATGCACAAAAAGTTTCATCTTTACAAGAGGGAGACAAAAAAGGGCGTCGTGTATTATGTGAAATTTTATGATGAATATGGCAATCGTATGCCTGGAAGATCTTCAGGAATGAGGTCCAAAGCAGCTGCTGAAACCTGGGCTTTTGCGCAATTGAAGGAAGGAATTGTCCCAACACAAAAAGATATAAGTTTTGGGAAATATGCTGAACACTGATGGACTGAAGATTGTAAGTATGTGAAAAGCCGTTTTGCTCGAGGTCGGAAACTTTCCCCGCGGTATGTCGATGAAATGAGATCACTTTTGGTTAATCACATACTTCCATATTTTAAAAATATTATACTTGATAAGATCAATCGAAGGATAATCGAAGACTGGCTGCTGAAGCTCCGGGAGAAACCGGGACGTTACGGAAAGTTGAGTGCAGTTACGATAAATAATGCAATCCGTTGTTTGAATATCATGTTCAATAGAGCTCTTGAGATGGAATATATCCATCGTAATACTTTAAAAGGAATGGTTAAGCTTGCAGAGGAATCAAAAGAGAGAGGCGTATTAACAATCGATGAAATACGAAAACTTTTTGCAGATAATAGCCTTGAAAATATTTGGAATGGAAATCTGAAGTGTTTTACCGCAACTATGCTGCCATTGACAACTGGAATGCGACAAGGCGAGGTCTTGGGACTTCAGATTCAGAATGTGTTCAAAGATCATGTAGCAGTTTTATGGAACTGGTCAAAGAGATATGGCTTTCGAGAACCCAAAGGGAACAGTAAAAGGCTAATACCAGTACCTAAAAAAACATCTTTTTATCTTAATAAATTGATTTCAAACTCAGAATATCAAGATCCAGAAGATCTTGTTTTCTACGGGAAGACAAGAAACGAACCTATAAATGATAAAGCACTTCTTAGAGCTTTTTATGGTGCACTAGCACGGATCGGTATTGATGAAGAAAAAAGACGTGAAAGAAAGCTAGTATACCACGGTCTTCGACATACGTTCAATAGCATAATGCGTGGGAAAATAGCAGATTCAAAATTACAAAGATTGACTGGACATCGAACTATAAGGATGATCGATCATTATACGCATTGGTCTCTTTCGGATTTTAAAGATGTTTTAGATGTTCAAAATGAATATTTTTCATAGCCAGGCTTTACATAAACGGTAAAATATCAAGTCAATCAAGATTGATTGGTCCGAAAGGGTAAAAAATGTCTTTCAGTAAAAAAAGTATCGTTGATTTTATTCCTCATCTCAGTAATTTAGATGCACTTGAATTAATTCATAGTATTTTAGAGAAAAAACCAAATAAAGAACAAATTATTATTGCTATTGAGTCGCGTATTTCTGGATTTGAAGTGCATCAAGAATTGAAGATGTAAGAAGTCAATGATTATGTGAAAAGTCATCGCGATCGGTGTGATATCAGTTCTGTTGATACAATTGAAAAAATATATGCAGAAGAAATAGCATTGTTAAAAGAAGCACTTTCTAAAATAAAGAATGAAGGTATTCACAGTTTAAAAAAATGGTTGTATGAGAAATTCATTGAGAAAAAAGAGAGAGAAAGGTTTCTTGATTCAGAATATCCATCAATGAAAAAGAAGGCCGAAATACAACAAAAAATTGACATTTCTAAAGACCTTAAACAACATAAGTTTTGGCCCAAAAAAGAGATATTTGAAAAGTTATTAACGCAATTAGCAATTCTCGAAAATGGATTCATTGATCAAGAGAGTGCGAAAAATTGGGAAAACATATATAACAATCACTTTACAGGTGAGGTTAATATATGTGGCAAAGGTAATAAAATTATCTGGATTAAATCAATAGCATCCTTTAAATATTTTTATGAAAAATGTTTTAAATCAGGTTTTTTTGAGGGTGCGAAAGGATATACAGTCTTCTTTGAAGCTCACTTTTTGCATAAAGTGAAAGGAAAAATTAAAGAAAAAGCTGCAAAAGATATAAGGGCTCGTTACGAATGCATTGACTCTGATAAAAAGAAATTGGATCGCATTTTTAACTTTTTATTAGAAGAGATAAAAAAGGAAAAAAACTAAAAAAATCCTCATGTGTATACACGTGTGTATACCCCTCTCATCACAATCTTTCTAAAATAATTTATTATTGTAATATCAATCCTGATTTGTTAAACAGGAGGTTAGCATGTCTAATTTGCTCAATGTAGAAGAAACCGCTCAAATACTAGGTCTTGAAATTGGGATTGTTTATAAAATGGTTTGTCAAAAGAGAATTCCATATACGAAGATTGGGGGCAGGTTGCGGTTTTCAAAAGAAAAACTACAAGAATGGATTGAACAGAATAGTTATGAGCCACTTTCTAGTATGAATTGAAATTTCGCATATTATCTAAAGTCACTGATGCAGTATATGAGCAATCTTATGGCAATATTGCTCTGTATCCACAGTATTTTGAGGCTTAAAAAAATGAGTATGTTGAGCGAGCGTATAAAAAAATAATTCAAAATCATAAAAAGATTGATAGTACAACTTTAAATGAAATCGCAGAAAAGATTATTGCTCTTTCCAATAATGGTTATCATGAACACTTTAGCATGGAACAATCAATAAAAGAAGCAATTGCAGAAATAGAAAAACGGCATGCTGATGGATACGAGAATCCATATCGTTTGGGTCTACATTCTTATGATAAATTAGGACACTTTGAGCGAGGATCTCTTGTGGTTCTTGGTGGAGAATCTGGACATGGAAAATCAATGCTGTCACTAAATATGGCACATAAGTGGCTTAAAAAAGGATTGAGAGTTGTTTATTTCAGCTTTGAGAAGAATCTTGAAATAGAGGAACGGATTGAAAAAATCGAGGATCGGTTAGAGGAAATGGAAAGTGAAAAGCATTGAGAGAAGAATAAAAAAGTTGGAAGAAAAAATTAATCCCGGCATTAAAAAGGATATTGAGAAAATAATATCAAAAATTGGACTATTGTTTGAATGCTATTTAAAAGCATGTCCAACTCTTAAATGCATCAATCCAAAAGAGATTCGTAAAGATATTGAAGAATATTTGCGTAAGAACCAGGCCACTATTTTAAGTGGGTCGTCACAAAAAATAGACAAAAGAACTTCAACTTATTTTATGTGTTACGCAAATGGATTCTTAAATAAAAATCATAGTGAGGTTCATCTAAAATTATCTAATTGTGCGCAGAACTAGAATGATGGAAAGGAACCAGAAGCATTAACTAGAATGTTAGAGGAGGCAGCCATAAATGAAAAACTTTGAAAATATAATCAAATATAAAATATAATCAAATATATTGAAAGGAAAATACCAGAGACAATGACTTCTGATAAGATCGAAGAAATAAAAGAACAATATAAAAAAGATTATCTAGAATATGATATTATAATTTTTCCATATTCTAAAAGTAATGCTATTGTACTTATGGCATGGAAAATTGAAAAGCCTGAAAATTCAGGATTGAGTATTCAGGAAAAGGAGATACCATATGAAAAACCTTAATACTAGAATTGATAATTTAGAAAAGAAAATACAAAAAAGATTTCAAGAAAAAGCACCAAAGGAAGTTTATGAGGAATTAGAGTGGGAATATCCAAACTGTGAATTTATCATCGGTGTTACTGGACCCGAAGAAAACAGAAAATATGGAGTTGTAGTCTTACCAAATGAATTAACCCCTGAGGGATGGCATAAGCGATATGCATCAACAAATTGTATTAGTTGATTTTAAACCTAAGCACGCATTAAAGCTTCAGATAAGTTCAGAGGAAAAAGGGAGACTAATAAACATGTACTTCAATGATTGGTA
>Ga0209636_10005942_pt1 | contig 12456 bp, 10 predicted proteins | sample DeeMarSWOR152_54_FD_187464 | JGI IMG/M metagenome (GOLD analysis project Ga0209636, IMG submission 187464) | Marine sediment microbial communities from White Oak River estuary, North Carolina - WOR-1-52-54 (SPAdes) (version 2) | ecosystem: Environmental > Aquatic > Marine > Intertidal zone >...
CTCCCCTCTGGATGTAATTGGGCTGCCAGTAGGATGGCCAATCGCGATTGGGATCGTAGCCGCCTCCGCTGTCCTCATTGTAGCGGCCGTCGCCGTCGTTATCGATGCCTTCGCTCCCGATATATTTATAATCACCTATCTCATCTGGCTTCCCTTTGATATTCTTTTGGATCGTAGCCAGCCGGTCACCGAGGTCGTTCAAACGATGTGTTCCCTCTCCTGGTTTGACCTTTGTATACATAGCGCCGACCTCTCCATCGCCATCAAGGTCCTCAGGACCGTCCTCGTCATACAGGCCATCGTTGTCATCGTCCATCGGGACCTGCCCAGAACGGGCACTTCCACCTGTATGGAGCCAAAGATCGCGTCCATCAGGATTGACAGAAGGGAAGATGTAGAAGACACGTTCATCCACCAGTTGTCTGACATAATCATTGTAAGGGTAATTTTCCATCAGGTACCAGATGGTGTAGAGACCGATTTCACCTCCCTGGATCTCGTTTCCGTGGATGTTGGCATCCATATACATGGCGCACTTGTCCATCTCGTTGCTTGTGTCTGGATTGTTGATGGTCATATACCAGATATCACGCCCTTGATGGGACTTTCCGATAGAGCGCAGTTTCAAGAATTTGGGGTAAGCCTTTTCCAGTTTGCGCAATGCCTCTTCTATCTCGTTCCAGTCATAATACCGGTTAAAAGAGAGCTCGACTTTTCTCGTGTTCCACTTCCTCGGTAAAAAATCCTGCGCCATTATCAGCGAAGTGCAAACTGTTATTGCAAGAAGAACATACGCCGGTTTCAAGAATTTATTTTTTATTGTTATTCTCATTTCTATGCCTCCTGTCGTTCATTTAAGGATAACCGTTTTCTTTGATGTTCCGCCGCCATTACTTGCCCACAGCGTCACCTCGATCTTTTTTCCGGGGGGAGAGAGTATGATCCATTTGAATTCTTTCTCACTTCCTGCTTCAAGAGAAGGCGTATCGTAACGCTTGCTTCCTCCAAAAAGATTCATTTTCTGGTCATCTTCGAATTTCAGCTTCAGCATGATCGAATTGATGTTCCTGGTCCTCTGACCCATTGCCGTTGCGTAGGGAAATTGGCCGTTGTTGTGAATTTTGACTTTCAACTCAAAGAGATCAGAAGACATTTTCTTGACTTCCGGCTTATCCATCGTGATTTCGGCAAACTGGGATGCAAGATACAGGGCGAATTCCGCATGGCTTTTGCTCAACTCGGGAATTTGATCGACTGAGGGATTGATGCGCAGATAGGGCTCAAAGCCCCCGATTTCCACTTCGCCGAGTTGTTTATGGTTGAATTTGGTCCATTTCACGAAACCCTCACCGTTATTTTTCTCGTCGATCCATTTCAACCACTTCTCGTCATTGCCCGAGGACTGTGTCTGGGGTGAAGGTCTGGAGCGTTCCATGAATTGACGCATCATAGCCTGGCGATCCATGGGAGGTGTCTGGGCTGTTCCAGATTGTTCTTCTCTTTTCATTTTTACGGGTGGTGTCCTTTGCTCTTCTTCTCTCAATGACCAGAGATTGGCAGAGAAGGTCGGAACACCGAACTGAAAATACCCCCATTCCAGCATGGAACCCGCCGGCTTTTCTGAGAGAGCGTTCTTGATTCCGGTGATTTCTTTGTATTTTTCACTCACACTTTCGAAGATGTGGACGTCTTTAGTATCGGTTCTCTTGGGCTGGGGATCTGTCGGTCGGGGTTGCTCTTCAGCCGGAGCGCCTCTTCGGCGTCCCATGAAAAAGAACATACCTGCCATGGCAGTCGGCTGTTCGGCTCTTGGAGGTTCAGGAAAAGTCGGTGTACCGCACTCGATTCCTGAGCCAGCAGCCAGATTATCGAATTTTGAAAAAAGCACAATACCACAGATGTTCTTGTGGGGCTGGGTCTTGAGCTCAGGAATGTATCGTGTCATGAAGTCGATGACCGCTTGTGTTTCTGTTTCTGATACCGGGTAAACGCCGAGCCCTTTCGGGTTATACCCGAAATTGTGGGGAAAGTTGCGGTTGATGTTGAAGCCTCCGAGGCCATCCTCGTTGTACAGTTCGTCACCATCATTATCTATTCCCTCTGGATAAATCTTGTAGAGTCTGTCAACAGGAGTTCCATCCTCTTTCTTCTTCATCAGTCTTGGGTCTTTGTCATCGATGTGCCAATCTCCTTCTTTATCCTTCACTCGCATCAGCGTGATCATCCCATCTCCGTTGAGATCTTCGGGTCCGTCTTCATCGATCAGCCAGTCATAATCCTCATCTCGAGGATTTAGGTTTCCTTCATGTTCGTTCCGTATCTTATCGAAGAAAAGCTCTGCACCGTCTGGATTCAGACGGGGGATGATGTAAAAGGTGCGCTTATCGAGAGTTTTTGTTACTTTCTCGTCTTTGCCATACTGTCCGACAAGATGTTCCGCGATCCCAAGGGCGACTTCGCTGCCGATGATGTGGTCACCTTCAAGGTTGCCACAGATGAGAAGCGCCTGCTTTTCAAGGGCTGAAAGGCCATTTACTCCTGAGACCTGCAGCATCCAGATGTCTCTGCCTTTGAGTGTCTTGCCGATGGATGTCAGCTTTGTGATCTTCGGATTCCCGTTGGCAAGTTTTTGGAGGGCGTCTGTCAGAGAGGTGTAGTTGTGATAGTCTTCTGCAGGATTACCGATTGCGGAGGGAGTTGCGGAGACTGTAAGGAACGAAAGGAACAAAACGAATGTCAAGGAGAATTTAATGAGAATCTTCATATTGCTAACCTCCTGTAAAATTTTTTGAGATAGGATCATTTATGATAAATGAAGCCTCTGTGAATATGTTTGGCATGGATCGAAGAAAAAATCTATATAAAAACTAAAGAAATTTCAAGTTTGGAAATTCCCATATGGTATAATCATCGAATGACATCACTCTAAGAAGGGGATAATCAGATAAGTTAGAGATCCGAGGTTAAAATCAACATGGCAAAAATGATATTTGTCGGTGCTGGAAGCTATGGGACGGCTGTGGCCAGTCATTTCGCCAAAAACAGCCAAAATGAGGTGACACTTTTTGGGCGGAATCGGGAAGTTGTGGATGAAATAAACAGAGAACACACAAATTCCAAATATCTGGGTACGCACAAGGTATCCAGTCATCTTAAGGCAACCTCTGACCTTCAAGATGCTGTCCAAGGGGCTGATTTCCTTTTTATCGCTGTGCCTGCACAGGAAGTGCGGAATGTAACCAGACTACTGAAGGATGCCGTAAAAAACGATAGCATAGCCATAAATCTGGCAAAAGGAATCGAGATAGAGAGTCTTAAGCGTATGTCACAGGTCATTTCAGAAGAACTCAAAGATCTCAATTTTGGGTTTGATGTGATGACGCTGTCCGGACCGAGTTTTGCTGAAGATGTGGTCAACCCGGAAAAGTCAGTCGCCCTAACGCTGGGTGGGAAGAACCGACGGGGACTCAAGTCCGTGCGAGATCTCCTCCATTCAGACAGCTTTCGCGTATTTGCCTGCAAAGACTTAGTCGGGGTGGAGATGGGAGGCGCTCTTAAAAATGTCTTTGCCATAATGGCTGGGATCATGAAAGGCGCAGGCGAGGGGAATAGCTATCTTGGGGAATTCATCCCTCGGGCACTCGTAGAAATAGATACCATCAAGAGATACTTTGGTGCGAGGCGCGACACCTCACGTGCTGTCTCATCCTTAGGGGACCTCATCATCTCTTGCAGCGGAGCGAGCAGAAATTTTCGCTTCGGGAAGGCATACTCAGAGTGCTATTCAAAAGCCAAACCTGGAGATGATGTGGTCAAGGTGGCGTTCGATGCCATCGGCAATAAGACGGTGGAAGGATATCACACGCTTCGGGGAATCTATCGATTCGTCGATGAAAAGAATATGTTTGCGCCGATAGTAAGGGAACTCTACGATATTTTGTATGATTCCCGGAGGACAGGGAAAGGCCCGACCGATGCCATCGCTTCTTTTCGCCAGGCTGATAGCCTGAGGACCTGGGAGAATCTTCGAACATACTCTCGGATGCTTGGCAGTATCTTTCCCCAATTCTGGTACAGGCGTTATACTTCGGGCTGGAAAGCGATCAGAAAGGAAATTCTAAAAAACCGTTAGCGGCCCTTTTTCCGTGCTTTGGGAGGAACCCAGTTTTCAATGAATCTCTGACCGCCTTCGCTTTCTTCGACCAAGGCTTGGAAGATCGCTCGCATTTGCTCATAAGGTAGAGTCCCGATGACCATACGTCCGTTGATGATCATTGTCGGTGTTGAACGGATGCCGGAGTCAAATCTTTCAGAGGTTTTTTCATACTCTGTGCCTGTGTTCATGATTCTTTGAATCAGGTCATGGGTGTATGGATCGTTGAGGGCTTCCTCTACACCGTATTTCATAGCCAGTTCTTGTCGCCATTCTGGGCTGCGGGCAGCGTTGAAATTGGCAAAGATTTCATCGTGGATGGCGAGGAAGTTCGCAGGGTCATAGGCAGCGATGTAGGAGAGTTCGCAGGCGCCTGGATGAAGATTCTTGTCCACAACGGAATTGCATTTTTCATCAAGGGGGAAGAACTGAAAGGCGATATTGACCTTGCCGAGGAATTCATCCTTGAGTTTGTTGAGTTGTTGCGTTGAGTACAGACAATCAGAACACAGAAAATCCACGTACTCGACGATCCGGATAGGGGCGTCTTCGAAATTGTCAGTGGATCGGGCTGTCCAATAAGGTGAGATGAAACTTGGATTTCCGACCACAGGGAGCTCGTAGAACTGCTTGACGATCTGTGTGATAACACCTGACTGAGCGTCCTGTTTGGCATCGTGGTAGAGGATCATTCCGTAAGCTCCAAGAGCTGTGATGCAGGCGAAGGTGACGAGCATCTTGAGCGATGGGCGGAAATAGCGCGATAACCCCTGCCCCCGACTGGTTCCATAGCGCCAGAAAAGGACCAAGTTCAGAAGGGCAAAGAGGTAGTAGCCTGTACAGAGCAGGCACAGGCTCTTCATCGCGAGCACAGAATAGAGGATGAGTCCGATGACTCCAAAACCGTTGAGGAGAGCGATGAATGTGTTGGTCCGTTCGAAGCTTTCTGAGGGAAAGAGGCTCCCGAGTGCGACCAATGCGCCCACAATCAGACCAAAAAAGCCGAGAGGAATTCCCATGAGTTGCGAGATGGAGGAAAAAGCCGAGCTGTCACAGTTGAAAAAGGCACTGATATCGCAGAAAGACCCTTCGAAGATAGATTTGGGGTAGTTAGCAAGAAAAAAGTGCTGAATGGTCAGGATGGATGCTGCCATCATACCAATGCCAGAAAAAAAGTTCAGGATACGCGGGACGCGCACTCTGTCCACAGTCCGTGTCGCACTCTTCTCCATCGTATACTCCTCCGATAAACTTTCTCGATTTTGTTTCCATAGGGTACTGTTTTTAAAATGAGAAATCAAGTTCTCATTTTACCCTCGGATGATCCAGCGGATGATCTTGGATAGCTTTGGCGCGCCTCCCTGCATCAGGATGCCGACACGGAAAATCCGTCCACCTGCCCAGATGGCAAGGCCCGTGAAGATAAACACTCCGATGAGTCCAATCCACGGCTGCCAGGCGGGAATGCCGACAGGAGTGGCTTTTCTGAGGAGCATCAACATCGGCGTGAACAGAGGAAACAGAGACAACCAAGTGGCTAAACCACTGGTCGGTTCCTGTAGGATGGGCATGAAGATGAACATCGGGAAAAAAACGGGGAACATAGCTGGAAACGTTAGATTCTGTGCATCTTTAGGATCGTTGCAGGCCGAACCCAAAGCTGCCAAAAGCGATCCAAGCATGACGATCTCCAGCACAAGAAAAGCAAAAAACCAAGGAATCATGTGGAAAGGAATGAAGTCTACCAACCCGATTCTTCTCAGAAAGAAGACCCCTCCGATCATATAGAACGATGCCCCAGTCAGCGAAACTCCCAGGCCTCCCAGGACTTTGCCAGCCATGAACTCGTGAGGCTTCAGGCATCCCAGGAGAACTTCTGCAATTCTCTGTGTCTTCTCTTCCATTGTCGTTTGCAGAAGCGGCATAGCACCCATCATGACCATCATGAACATCAGGAAAAAAAGAACTGCGGGTACAAGGAAAGCCTCTAACTCACTGGTTCTTCTTGCTTCCTGGATTTCCCCAGTCTCTTCATCAACAGATATCAGCCCCATAGCTTCGACCTGAAGCCAGGTCATTATTTCGTCGGCCTTGGACACATCGACGCCGGCATCGGTCAAGCGGAGCTTGCGCAGATAGGGATTAATCGTGTTATTCAGCCAGTTGCGAATGTTGTCAACTGCCGCATTCTTTGCATGGTATTTGATGCGGAAAGTGACCTGCTCTCCCTTCGGACGCAGCACATTCGGACCGATCTCCAAGAAAGCGTGGAGTTCTCCACGGCGAATACGCTCGGAAAGTTCAAACCTCTGTGCCTGAGGATTCTTTTCATCTGGTTCGGAGACCTCTAAGATATAAGCAGGTTGGACTTTTTTCCGGGTCTCTTTGTCATAGATGGCGGAGGCATTCCGCTCTTCGGCCGCTTTGAGAAGCATGTCTGTCACGATCCCTGAACGATCCAGAACAACCACACGCTTATCCGTTGTATCCACCTGGCCTCTGAAAAGATACATAGCAATGGCGCTTCCACCCATCAGGACGGGCATAAGAACCAGCATGATGATAAATCCTTTGGTTTTGACAGCAGCCAGATATTCTCTTTTTGCCAATCTGAACATCTTACGCATCGGCATCCTCCTTGGCTTCTGGTCCGGCAATCCTCAGAAAAATATCATACAGAGTAGGTTTGGCCAGATCGAAGCTGTAAACGCGTGTCCGTGACATAATCTCTGAAAGGATTTTCTGATGGTCATTATCCGGATGAAGACGCAGCTCCTGGAGTTGACCGAAATCCGTGATTTTCTCCACACCATCAAGGTTTTGCAGTGCTGAAATTCCACCCTCGGTACGGATGCGGAGTGTATCGCTGCCGTATTTACCCTGGATCGAAATCAATGTGCCATCCAGGACTTTTCGCCCTTTGAAGATCATAAAGATGAAGTCACACATCTTCTCTGCAACATTCATATCGTGGGTACTAAAGAGAACAGTGGCTCCTTGAGACCGGAGATCGAGAACGGCGTCCTTGATCGCTTCGACATTGACCGGATCCAAGCCGGTAAAGGGTTCGTCGAGGATGATCAGCTCAGGTTTTGAAACGACAGTCGCGATAAACTGGACTTTTTGCCCCATTCCTTTGCTTAGAGTCTCGATTTTCTTATTGGCCCACTCGCTGAGTTCCAACTTGTCGAGCCAGTAGTCCACTTCCGCGTTGACCTTTCGACTGCTTTTCAGCTCTCCATAGAATTGCAGAAGATCGCGCACCTTCATCTTCTTGTACATGCCGCGTTCTTCGGGAAGGTAGCCGATGCGCGAGCTGCTGGCCTCTAACATTTCTTTGCCAAAAATACGGATCATTCCTGAGTCAGGGTAGAAAATGTTCATGATCATCCGCAGAGTGGTCGTCTTCCCGGAACCATTAGGCCCGATAAAGCCGTAAATACATCCCTTAGGGACGTTCAGAGACAGATCGTCGACGGCTGTGACTGGACCGAAAGTTTTTGTGATGTTTTCGATTTCGACAACATTCATGATTCTCACTCCAATACATAGTACGATTATCGATGAGAGGTGGTTTAGTCAATAGAAATTTTATCCTATTTTCCATTTCTTTGCTTTTTTAAAGTAAATTTATATAGTAACATCTTTATGAGGATGAAACAGTCCTCACTCCTGGTGTGTGTTGTAGTCCTGAATATCTGATTTCACGTATATGTATATAGAGTGATAAAACCATATCTGAAATGATTAGGAGGAAAGAATGAACAGTAAAAAGATTCAAACGTGGCTGATGCTGGCACCTGTTTTTCTAGCAATCTGTATGCTGGCAGGATGTGCGGCAAAGACAGCCCCTGTTTGGGGAGACCCTCAGACAGGCCTTATCCTTCAATACCGGATGCCCGAAGGCCAAGTGCTGAAGTATGAGTCATGGGGTGAGACCCATCAGACTCTGAACGTGATGGGACAGACTATCGATGTCGACATGGCTTCGACGAATATTTTTTCTGTCGAATCAAAAGGGAAAAAGGAAAACGATCATCAACTCACCATAACGATCGATGGCATGAGCATCAAAATCCAATCCCCGCAGGCTGAATTGGAGCCTGATATGAGTACAGTGATCGGCAAAAGCTTTGACATGGTATTATCCTCTCTGGGCAAGGAGTTAGAACTCATCGGAGCAGAAGCCATCGAATTTGACATGGGTCCAGAAGGAACAAGAAACGTAGCAGCAGGTTTCCAGGATGTCTTCCCAGCCGTAGCAGACAGACCTGTAAAGGTAGGAGATACATGGCCAGACGAGTCGATCGTTACCGATAAAAGCAGCAGCGGAGAGGCCATCATTAAAGTCTCTAGTGTAAACACTTTGGAGGCATTCGAAACGATTGATGGTTTGGAATGTGTCAGAGTATCGGCAAAGGCATCAGGGACAATCGAGGGAACAGGTGAACAGCAGGGGATGGAATTGATCACTAAGGGAGACATTAAAGGCACAGCGACTTGGTTTTTTGCCTATAAGGAAGGCCTTTTTGTTAAACAAACAATGGAAGGGAGTATAGAAGGCACGGTCAATGTGCCCAGCCAGAGTATAGATATTCCATTTACACGAGAAATGACATCTGAAATTAAGCTGGTCAAATAACAAATCGCTGTCATCACAAACCCATAGATACCGCCGATAAGATAAAATACAAAAACGTGATAAAGACTGAAGTTTTGTTCACCATCCTTGGGGGAAAGATCGTTTACGAGAAGTCATTATCAGAATAAAATATCAAAATTCCCTTTCTGTTTTGGACAGACTAAGGAGGAGGAATTCCGAGATCCTTACAAATTTTTTTAACAAGGATATCACTGATCTCAGAATGTCTGGGAATTGCGGACCGTTTGTTCAGTTGAGGATTTTCCCACCAAGAATGTCGTTTGCCTTCTCTAAGAAATTTGCATCTATGCTTGTTAAGGTATTCAAGCAGTTTGTGCCTTTTCATAAGGCGATTTTTTCTTCCTGGAAGTCATCCCCCGCTGCAGAGATCGCATCCTGTCTATTTAAGGAAAGAGCTTCTCTTAGGGTTATTCTTAAACTTTCAATAAGGTTTTTGCGGGATTTTTCTTGGCAGTTTACACCGGGGACTTCTTCGATCCACCCAATCCACCAATCACCATCCTTCTTTATAACAGCCGTATATTGATTTTCCATAGAAACACCTCTAATTTCTTTTTTCATAATAATGAAGACGTCTAAAAAACTCAATATATCTCAAAAAATATTATATTCTTAGGCAACCATTTGTTCGGAAAATCCGTATAAATAGATGAGGGATAAAAAATGAAGGATTTGACCCTGAATGAAACGGTGGTGCTCCTGACTATTTTACGTCTGGATGAGAACGCCTATGGAATTGCCGTTAAGGAAGAAGTTTCGAAATTCATAAAAAAGAAAATTTCTTACGGAACTCTTTATAGCTACCTCGACCAATTGTTCCGAAAGGGATATGTATCCAAATCGATCGGAGATCCCACTTCCGAGAGGGGAGGCAGGAGGAAGATCTTTTATCAAGTTACAAAAGAAGGAGCAAAAGCTCTAAAAGCTGCTTACCAGCTTCAAAAGTCTATTTGGGCAAGTCTTTCAGATGTCACATTTGACAAAGTATAGTCTATCACCATGGAAAATAGATATTTGAATCCACCGCATTTGGCTGAATGGATTCTCAGCCGGATGAGAAGAGGCGGTGAAGAATTCTCGTTTCTAGGTGACATGAGAGAGGAGTACGTTTACATATACAGGGAGAGGGGAGGGAAAAGTGCCAAATTCTGGTACTGGCGACAAATCTTGATAAATTTGCCTGCCTACATAAAAGATTCCCTATACTGGAGTTATCAAATGCTTAAAAACCACCTCATCATCACTTTGAGAAACATCAAAAGAAACAAAGGATTTTCCTTTATCAACATCACTGGCTTGGCTATCGGCATGGCAGCTTGTCTGCTTATCCTCCTGTGGGTACGGGATGAACTCAGCTTCAACAGATTTCACGAAAATGCAGAAAACATATATTTGGTGGTTGGCGAAAGAGTGAAAAGTAGTGGCGGATTTTTTCAGTCAAGTCCTGTTCCATTGGCAGAACCGCTCAAGAATGATTATCCAGAAATTGCGAAAGTTGTAAGATTTCAGTTTCGTGGAGAAATAATCGCACGTCACGGGGAGAAAGTCTTCAGCGATTGGCAGGGAGCTTATGTCGATCCTGAGGTTTTTGACGTGTTCACCTTTCTGCTTATTAAGGGCGAAGCAAAGTCGGCCTTTCGTGATGTGAAAAGCATTGTGCTGACGGAGACTTCAGCTCAGAAGCTGTTTGCAGATGTTGATCCTGTTGGCCAAATGATGGAAATAGAGGGTGATCTTGTTGAAGTGACGGGGATTTTGCATGATATTCCTAAAAATTCAGATATCCAAGTTGATTTTCTCAGACCCTTTCAAGCCATGAAAGAGATAACCAGATTCCAGCACTTTATCTGGAACTGGTTTGCCTGTAGAACTTTTATTCAGTTAAAGGATGGGATTGATCCTGCAACGGTCAATCCAAAAATCGCTGACCTTCTCAACACCAATCGTCCCTGGTCGGATGATCCTTTAAGGGTTTTTCTCCATCCTTTTGTGGATTTTCATTTGCACAGGTTAGGAGGCGGCGGTCCGATCAAATACATTTATATTTTCACCATTGTCGCCTTTCTGATTCTGATCATTGCCTGTATCAACTTTATGAATCTTTCTACGGCTAGATCCGCAAAGCGTGCGAAAGAAGTCGGGCTGAGAAAAGTCGTTGGGTCGAAACGGCTGCAGCTTATTAAACAGTTCTTTCTGGAATCCACATTCTTTACTTTCCTCTCGGCAATCATTGCTATCCTTTTGGCCAGGTTATTTATGCCTTTGTTTAATCAACTGGCAGGAAAGCAGCTTCAAGTCAACCTGTCTGATACAGGTTTACTCGTCGGCATTGTCGGCATGGCTATTTTTACTGGATTCGTTGCAGGGTCCTACCCTGCATTGATCCTTTCTTCTTTTCAGCCCATTCATGTGTTGAAAGGTAATCTTTTGCTTCGGAGGGAAGGCCACAAGAAAGCATCAGTCACTGGTGCGAGTTTTAGGCAAGGATTGGTCATCACACAATTTGTCTTATCCATTGGCTTGGTCATCTGTGCTTTGCTTGTTTTTAAACAGCTTGAATTTATGAGAAATGCTGATTTGGGTTTTGATAAGGATAATCTGTTGAGAATCTCCATCCCGAAAAAATATGAGGATAGGTACGAAATCCTTAAAACGGATTTAGCGCAAAGCTCGAACATAGTCGGTGTTGCGGCAATAAGCTCTGAAAGTCATGGAGGCTCCATAGACTGGGATGGCGCTTCGGGAAATATGCAGTATCTTGGCACGAACACATTATATCGGATGGTAGATTTTGACTATATCGATACGCAAAGAATGGAAATTATAGCCGGGAGAAATTTCTCAAAAGAGTTTCCATCCGATATGAATAAGGCTTATCTCATCAACGAAGAGGCCATTAGAAGGTGGGATTTTGAGTCACCGGTTGGCAAGCGATTTGCCCTAAATGAAGCAGAAGGAATCGTCATCGGAGTATTTAAAAATCAACATTTTGGATTGAAGCATGATGTTATGCCCTATGTTCTTTATCTCACTTCCAAGACAGATTGGGATACTTATAATTATCTGGTTGCAAGACTCAAAGCCAATCATGTTCAAGAGGCATTAGATGATATAAAACAGATCTGGAAGACATACATTTCGGATATTCCAATCGAGTATCATTTTGTGGATGACATGATTGACGAGCTTTATCAGTCCGAAGGACGGCTGAGTGCCTTGGTAAATACTTTCACACTCCTAGCCATTGTAGTTTCTTGTCTTGGACTTTTTGGTATGGCCTCGTTTATGGCTCAGCAGAGGACAAAAGAAATCGGAATCCGAAAGGTGCTGGGAGCATCTGTGTCACGAATCATTTTCCTGCTCACTAGAGAATTCGCCAAGTGGATTCTGGTAGCCAATATCATCGCCTGGCCTGTTGCTTTCTATACGATGCAAACTTGGTTGAATGACTATCCTTACCGGATTAAAATTGGATTTGAGATCTTCTTGATCGCAGGAGCGAGTGCGCTATTTATTGCTTTGTTTACAGTGATATACCAAGCTGTTAGAGCCGCAGCCGCCAATCCAGCAGACTCCCTCAGGTATGAATAAAGACTGCAAATCAATCCATTTTTTTCTAAGCCAAAGAAAGCTGTTCGTG
>Ga0209636_10005943_pt1 | contig 12455 bp, 9 predicted proteins | sample DeeMarSWOR152_54_FD_187464 | JGI IMG/M metagenome (GOLD analysis project Ga0209636, IMG submission 187464) | Marine sediment microbial communities from White Oak River estuary, North Carolina - WOR-1-52-54 (SPAdes) (version 2) | ecosystem: Environmental > Aquatic > Marine > Intertidal zone >...
CCGCTGATTCAAATTTTTATGAGGTCGTAATGGCTTCTTACAATTACAAACAGAAAAATCATAGGCAAGTCAAAGAAGCCATTGCCAAAGCTGCCAATGCAGGACTGGGAGTCGTGGCCATAAAGGTGATAAGAGGAGGGTTGGAAAAAGGCGAAAGGCCCGTAAACCCGTGCGCATCTTTAAAATGGGTCCTGCAGGACTCCAATGTCCATGCTACTATCCCTGGATTCAGTAACTTTGAGGAGATGAGTGCAGACCTCTCGGTTATGGAAGATTTGAACCTGACTGAGGCCGAAAAGAATGACTTGAAAAGGGGGGTCTCGGTCCCTGGATTATACTGCCAAGGTTGTGGCCAGTGTTTGCAACAGTGCTGTGCTGAACTCCCTATTCCTGATTTGATGCGGTCTTATATGTACGCTTACAGTTATCGGCAACCTGCCCTCGCTCAAAGCCTTATCGCGTCATTGGATCTTCCTCGTCACGTTTGCGAAGATTGTTCCTCGTGCCCGGTTGAATGTCTGAATGAGTGGAACGTTAAGGGAAAGATTCGTGATATCATCCGTCTAAGGGATGTGCCTTCTGGATTTCTGGTCTAGTTAGGCTGATCTGCCCCCCCTCATATCGACAAAGCGGGGTTATGATTTAGTTGGAATAATCCCGACTCTGGGATACCGGAAGTGTAAGATGCCAGGAAGAGGGTGACTGGGTTGGAGAAATTACCATAGGAATGATGATTATCGAAAGGCAGAAAATGATGAGATTAAAATGGCCTTTAGTCATTTTTATGATTCTGGTGTGTTGGTTTTGTCTGAGCTGTCAAGGGCAAAAGATTTGGCCAACAGAAGGATGGAAAAAGTCATCCCCAGCAGAACAGGGAATGAATGATAAGTTTTTGTCAGATCTGGATAAAAAAATTACAAACGGCGATTTTGGGTATATCGATGGCTTTATCATCATCAGGAACGGGTATTTAGTGTATGAAAAGTTTTATATGCATGATTACGTGAAAATTAACCTAGGCCTTGACGACTCAGAGTGGCAGTATAATTACAACAATCCCGACTGGCATCCCTTTTATAAAGGAACTAAACTGCACACGCTTCAATCTGTAACGAAAAGTGTGACTTCGGCTGCCATAGGAGTTGCTATCGATAGGAAAGAATTGCCGGGAGTCGATGTGAAGATCGTAGACATTTTCAAGGATGAAGAAATCGAGAATCTCGACGAACGAAAAAAGAGCATGTCACTCGAAGATGTTCTGACGATGAGAGCAGGAATTGATTGGAATGAGTCTATACCCTACACCGATCCCAATAACACATGTATTCAGTTGGAAGCCAGCGATGATTGGTTCAAATTTGTCATTAACAGACCAATGGAGGCTGAGCCTGGGTCCGTATTCGAGTACAACAGCGGCGCCAGTTTGCTGTTGTCTGCTGTCATAAAAGAATCGACCGGAATGCATATAGACAAATATGCTGAAAAGCATCTCTTTAAGCCCTTGGGAATTTCTCGTTATTACTGGAAAATAACACCGACAGGACTTCCCGACACAGAAGGAGGGCTCTATTTGGAGCCTTATGATTTAGCTAAAATAGGATATCTCTACATGAACGATGGAATCTGGGATGGGAGACCTATCTTGTCAGAAGGATGGGTGAAGGCAACGCTGACACCGCATGTTCCCGATATAGCACCTGATAATGAGAATATCAACACAGCCTATGGTTATCAATGGTGGCTGGCACCTTATGACAGTCAATCCAAAGAATATGTCTATGTCTGTTCGGGTTATGGAGGACAATATTTACTGGTAGCAACCAAATACAATCTCATTGCGGTTATTAATGGTTGGAATATATATGGGAAACCATCAATTTCTAGAAGAGTTTTCCTTGATTATGTATTAAAGGCGATAAAAAACACAGATCGCAATTAAAAAGGTTGCTGTGTTAATACTTATACGAGATTCGATTTGAAAGTAGGAGAGCCAAAGCCATAGTCCATTACAAGTTCGCCTATCCAAATGCCCACTCTTCACAAATCTGAGTTTCATAAGTTGTGATAAATATTTATATAAAAAAGGGGACGATAGACAAAAAGGAGTTCATATGTTTAAGAAAATCCGATACATGATTTCTACTTTTAGTCTAGTTATGATCACATCGCTCTTTTGTCTCCAGGAAATTCCTTATGGAATCGGCGAGTGGAATGAAGACATTTACGGCAATCACTGCGTTGTGATTCGTCTCAATCAAGAAGTACAAGAGGCAGAGGCTGTTTGGGTTCATGTCCCTTGGAGGAGAAGGGACCTTCATCCCGAGAAAAAAGAGGCCATTCTCGTGGATGCACAAACAGGCAAGCGGGTTATGAATCTGTGCCGTGTGGAAATCAACCGCGAATACGGTGACTTTGTGTTTCAGCCCCAATCCGTTCCCGGAGATTATTTCCTTTATTATCTTCCCTACGACATGACAGGCCGGAGCAATTATCCGACAGTGACCTACCCTGAACCAGAACAGACGGCTGATCCAGATTGGCTTCAACGACATGGTCTTTTACCCGATAAATTGTCATCGGCGAAAGCCGAGGACTTTCTCCAAGCTGAGGTCATAGAAATTCAGGCGATCGATCTACTCAACAGCTTTTATCCCATGGAGGTTATTGCCACTGCTGCGGAAATCCAAGATTTGCTGGCAAGATACCCTGATGCACCTTTTCTTCTTTTCCCTGAGGATCGGTATTATCCCATTCGTATGACAGATGATTTGCCCTCAAAATGGATCAAAAACGGACCGATTGAGGTCTTCAAAGGAACGGCTGCAAGCGGAGAGTTCTATGCTTATCAGATAGGCGTTTACACCTGTCGCGCGAAAATCTCAGACCTCAAGATCCAATTCACCGACTTGGAAGACATGCAGACATGTGCTGTGATTCCAGCTTCCGCTTCAACCTGTTTCAACACAGGAGGTATAGATTGGATGGGGAAATCTTTTGACAAAATCTGTTCAGTGGAAAAAGGCAAAATTCAAGCCCTCTGGTGTGGTGTCCAGATTCCTGAAGATGTGCCTCCAGGAGAATACTCTGGAGAGGTGACCATATCTGCGGAAGGACTGGATACCAATCAGGTTAGGATTGCGCTCCAAGTGACAGATGAAATCCTCGAGGATGCAGGTGACAGTAATCCATGGAAGCATTCCCGTCTGCGCTGGCTCGATTCCATGATTGCCCTAGACGATGGAATTGTGCCGCCTTTCTCGCCAATGAATGTAGATGGAAACAGAGTGAGCTGTTTGGGCCGTGGAGTGACTCTCGACCAGTCAGGGCTTCCCTTGCAGATTCAAAGCTTCTTTACTCCTGAAGTGACCCAGATTGGCACACAAGGACGCGATATATTGGCTTCTCCCATAAGACTCATTATCGAGGACTCAGAGAAACAAATTGTCCCTTGGACTGAATTTGGGCTGAACATAACCAAGAATGCTGAAGGCGCAATTTCCTGGGAATCAACAAATACTGCAGGCTCTATAACTATGACCTGTCTGGCCCAGATGGAATTCGACGGTTATGTCGAATTCGACATCAAGCTGACCAGTCAAGAGGAAGTCAGGGTTAATGATATCAGCCTGGAAATCCCAATGAGCAAGGATGTTGCCAAATACATGATGGGGATGGGGTATAAAGGAGGGCTCCGCCCTAAAGGATTCAACTGGAAATGGGATGCCACAAAGAATCAGGATTCGGCCTGGGTAGGGGATGTCAATGGAGGGCTTCAGTGCAGCTTCAGGGACGAGAACTATTCCCGTCCTCTCAACACCAATTTTTATCAGCTTAAACCGTTGATCTTACCCCGATCATGGTGGAACCAGGGATGGGGAGGGTGTGATTTTCTGGAAGTGAATGATGACATTTTTTTAATCAAAGCCTACAGCGGTCCCCGGAGAATCAGGGAAGGGGAGGAGCTTCATTATATCTTCTCTCTGCTTATCACTCCCTTTAAGACTCTGAATACAAAAACTCAGTGGAACACACGGTTTTACCATCGCTTCAACCCTGTGGGAGGAATAGCGGCTACAGGTGCAAATACGATCAATGTTCATCATGCAAACGTCATCAATCCTTATATCAATTATCCCTTTCTCCGTCCCCTCGAGATGAAACAATACATCGATCAGGCCCATGAGAGAGGCATGAAAGTCAAGATTTATTACACTGTTCGAGAACTCACCAATCGGGCTCCCGAGATCTATGCCCTGCGAAGCCTTGGTGAGGAGATTTTTGCATCTGGACCTGGTGGAGGATTTTCCTGGCTCCAGGAGCATCTCGTCTCCAACTACATCAACGGATGGTTTGTGCCCAAATTGAAGGATGCAGCCATCATCAACAGCGGAGTTTCCCGCTGGCATAACTATTATCTAGAAGGCCTGAACTGGCTTGTAAACAATGTAGGCATCGATGGCCTCTACATCGATGATGTGGCTTTTGACCGGACGGTCATGAAGCGTCTGAGAAAGATCCTGGATAGGTCTAAGCAAGGTGCTCTTATCGACCTCCATTCTGCTAATCAATACAATCCGAGGGATGGGTTTGCCAACAGCGCTAATCTCTATCTGGAACATTTTCCGTACATTGATCGGCTCTGGTTTGGCGAGTATTTTGACTACGATTCTGCGCCTGATTTCTGGCTTGTTGAAGTCTCAGGCATTCCGTTTGGCCTGATGGGGGAGATGCTGCAGGATGGAAGAAATGCTTGGCGGGGCATGCTCTACGGCATGACTGCCCGTCTTCCATGGTCGGGAAATCCTGCACCGCTTTGGAAATTCTGGGATGAATTCGGTATGGACGATACGGAAATGATCGGTTATTGGGTTCCTGACTGTCCGGTTACAATTGACAATCCTGAAGTTTTAGCAACAGTTTATAAGAAAAAAGACAAGGTGCTTATATCGTTGGCCAGTTGGGCAAAAGAAAAGGTCACTTGTAAGCTCAGGATAGATTGGAAAGCTTTGGGAATCGATCGCAAAAAAGCGCGCCTCACTGCTCCTCCTATACCAGACTTTCAAGAACGTGCGACTTTTAAGCCAGACCAGACCATTCCTGTGGAGCCAGGACAGGGGTGGCTATTGGTGTTAAGCGAAAAGGAATCCTGAAGGTTTACCGAGTTTAATAATAACCTTTTTCCTCTGCAACTTCGTATAAAATCTGGATATTTTCTTTTTTAGTGTGGGGGGCAATCGAGCAAGCCGTACTCAGAATAAATCCACCGCCAGGTTTGCCTACTCCTATTCGGTACTCAGCCTCTTCCCTTATAGCTTTCTGACTTCCATAAAGCAGAATGTTCACAGGATCTATATTCCCTTTGATAAAAACCTTGTGTCCCACACGTTTTTTTGCATCGGCCAGCTCAACATTGCCCAGAGGAGGAGGATCCAAACATTCCAGCCCGGAAATGCCCGAATCAACCATCATCTCCAGGCGGTCACCAATAGCGCCACACGTATGGATGTAAGCGTGGACATTTCGAACCCTAATAGCCTGGGCGATTTGGCTCTCGTAGGGAAGAACGTACAGTTGGTAGAATTCTGGAGAGATGAATCCTTGACCTGCATAGGGTGATGAAATCTTTATGGCATCCACCTTCTGATCTGTCATTTCGATGGCTATTTTTTTCACCCCATCGGTCAGACGCTGTAGTATTTCGATGCATTTCGGTGGATTTTGGGTGAGGGACATCAATGCCTGTTTGAACCCGAATAGATCCAGGAAATAGTCGAACGGAGAGGTGACCTCACCATGAATGGAGAATTCAGCACCCGCCTTTTCTTGGATGATTTTGAAGACATCATACTTGTGCTCAGGATCTATAGAAAATTTCAATCCTTGGGAGACAGGGATATGATCCATATCCTCTAGAATCACGGCAGGATCGAATTCTGAGAGCGATGGAGGCGGGGCGGGCTGAGAAGAATAATGTCGGGGAAGGTCATCCGAGGGAAACTCTGTTCTGCCGCCGTTTTTCCAGGTGATGACCTCCTCGTTCTCTTTCATCTCTATACTCTGTATATTTTTTTCCCAATCCGGAAAATGGCCATGAAGGCTGATCAGGATGCCATCAAAGGCGTATGCCTTTCTCAATCGAACAAGGCCCTCAGCGAATAGCTCAGAAGAAAACCAGAATTCCGAAGGCGAGAAACCTGTCTGAAGAAGCATGTGTCCGATGCTCATCTGGCACATGAGAGGCACACGATCTGGTTCTTCCAGGCTCATAGCCATTGCTATACGCTGTTTAGGAGTAAATTTCACATAAGCACCTTGTATCCGTTATATGAGATCAGCATTTTTATATACCACTTTGCTTCCTGCTTTCAACCACGATGATGAACCAACATGATGGATTGACTCTTGCTCTTTTCCTTGATATTCTTCTCCCGACAGGAGAGGGAATACTGGATACGAAAGGGAACAGCGATGTCATCCAAAATTGTCGAACTTCTTGTGGCGTCAGAAATGACCATGGTTCCGGATGAGCGGGATGCGGCCTACCGGGAGATCATGCCCATCATCCAGGAAGAGCAGCCCTGGAACTATCTTGTTCTGAATGTGATCACCTATGTCGCCCACCGACGGGTCAAGATCTTAGCACACCCTTCCGCGCCAATCCTGTCTGGAACGCTGAATTCCTCTGGATCGAGGAAGAAGAATGAAGAAAAGAATCCTGGTGTTGTTTGGCATAGGCATAATGTTGTTTTTGTCTAACAACTGTTCCCCTGAGAAAGAACGACAAAGCAGAGATAAATCCAAGATCACGATCGGTATTGTTGCAGAAGATTTGCCTTTCAATATGGAACAAGGATCCACTGTCGCCCATCTGATATTTCTTCCACTCGGATACGAAAGCCAGGGAGAGTGGCACTCCGTTCTTGCGGAGAGATATGATCGATCGGATGATTACAGAGAGTGGACGTTTTTCTTGAGAAAGGATGTCAAATGGCATGATGGCACACCCACAACTGCCCATGATGTCAAATTCACGTTTGACCTATTAACCAGTCCACATGTCGATGATTGGCGCCATAGGAATTTCACAGTCGAAGTTATAGACGATCTTACTGTAATCATCAGATACAAAGATCCAACACTATATGCTTGGTATCAGACCTTTTATCCCAAGCATATTCTGGAGAAGCTAAACCCAAAAGATTTTTGGGGATGGGACTTCTGGAGACAGCCTGTCGGCAATGGCCCTTACAGGTATGTGCGGCATGTGCCCGGGATCATGGCCGAATTGGAAGTAAACCCGGATTTTTTTGGAAGTAAACCAAAAATCGAAAGAATTGTCTTAAAACTTCTCAAGCAGCCATCTTTGACAGAATTGTTGAGCGGCAATATCGATATTCTGCCTTATGTCGACAGAAATATGCTTTTCAAGCTGCCGAAAAATAATAAATTCTGCTCCTATCATTTCTGGGTTTCTGTCTTCAACTCTATTTACTGGAATCACCGGAATCCTCTTTTCGAAGATGTCGAGATACGCAGAGCGCTGACCCTGGCCATAAACAGGGAAGAACTAGCTGCATTGGTCAATTACCCCCAAGGTGTGCCTCTGTTGGATACAGTTCTAACCAAACGTCAATTCGAAAAAAATCAATATCCAGAACCGTTACCTTTCGATCCTGAAAAAGCTCAAGAGCTTTTGAAGGCTGCAGGTTGGTCGGATTCTGATGGAGATGGGATAAGAGACCGCGACGGCAGGAAGTTTCAATTCACTGCCATTGTAAGAGGAGGTGTTGACATCAGAATCCCGGTATATGTTCAAAGCCAGTACCGCAAAATCGGCATCCGCATGGAACTTCAACACATGGACAGGGCCAATTTTTTCTCTCGAATGGACTCAGGACAATTTGAGGCCATGTTCACTTCCATCTCGAACGGAATCTTGAATGTCTGGGCAGGTCACCTGAAGATGTTTGGCAGAAATGCTCCGTCCGGTTATAGGGATCCCGAGATCAGCGATCTGCTCGATACAGCAGCAAAAACCATCGATCCCGTAGAATTGGATAATCTGTACCTTAAGATCCAGCAGATTCTTGTTAGAGACGTCTCATGCACTTTTCTTCTGCCCATAGTCAACACATCCATTGTTCACTGCCGGATCAAAGGATTGAGCAGCCCCGATCGGGCAGATCCACTTGGAAACTTGGCATCTCTCTGGATCGAGGAAGAGGAAAAATAGAACCGTCCCCATTTATCCTTGAAATGTGATTTTTTAATATATATATTATAGGGAAATACGGTTGGGGATAGGTGAATGTGGAGACACATCCTTAAGCGGCTGGCGCAGGCCATCCCTTTAACCTGGGGAATCCTCACCATTACATTTTTCATCAGCCACATGGCGCCCGGTGATCCGATGGACATGTATATGGAAGAACAGCGCCAGCGCCAGGTCGACCCTGAGATCATCGAGCTTCTCAGGCAGAAATACGGCCTGGACCTGCCCATCCACGTCCAGTATGTGAGATGGCTGGGCAACGTGATCAAGGGCGACTTCGGAGAATCCTTCCGCTACCGAAGGCCCGTGCTCGATCTTATCGCCGAAAGAATTCCCTATACACTCCAGTTGACGCTGCTGGCCCTTTTGTTCAGCACAAGCCTGGGGATCATCATCGGGATCGTTTCCGCCGTCAAACAGTATTCGGCATTGGATAAAGGTGTCACGCTGGGTTCGCTTATCATTTATTCCATCCCGGGATTCTGGCTGGCCTTGATGTTGGTTCTGGTCTTTTCCGTTTATTTGGGATGGCTTCCGACATCTCAAACGCGGTCCATGGACTACGAATTCTTCTCGTTGGGGGAGAAAATCTTTGACAGGATCTGGCATCTCATCCTGCCGGTCTTTGTCCTTGGATTGGGATCTGCTGCCTACAAAGCGCGGTATGTGCGCAACCGCTTACTCGAGGTATTGAACGAGGAGTACATCCTTTCGGCCAGGGCAAGGGGTCTCAAGGAAAAAATGGTCATCTTCAAGCATGCACTCCGCAATGCCATGATCCCGCTGGTGACCATCCTGGGGCTTCATCTTCCTGCGCTCCTCTCGGGCTCTGTTTTGATCGAATCGATTTTTGCCTGGCCAGGAATGGGAACCTTGGCTGTGGGTGCTGTCGGAGGACGTGATTATCCCGTGATGATGGCCACATTGATGATTTCAGCGATCTTAACCATTGTCGGTAACCTTTTGGCGGACATCACTTATGTCGCATTGGATCCAAGAGTATCGTATGAAAAGAAAAAACCGGTTTAAAAAGCTTATCCTGTTCGGAGCCTTTGTGCTTCCTGGTTCAGGACACCTATTGTTCAAGAAAAACGTCAAGCTGGGGATCCATCTCATGACCGGTACGGCTGCCCTTATCCTCCTAGTTATCTTCCGCTGGTATAGGATCATCGGCACATTTGAATCCAAAGCTTTCGATCACTGGTTGGCTGTCCTTTTCATTATACTCTCTTGGTCGGCAATGGTCTTTATATCTGTGAAGCATACATATGAATTGCTCATTGATAAAATCAAGAAACCACGGATAAAGACTCCTTTGGTTCTGGCTTCCCGCCGGTTCAGAGAAAACAAGCTGGCTGTCATATCTCTGTATGTCATCTGCTTTTTTTACCTCATCGCCGTCTTGGCGCCTTTCTTGGCCACTCATGATCCCTCCGCCATCGATAATGTTCTCGAAACACGGTATCAATCTCCCTCTTGGGAGCATCCTTTTGGCACAGATGAGTATGGCCGTGACCTGTACAGCCGGGCGCTTTACGGAGCACGGGTATCTTTATCGGTGGGATTTATGGCAGTTGTGATCGCCATAACGATAGGCACGTTTTATGGCTCTATTGCCGGTTATTTCGGGGGCTTCATTGACAACATCATGATGCGGTTCGTGGATGTTTTCATTGCTTTTCCAACTTTTTTTCTTCTTTTGATGTTGGTCGGTGTATTCGAAGCGAGCATTGTGGCCATGATCCTCATCCTGGGCTTGACATCATGGCCGGGGACAGCCCGGTTTATCAGGGGAGAAGTGCTTTCCTTGAAGGAAAAACAGTTCACCGAAGCAGCCCGGGCCATTGGTCTTCCGCACCGGACCATCATCTTCCGTCATCTTATCCCTAATGGCATATCGCCAGTCCTAGTGAGTGCGGCCATGATGGTCAGCAGCATGATCTATTATGAAGCCGGTTTATCCTTTCTCGGAATAGGGATCCGTCCACCCACACCCACTTGGGGCAACATGATGAGCGCCGGGAGAGATGCCCTTCTCGTAGCCTGGTGGGTTGCTTTGTTTCCGGGAGGGATCCTGGCTGCCACAATGTTGAGTTTTAATCTGCTGGCGGATGGACTGCGTGATGCTTTCGATCCCAAAGTGTTGATGAGGAGGTTTCTGTAGGAATGCTTCTCAAAGTGGAAAATCTTCGCAGTTTCTTTTTCCTGGACGAAGGCATTCTTCGGGCTGTGGATGACATCAGTTTTCATGTGAACGAGGAGGAGACGGTTGCGTTGGTGGGGGAGTCGGGCTGCGGCAAGACCATAGCAGCGCTCTCCATCATCAATCTCATTCCATCACCTGGCCGTGTGGTCAAGGGAAAGGTTTATTTCAACGGGCAGGACCTGTTGAAAATGAGCCCGGAAAAGATACGCAAAACTCGAGGAAAAGAGATCGGATTTGTGTTCCAAGAACCCTCGATGGCCCTGAATCCTGTCTTCACTGTGGGTGACCAGATAGCTGAAGTTCTAAGGCTGCACATGGGCATGGGCGTAAAGGAGGCAGAGAGGGAGACCATACGTCTTTTAGGAGAAACCGGGATCCCTGAACCAGAGAAGAGGTTCAAAGCCTATCCATTCGAGCTGTCGGGGGGAATGCAGCAGAGGGCATTGATTGCTCTGGCGGTTAGCTGCCATCCCCGTCTGCTGATCGCAGACGAACCGACAACAGCCCTGGATGTCACCGTACAAATCGGGATCATCGATCTCCTGCGCCATCTGCAGAAACTTTACGATATGGCCATCCTGTTGATTACCCATGATCTGGGCGTTGTGGCCGAGATGGCAGACAGGATCATGGTCATGTACACAGGGAAGATCGTCGAGAATGCGCCGGCTGTGGATATTTTCGAGGAACCCAAACATCCCTACACTAAAGGGCTGCTGGGATCTATCCCGAAGCTTGGAAAAGGGAGTAAAAATCCGCTCGGAGGAATCCCGGGAGCTGTCCCGGATTTCCTTGACCTCCCGCCTGGATGCACATTCCATCCCAGGTGTGAGCTGGGAGATAGGGACTGCCGGAAAAAATTCCCGAAACTTTTTGCCGTGGATTATGTCAGGCAATCCGCCTGTTATAAATATTACAAAATGTAAAGGATCGACATGGCTGATGTGCTGCTTTCTGTGCGTGGATTGAAAACCTATTTCCCTTTTGGCAGCCGATGGTTCGGGACCAGGGGAGTGGTCAAAGCCGTCGATGACGTGGAATTCGAGATCAAGCGTGGGCAAGTCTTGGGGCTTGTCGGGGAATCGGGAAGCGGGAAGACGACTTTGGGAAGATCGATCCTCAGGTTGATAGAGCCATCAGCCGGAGAGGTGTACTTCGAGGGGCAGGATATATTGAGGCTCGCCCCTCGAGATTTTCGTATGATACGCAGGCGGATGCAGATCGTATTCCAGGATCCGTATGCGACATTGAATCCTCGGATGCAGATCAAACAGATCATTGCAGAGCCCCTGCATTTTCACAAGATGGTGTCGCCGAACAAAGTCACATCTCGGGTGATAGAACTCTTGGCCCAAGTGGGGATGGAAGCCTATTTCATGTACCGATATCCCCATGAGTTCAGCGGAGGGCAGCGGCAGCGCATCGCCATCGCCCGGGCTCTGTCCATGGAACCGGATTTTATCGTGGCCGACGAACCTGTTTCCGCCCTGGATGTTTCGGTCCAGGCGCAGATCATCAACATTCTGCTTAGACTCCAGAAAAAGATGAAACTGACCATTCTCTTTATCTCTCATGACTTGGCTGTAGTTGAGAGCATTGCGGACAGAATTGCTGTGATGCATGAGGGAAAGATCGTGGAAGAAGCCGGAACAGATTACCTGATCAGATACCCGCATCATCCCTACACAAAAAGCCTACTGCGCTCGGTTCTGGATGTTGACCCTACAACCCGGAGGCCCGTCAAGCGACGCATCTCCGCCCCCGACACTCCTACTGTAAAATAAAGATAGAAAAAATAGACCACGGTTGGTGCGTTTGAATCTGCTTTTCCATTGTGATATAAGTCAATCCATCTAAACCTAGGATAGAATGAACATAGACAGGAGGGGAAATTGTCAAAATCGCGAATCTCCTTGTTTATTATTTCTGCAATTATTTTGTTAGGTCTCTGTTGCTCTGGTCCGGATTCGGAACAGC
>Ga0209636_10005944_pt1 | contig 12455 bp, 12 predicted proteins | sample DeeMarSWOR152_54_FD_187464 | JGI IMG/M metagenome (GOLD analysis project Ga0209636, IMG submission 187464) | Marine sediment microbial communities from White Oak River estuary, North Carolina - WOR-1-52-54 (SPAdes) (version 2) | ecosystem: Environmental > Aquatic > Marine > Intertidal zone >...
AAGAACTCCAACCTCTATTCCCCAGTCACCCGGGATTCTGATCCGTCTTGTAAGCTCGGTATCCATTGAAAATTCACCGGCAAGGATATACCGGAAGCTGTCGAGGTAATCTAAAAACTCATTTGGACCCAAAGTTGATTTTAAGGCCCGGATAAGAGGCGTGACAAAAATGCGTGTGACGCGCCCGTGCATCTGATCCGTGATCCTGCTGTAATATCCCTTACAAAACTCGAAGCCGATCGCTGGATGAGCCACCGGGTAACAGAGCCGTGCGAGGAGGTCCCGATCGTAGGTAGCAATGTCGCAGTCATGTAATGCAATAACATGACTATCTTCCCGTGCAAGGATATATCCGTAGGCCGTCCACGCAGACCTGCCTTTGCCATCTTCACCGACATCGATCCCATTCTCAGCTAAAAGACGGTAGATCTCTTCAATCCTCGGGCCCGTGCACCAGATCAATTGTGGTTTCTGTGGAAGGGTTGAAAAGAATGCCTTTGCCTCTTTGAACTCCTCCGCGTTTGCCTTTCCAATAGTAACGATAATATTTTTGAGATACGTAACACCGCGAAGCTCTCCTACAATCCTCGGCAGCCCAGCACCATGTAGTTCAGCCGGAATATAGGGGAGGACGAGGGAAATAGGGCGATGTTTCGATGCCTCCTCGAGCTCAGCCTCGAACTCTCTGAGCTCACGAGGCTTCAACCGATGGAAGGTTGCAATTTCACCGTTCTGGAAAAAATCTGACATATGTTCCTCCTTTACCGATAATGGATGAAGGTCAACTTACATTTTGGTAAGGATTCACTTCTCGTTCAGAAAACTAGTTCCTACAGGTTTCCAACTCCTGCTTACCTTTTCAAACACTCGATGACAAGGGTCAGGGGAGAGAAAACCGAATTGACGAGTCTGCCCACGCATATCAATCCAAGGATAATGAGGGATATTAGAAAAACGGCAAGAGAATGTCAAATGGGAAATGAATATTCTCAAGAAAGCTCCTAAAAGTTTCGATGGGTATCACTGCAAGATCGGCATCCTTCTGGGAAAAGAGGACGGTTTACTCTGCTCTGCTGACCGCCGCTTCATATTGAATCGACACGATAACCCTATTCACGGCCTCCCTGATTTGAACTGCGAAGATGCGAGCACTTTCAAAGGGTCCATTTTCTGCGAACTGGAGGCATCAGTTAGGGGGGTAGGGAGGAACATCGGGGGAGACAGAGCAAAGAAGCAAGGATCGGGAATAAAAGAGCCAGCTAACTAGCGTTCCAACAACGTCAAACCGCTATAGCAGCAGCACAATTGGCTTTCGAAACTATTATCGAAAACCCTCTTCTTGCCGTCCTGAAATTCAATACGCACAAAGCACAAACCGCCTGGAATCTCTGACCTCCACTCTTCAATCACTCTGCCCAGGCCCCAGGAGGTAAACCGTTTGTGGAAAACCCTATCTCCCACGTGAAGGTAAATTTGATGCCCTCGCATAACAGCCGCCCTTCAGAATCATCGGTCTCACGGGTTCACGGATGAAATTTATCATATCACCGCATCCTGGATCGAGTCCGATCCTTTTTCTTCCTTTCCCACCTTCGGTGGATCCAAAAATACTGATCCGGAAAGCGCCTGATGATTGACTCCAAAATCTCGGTATGATGCTGGGTGTTGATCCGGATATCCTCGGCCTTGTCACCGGTTTCGATCAATCCTACCGGGGGTTCAGCCACAATTCGATGCCTCCCCCCATTCAGCCTGATGGTGTACACTGGAATGACGGCTGCCCTGGTTTTGAGGGCAAAGAATGCCGAGGCCCGGGTTGTTGAGGCATTTTCACCGAAAAATTGTACTCCGATTCCTTCTCTCCTTTTCTCCCTTTGGTCTATGAGAATACCCACCATCTTATTTCGCCGCAGTGCTGAAATCACTTGATGGGCCACCCTTTTCGAACCCAGAACCTGTAATCCAGAGGATCTCCTAATCTCTCCGATGAATCGGTCTAACCACCTGTTTTTCTTTATAGGCCGGGCAATAGCCATGACATTATTCCCTAAGATCCTCGACATACACCCCAGCAACTCCCAATTGCCGATGTGACCGAGGAGGAAGATGATCCCCTTGCCACTCTTCAAGGCCGACTCTACGTGGGATCGCCCCTCAATCTCCACCTTTTTCATGAACTTCTCGTTCTTCAAGCCGGGGAACCGAAGGAATTCAATGAGATTCATCCCGAGATTTTCGAAAGTCCGGAGGGCGATCCCCCTGATTTCACTCCCGCTCTTTTCCCCCCCAAATGCACGTTCCAGGTTTTTAATGGCCACATGGCGGTGTTCGAAATCGATGAGGTAGCCCAAGCGGCCGAGCTGTCTTCCGACCCACAGGGCAAACCCTTCGGGAAATAGATTAATGATCCAGCTAAAGCCTCGAATAACCAAATATGTCAAATACTGGGCCAATTGTCCTAACGCCTCAGGGTTACTCGCCTTCATACGGTAGCGCTTCATCGATCAACATGACGGGAATATCGTCTCGAATGGGATAGACCAACTTACAGCCTTTGCAGATCAATCCATCCTCTTTTTCGGCCATGACGATATCGCCCTTGCATTTCGGACAGGCCAAAATCTCCAAGAGTTCCTTATCAATCACGATAACACCCCTCTCACCTATTTCGATGTTTCTCGGGTGATAATCCATCGTACGGCATCGTATAAATCCTGGGCGATGAAATCGGGCTTTTCGCCCCATTGGCCATTCCTATAGGTCAATTCACCTTTTCCGTATCCCGTCAACACCAAAATCCCCTTTGCCCCTATCTTGTGACCGAACTCCACATCGACGATCCGATCCCCGATCATATACGACCGTGTCGGATCTATGCCCAGGTCATTGCAAGCCCTCTCAATCATTCCAATAGCTGGTTTCCTGCAATTACAGCGTTTCCGATATTCGGGTGGGCCAAAGTCGGGGTGATGAGGACAATAATAGATCCCGTCTATATGGGCTCCATCAGCTTTCAACAGATCCTCCATCCTCCGATGGACCTCTCCCACCAATGATTCGGGAAACATCCCCCTTGCCACCCCCGACTGGTTGGTCACGACGACCGCCTTTAAACCATTGTCATTGATCAGCCTTATGGCCTTGGTCGTCCTGGGAAGCAACGTAAACCGATCGAGGTGGTTGACATAGCCCATCTCTTCGTTGATGGTTCCGTCTCGGTCGATAAATACGGCTCTATTGGAAGATGCCATACGATCAGCGATCACTCGTGAAATTGGTATATTACTACTTGCGTTTCAGCGGCTTGTCAAGGAATTTTCAGTCGAAAGGTATTGAGTTTTTCTAGAACGTCGTTGCCCATGAGCGACATTCTTGACTTCAAACCGCAGCGCTGCATGACGGCGGTCCCAAAACTCGGCTGGAAGGCGTAAATATTCCCCGCCATTCGCCTGAGCCTTTCGGCAGTGAGCTCAAGGCCGAACTGCTCACGCCGAAGCCTGAGAAACCCGAAAAGGTCGCCTCACAAAGCGCTCAAGCTAATGGATAACGGTATTCTTTTTCAAAGACTGAAGTGGAAAGAGCAAAGCTCAGCGGGAAATGGGTCGACAATTCGCGGATTCAAAGCCGATCCTCATGGTAGCAAAGTTTGAAGCCAACCTTTGGTCTATACCTCAAGTAGGAGAAACGGGTGATCCAATCGCCCACGTTGTAATAAACCTTCTCCCTCCCATCAATCCTCTCTAAAACCTCCTCGGGGTAATGGGAATGGCCGAGTATGACGACATCAATCCCCTCGCGAAATTTATTCATGGCGAAGGTCCTAAATGACGGCATATGACCTCTTGTCTGGGAATGGTTCTTTCGCCGGCTTCTCGCGCTCAGCCGTCTTGCCACCTTCATGGATAGTGCAGGACCCGCCCACCGTATCAGTGCATAACTAAACCGGTTCTTCAAGGCTTTTCGAAAAAGGCGGTATCCATAATCTCGGGGGTCCACCCGATCTCCATGGGCGATGTACACCCTTTTCCCACCAAGGCTCTCCTCCATCTCTTCGGCGTATACCTCCGCCTTTAAATCTTCTTCGAAGAAGGACCCCAGGCAGAAGTCATGGTTTCCCTCAACATATTTAATCCTCACTCCTCGACGACTTAATGACTTCAACTGTTCCAAGATGGGCACGTATTCACTGTAGACATATCCCTCGAAGCCAAACCAGAACTCAAAGAGATCCCCTATCAGGACGAGGGCAGCCAAGTTTTCCCTTTCGCCATCTAGGAACCGTATGAGCCTATCCTGGTTATCCCTATTTTCCCCCGTGAAATGGGCATCGGATAGAAAAATCCAATCTTTTCCCTCATTTTGGGCCACGCTACCCTTACCCATCATTTCCTTTTCACCTTCCCACACGGCAATACGTAAAGCCGGCCTCCCTCATCTTTGTGGGATCATAAACGTTCCTCAGGTCCACACATATCGGGTGTTTCATCAATTTTTTGAGTAGATACAGATCCAACCTCCTGAATTAGTTCCATTCCGTGAGCAAGACGTGGGCATCGCAATTTTCGAGGAGTCAGTACCTATGCAGACGTTATTCATGCCGGATTCGGCAAGACACGCCCCCGTCACCAATCCTACATAACCCGTCCCCACCGCACACATGTTCATCGTTTATTCCCTCAATTCAGGTATTCCCTCCATTCAGGTAATCCCTCAGGGCCTCCCTCCACGGCCTCATCCGATAACCCGTCTCCTCCTCGAATTTACCACAGTCCAAAACGGAGTTATTGGGCCTTTCGGCCGCCCGGTTCAATTGGTCTGAGGAGATGGGGTGAACCGGAATGTTGCTGAGGCTCGACATCGCCAAAATTTCCCGGGCATACTCATACCAAGAACAGGTTTCTCCATTCGTTATATGGTAGATACCCCCCCGTTCCTTTTCCATGAGGACGTAAATGGCCCAGCTTAAATCGATGGTATACGTCGGTGAGCCAATTTGATCGTTTACCACGGACAAAGCCCCCTTCTCCTTGGCCAGCTTTAAAATTGTCTTCACGAAATTTTTGCCCCCCCTCCCAAATAACCAAGCCGTTCTGACGATGATGAAATGACCCACCATGGTGTGTACCCATCGCTCTCCCTCCAGCTTCGACCGTCCATAGGTATTGATCGGGCATGTTGGATCCTCCTCGGAATAGGCTCCTGGTTTCCTCCCATCGAAGACATAGTCTGTGCTGATATAGACCATTTTCGACCCGAGCTCCCTGCACGCAGAGGCGACATTCTTCGTTCCCCCTCCATTAACGGAATGGGCCAATTCGCTGTGGCTCTCACATTCATCCACATCGGTATATGCTGCGGCGTGGATGACGATATCCGGCCGAATCCTCCTAATCGCATCTATTGTCTCTCTATCTCGGGTAATATCGAAATCATCGATGTCTCGGCCGTAAACATCATAATACTCTCTGAATACATCAATCAGATCGCGGCCTAACATCCCCTTGGCCCCAGTGATAAGAACCCTCTCCATCTCCTTAAACTGTTATCCCCTGTTCCATTCCCATCAGACGATATAAATATGTGTGTAGAGGAGGAAATACCAGCATATTCCAAATCCTCATTTCTACACCTACGACAAATTCACATGACCGAAGGTAAGAACGCAATACGTGATGATTGAGAAGATACGCTCTTGGCCATGTGGATTTAGATAGTATTTAGTATTTCGTGCTTCGGCGTGCGACGAGGAGTTCGGCTGAGTCGCTTTAGAATGTATTCCTTTTTTGACCGCAGCATTACATAACTCAACACTCCAGGGAACCCGGACACCATACCATTAAAGCCTGTCTCCGTACATCCTCTCGTAATAGCTTAAATATTCCCCACTCTTGATCTTTTTCCACCATTCTTGATGTTCCACATACCACCCTATGGTAAGGTCGATAGCCTCTTCAAAGGAATAGTCGGTATCCCAGCCCAGCCCATTCCGAAGTTTTGTGGAGTCGATGGCATAGCGACGGTCATGTCCAGGGCGGTCCTCGACGAATTTTATCAACGATTCCGGTTTGTTCAGCCTATCCAAGATTTTTTTGACGATCTCTATGTTGGGAAGCTCGTTATTGGCCCCGATATTGTAAAGTTCCCCCTCTCTCCCCTTATGCATAATCAGGTCTATTGCCCTACAGTGGTCCTCCACATAGATCCAATCCCTAACGTTCATTCCATCCCCGTAAACGGGAAGGGGGTTATCCTCCAAGGCGTTGCTAATCATCAGGGGAATCAGTTTCTCCGGAAATTGATAGGGTCCATAGTTATTGGAGCATCGGGTGATGATGGAGGCCAGTCCATAGGTTTTATGATATGCCCTTACCAGCAAATCTGCCGCCGTCTTGCTGGCCGAATAGGGGCTATTGGGTGCAAGGGGAGAAGTCTCCGTGAAGGATCCTCTTGGGCCGAGGGAACCATAAACCTCATCGGTAGAAATCTGGATGAATCGGAGCATTCCATACTTTTTTGCGGCCTCCAACAGCACCTGGGTCCCGATCACATTGGTCTCAAGAAATACCCGTGGATCCTCTATGCTTCGATCTACGTGGGACTCAGCAGCGAAATTGATAGCAACGTCAATCCCTTTTGAGAACAAGCCATCGATTAAAGCCTTATCGGCAATATCGCCCTTTACGAACTCATAATTGGGGTAATTCGAAATATCCGCAAGGTTCTCCAGGTTCCCCGCATAGGTCAGTTTATCTACGTTAATTATCTTATAATCGTGGTTTTGCAACATATAGCGAACGAAATTGCTCCCGATAAATCCACAACCCCCCGTTACCAATATGGTTCGGATTTCGCGGCCCATCCTTTCCCTCTTATCAAAATTCCCCTGAATACCTCTGTTTGCTCTTACTACCCATCCTTCCTCTTCCAATCATAAGGAATGTCGTTATCGTGAGGGTGGATACGATATTCATCGGGCTCATCATAATGGTAAACCTCTGTGGGGATGTTGATGGCAATAGATTCTTCCTGGCTGATGCACATCCACCCATGATATACCTCTTTGGGAATCTGAACTAACAGAGGATTATGTTCCCCAATGTAGAATTCGTTCACCTCTCCCTTCGTTGGGGATTCCTCCCGCGGATCATAGAGGGCCAATTTTAGCATACCCTTCACAACAGCTATGTTATCCGTTTGGATCTTGTGAAAGTGCCATGCCTTCACAACCTGTGGGTAGGTGGTTGTTATGTAAACTTGTCCAAATTGCTGAAATAGCTCATCATCGGCCCTCAGTATTTCCATGAGCCTTCCCCTTTCATCGGGGATTACCCTCAGCCGTTTCGTATTTACTCCCTCAATCATGAATCCCCCCGTTTCGTATCTTCAATTCCAAATGCCCAATGCTAAATCACCTTTAGCGAACGCGCAATTCTCGGTTATAGGTTATTTGCCCCGGTTTGGGCAACCAAGTGGCTGGCCTTTAAAAGCGAGCCGAATGTTCCCGCATCCGTCCACCACCCGTTCAGTATGTCCCACGTCATGTCACCCCTTTTGATGTAGGCGTTATTGACATCGGTGATCTCTAATTCCCCCCTATTCGATGGCTTTAGGGTCTTGATGATATCGAAGACCGAATTGTCATATAGGTAGATTCCGATGATTGCGTACTTGGATTTGGGCACTTTGGGCTTCTCCTCAATCTGGACCACCCGATCCCCGTCCAGTTCGGGAACGCCGAACCTCTGGGGATCTGGCACTTCCTTGAGCATAATCTTGGCCCCATGTTTTTGCCGCTTGAATGTCTCCACCGCACCCCGAATATGTTTTTCGATGATATTATCCCCAAGCACAACGCAGATTTTCTCCTTATCTGCAAAAAATTCAGCAAGGCTCAGGGCATCGGCTATCCCCCCCTCCCCTTCCTGATAGGTATAGTTGATATGCTTCAGCCCGAATTCCTTTCCGTTTCCAATTAACCTCAGGAAATCCCCCGCATCGTTTCCACCTGTGACGATGAGGATGTCCTCGATTCCCGCATTGATCAAAGTCTGAATGGGGTAATAGATCATGGGTTTATCGTAAACGGGCAACAGATGCTTATTCGTTATCTTGGTCAGGGGCAGTAACCGCGTGCCTAATCCGCCCGCCAGAATGACTCCCTTCATGACTCCGGTCCCCCCTTATCTTTTAGGGATTGAATCGCATCATTGGACCTATCATAAACCAACCGCCCCCAACCCGGTGAGGGTAACTTGGACCCTGAAATCGATTTCATCTTCCACGAGCCGTGTAGGCACACCTTCCCTCATGGTGAGAGGACTACGTTTTTTATCCTCTATGGAGAATCGAATCCCCCAGCATTTGGAACGAAAATCGAGCCCATAAACGGAGGAGATCCTCCTTTCCTCAAATATATTGTAGCTGTAAGTGGAGAAAAGGTCCAGCCAATCCTGTATCCTCACGTTCACATTAACGTTGATATTCTCCACCTCATCCCGGCTATATCGGTATTCCAAGCCAAGGGCATCCCCCCGCCTGTCGGATAGAGCCGTAAAGACGTTGAAGCCATCCAAATGGCGTTTGTAGGGGTTGTACTGGAGATCTCCCCGGACATTAATGTATGGTGAGGGATTAAACCACAATTTGGCCTCAATATCGGAAAAATAATGACCCCGCCCGCTCCTGGCTTCCATCCAAAAGGGGTCGCCAAAGCTGTAGCTCTGAGAAACCGTGAACCTGACGATCTCTCTAATGGTAAATCCATCACTCTCCTGCCGAATCTTCCCGCTCACGGTGTTGGTCAGGCCGTAGGTTACGGCATTAGTATAGTCAATACGGTCCAGATCATCGAAAAGGGGGAGGTCATTTTGGTTGACCCGAGGAATGTAGGTGTAGGAGATCTCCGGTTCGATTTGGTGTTTCCACCGCTCGAAATCCCACCATTTCCCCTCATAAACCCTGCCCAAGATTGTCGACGTGGAAATGGTGAAATCGGGTATTTCCCGGGATGTAAATTCATCGGTCACCCTTTCGCCGCTGTATGGGCTTCTCGGAGCATTGCTGGGGAGATAGAGGGTCTCCCTGAATCCCACCTCGGGTTCGACCCGGATGGCCTTCAGCAGCATCAGGGGAAATGACAGCCTGGGGTGAAGGTCCAACCGTTGTCCACGAATTCCCTCCCGTCTCCAGAATCGGGTGTAGTCAGTCTCCCAGGCATAATAGAGGGGCGTACGCGGTAATCCCTGTTTTAAGGCAACGAATTGAAGGGTCGGGACTCTCTGGAGCGTCCCCCTGTGCTCCTCTACGGTGAGATCGTCGATGACCGATACTTCTCCCAAGAGATTGAATCGGGACCAATTTCGACCGCCGAAGACCGTCGACTCGAGCTGCCTTCTCGTCCTGGCATCAATCAGCCTGTCGTCGGGTAGGTATTCGTCGAAGTCGATGACATAGGCATCATCGCTGATAACGGCTACATCGGCCTTGGCATAAAAATCTCGCCAAATTCCCCCTCGATGCTTGAAAAACAACCCCCACCGCTCATCGTGCTCCACCTGATCATCACAGAAATAAAATTTCAGTTCGCCATCGGTTTCCCTTCGCAAGGCGTACCGAAATTCGACGCCCTCATTAAACCCCCTTCCCCGACGATCTCCCAAGCGATCGAGGTAGAACGTTGCGTCCATGTTCTTGGCGATGGCCCAATAGAAGGCCGTAAATATCTCGGGACCAAATTTGCTGGAATAGCCAAGCTTTGGGATTAAAAAACCCGTCTGCCGTTCCATCTTAACGGGGAAGACCCCCATGGGGATGTAGAGGACGGGGACTCCCCTGATATAGAAAACCGGACCCCTCACTACGGCATATCCCTCCAGGGTTACATCTATCTGTTTTGCCGTGAACTTCCAATCAGGGGATTTGATATCGCAGGTGGTGAAGGATCCCCCGTAAACCCTGTAGGCCCTTTCGCCCAGCCTTTCCGCCCTTTCCCCTGTGATATAAAAGTGGCCTTTACTAGTGAACAATGTCCCATTGATGATTGACCCCATTTGTGTCTGCAAGTTCAATTCCAAACGATCACATTCCAAATGGTCCCCCCCCTCCTTCAAAATCACTTGGCCCATTGCCGCAACGTCATTGGTTATTTCGTTCAGCTCCACCCTATCCGCCTGGAGGATTATGGCCCCCCGGGTAATTTCGACACGCCCCTCGGCCACAAACACCCCCTTCGCCCTATCGTAGCTCAAGTTGTCACACCGAATATGAACCGGCCCTTCCAGTTGCGGCATCGGTATTTGCCATTGCTGGCAGGACGAAGAGGCGGGAAGCAGGAGAAGATAACAGAGGGCTAAGGCAAGAGAAAGAGAGAGGGCGTATTTGGTCATAAGAACGAATTCAATTGTTGGCATCGAGGGATTGCCTTTTGGAACTCGATAAAAAGGCCTTCGCCTCCCCAATGGTGTAGAAGGACCCCGTGATGCATACTAAATCTTTTCCCGACGCCATGGAGAGGAGACTCTGCACGGCTTCCCCCACATCCTCAACGACCTTTCCCCGTTTCCCCATGCGCTTCACCTCATTGAGGAGCACCTGGGGAGAGGCTGCCCTTTCACATCGAGGTTTACAGAGAACAATCACTTCTGCCAAGGGCACGAGGATGGATATGATCCTCCGATAATCCTTATCATTCATGATCCCGAGGGCTAACAACAGCCGTTCGTAATGAAACCCATCCACAAGAGCCTCTCTTAACCTTTGGGCAGCGACGGGATTGTGGGCCCCATCCAAGAGAACCGTCGGACACTCCAAGACCACCTCCAACCTCCCTGGCCATTGAACGCCCCTCAATCCCTCATAGATGGCTTCATCCCCTATTCGGTATCCGTTTCCCTTGAACATCTCAATGGCTCCCAGGGCTGTGATGGCATTTATGATCTGATGTCTCCCCGCCAGCTTGAGCTCTAGGTTGGACAGGGTCAGGTTTCGCCCATGATAATGAAATCGATAGGGACCCGCCCTTCTCCCCCGAAAATCTTGGCCGACCCGAAAAAAAGGGGCCCTTTTCTCAAGGCAAACGCCCCGAAAGAGATCCACAATCTCTGGTTGAGTTGCCGCCGTAATGAGGGCCCTTCCCTCTTTAATGATTCCCGCTTTTTCCCGGGCTACCTCTTTCAAGGTATCTCCCAAATACTCACGATGGTCCAGGGAGATATTGGTGATGATGGTCAAAAGGGGATCTATGACGTTGGTCGAATCGAGCCTCCCCCCCAAGCCCACTTCCAATATGGCCAGATCTACCCCTGCCTTGACGAAATAGAGCATGGCCATTGCGGTGGTGAAATCGAAGAAGGTAAATGTCTCGGGAATACGACCTTCCTCTATTGACCCTCGAATCCGCTTAGTCAAGCCGACCACCTCTGCCTCCGTTATTTCCCGGTCATCGATTCTGATCCGTTCGGTGAAGGATATCAGATGGGGGGACGTATAAAGCCCAACCCGATATCCACATCGGCTCAAGATCGACTGAATCATGGCGGCGGTTGATCCCTTGCCGTTGGTGCCCCCGATATGAATAGCCTTCAGCTTTTTATGTGGATTTCCAAGGGACTTTAAGATATTTTGAATATTCACCAGGCCAAAAATGATCCCATGGCGTTCGAGGCCATAGAGATATTCCAGTGAGTCCTTGTAGTCCCTTAGCCCCATTCCCCCATCACCAACAACCCCTTTAGGGGAAATTAAATCACCTTGTTCAAGGGATACTCGATGATCCCCACCGCTCCCCTCTTCTGGAGCTTGGGGATGATGTCGCGAACGATCTCTTCCGAAATGATGGTCTCAATGGCGAACCATTCCGACTGATAGAGGTTGGCAATAGTGGGGGCAGTGATGCTGGGGAGGATCTTCACTACCTTTTTCAAGTTCTCTTTGGAAACATTCATCTTCAATCCCACCATTGTCTCGGCCTGGAGGGCCCCCCCTAATAAAAGGGAGACCTGTTCGATCTTTTCCCTCTTCCATGGGTCCTGCCATGATTGTCTGTTGGCGATTAATTGGGGGTGTGTTTCTAAAAGTTCCTCAACGATCCGTAGTCCGTTGGCCCTTATGGTACTCTCCGTTTCCGTCACTTCAACAACGGCGTCTGCTAATCCCTCGATAACCTTTCCCTCTGTGGCACCCCACGAAAACTCTACTTGTACGGGGATATTTCTCTCGCTGAAGAACTTCCGGGTGAAGTTTGTCAACTCCGTAAAGATCTTCTTTTCCCTCAGATCTTCCAGTCGCCTTATCGACGAATCCTCAGCAACCACTAATACCCACCGTGCAGGCCTCTGGCTCACCTTTGAATAGATCAGATCCCTCACCACCACCACATCCGAATCATTTTCCAGTATCCAATCCCTTCCCGTAAGGCCCAAATCGAGGGTCCCTATCTCGACGAACCTGGACATTTC
>Ga0209636_10005946_pt1 | contig 12455 bp, 12 predicted proteins | sample DeeMarSWOR152_54_FD_187464 | JGI IMG/M metagenome (GOLD analysis project Ga0209636, IMG submission 187464) | Marine sediment microbial communities from White Oak River estuary, North Carolina - WOR-1-52-54 (SPAdes) (version 2) | ecosystem: Environmental > Aquatic > Marine > Intertidal zone >...
CAACGCCAAGAAGGAAGACTGGATCATCGGGAGAGGGTGGGATCAGGAACTCCTTAGGGAGAAGAGATATCCAACACGATGGGACATCGACGAAGCTGCACCGAGCAACCCTGTCGTCCTAGTTCGGACCTGCAGTCACGCCTCCGTGGCAAACAGCATGGCCCTAGGCAAAGCTAACTTGCTAGCTCCAAGGAGCGTGAAGGGAGGGAGGATAGAAACCGATTCCCAGGGAAGACCGACGGGGATCCTCTTCGACTCCGCCATGAGAGAGGTCTTCCAAGCAATCCCCTCACCTTCGAAAGCAACCCTCCACAAAGCCCTTCTCGCTGCCTGCGACACTGCCCTCCGAGAAGGGGTTACCTGCATCCACTTCATGTCTTGCGGTCCAAGGGACTTTGAGGTGATGCAAGAACTCCGGCGGAGGGGCGAACTGCCCGTCAGGGTCAGAGCGTACTTTGCAGAGGACTATCTCGATGAGGCTGTTTCCTCGGGCATGATCGGGGATCGAGGCAACGGCATGCTTCGCGTCTCGGGAGTGAAGATCATGTTGGACGGTTCCCTTGGCGCCCGCACAGCCAGACTCACGAGGCCCTACTCCGATGACCCTGGTAACAAGGGCATTTCCTTGTGTAGCCGCCGCCGTTTGCTCGATCTTCTGCGCAAGTCAAGGCAAATGAAGCTGCAGGCTGCAGTTCACGTAATAGGCGATGAAGCCTGTGCCATCGCCCTGCAAGCACTGGCTGCAGTCTGGAACGACGAGGCGGGATTGAAGCAGCAGCGCCTCGAACACGCTTCAGTTCTCACCCGGGATCTGCTCCGCCGGATGAAGCGGATGAGGTTGAAGGTTTCCGTTCAGCCCCAGTTCATCCTCAGCGACTTCTGGGTGGTGGATAGGGTGGGACCACGAAGGGCAAGGTTCGTCTACGCCCTCCACAGCCTGATGGATGCGGGACTAACCGTCGCCGGTGGATCGGACAGCCCGATCGAGAGGCTGAGTCCCTTTACGGGGATCTACGCCGCTGTTACAAGGGGGCGATTCGAGGGGAGGGAGATCCTCAGGTACAGCGAGCGGGAGAGGCTCACAACCGAGCAAGCCCTAAGTCTCTACACTCACAACGCGGCTTCCGCCTGCATGGAGGATAGCTTGATGGGATCTGTCCAGCCGGGTAAGTACGGGGACCTAGCAGTTGTCGCGGAGGATCCGACGGATGTCCCTCTACACCGACTGAAGGATCTGAAGGTCGTCATGACCGTGGTCGCAGGAAAGGTAGCTTACAGCTTGAGAGATTAGTCCATAAATAGATGAGGACAGGGCTCAACTCCGGGACGCCTCATGAAGGAGCCGGCGGAGTCAACCAGCCGAGACATACGAAGAGCCGTGAATCCAAGGAGAAGAGACAGCCACAAGGGAGACAACGGCGTGGTCTTGGTAGTTGGAGGAAGCTGGCTCTACCACGGAGCCCCCGTCCTCTCTGCCCTGGCAGCTCTGAGGACGGGTGCTGACCTAGTTTTCGTGGCAGTTCCAAGACAGATCGTTGCCTCGGTTCGCGCCCAATCACCCAACATAATAGCCTACCCGATGCCGGATGCAAAGTTAACAATCGGCAGTGCTCACAAACTCCTCCGTTGGCTGCCAAGCGTCGATTCAGCGGTCGTCGGACCGGGGATGGGTAGACAGAAGACCTCAGGCATGATACATCTCGTCACCGAACTGAGCAAAAGGAACGTCAAAATGGTTCTAGACGCGGATGCCCTCGTCAGCGACGTGGTCTCAGCTGCCGCTGGAAAAGAGGTCGTGATCACTCCTCACGCGGGGGAGTTCCAAAGACTGTTCAACATCAAGTTGGATATGGGCAGCCTGCGCAAGAGAGCACAAGAGGTATCCAAGATGGCGGCTGAAGCCAAGGTCGTGATCTTGCTCAAGGGTCAAGTGGACATAGTCTCGGATGGAAAGAGAACTGTTGTCAACAGAACTGGGAGCCCTGCCATGACCGTCGGAGGAACGGGAGACGTCCTATCGGGCGTAGTGGCAACCCTTATGGCTCGTGGAGCCACTCCCCTAGACGCAGCCGTGGCTGGCGCAAGAGTCAACGGCCTGTCAGGAGAGCTTGCAGAAAAAGACCTTGGAACGCACATACTGGCGACTGACGTGATCGACCGCCTGCCCTTGACACTGAAAAACTTCGACAGACTCTCGGGCTAGACCGACCTTGCTCCGTCTTCAATCCAACACGTTGCCAAGAAGATAGGTTGGTCTGGCGTCACAAATCTCAACCTCAACAAGGCGGCCCAAGAGCCGTCTCAAAGAAGTGACAACAATCGGCTTGTATGCATAGTTCCTGCAGATCCATGTCTGACCCTTTCCTGCCTCGTCGACCAAGGCTCTCCCCCGCCAGCCGATCCATCGCTGGTTCGATTCTAGAGCGATCGAACGATGAAGTTCAAGTACCCTTCGGCTCCTAGTCTTCAACTCTTCCACACCGAGTCTTGGCAGAGCTGATGCCTCAGCCCGTGGGCGAGGGAAGAACCGGGAGATGTTCAGTATGTCCGGCCTTATCTCCTCGATCAAGGAGACCGTCTGAGCGAAGTCTGACCGTGCCTCCCCTGGGAACCCGACGATCACGTCAGTGCTCAAGGTAACTCTTGGGATCCGGGCTCTGAAAGAAGCAACGACCCGCTTGAAGATCTCTACGTCGTATCCTCTGCGCATTATTCCAAGAATCCTGTCGCTTCCGCTTTGAACAGGCAGGTGAACGAACTTGAGGACCTTCTCATTTTCGAAGGCCGAGACGAGGGGGGAAAGGACTTTCTCAGCCGTTTCGGGATTCATCATCCCGACCCTGATCAAGAACTTCCCTTGAATCGAGCAAACCCGCCTTAGCAGCGTTGGCAGACTCTGCTTGCCTTTGGTGCCGTAGGCTGCTGTGTCCTGAGCTGTGAACCAGATCTCCTTGTGACCGGAGGAGATGGACCTTTGCGCCCTAGAGACGATCGAGTTGACCGGGTATGATGCGAGATGCCCACGGGCGAATCGTGTGCAACAGTAGGAACATGCTCCTAGGCAGCCCTCGGCTATCTGAACTATGTCTATCACTGGGCTCTTCGTCGAGACGGGAAGCGAAGGCTTCACGAGGAACTGTCTGCCAGTGAATCTGACCACCCTGCCTGAGATGGCAGCGTCGCAGGCCTCAACGATTCTGTCAACCCGATGAGGTCCAACCCAGCAGCTCTCAGGCGCGATCTTCTCCAGCTTTGCCGGATCTATCTCCACCATGCACCCAGCAACAACGAGCGGTTTCCTTGGAAACGACGACCTTAGAGCCTTGATTCTGTTCACAACCCTGTCCTCCGTCGGCTGCTTGACGTAGCAAGTGTTCAGTACGAGCACGAGTGCGGTAGAGGGGTCTTTCTCGGACACATATCCTGAACCTGACAGCAAGCCTTCCATGATCTGTGAATCAGCCTGATTCGAGGCGCATCCCAGAGTCTGAAGGCAAAAGCTTCTGAGGGCTGCTTCTTGGCGGCTCAAGATACTCACGCGGTTCAAGGACGATGGGGTCGATCAATCTCGCTGGATGTCTTCGAGACCTGTCTTATGAAGTCCTCATCGATTCCTACGAAGTCGCGGAGTTCTCGGATAGCGTCCTCGCCGAGCCTCTGGTAGAGAACCGGGGCGATCTGTCTGATAATCTCATATTTCTCCCATGGGTAGACGATCCAGGCGTCAACCTTGTCGACGAAGAAGTCAGGCAGTGGGGTTGTGTGCGGTTTGACCATAAGAGTGGCGGTTCGGAGACGACGAGGATTCCTCTGACGCAACATGGTTGAGGCCTCCACCAAGGTTCTACCTGTGTCAGCCACATCGTCCACCAGAAGGACGTCCTTTCCCCTAAGCGATTTCAGGACAAGAGGCTGGTATATCTTAAGCGTAGACCGTCTTCTAATTCCTTCGTAGGACCTGCAGCCGACGAGGTATATCTCGTTCATGCCCAGGCGGTCTGAAACCATGTGAGCCACTATGCCTCCTCCCCTCAAGAGGCCAACAACGATGTCTGGGCTGTAGCGACTCTCGATGCTCTCGCAAAGCCTCCAAGCGAGTTGCTCCACTTCATCCCAGTCGAGACGATAGTAGGCTACTCCCGCGAGCTCCCTTGAGACCATACCTGAAATTGTGTCTCGGAGCTTAAGTCTTTCCCGACGATTGACCGACGGATCTTCCACGATTATTCCCAAGATTCGCAGAGCGACCTTGCGAGAAAACATGACAAATGATAAATAATTAGACAATAAGGTTGCTGACGGGGTCCAAGCGTGTCCACCGAGACAAAGATAAGACTGTTGATTCTAGCGATGCTGATCCTGGCGATGAGCCTTGGAATAGGTATCGCGGGCGATGCCACGGGCCGGATCGATCTGGTGCTCTAGCTGCCTATCACAAGGTAGCACGGGTCGCCGATCAGTCGGCCGAGTCGCCAAAACCGGAAGGGGTACTATCGCCCCTCGACGGAGAGTACTATACCTTCGAATATCTTCAGCGTCCTCTCGAGGTCGAAGACCCACCCACCCTCCTTGCTGAACATCTCATAAGGCAGGGTGTAAGCCCCAACACACGAAGGGTCGACAACCGCTGAGGTTAGCCTCCTGATCAGCCCAGAATTCAAGTGTTGGCGTACATAGTTCAGCATGGGTATGTAGTACTCAAGCGGAGCGACAGTCTGAGCCAGATAGAAGCTCTGGTCAGTGGAGACACCTTCCAAATGCGTAAAGGGAATCCTGTTGAAGAGCCTCCTCAGGCATTCCAGATCCCGCTCCTTCAAGTCCCTGAACTCCCAAAACTCACGCAGGACGAGCACCTCGTCCTTTGAGCTAGGTCGCTCACGTTGCCACTGAATCACGTACTTCCTTATCAGACGCCGCCCGAGTATGTGGTCCCTGTAGTGATAGCTAAGCGACCTAGGATCCATCTTCAGCTTTTTCGCTATCTGAACTAGCGGCTGGGTCAGGTTGAGTTGCATCTCTTTCAGGATGAACAGGTCGGCTTCATCGGCCATCGGTTCGGGAGTTGGATAGCCCTCGAAGTCCGGAACCTTCACCTCCGACTGCTCGATCTTCTCCCAGTCTATCTCCCAATTGTGCGTGATTGGGTCGTAGTGATTCATCCAGATCCCGGGATAGTTCACGCCAGCCAACTGTACTAAGGCATAGTTCTGGAGAAACCCGAGGTCAGCCAGGCCCTTGAGGAAGGTCTCAAACCCGCCAATTCGGTCTGCTGGGGGCACCGCAACAGCGACAAAGTCGCCTGGAGGGGTCGTCCTTGAGTAGTACACGAGGTAGCCAACCTTGGAGAGAACGTTGAAAAGCTCAGGTGCCTCTGTCCTGTACTCGTCCTTGAACCTGAGATTCAGCCAGGCTATTGTCAGGGCGAGCTTGTTGAAGTCCACTGAGGGGTTTATCGCTATGTCCCTGTTGACTAGGTGCTTGTTGAGGCGATATCGCACAGTCTCTGTTGGAATGCCGGTGAGCCTTGAGACGGCGGAACAGTTTCGGGGGCCTATCCTCTCTATCACCTTCAGCATCTTAAGGTGGGGATTGTCGACCAAAGAGGTCTCTCTCCCTTCTCCGGCCCCCAGCAAAATCCCAACACCAAAGGAGGTTTTCTACCAGAATACGAAAGGGGAGACTATATAAATTTAAACCCACCGAACCCGGCCCGACCAGCTAACAGTCTAAGTCCTCGAGGGAGGAAACCTGAAGTTCAAGTTTTGCTGAGATGAGCGAAGTCACAAGTTCAGGGAAGTCTATTCGTGAAAAAAGAAAAGCCTTAATACCCTGGGCATCCCCCCAAGGGCGGGCTGAAGTGGCGAAAATGAGCGATTGTGGGGGAAATTCCGCCTTGTGCCCAAAGTACAAGGAAGGCGTGTTTGCCCTCGTTTCGTCAGCCCGCCGTCGATTTCCCCGAATAGCTCTCTCCCGAACCACCGGCGAAGCGCGTCGTTCGAGACGCCCGCGCAGCAGAAGAGGCGACTCCACACCGACAACAACTTCGCTGATAGCCTTCGTCGTTACCGGGCTAGGCCTGTTCATCTGGGGCTTCTCTCTGAGTTGGACAGGCATCTCGGCATCCGACTACGGTCAAGAGACAGCAGGCGACATCATGCAGCAGGAGTCGCAGCTCGTTGTCGAGCATATCTCCTTTGGCAGTGGAAATGCCTACATCACTCTATACAATGTCGGGAAGGTGCCACTTCAAGTCACTGGCGTCGTGGTAGCCGAGGCTGGGAGTAGCGTCCCCACCCCTGACTTCCAAGCCTTGGCGAGCCTGGATGTCCAGGAAGCCCAAACGCTGGCTGTTCCGTGCACCGTGCTGGATGGAGACCTACTTGTTAGAGTATACGCCCTGGCCGCCCCCCTTTTCCACTCGGACGAACCGTCAGAGAACGTGCACTGGGGGATAGTGGTTGAGTGTAAGTCCCAGAAGTGAGTCTAGGTCTCTCCATTCTCGAAAAGGCTTCTCCACGGTGCTCGGAACGGTCATCGCGGTCGGCATACTTGTGACAGCGGTAGTCCCGCTCATTATGTATATGCAGAGCACCGCAGCCCTCTATGATCACTCCGTTGCCCAGAGGCATATCGCCGATGAGGAGAAAATGGACGAAAGGCTGTGGTCGGATGTCTACGAAAACTTCTACGATGGCACGCATGAGATCATGTTGAAGATGTACAATCCTTGCGAACTTACCGTAGATGTTGTTCGTGTCTGGGTCATCTGCCGGGATGACCCGATGAATCCAACTCTCATCCAAGGAGGAGCTTTGCCCTTGCGTCTGCCGCCTCGCGATTATCAGGTGGAGGTCGGCACTGGTGTCACAGCGCAGAAGGGCGTCTGGTATGACATCAAGATCGTCACGGAGAGAGGGAACATCTACATTCCTAGCGGATCGCCCCTTATAGGGGGTCAAGGCGCAAAGTTCCCTCACACCCTCACCGTGACCCTCATCAACATGGAAAAGGGGAAGACCTATGTGATTGACTTGGAGGCGGTTGGAACAGGTGGATGGATACCCGAGTACTTCCCTCAGAAGTTGATCTGGAAGGCTACAGCTGAGAATCAGTTTCAGAGCCTTGGCTTCGGAGTGAACCCTGGCACTTACAAAGTCTCAATCTCGGGGCCTGGGTGGAATGACTGGGTTGAGATAGACGTAATTCCAGGCACATCTGGAAACCCAGCGGTAATCTGGGATTGCATCAACCTGTAGTCTCTGTTCTGACTAATCATAGACGAGATAAATCGGTCATGACGACCTAGTGACGATTAGGCGGCTTCCGACACTCACGGTTCCCATGTTCTTGTCGTCGAGGGCCAGTATGCGATCACTTGGTATTGCGAATTCCGTGATGGGTCACTGCTGTCGTAGAGGGGAAGAGGAAGAGCGAAGACCTCAACTAGGTCGGAGGAGTTGGCAGCCTGCATTGCTGGGTAGCGGGATGGGTCGAGCCAAGCACCCTGTCCGACACGCAAGGTTTGGGCGTTAGGCGAGAAGACTAGCGGCGAGGACGGAACCCACACGGCCGTGACCGCCAGATCGATGTCGCCTGGGTTGCAGACGAACACCTTCAGGGTGTTTCCGTCAAGGTAAGCGTGCTCAACAACCAGGGCTGCTTTCTGCTGCATCACCATCCCACCTATGTCTGAAGCCCGCACCTCCTTCTGATGCTCGGCGAAGGTCTCAGAGTATCTCCACAAGAACATTGACGCCAGTATCGCCATCCCTCCGACTATCAGTAGAGGAACAAGGTGTGCCAGCCCCATCCGGGCTCTGCTGCGTCTCGCCAAGTTCTCAGTGTGCCACCGGCTTACGGGATATATGCGCATTCCTCAGATTTTCCCGAACAGCCTGTGTTTTGGTCAAATCGGGTTGAACCGTTAGTGGGTTGCGTCGGTCTTCACGATCGACCGATCATTTCACTGCCAAGACGCTTCTCTCCGGCCTCAGGTGCCGGACGCGAAATCCTGCTAAAGCCAGCCTTCCCTTCACGCCGGCGACTATCCTTTTCCCTCTGAACTTCTGCCCGGGCTCCCCGACGTAGTGGAGCATTTTTCCCCCTGGCTTGAGGGCGCTAAATGCGGCGCTGTAGAACCGGGCCGAGTACAGATCACCTGCAAGCGCTAGTCTGGGAGGATCGTGAACGATGAAGTCGAAGAACGACCTCCTCTTCTTTATCACCTCCGTGCAATCCCCCGCGACAACTCGGATCCGAGGGTCGGAGAGCCCTCGGGACCACGGGTTGAACCTCGCCACATACAGAACATTTGGGTCTCTTTCAATCGTTACCACCTCGCAGGCCCCGGCCTCCACGCTCTCTAACGCGGTGTAGCCGAGCCCGGTGCATGTATCCAAGACCCGCGAGCACTTCATGAAGCCTAGCGCCCTGATCTTCATCCGTGCGTCTTGGTCTGGAGTTATCCGGGAGACCCTATGCATGTGTATTCCATCTATCTCGAGGGTTGGGGCGCCTCCAAGGCATGGAACGAGCTTGTAGAAGTGCTCCCCTTTTACGGAGACGGATTTCAGCCTGCCTCCCTTTGCAACGAATACATCTCTTCCCCTTCGCGAAGCTCGATCCAGCCAGTCCCACTTCACCCGTTGACCTCGGAGGACGACACTGGCTTTGCCAAGTCGCACCTTCTCCGTCGTGAGACCAAGGTCCAAGGAGGCCTCGACGGATGGCTTTCCTTCATTCCTAGCTGAGACAAGGCGGGCGATTGTCTCCTGTGAGAGAACGGGAAGCCCGAAGGGGGAGAAACGCAATCTACTCATACCCTCCAAGTGTTCGCTGATTCTGCGACTCTGAAAGACATTTGCCGACGTAGCCTCCTCTACCTCGCTCAAAGCTTTTTACGGCTGCCAGGAAACGGGAAGCAGGCGGCCTTGGGCTTCATAGTGGCCTCGTCCAGAGATCCAGCCTCCGTCAACATCAAACAGGCACTGCTCGATGGCTATGGCTTCCGGCAGTTGGATGAGAGCGTGGACGGGCTTCCGGTCTGGGTTGGTGATGGCGTTCGACTGGTCACGGTCGACCGGGAGTTGATAAGAAGCGATGGCTTGGACTCCGAGATTGGGGCCGACTTCTTGATCTTCATTTCGAAGCACAGGTCCAAGGCGGGCCTGCCGTCTCTTCTCGTTCACCCCGTTGGCAACTGGGGCGAAGCTGTCTTGGGCGGTTCTCCACGCGCTCTCTCCCCAACTTCCGCCACTAGAATCAGAGCGGCGCTCCTGGGCCTCAAGGAGGAGGGGCAGTTGCTCGAGTCTCGGGGCTGGCAGATTGGCCTCGAGGTGACTCATCACGGACCCCTTACAGATGTTCCAACCCTGTTCGTTGAGGTAGGAAGCACGGAAGCGCAGTGGGCTGATAGGGAGGCCGCGAAAGCCGGTGCTACGGCTGCGATGGCGGCGGCCAAAGTCTCCGCCAGGGTGCCAACAGCTGTGGGCTTCGGAGGACCTCACTACGCCCCCAAGTTCACTAGCCTCGTCCTGAGCCGGGATCTGGCGGTAGGCCACATTGCCCCTGGCTATGCCTTTCCCCTTGGCCCTGCCCTAGTGGAACAGGCCGTCGAGAAGACCGAAGGGAACCCCAAGCTGGCCATGATCGACTGGAAAGGTCTGAAGGGGAGTCACCGGGAAGCACTGGTTAAAGTGCTCCGGAGACTTGGCCTAGAGGTCGTTAGAGTCTAGCTTTAGCAATGGTTAAATAGCATTTGGGCAATGGCAGCGGCACACCAAAAAGGTGTCAAAGAAGGAAAAGAGTAGAGAAGAAAAATTGAGCGAGACAATGAAGATCGCGAACCTGACTATGTCGTCTCGCGGCGTAAACGTTGTCGCGAAGGTTGTCAGCAAGTCTGCCGAAAGGGCTGTAACATCGCAGTGGGATCAGTCTGAACACAGGATATGCGAGGCAACAGTGGCAGATGACAGTGGAGCCATAACCCTCGTTCTCTGGGATGACAATGTCGACAAGGTGAATGAGGGCGACGTCATCGAGGTCCAAAACGGGTATGTCAAGGTTTTCAAGAGTTCCATGCAGCTGAATGTGGGCAGGTATGGAAGCTTGGCCGCTTCGGATGCTGAAATCGAGACCGTGAACACCGAAAACAACCTATCTCAGAAGGAAGTCCCGGCGCAGTACGGCTATCGCGGAAGATACGGTGGAGACTACCGCGGAGGATACAGACGAGGCGGCTACAGGGGCAGATATCGCGAAAGAGAGGAAAGATACTAGGAGTAGGCAATGCGTTCCTGGGCTCGTCCCCCGAGCCACTGGGTTCGATTACCTGCCTCCCCTTTTTTTCTACACCGAGCGCCTAGCTGGAATTATTCCCGTTGATCCTACCCTCTGTGGCTCAAACCAGGGAGAAGAATAGAGAGAAGGTCACCGTAAGCAAGGGCGATCACGAAGCCTGCTGTGAGGAAGACGATTAGAGGTATGCCTGGAGTCACCCACATATCCTTTGCTTCTTTCACTTCTTCCTCCTCGGCTGTGAGCAAGGAGAAGCTGAACTTCCTGACTCCTTCCTCTCTCTTCTCGAGGGTCAGCAGAAACTTTCTGTTTCCTATGTCGTTTATCCTTCGCCCTAGGAAGGCCGCGGCAATCTTTCTCCAGATAGGCTCGTCCTCAAACCCCTCGAATATCTTCTCGCCACTCAGGATCTTGCCCGCGTTATAGAAAAAGAACGCCAAGGGGACGACGAGGGAGCAGAATACGCCGTTGGTCAAGACCGTCAGAGGAATGAAAGGATGGAGATAAGTTCCTCGAGTAGCCGTCGGCACGAGGAGAGCAAGAGTCATGAGCGCCTTGGCGTCCGCGCCTCCATACAGACCGACGTAGAAGAAGACAAGTGCTATGGGCCAGGTTAGGCCTACCGAGATGCCGACTTGGATCAGGTCTGAGGTGCGTCTTCCCAGAAAAACGAAGTCCAGTATGTTCATGATGACGCCCAAGACTCCGAAAACTATCCAAAGCTTGTTGTCGACCTCACGTGTACGCAGGTCGCGGTAGGAGCCGTAGCACATCATGAGCAGAGAGGACGCCAACCTCGCATACTCCATTGGAAGGCTCATGTCTTCCAAGCATCTCCGATAAAGCCACGATCTGTTCTGAGATATCCTCGACCCGGAGCTTGGCGCCACGTATTTAAGCGCAGTGCGTGAGGTGATCGATTCTGTGGCCTCTCGATCGATCGATGCGAAGCGGTCGACAGGCCTAGGTCGAGTGCTTGATGGGAGGAAACTGAGCCAGATCTTCCGGGTGAAGCATGGCAATCCTGCAGCCACGCGTTGTACTGGCAAGTTTCAGTATTCGGCACACCGCCTCAGAGGGCCTATCTCCCAGGTAGAACAAGTGGGATTCAGACGTAGGGTCGTCAGACGCCCCGAAGCCCTCGATAGAGCATAGAAAGGATCTCAATAGGGCTGCTAGAGAATCTTCACGCATTCCTGACAAAAAGACCACGGCGCTTCTTGGTCTAGCTCGGTGGAGGAGAAAGTCTATGTGCCATCGTCTCTTCTTGGGTCGTGACAGATGCCTTCTGATCCTTGGTCCCAATCCGCCTGGGCCTCGAGCGGAGCCGACGTACGCGTAGTAGCCCCTGTCGAATGACACGACACCCAGAGCACCGACCGTTATCTTGCATGTCTTATCGAGCTCAAGAATCAGCACATACGTCCCTGTTCTGCCTGAGAGTTCATCCAACGACACTGTCTCCACGGGTCTTGGACGTTTTGACATTCGAGGGTTGTACCTCTTTTCTTGAGGCAGAGGTGAAAGGCTAGCAGATCCTCGGTTGATCCTCACCCAGGTACATCGACAGTATTCTGTGGCTTCCAATGGCTGTCTTTGCGACGACTCTCTGCCCCTCGCCGGTGACCCGTCCAATCAGGGCGGCGCCGCTTCCTGTGCTGAGGCTCTTCATGGATTCGAGTGCCTCGTTTCTTGATTCCCACGGTGTGAAGCAGACCATCCTCCCCTCGCAGGCGAGGTAGAGAGGGTCTAGCCCTAGGATTTCGCAGAGAGCTGAGACCTCTGGTCTCACCGGTATCGAGGTTTCGTCGACCTCTATTCTTACGCCTCTCTTCGACGCTATCTCGTTGAGGGTTGTGGCGAGGCCTCCCCTTGTTGGGTCGCGCATGCAGTGGACCTCGATCTTCCTTAATGTGAGGTCTAGCACCATCTCTCTCAGGGAGGCGCAGTCGCTCTTGAAGTCCTCCCTCATCTTGAGGTCAAACCTGCTCGCCAGAACCGTTGCGCCGTGATCCCCCACAGGTCCGGAGATGAGCACTGCGTCGCCGACGCATACGTGCTCGGCGCCCACCTGTAAGCCGCGGGGGACGAGGGCAACTCCCGAGGTGGAGACGTAGATCTGGTCTGCTGCCCCTCTCTCCACCACCTTGGTGTCTCCA
>Ga0209636_10005948_pt1 | contig 12450 bp, 12 predicted proteins | sample DeeMarSWOR152_54_FD_187464 | JGI IMG/M metagenome (GOLD analysis project Ga0209636, IMG submission 187464) | Marine sediment microbial communities from White Oak River estuary, North Carolina - WOR-1-52-54 (SPAdes) (version 2) | ecosystem: Environmental > Aquatic > Marine > Intertidal zone >...
TGACAATGGGGTTAAGTATCTGACTGAAACCGGAGTGAAAATCCAGTCGCTGAGTCAGGATGTGGTCTGGAATGAATCGAGATGTACCCATTGTGGTGCATGCATCACGCTTTGCCCTACCGGAGCCTTTTCTCTAGAGCCATCAACTCGAAAGGTAAGCTTTGACCATACCAAGTGTGTTGTCTGTGAGCTGTGTATTAAAGCCTGCCCGCCTCGAGCCATGGAGCTATATTTTTGAATGTACCAGCCGAGGGCTTATCGCTGCTGGATTAAAGACGATGATTTAGTTTCCTTCAATGTCACTATCAAGGAGACTGATCTCTATATCCGAGCGGCAAGCAACCTTGAAGCCGAAGCTCTGAAAGCAGTTATAAAGCACCGTGCACCGCTCGAAGAGTATATCAAACGACATCCATTTTTCCTACACAGCCTGGAGCCTTGTTCCGTGGAGGAGGATGCTCCGCCTATTGTCGGAGTTATGGCTGAAGCTGCTCAGATAGCCGGCGTTGGCCCGATGGCAGCCGTAGCTGGAGCTATTGCTGAGGCTGTAGGTAAAGACCTACTTGTTTGTACGCCAGAGGTAGTTGTTGAAAATGGCGGCGATATATTTATGAAGATTTCACGAACCAGGCTGATTGGTGTTTATGCTAGAGAATCCTCTTTCACTGGCAAAATCGCCCTTGAGATAAGTCCTGAGGAAACACCTTTGGGTGTATGCACTTCTTCGGGAACTGTGGGACATTCTTTCAGCCTTGGTGCTGCTGATGCTGTGATTGTTCTTTCACGTTCTACGGCGCTGGCTGATGCTGCGGCTACGGCTATCGGTAATAGAGTCAAAAGTGCCGAAGATATCGATGTGGCGATTGGGCAGGCTCAGGCTATTGATGGGCTCGCTGGCGTAGTCATAATAAAAGACGATAAAATGGGCATGTGGGGCAATGTGAAGCTTGTATCTGTATAATTTGATGCGACAGCTTGTGAGATTGTTTTAGAATCCGCTGCCGCAGCAGAGTACTTTGAACACCATAGACGCTTCAGCACTGCCACCTCTACCATCGGTTACCACAGACGTGACTGTATAGTTGCCGTTAACGCCGGGGGAAGTCCATCCAACCTTGTTTCCCGCTCCTGTAATTTTGCCACCTGTGGCTCGCCACAGGTAATTTAGCTCGTCACCATCTGGGTCCTCGGCGTTGCATTGTATGGTCACGGTCGTCCATTGTCTGATTCGGTTCTCCTCGTCCGGGAGATTTCCGTCTCTTGTTAAGCTAGTTACGGCTGGGGGTTGGTTGGGCTTTTCTACGACGGCTATGGTTGTCGAATTGCTAGCCTCGCCGCCATTACCGTCAGTAACCGTGACTCTAACGGTATAATCGCCAGCAGTGTCAGGTGCGACCCAAGTGATACTGCTGCCTTCACTTTTAATGGTTCCCCCATCGGCCGACCACTGGTAGCTCAAGACATCGCCATCAGCATCGGTAGCTTCGCAGATTATCTGGTATTCCGATAAAGTGTCGGCCTCCTTTTCGGCTGTTAGGGAGTTGATGGTGGGGGATTGATTTGTTGGTGTAGGCGGGGGTGGAGGTGGAGGCGGTGGAGAAGAAAGGGTGCAGCCACTGCTTAAGAGCAGCACAGCGGTGATGAGCAGGATGGCTAGCTTTGACTGATTTTGCAAAGGTATTGTGCTCAATCTGAATCGGCTCATGGTGTGTATTTCCTATTTATCCTGCCTTTTGCTTTTTTCCCCGAGCTTAGCCAACCACGGCGGCGAAGACAGAAAACCGCCGGGGTGGACGAATATTATAGTCAGAGCTAGGGCGAGAAGTACAATGTCAAGCGAGAGCGATTGCACGTGTGTGAGTGTACCGAACATCTCTTCCCATATGCCAAAACATTCGCAGGAAGTGAATCTGGTCTTCCCCTGGCTGATGTACCAGGAATTATTGGCTATGAAGGATGCAATCAACGGCAGCGATATGGCTGCAATAAGGCGAGGCCAGATATGCAGGAGGAGAAGTATGCCCAGGCATAGCTCTATCCAGGGGATAATATAGGGGAAGAGTATATCGCCTATAAAAAAGGCCACTCCCGGCGTTAGCCAGGCATCCGGCAGTATAGCACCGATGAACTGCATGGTTTGTCCAGGCATCTCACCGAAACCGAACACCTTACCGCTGCCGGCTATCAGCAATATAAGCCCCAACAGGATGCTGGCTACTAAGCTTACTATTGACCCCACCCGCTGGCGACTCTCTTGAGTAGTGTCTGTTATAATACCGCTCCTCGAATAATTGCTATACTTGACTAGTTCACTATTATAAACTACACTAGTTATTGTATGCAAAAACCTGGCTGGTGCCGTTTCCTAGCTTGGCTTCCTCTTATAGTGGGGAGACCAGGTTGCCAGAGCATTCTTCTTGGCAATGTATATAGAGGTCTTGAGCCGTTAGAGACTGCAACAGAGACAGGGCATAACTTTCATAAGGAGGCATAGATGGCTCTAGCGGACAAGACTTTGACTTGTAAAGACTGCGGTAGTAGCTTTACTTTCACAGTAGGCGAGCAGGAGTTTTACAAGTCACGAGGGCTACAGAATGAGCCTGGTCGGTGCCCAGAGTGCCGAGCAGCCAAACGACAGAGTCGCTACCGAGGCTATGGTCCTAGGACTATGCATCAAGCAACGTGCGCCAAATGTGGTGCTGAATGCGAGGTGCCATTTGAACCTAAGGATGATCGGCCTATTTATTGTAGCACCTGTTACGCGGAAGTGAAGCAGAGTAGCTAAAATAGCCCGATACCCCTCTCAGCAGTCTCCCCGCCGAGGGGGGTCTTTTTTTCCGATAGCACGGGTTGTCTGTAAGTTTTTCTGAAGAAATGAATGCTGGTATTTGCCGAATAAAACTTCATCTTTCGGAGAGTCAGTCGCTTAAGGATAAAAGGCGAATCGTGAAGTCTATTATCTCTCGGCTTCGGAGTCAATATAATATCTCTATAGCTGAGGTGGATGATCAGGATCTGTGGCAGTTGATTACTTTGGGCATAGCCTGCGTCAGTAACCAAAACCACCATGTCGATGAGACTCTATCGAAGGTGATGAGTTTCATTGCCAAGAATTATCCCGAGCTAGAAATCGTAGACCAAGATGTAGAGATTTTGTCTGCACCTTAGATTGTAGTGGTTTGATTAATTTGAATGTATGTTGATGCTTTCCTTCACCACATTCTAACTTTGCCTGATTATAAGCAGCAGATTGTCCATATACAGCCTGTCTCTCCTCATGATGCCGCCTTTGGCAAACTAGATGAACCTCTCCACCCATCTCTTCAATCGCGTCTTGAATCTTTGGGTATATCGTCCTTGTATACACATCAAGCCAGGGCGGTTAACGCTGCTCGCCGTGGCAATAATGTGATGGTGGCTACAGCAAGCGCCAGTGGCAAGACTATGTGCTATAACTTGGCGGTTTTAGAGGAGATACTGAAGAACCCAAGCAGCCGGGCTTTGTATCTTTTCCCGACGAAGGCTTTGGCCCAAGACCAGCTACGAGGCTTGAATGAGCTAGCCTGTCCTGGGATTATTTCTTTGGGGGGTTGTGCTACGTTTGATGGTGATACGCCGCAGTTGGAGCGCGCTGAGATAAAGAGGAAAGCTAAGGTTGTGCTCACCAATCCTGATATGCTTCATTTGGGTATTTTGCCTAATCATAAATCATGGCTAAGGTTGTTCCGTAACTTGAAATACGTGGTGATAGATGAAGCTCATGTCTATCGTGGAGTTTTCGGTTCTCATGTAGCCAATGTTTTGCGCCGCCTGCACCGGCTCTGTGCCTCTTATGGCTCCAATCCCCAGTTTATTTGCTGTTCGGCGACTATCGCTAATCCCAAAGAACATGCGGAAAGGCTTGTTGGGCTACCTTTTGAGGTAATCAGTGATGACGGTTCGCCTCACGGTGGCAAGTCTTTTGTATTTTGGAATCCTCCGCTTATTGATGAGACGGGCACAGGCAGGCACAGCTCCAATAGCGAAGGCACTTTTCTTTTTACCGAACTCGTCCGAAAGAATATCCGCAGCCTGGTTTTTACTCGAACACGGAAACTGACTGAACTGATTTATATTTATACTCGGGAGCAACTGGGCTCTTCTCTGGGTCAGCTAATCAAGCCTTATCGAGCAGGTTACCTTCCCGAAGACAGGCGACAGATTGAGCAGGAGTTGTTCGACGGGCACCTCCTTGGTGTTGTCGCTACCACTGCCTTGGAACTGGGAATTGATATTGGTGATCTTGAAGCTACCGTGCTTGTCGGCTATCCAGGAAGCATTGCCAGCACTTGGCAGCAGGCAGGTCGTAGTGGCAGAGGTATTGGCGAATCTTTGAGCTTTCTTATTGCTCAGGATAATCCGCTCGACCAGTATTTCATGCACCACCCCGATTACTTCTTCGGCAAAAACTTTGAGAGCGCGCTGATAAATTCGGAAAACCTTAATATTCTGAAGCCTCATCTTCTTTGTGCCGCTTGGGAGCAGCCTTTGACTGATGATGATGGCACATTTTTCGGTGCAGCCTTTGATAGTGCAGTATCCGAACTGGAAGGCGAGGGCAAGCTTAGAAAAAGCGGTGGGCGGTGGTATCTTTCTCCTAGGATTGCTCATCCGGCTCAGGAAATCAATATAAGGTCTACTTCGGGGAAAAATTACGCCATTTTCGATGCTTCTCAGGGCTATGAGTTAATGGAGACAGTAGAGGCAAGCGTTGCCTTTTTTCAGATACACCCCGGAGCTGTTTATCTTCATCAAGGTGAGTCATATCTGGTACAGAAGCTCGACCTTGAGAGTCGTGTGGCTCTAGTGGTCCCGACGGATGTCAATTATTACACTCAAACCAAGGAACTAACCGATATCAGGACTTTAAAGACCGAACGGGAGAGAAACTGCTCAGGCGTAAAAGTTTGTTTTGGTGAAGTGGATGTTACCAATGCCGTGGTCGGTTTTAAGAAAAAAATGCAGTTCACCGAAGAGGTTGTCGGTGAGGAGCCTCTTGACCTGCCGCCCCTACGTTTTCTTACCCAGGCTCTGTGGTTCGACTTGCCAGAGGAGGCTGTTGAGCGGGTAGCTGAAGCTGGGCTTGATTTTGCTGGCGGCCTGCATGCTACCGAACATGCCGCTATCGCTATGCTGCCTCTATTTGCCTTGTGTGACCGCAATGACATTGGAGGTGTGTCCACTCCCATCCATGCTGACACTGGCAAGGCACAAATCTTTATCTACGATGCTTATCCGGGTGGGGTCGGCATTGCCGAAAAAGGTTTTGAGATGGTAGAAAAGCTATGGTCAGCAACTCTGGGAGCGATTAGGGAATGCCCGTGCCAGGAGGGTTGTCCAAGCTGTATTCAGTCGCCCAAGTGCGGCAACAACAACGAGCCTCTGGATAAGAAAGCAGCCCTGATATTGCTGCAGGGGCTGTTGGGCATTGAGTGACCTGTTGATATCCCTCTCGTATTCTGAGCCTTTCTCCTTTTGTCATTCTGAGAGAGCGAAGCGACTGAAGAATCTCGCTCAGGGTAAACTCCGCGAAGAGTCTCTGGATGCAGTGACTTGATATTACTCGCAGTAATATCACGTATTGCTAATGCAATGTTGTTGCATTTGTAATAGAAATATTATAAAATTGTGACCATGTCTCAAATTCATGGTGCGCTTCAGGTCTTGCGTAGCAGAGGCTACAGAGTAACTGAGCCTCGAAAGCGTGTGCTAAAGGTTTTGGCGGAGTTGCAGAGACCTGTCTCGCCATATGACATACAAGAGATTCTGCAACAAAAAGGTGAATATCTTAACCACGTAACTATATACCGTGTACTTGACCTTTTTTGTTCTCTTAACCTGGCTCACAAGGTGTTGCTGGTGGGTGGATTTGTGAAATGTACGCTTGGAGAAGAGGATGGGTGCCATCGCTTCGTTGTTTGTCGTCAGTGTGGCACTCTTCGTGAATATGCAGATAAAGCACTGTGTGAAGAGGAGAATGCCATTGCTCAGGAGTTTGGCTTTCGGGCTGAGCAGCACTTCTCTGAGTTTTCCGGCATTTGCTCTGAGTGTGTGGCTTCGGCGAGGTCCTAATGCCAGACTTATTTGGTGGCTCTCATGCTTAGAAGGATAGGAATTGAACTGGCCAGGCATGCCCCATTTACCGCTGCTGGAGCGGTCTCCGGCATTGTCATAATGGCTATCGTAATTCTTGTCAAGGCACCATCTAACGTCTCTGAAACCATTTTTTACATCTTACACCCAGCCCATGTGTTGTTCAGTGCCATTGTAACCACGGCGATGTATAAGCGATATAGTGCAGGTAAGCTCTGGGCAGCGATTTTAATCGGCTATACAGGCTCGGTGGGTATATCCACACTAAGCGATTCTATAATTCCTTATCTGGGTGGGGAGTCACTCAACATCAAGATGGAGTTCCATATCGGGTTCATTGAGAAGTGGTGGCTGGTAAATCCCCTAGCATTTTTGGGTATCGCCATAGGTTATCTGCGACCTACCACCAAACTCCCGCATGCCGCGCATGTATTTTTAAGTACTTGGGCATCGTTGTTCTATTTCACTGCGTTTGGTGCTGCACAGTGGCTGCCTTTGCTTCCTTTTGTCTTCTTGTTCCTATTTCTTGCAGTTTGGGTTCCTTGCTGTGTCAGTGACATAGTTTATCCTCATCTCTTTCTGGGTGGTGACCAGCATCATCATGACTGAATCGGCCATTAGCTTTAGATTGCCACGCTTCGCTCGCAATGACAGATGGGAATTGTTCCATAGCCGCTGTTTAATCGTTTTGCCCATCCTCAGCCTGTGTGCTAATATGGCTGATATTCCTGAAGTTGTTGTGCTGACATGCCGGATTCGTTAGATAAAACTGAAAAAGCTGTGAAGCGTAGCCGGGAGAGCTGGTTTGGCAAGATGGCTCGTCTTTTCGACCGAACCAGTGTGGAAGACGAGGTTTGGGACGAGCTAGAGGACTTGCTCATTGCTGCGGATGTTGGTGTGGCTACCATACAGAAGCTAATCGAAAAGGTTAAGCAACGAGCTAGGAATGAGAAACTGAGCGAGGGGGCACTGGTACGTGTGGCCTTGAAAGAGGAGATGGTGAACCTATTGAGGGTTGATGGTGGGGCAGGCGCTATTCCGAAATCGGCCGGTGCACAAATCATTCTTGTAGTGGGGGTGAATGGCTCGGGCAAGACGACTAGCATTGCCAAACTAGCCAATGGCTTCAAAAAGGAGGGCGAAAGAGTCATTTTGGCTGCTGCTGATACCTTCAGGGCTGCAGCTATTGACCAGCTAAAGCTCTGGGGTGAACGGGTAGGAGTGGAGGTCGTGGCTCATCAGCCTGGTGGTGACCCGGGTGCGGTGGTTTATGATGCTCTTCAGGCAGCTCAAAACCGACATGCTAAGGTAGTTATAATTGATACCGCCGGCCGTCTCCATACGAAGTTTAATCTCATGGAGGAACTTAAGAAAATAGAACGTGTGGCTGGCAAGTACAATATGTCTCAGGAAGTGCTGCTGGTAATTGATGCCACTACCGGTCAGAACGGCCTGGCTCAGGCCAGACATTTCACCGAAGCAGTAGAGGTGAATGGTATTTTTCTAGCCAAACTTGACGGTACTGCCAAAGGGGGAATAGTATTAGCCATCTGCGATGAGCTTAAGATTCCCATTAGCTATATCGGAACTGGCGAGCAGCTTGACGATATAGCCGCCTTTGATGCTGACACCTTTGTTGAGGCGATTTTTTCGTAAATAGGAGAATTGAATGATTACTATAAACATCAATCCTGTGGCTTTCAGTATCGGAGCTTTTGAGGTGAGATGGTATGGGATAATGGTGGTATTAGCTGTTGTTGCAGTAATTGCTATTTCTTTGCGTGAGGCTAAAAGGGTTGGTCTGGCTGAGGAGCACATTTACAGTGTCGGCTTATGGGCGATCATCGGCGGGATAGTAGTATCACGATTGCTTCATGTCATTGACAAGTGGAACTATTACATGGCTAACCCTGCGCAGATTATTGGCTTTGAAGGCTTGACCATTTACGGGGCGGTTTTGGGTGCTCTATTGGCAGTGCTGATTTATTGCTGGGTTAAAAAGCTCTCCTTCTGGCTAATAGGTGATGTCATTGCTCCGGGGGCGATTTTGGGGCAGGCTATAGGCAGGATTGGATGCATCATGAATGGCTGCTGCTATGGTTTACCTACTTCTTTGCCTTGGGGCGTGGTTTATACGAATCCAGGCAGTTATTGCCCGCTTGGTGAGCCATTCCAGCCTACACAGATGTATCACCTGATTTGGAATCTTATAGGGTTTGGCATACTCTGGTCATTACGCCGTCGGCTCAAGCCAGAGGGCTCACTCTTTCTTCTTTACCTTGCACTGTATGCTGCCGGTGACCTGAGCATAAGGTTTGTGCGGGCAGGAGAGCCCTTCCTTTTCGGTTTGCAACAGGCTCAGTTAATCGGCATAGTAATACTGGTGGTAACTGTGCCGTGGCTGATTGTCAGGATGTTACGGGTGAGGAAACAGGCAGTGATTACTGAGTCTTCTAGCAAAATCAATCGCAAGGATTGAAGTCGAGGAGCTTAAGCCTAAGCTTTTCCCCACCGTTCCATCGGTCAATATCTAGGTTGTAGGCGATGTCCAGATAGGCTGTTGTTTCTTGAGCGCGGTTGCCAAGCCGGAAGCCGATGGCATTCCAGACTGTGCTTTCCTGCTTTAATTTCAGCCCTAGGTGCTCACACTGGCTGCCAAATTGGCGCTGGTCAATTATTTCGACATGGCGGCTGACAAAGGTGGGCAGTGGATTACCGGAGCCGAAGGGGGCCAGCCGTTGTATCTGTTTGAAAGTTTCCCTGGAGAAGGCTGATAGTGGCACTTCAGCATCGATATCGATGTGAGGACGGAGGTCTAGGCCAGCTAATTGAGTTTGAGCCAGAGTGAGGAGTCGCTTCTGGAGTTGGGCGAGGTTGGCAGTAGGCACGTTAAAACCGGCTGCTTTGGTATGTCCACCAAAGTTAGATAAAAGGTCGCGGCAGTCTTTAAGGGCGGCCATGAGGTTGAACTCGGGTATGCTCCGCCCGCTGGCACGGCATGTCTCTGGGCCGAATTTGAACAGAATTACCGGACGGTAGAACTCTTCTGAGAGTCTGCCGGCGACAAGTCCCATAACGCCTGCGGGGTAACTTTCATCGCCTGTCATCAGCAGTGGAAGGTCGGCTCCAGCGGCAATTATGTTTTCTCTGGCTCGTTCCAGCAGTTCGCTGGTTAGCCGCTGCCGTTTGGCGTTCTTTTCCTCGAGCTCTAAGGCTAGCGCGGCAGCTTCTTGTCGGTCTTGCGTGAGGAGCAAATGGTAGCTGGTGGCAGCATCATCGAGCCTACCGGCGGCGTTGAGGCGAGGCCCTAATATCCATGATATACTTTCAGCATCGAGATTACCTGGTTTTATGCTGGCACAGCGCATCATCTCTTGAAGCCCGAGGCGCTCAGTGTTGTTAAGTAGTTCTAGTCCGTATTTCACCCAGTAGCGATTATCTCCAGTCAGCGGAATCATATCGGTTACGGTGCCTAGAGCTACTAGGTCTAATAAGCTGTTTAGTAATTCCTCGCGGCCGCTACCTTTGAGGAGTGCCTGAAGAAGTTTAAAAGCGACACCTACGCCGGCAAGTTCAGTGGATTGGCAGGCGGAATCGCTTCTTTTAGGGTCAACCACTGCCAGGGCAGGTGGCAGAGAAGCTGGTGGCAGGTGATGGTCGGTGACAATTATGTCCAGCCCCATTTTTCTGGCTTTTTGAATTTCAGCAATGGCGGTTATGCCGGTATCGACGGTGATGATAAGGCTGACGCCTTGTTTGCGGAGTTTCTCCAGGGCAGCTACTTGTAAGCCATAACCTTCACGATATCGGTGGGGTATGTAGGGAATGACTTTGCCCCCAAGTGCTGAAAGCCCTTGAACCATTAATGCTGTGGCAGTGATGCCATCAGCATCGAAGTCACCGTAGATGGTGATTTCCTCACCGGTAAGTAGAGCCTGGTAAGTCCTGCTTACCGCTTGGTGTATGTCAGGGAGAAGGAAAGGATCGGCTTCTAGCCGCTTGTCGGCACTGAGGAAAAGTTCAACCTGTGAAGGCTCTGAGATGCCTCGATTGTAAAGCAGCTGAGCTAATAGAGGGTGAACCCCAGTGGTGTCGATCGGTAGTGTGGCTGGGGTTGTTAATCTCCAATTGGTGCGGCTCAAGCCTGTGCCTCGGACATCCGATTGCCTGATTTATACCACAAGTTGTCATTGCCTGCAAGGTGAGAACGCTGGTTTGACCGAGCAAGTATGTGACAAATATAATTGTCATCGAGCGGAAGCATGAAAACTAAGCCGAAGGTAGTTTTTCATACTTTGGGCTGTAAGCTTAATCAGGCTGAGAGCGAGCTTCTAGCGCGGCAGTTTACTGAAGCTGGATTTCGTGTCGTGAGCGACGACGGTGCTGATGTTTATGTCTTGAATACCTGTACGGTTACTCATATCGCCGACCGCAAGTCACGGCATTTATTAAGGCTTTGGCGGAGAAGAAATCCAGAAGCCTTAATTATCGCCACCGGCTGCTATGCAGAAAGAAATCCTCAGGAGTTGGCTCGGGTTGGCGCTGACCTTGTTGTGGGTAATGAGCAGAAGAAGCATCTTCTGGACGAGTTAAAAGGCGAACCTGCTCCTGCTACTCGTTGCTCAGCAGAACAGTTTGTGGCTGGTGTGGTCAGTCGAGTCCGCAGTTTCATAAAGATTCAGGATGGCTGCAATGATGCTTGTGCCTATTGCATTGTGCCTCAGGTGCGTGGGTGCGAGCGTTGCCTGCCAATGGCGGATATAGTTAGCGAGGTGAAGGAGAGGGTTGCTTCGGGCTATAAAGAGGTGGTGCTTACCGGGACTAAAATAGGTGACTATAAGCATAGTGGGGCTAATCTCAAGCAGTTGGTAGAACGGGTTCTTGAAGCTACGGGTGTGGAACGGCTGCATCTTTCCTCTTTGCAGCCCCGGGATATATCTCCAGAACTTATCAGCCTGTGGCAAGACCCTCGTTTGTGTCGTCACTTCCATCTGGCATTACAGAGTGGTAGTGATGCTGTGCTTAGGCAGATGGGGCGGAATTATTCCGTTGATGATTATAGGCAGGCGGTGTTTTTGATTCGAAGTATTGTGCCTGATGTAGCTATCACTACAGATATTATGGTGGGCTTTCCTGGTGAGACCGCTGAGGAATTTGAGGAAAGCTATCGCTTTTGCCAGGAAATTGACTTTGCCAATATTCATGTATTCGCCTATTCACCTCGACCAGGAACTCTGGCAGTCCGGATGGTGGGGCAAATTAATGATAGACTTAAGAAAGAGCGCAGTCTGCGGATGCTGAAGCTGGCTCGACAGGCTGTGCAAAAGTTCTGTCAGGGATTCTTGGGGCAGGACATGACGGTCTTATGGGAAAAGGAGGTTACCCCGGGCAGTGGGGTATATTCCGGGCTTACCAACAACTATATTCGTGTTTTGACTCAAAGCAGTGAGCCGCTGAGCAATAAATTTCGCTCGGTATACCTGGTTCGACTGCATAATCAGGGGTTATGGGGGGAGGTTACAGGTGAAGATTAATGTCAAGGTGATTCCAAACTCGAAGACCGAGGAAGTTGTCAAGGAAGGCGATAGGTTTCTGGTGAGAGTCAAGGAGCCTGCGAAGGAAGGCAAGGCCAACAGAGCAGTTATCAAATTATTGGCTGCTTATTTTAAGGTTGCCAAGAGTTCGATAATAATCTTAAGCGGCCTTAAAAACAAGAACAAGGTTATCGAGGTTTCGGGAATTTAGGCCTCCTACTCTGAGATTGGCGGTAGCTGGCATAAGGTGTGGATGTCTTCGAGGCGGAAGCTGGCTTTAGTGCCGTATTTGGGAAAGGCAGCTTCCAAGTCTTCAAAGAACATATAGATGATTTTGTTTTCCAGGAAGAGCGGGTGTCCAATATACGATGATGATGTTAGCTCTTGGTGGAGCTTTCTCCGTCTGCTTTTCGGTGCTACGATGGTTAGCTGGCGGCTTTTGCCAAGCTCTGGCATAGCTGATAGAAGAGCCACGAAACGCTCAAGTGCGCTCAGAATCGAAGTGTGTTCCTCTATCTCGAAGGCCCAAACCGGTGTGCCGTCAGACTGCGCCCAGATTATATCGATCTGCTCAATTCGTTTTTGCTGAACAGACTCGGTTTTTACATTGAGATGGGTTAAAGGTTTAAGCCCTGCCAGCATAGGGTCACTTCTCTCCTGCTTGCCTATGTAAGGGATAAAGCCCGCTTTCTGGCAGAGTATAGCCAGGCGGTAGATTTGTTGGTTGTGTTTGGTGCTGGATGGTATTTCAGTGGGATAAGGCTCTCTTGTGTCGAACATAAGG
>Ga0209636_10005949_pt1 | contig 12449 bp, 9 predicted proteins | sample DeeMarSWOR152_54_FD_187464 | JGI IMG/M metagenome (GOLD analysis project Ga0209636, IMG submission 187464) | Marine sediment microbial communities from White Oak River estuary, North Carolina - WOR-1-52-54 (SPAdes) (version 2) | ecosystem: Environmental > Aquatic > Marine > Intertidal zone >...
ATTCTTGGGAAGAACCATGACACGCCTCCTTCTAACTCAGTGTAGAACGGTGATTGATTGCTTTATTCAATTAAAGCTTCTGCTTTTTATAAAAGGAAAATTATGTCGGGTTCTCGATTTGGGCTTTTAGAGTAGTGAGAGTTTTTCGAGCATCGATGCGAATTTGATTATCCAACCCTTTTCGGGTTTTCTCGTCAATCTTCCGACCAAGAAAAATTTTGGGAAGTTGGTAGGTGATTTCGTAGGTCACACGAGTTCCCGATGCGGTGTGTTCAAAATACCATTTTGCATCTTGGAATGGTTGCCCTGAAAGTGATCGAACGTGTAAGCTACGGCCTAGCTGTAGTTCGATGACTTCTAATTCTTGGGTGAAGCGGAAATCTTTGACACTTACACCCATGGCAAATCGTGTGCCAACCCCCCAGAGGGCTTCTGTTGTTGGATCATAGCTGGTGACAGAGGCGATGAATTTTGGGACGTTTCGATAATTAACAGTGTACTTGAAGACTTTTTCAAGAGGTGCTTTGATTTCTATGCTTTCACTGATATCGGTCATTTTCTTTTCCCTGGTTAGTGTAGGTTATCTTTGTATTCTTAAAATTTAGCGATGCAGATACCATTCCCATTCTTGGTCGGTTACCGCTGCGTGGGTGTATTGATACCATTCGGCTTCACGAATTTCCTGGTAGAGCTTGCTGAATTCCTGACCGAGTACATCATTGAGAAGCTTATCTTTTTGGAGTGCCTGAAGTGCACCTTGCAGAGTGTCTGGTAATTGCTCAATCTTGCGTTGTGCAAGATGTTTGGGTGACATATGGTACAGGTCTTCAGTGACCGGTTCTGGAGCCTTAAGCTGCCTTTCCACACCATCCATTCCTGCACCCAAGAGCACAGCAAAGAGTAAGTAGGGATTTGTTAATGGATCAGGAGATCGAAATTCGATAGCCGCTTTTTCAGCTGAGGTGAAAAGTGGGATACGGATAAGGGCTGAACGGTTAAGATAACCCCAGGCATTGTAAACGGGGGCTTCAAATCCAGGAACCAACCGTTTGAAGGAATTTACCGTGGGATTCGCTATCGCTGTGATTGCTGGAGCGTGATGCATTAATCCAGCCACAAAGTGAATCCCTATGTCGGTGAGGGTTCCATCGGGATTCCCAAATAGATTCTGATTGCCTTGCCAAAGTTGGAGGTGACAATGTAAACCACTCCCCGCTTGACTGGGAAACGGTTTAGGCATGAAGCTGACTTCCACATCATACAATGCAGCCCGTCGGCGAACTAGGAGTTTGAAAAGCAAAAAGTTGTCTGCCGCCTGACTGAGTTCTGTGAAATTCAGTTCAAGTTCTTGTTGACTTTGCCCGTGTTCTGAATGAAGCCAAGCGGTTTCAATTCCTGCTGCACGTAGATCTAAAGCGGTTTCCAGTAGTAAATCCATTCCCTTGTTTTCAGGAAAAATATCAGCATAGCCCGCTGCATCTAATGGTACACCATCTTCTGTCAGGAAATAAAATTCAGGTTCCAATTTCACACGCATTTCCATGCCTTTAGCTGCAAGTCGTTCAACATTGCGTTTTAGAATTGTTCGTGGCGCTAAGGGATGAGGACTCAGGCTTCCATCGATGGCACGTTTGAACACATCAGATATCACAACCACCCTGCGGGGTACACTATTCGGTAACTCTTGAATTGTAGTTGAATCAGGAACTAACCGAAGATCGGAGGTAGTGATTGTCGCGAGACCCTTGACTGATGAGCCATCGATACCGCATTGTGGAATAGGTGATGTTCCTTTTTGCAGAGGTGTGATGGAATCGATAGGGCTAATGGGCACAGTCATTCCTTTGGGAACACCGTCAATATCCACAGTTAATAATTCTACAAAATGAAGTTTCCCGCGACTTTCGCTTGAAGTTTGTTTAACCGGCATCGGAATCAATCCCAACAAAAGCTAGGAAAGAAACCAACAGTGACAAGAGCTTTTAAAGATTAACAAAGCCAATTTTTGAACCATGGGGAGGTTGGATTTGGATAAATTTATTGGGGGAAACCGCTCTTGAGGGCATAAGAGGGTAATTGCATGAAAGGGACACAACCAATTCTCTTGGCATTGCTTCTCCTGATGCCCATTATTTCACCAATCTCATTACTTGGGGCCCATTTTAGTACTTTTCATACTCAGGAAGCCCTCCTTAGTTCCAAACCTCACGAACCATTAAAAATTGGCGGGATTTCATCAACCGTTGCTCTAAGTCCAGAAGACACAACCCAAAATATTGGCTCAAGAATTCCAGTAACCAATGGGAATTCTCCGAGAAACTGGACCATCCTGATGTATATGTGCGCTGATAACAACTTAGATTTAGCAGCAATAAACCAGATTATCGAATTAGAAACAGAAGGGTCTACCCAACAAGTCAATGTTCTTGTTTACGTCGATTTTACCTCATCAACTGCAACCCCGGGTACAGGAGCGTTTACATACAACATTACCCAAGCGCTCCTGGGAACTTCAATTCGGTCTGAACCCCTGAACACCACTCTCCCTGTGGAACCGAACATGGGTGACCCCTCCACTCTTGTAGAATTTATCAGGTTTGGCCAAAACTACTCGGAAGCTGAAAATTATCTCCTTGTCCTTTGGGATCATGGAACAGGTTACTTAGGAGTCTGTAATGATGAGACCAGTGGAAATGATCAACTTCTTCCACATGAAATTGCTATTGCACTGGAAAATGAGACCATTGATCCGATTGATGTTGTAGCCTTTGATGCGAGTTTTATGGGTCAGCTGGAACTAGCCTATGAAATTCAAAATGGAACAGATTTGATTGTCTTCTCGGAAAACTACATTCCTCAACGAGGTTTTCCGTACAGCACAATTCTTCATAGCCTCAATCTCATCCCCAATAGTAACCCCCTAGCATTATGCAAAGAAATGGTTGACCGATACATCCTAGCTTATTCACAAGGAGGAGAATATTCGACATACTATCCAAGTGGAATTTCTGATCTCTGTCTTTCTGTTATCAACACAACCAACATCAACAACCTTGTCTACTGGTTCAACGAAACAGTCGAATGGTTACTCAACCCTGGTGTACTTACGACGAATTACTCAATCATAAGTGGAGCACGAGGATCCACCCAACACTTTGTCATCCCTCACTTCATTGACTTATGGGACTTTTCAAACCAAATCGCGGCCCAATCAATAAATCCCGTGATCCGTAGTCTTGCAACCAATATGTCGCAGTCAGTTCGTGCAGCAATTGCTCATGAACAAAGTATGCAAGGCATACCTGGCGCAGTTGGTTTAGCAATGAATTTCGCAGATTACGAAGCGGTTCCGTTGACGTTACTTAATGTTACTCGCTATTCTGAATTCATTAATGAATTTCATGGAATCGGAGAAACCACCATTAATTCCGTTATGCAGTTTGAGTTCGTTCCATTGAACGGGTATCTTGATGGAAAGAATGATTCGGTGTATTTCCGAATCACAGTACCGATTCCTACTGAATACACCATAGTTCTTAGACCGTTTGAGAATTATGATGCAGATTTTGATCTCTATCTCTATGACAGCAATCAAAATCTCTTGGCCCGATCAATATCATTGAACTCTACGGAAGCGATTCAATATTCCTTGCTTCCTGATCAAATCTACTATATCAGGGTCATATCCTATCCCCGGAGCGACATTACCTACGGACTAGGTTCAGTGCACATCGACATTGTCCCTGGTTCACCGATTAATCCCATTATCTTCGTCATAATGGGGTGTCTCATTGTCGTTGTCCTCTGTTTCATCATTCTTTGTTTCTTTTTCCTGTTCCGTTATTGGAAACGACGGGTCCTGCAACGACAAATCGAACGAATACAGGAGCCTACCGAGTCAGATAGTGGCGATTTAGTCGTTTCAGCTACTCAAACAGCATTTTGTACAGAATGTGGTGAAATATTTCCTGATAAAGCGAAATACTGTCCAAGATGCGGAAAAACCTTTGAAGGCACTGAAACCAGTGAATCGAAAGAAGGGTAGGAGTTCTTATTTGGTTAATGATTCGAGTTCGTTGATGAATTCTTCGGCTTGTTTCATTCCTAAAGCCCAGAATTCAGTCGTGGCGATGTCGAAGCCGAGTTCGGTGGCTAGTTCACGAGGTGAGTGGGTGGATCCAGCTGCGAGTATGCGTTTCAACTTTGGAACGAACTCTTTTCCTTGCTCCTTGTAGAGCCGGTATAATGCAAAGACGAAGAGGTTTGCGAAGACATAGGGGTAGTTATAGAATCGAAATCGTGGAAGATAATAATGTACTTTGAATGTCCACTCCCACTTACTATTCGGTAGCCACTCAATGGCATCTCCATACATCATGTCACGACCTTTCACCCAGTATTTGGAAATGGTCTCACCATCCAGATATTCCCCGCGTTCAATGGCGTCATACAAATCCACTTCAAAAAAGTACCGGGCGGAAACTTGGAAAACTGACATACCAAACTCGTCAAGGACTTTGGCAAGGACTTCAAGTTTCTCCTCTTTGGTTTTGGCTTCAGCGATTAATTTGTCAACGAGAAGGAGTTCTCCGAAGATACTTCCAACCTCTGCTATGCACATTCCGATTTCTGTATTAAGAGGTTGTTGAGCCTTGGACATGAGAACACTGTGGACTGCATGACCATTTTCATGAACCAGTGTGAACACTTCGCCCAACCGTCCATTGTAACTCAAGAAAATAAATCCAGATTTTTCACTCAGCCAATCGGAGAACCACGCCCCGGACCCCTTTCCTTTCCGAACTACACCATCAATCCGTTTATTATCAAACATACTTGCCACGATTTGAGCGAGTTCTGGATCAAATCCGTTGTATGTATCAATTGCGATTTGTCGGGCCTCTTTCCATGAGAATTTTCGTTCAGGCATATTCGGCAATGGAGCCACAACATCCCATTCTCCGAGTTTGGGTAAGCCCATGATTTTTGCTTTGATTCCTAAATACCGCTGATAAAGCGTCACATGATCTTGTACTGACATCATGAGAGCATCAATGGTTTCTGGATCAACATCATTGTCGATGAGACTTTGAGTTCGGGGAGAAGGCCATTTCCGATGCTTGGTTGTCTCAAGGTGGTCGCCAGCAATCGCCCGAAGGGCACTCGCCCACAAAATCTCATCTTGACTCAATCCAGTCCACACGATGTCTTTTGCGGCTTTACGGACGTCACGATTGGGATGCTCGTATAATCCGATAATTTCCCCGAAGGGTATGATTTTCTTTTCGCCCTCAACCTCAATTTCGTAGGTCCTCGTGGCTAGCCAGTCATTTTGGAGCTGCGCCCATGAGTCAATTCCATATCGGTCCTTTTGGATGAAGAGGCGTTCTTCAAGATCACTCAGCACAAAGGGAGCTTTACGCTTCGTAATTTCTAAGGCATGTTTGTACTCTGCTAGGATTGGATCTTCAATGAGTTCAGGTTTCGATGCAACCAGTTGAGTAAGTTCAATTACGATAAAGGCTTGAGCTTGTCGGATTTTCATATTCATTCGACGTGCGATATCGGCTACTTTCTTCGCCTCAGGATCAAGTGAATTTGCAGCGTATGATAACCGGGCGAACATGAACGCACCTTCACGTTTGAGGGCGTTGTCTTGATATTCTTCCAAGAAGGTTTGAACTGCTTTCGCATCCATGGTACGTACTTTACCTTTGTATTTTGTAGCAAAATCTTCTGCAGTCTTTACGTGCTGTTCCATTAACGCCTGAAGTTTGTCAATTTTTGTTGAGGGAACCAATGGAGTGAGGTCCCATGCCTCACCTTTAACAGTCATATTCTTGCCCCGCGCAGTCAAGGAGAGACCCAGGGTTAAAAGTTGAGTGGATGCCTGAAAAGTTGGCTTCCTCAAGCATTCAATTGGTAACAGACGCCACTGAACTGGTCAAAGATATCTCGAAAAGCTTTGTAGAGTTTTTCATAGGTGGCTACGATTTCTGGGTCGGGATTGACTTCTTTGTCATATGTGAAGATTTTTTCCAACTCATCAAAAGACTTGTATTCTCCAAGGGCTACAGCGGCAACTAAAGCTACGCCCACAGTCCCGGCGTCCTGAAGTGTAGTGACACGTCGTAATGGGACATTTAGTATGTCAGCAAAGATTTGCATCCATAAATCGCTTTTCGCGCCGCCACCACAGATATTCAGTTGTGTAATCTCATGACCCATACTGCTCAGTGCCTCTTTGACCCAGCGTGTATTATAGGCAACACCTTCGAGCACCGCACGAACCATATGGGGTCGATTGTGATCGAAGCTGAGATTCAAGAAAGCACTTCGCACGAACGGATTGATAAATGGGCAGCGCTCACCAATTGGCCACGGTAGATAGAGGAGGTTCCGACTACCGGGTGGTACTTCTTTGGCCTGTTCAGTTACGAGGTCATAGACATCCCTATCGGCTGTGGAGGCTTGTTCACTTTCTGCAGTGCAAACGTTTTCCACGAGCCACGCCAAGCACGAACCTGCACTTTCCATGTGACCAGTGAGGAGTAAACGTCCCGGAATAGCACTCTCAATGGTTCCAGCCCCACACAAATCGAACTGGGGCTCTTCTTGATGTTGAGAAATCCATCCTGAAGATCCAATATACAGATGGGGTTTCCCAGGAGTAATTGCACCTGATCCAACTGATACCGCGACGAGGTCTCCACAGCCGCATACCACTTGTGTTTCAGGTGTAAGACCTAGGCTTTTCGCTGCCTCTGGGGACAGGGTACCGAGTATGTCGGTTGTTTTCACAATGGTCGAAAGATAGTCCATTGAGAGACCGAGGCCTTCTTCAATGATTTCTGGTTCGGGTTCGTGTTTATCGATTCTAAAGTAATTCCAGATACAGGCATGACTCCAATCTGTATAGAAATCGTCGACACCTGCTTGATAAAGAATCCAATCTTTGACATCAACAAACTTCTTAGTTTTTTTGAAAATGTGGGGTTCTTCATTTTTCACCCAGGCGATTTTCGCCAAAGGATCCTTAGCCGACATCACGGGGATAATGTTCTTTGCCATCATGTCTGGGAAAGTGAACTTGTTCATCAGCGGTGTAACATGATCTACGCTTCGTACATCCATCCAAAGGATGGTCTTACGTAGAGGCCGCCCCTTAGTGTCAACTGGGATCACTGAGGCCATCATCGCATCTACTGTGAATGCCGTAACTGACCGTGGATCAATTTTGGTTTGGGCAAGCACTTGACGGGCTGTAGTGGTTATTGCATCCCAATAAACGTGGGGATCCTGTTCTGCCCAACGTTCTTGTGGATACTCAACCTGGTATGCCTGTTGGACAGTCCCTTGCACACAACCCTGCATGTCAATAATACTCGATTTCGTTGCACTCGTACCCAAATCACAAGCCAAAATGTACTTCTTCGACACAAACAACCCTCCTCCATAATAGTGCTGAATCTATGATAAAGGCTTACGCTTTCCACTCGATTAGTCAATCAAGTGGCCAATCGTTGCGAATTTTTATGTATGAACGAGCATAAGCTGGTTTACTCCATTGAGAAACCGAGGAAGTAATCCATGTCATCAATTGAACAAATTGGGAAAGAATATGAGAATTTGTACGCAATAATTGGAGAAGAATTTTTCAATCAGACAGCTGGACTTCCATTCGATGCTGAGCGTTTACAACAAGCTAGTCAGAAGATGACTCAGCTCTGTGAACAATTTCTCTCCAAATATACTGAACCTCGCCAAATGTATCGTGCATCCATTGAAGCACTAGCCCGGACTGCCTTTCTCCCTCATCGCCTGAAACTTAACGATGAGCGATTAAAACTAATAGCGGATCCTCATCACACCTTCAAAGAGAATCCAGTAACATGGGCATCCTGGCGTCAATTCAACGCCATCACAAAAGATGCTAAGATTCGAAAAGCCGTATTCGATCATTTCGTCAACCAAGCAGCTCAGCTTGTTCCCTTTGTCAAAAACGGATTTGATGCAATCGGTGGGGTTTATAACCGATTCGAAACCTCGCCCGTTACCAACTACTTAGAAAAAGAAGCCTTCAGCTATGAAGAGTTAATCCAATTCCTGTCAAAGCTTGGAGATGGAGCTCGAGCAACATTTCTCAAAACTGCGGATAGATACTCAAAGGAAATCAAAAATGGTCCCTTCGAATATTACGATGATTTCTATTTCTTCCGCAGTCAGGTATTCCGACCTTTAGACGACCATTTCAAAGGAATCGATTCGATCCCTGAGGTTCACAAAGTTCTCAGTAAGCTTGGATTCGCTGTAAATCAAATTAAGGTTGATAACAAAGATCGACCGAAAAAATCTCCATCAGCGTTTTGCTTTGGAATCCGCATCCCTCAAGATGTCCGAGTGGTCTACAAATTTACCAGCCCGGGAAGTACTCTTACATCTGTATTTCACGAATTCGGACATGGCATTCACGGTATCAGTGGTATCCCCACAGACCCCCCATGGAAACGACTCATCGTTCCCAATAGTGTCTCTGAAACCTTCTCAATACTCACTGAAACCTTGGTCACCAGCAACCAACTCTTCCTCACTGAAGATTTAAGACTTCCACCTGATGCGGCCCAGGATATCATGGATCGTAACAATTTCATGTACCTCTTTTTCTGCGTCTTCTATGCAGCCAATAGCTTGATGAAACTCGCCTACTGGAAGGAAGGACTTACCTTCCCCCAGGCTTCACAACGCTGGCAGGACCTCACTCGTCGCTTCTATATCGAAATTCCTGGTGACTATTGGCTTCTTCATCATGTGATGCCGCAATACGCTATCTACGCTCCGAGTTACATGATTGCCTCGGTTCGGGTGACACACCTCGTAAAGCATTTGGCAAAAGAGTTTGGTGATCGATGGTGGCATGAACCAAAAGCGGGTGCCTATATCTCTGAACTAGCTGCAACTCGTGGAGAGTTTCCCATGAAAAAATTTTCACTAAATCCGCAAATCTACCTTGATCGAATTACCAATCTAAGCTTTCTTTAGACGGCTACTTCTTGACCTTCATAAGCTTCTTGAGTCGTTCAAGAAATTCAGGGTTATTGATAAGGGTCACAAGGTATCCGACATAGGTTTCAGTGAGAAAATGCTCTTCGAGTGGAGAGGTGGCCAGTATATCTAGCACTTGCTTGTCACCCTCCGTGGCGAGACGTTCGAGGGTGCTTTGGCGTTCTTGTTCGAATTCCATGAAGAGTTTTTGAAGCTCCTTTATTGGTGGTTGTTCGCCACCGAAAAGAAATATCATGAGCGTCCCGATACGTTTTGCAAGATTCTTACCTGATTTTGTCAACCACCACTCAGGCGCTAAATAGAAGAGGAGGAAAATTTGACCCGTTCGAGCAAACAGTGTTTCTGTAACCATTTTTCCACTCACAACCCGTTGGCCTGCAGGTACAACCAACTCGGCCTCTTCGAGCACTTTGAGATAGCGATAGATTGACTTGTCAGATTTTGGTTCGATGCCAGCATGCCTGTCAGCTTCCTCCTTGAAGGCTTGTTCTAAATCGCGTACAGTCATAGGGCGTTTACGTAATGCAATCAAGATCACATAGTAGTTAGGAAGGAAAAATAGGTCGATGATTTTACGACTACTGATTACTTTCACTGGTGGAGTTTGATAAGTCACAAAGTCCTGGTAGTTCTCAGGTTCCTTTTGTTTGGTCATCGTGTTCGCCTTTCGTTTGTATGTTTTGAAATTTTAATTGTTGGGTCACCTTACGTCAATTGCGAGTCTAAACAGAGATGGTCGTAAATTGCAATAACCGTTATGATTTTATACCTCTTTTAATTGTATGCCCCTTTAATGCGAAAGTGTTTCTCAATCTATGAGAATAATATTCTCATCATAATAGAACCACTGCCGCATTAAATAGTATAAAAATGCTTGGAAGTGTCTATATGGATACTAAACGAATGGGTTGTATAGCAGTCCTAATCGTGTTTGGGGCACTACTGGTAACATCCACGCAATTTAGTGGATTCAATTACTGCTCTGCTGTCACGACTTGGATTGATAACTTTGAAGATGACGATATTAGTGACTGGACTGTTGAATTAGGAGATTTCTCGACAGCCGATGGCACATGTCGTGGTCAAGAGGAAACGAATGCTCTGAGACACGATAGCTCATGTTTTCAAGGAAATTGGTCCTTTGATACACTTGGTTCAGTATATGTGACACTCTTGGCTGGAGTTACAAAAGATGGAGTCGCCACGAGTTGTTACACCCTTCACGTCAGTAGGTACAAAATCAAGTTGCTAATATCTTCAGGATGGGTGAGTACCGAACTTGCCAATTGGGATCCTCCAGAAGCGATAACCGGTTGGCAACACTTTGATGTAACCCGTGATGTTGATGGTCGATTTGCCATCTATGTCAATGGGACAGAACAGCTCGCAGCAACAGACACCAGATACATGACAGCAAATTACTTCGTGTTCTACTGCTACAAAAATGGTGCCATAGACAACGTGGTTATCAATGATGACAACGGTGGAGGATTACCAGCACCACCAGCTATGCCTGGATTTCCATTAGTAGCTATTGGCCTTGGTCTTCTGATTCCTATAACTACCGTGCTGGTCGTTCGACGTCGAAAATCAGTGAAAACGCAGTAATCTCGTGATTGAATATTGTGAACCTAATGAGACAAAGCGTGTTCGATTGCCTTAACACAGGCTCTGTTCTGTTCCTGTGTGCCCACAGTGATTCGTACAAATTGACCTTCGAGACCAGCTTTACCCGTATAATCACGGACGATAATGCCCTCCTCAACTAGATGTTGGGCGATATCATAGGAATTTGCGGATGGTCCAAGGAATTTGGTGAGCACAAAATTGGTGTGGGAAGGATAGGTTTGGACGTCCGGAAGGGCGTTGAGAGCAGATACGAGATACTCTCTTCCGGACTTTATTTCTTTTTTAACATACTCAAGATACGAGGCATCGCCAAGGGCCGCAATAGCTGCTTTCGCTGTAATGCGATTTACAGGAAAGTGATGCATCGCCTTCGACAGATATTCAGCAAGATTTGCATTTGTGAGAGCGTAGCCTAACCGGAGGCCAGCAAATCCGAAGGCTTTAGCCATGGTTCGTGTCACGATTAAATTGGGATATTTATGGACGAGATGGGCTAGCGTTGTTTCCGCAAATTCATAGTACGCCTCATCGACCACAATAAGCAGATCACGGTCAAGGAGCCGTCGCATCTCTTTTTCTGGGATACAATTTCCTACAGGGTTGTTAGGACTAATAATGACAATCATCTTTGTGGCTGAGGTGATGGCATCTAAGACATGGTCGATTTTCCAACCGTAATCGGGAGGGGATCGCGGTGCAAGCTGAGCCTCGCCATTGTAGATGGTTAGTCGAATCCGGTAGGGTCCATAATCGGGTGGGACAAATAAGACCGCATCACCAGGGTTGATGAATCCACAGTATAATCCATCAATGAATTGCGTCGAGCCATTCCCGACCACGATATGCGTATCGGGGAAGCCAGTGTAAGTGGAAAGGGCCTGCTTAAGATCATGATAGGAGGAATCTGGATACAAATGGGCGCGATCCAGTTCATCGATAATGGCCTGTCGAGCCTGAGGTGAAATACCATACGGCAATTCATTCCCCATGAGCCTAGCATAGTCGGGGCGCTGGTCGTAAAGCATTCGCAGAATAGCCGTGGGATTATATGCTTTGGCTTCGTGAATGTGTGATTTTAACAAGTGTGAAATGTCACCCATAAGGGATACCCACCCAACCAGTTGTTGGAGCTACCTTTGCATTCGAGGGTTGCCTTAAAGGCAATGGTTGTACCGAAATCTAACCATCCGTCTCCCTTTTAAAGATGAAGTAGCACAAACCTCGACTATGACAGCCTATGACGAACTCATGGCGAAATCCCGTGAATACTACTTACTCCAAAGTGTCATTTCTAACATTGGCTGGGATACAGAAACGTACATTCCACCCAAAGCCTATCCACAACGTGGCGAACAAATGGCACTCTTATACCAACTAGCCCATCGAATGGGTTCTGACCCTAAGGTCGGGAAACTCCTCGACAAAGTGGAAAAGAAGACAGAATTCAACAAACTCGATGCAATCCAACAACGGAACGTGCACCTCATTCGCCGTGAATATGATTCAGTAGTGAAAATCCCAGAGAAGCTAATGGGAGAGATTGCTAAGCAACAAACTATAGCCGTTAGTGTCTGGAAGAAAGCAAAAGCGAAAAAGGATTGGAAACTCTTCGAACCCGAACTCGCAAAGATGGTTGACCTTGTACAACAGCGAGGTGAAATCCTCAAGGACGTCCGAAACACCCCCACAGTCTATGATGCCCTCTTAGACCAATTTGAGCCTAAAATGACCCAAGATATCATTTCAGAGGTGTTTAC
>Ga0209636_10005950_pt1 | contig 12449 bp, 11 predicted proteins | sample DeeMarSWOR152_54_FD_187464 | JGI IMG/M metagenome (GOLD analysis project Ga0209636, IMG submission 187464) | Marine sediment microbial communities from White Oak River estuary, North Carolina - WOR-1-52-54 (SPAdes) (version 2) | ecosystem: Environmental > Aquatic > Marine > Intertidal zone >...
ACCGCCATGCGTCTCAGCCTGCGAACAAGAGGCAATAACCCACACATGGAAACCCCTCTAGGCAGATGAATATTCTGAATCCGTTTTGCCTGCAAAGATGGAAAAGATGAACTCAGTCTCACTTACCATAGACGACAAGGAAGTTCAAACAGAGCACGGCACTACCCTACTGGAAGCGGCGCAACACTTAGGCATCTACATCCCAGCACTCTGCCATCATCCAGACCTGCCACCAGCGCCTGGAATGAAGATTGATGGTCAGATTTATCGTGGCGAAGAGCTCATTCAGGGACGCGATTCAAATCCTAATGGGTTTGAGGGTTGCCAATTATGCGTCGTAGAGATTGAGGGCGTCGAAGGTTTTGTCACAGCCTGTGACACGCCTGTCGCTGATGGCATGGTTGTCCACACCAACACTCCGCAGGTTCAGAGAGTCCGGCGCGAAAACTTAGCAAAGATTCTCGCCAGACATCCTCACGCCTGCCTTGTTTGTGCAGAGAGGGAAGGCTGTAGCAAGGAACCGTGTTCGCTCAATGTGCCAGTCAATGAGCGCTGTTGTGACAAGTTCGGAAACTGTGAACTGCAGAAGGTTGCGGAGTACGTTGGGATTGAGGAGGATGTTCCGCGCTACTCTTTCAGAGAACTCCCTGTAGAGGATACGCCCCTATTCATTCGGGATCATAACCTATGTATAAGCTGCGGTCGCTGTGTCAGGGTTTGCCGCGATGTAAGAGGCGTGGAAGCTCTTGGAATAGTGTATAACGGTGATGAGTACATCGTGGGCACGCTAGAGCCTTCATTAGAAGAATCCGGCTGCCGGTTCTGTAGTGCCTGCGTTGAGGTCTGTCCCACGGGTGCCTTAATGGACAAAGACCTCAGATGGCCAGCAAGTGAGGAGGATCTCGTCCCATGCAAACACACCTGTCCTGCGGGAATAGATGTTCCCCGCTACATCCGTCTCATTAATGAGGAAAAATTTGCTGAAGCCGCAGCCGTGATTCGAGAGAAGGTTCCTTTCCCGTCTGTTCTGGGTTGTGTCTGTCATCATCCATGCGAGAAAGAGTGCCGGAGGGGTGAAGTCACCGAGGCGATGTCTATATGCGCGCTCAAGCGCTTCGCGGCTGAACGTGATACTGGACTGTGGAAAGCTAGACTGAAAAAGGCCACACCCACGAGTAAGCGTGTAGCCGTAGTCGGTTCAGGGCCTGCTGGGCTCACTGCGGCATATTACCTAGCACGAAAAGGGCACTCGGTCACCGTATTCGAGTTGCGGTCTGAACTTGGGGGGATGATGCGCTTTGGCGCTCCCGAGTACCGCCTTCCAAGAGAAGTGCTTCAGAAGGATATCGCAGACATTTTGGCGTTGGGTGTGGATGTGAAGACCGGTATCCAGATCGGTGAAGACTTGTCGCTTGAAGATTTGCGGAATCGATATGACGCCATATTCTTAGCCACAGGGGCTCCGCTGAGCAAGAAATTGACGATTGACGGTGTGGAGCTAGACGGGGTTCTCTGGGGCGTGGATTTTCTGAGGGACGTCAATTCTGGAAGGGAAGTTACCGTACGAGAACGGGCTTTGGTGATTGGGGGCGGTAACGTGGCCATAGACGCGGTCCGGACAGCCCTCCGCTTGGGAGCTACGGAGGTCCAGCTGGCTTGTTTGGAGTCTAGGGAGGAGATGCCCGCCCACGAGTGGCTGATTGAGGAGGCGGTTGAGGAAGGAGTGATTCTGCATGTCTCTTGGGGACCGAAAGGGATTTTGGGAGATGGCAATGGCGTGAGTGGGGTACAGCTTGTCCGTTGCACTTCCGTCTTTGATGATGCGGGACGCTTTAACCCATCTTTCAATGAAGACGAGACCACGTCAATCGAAGCCGACACGGTCATAATTGCCATCGGTCAGGCTTCAGACTTATCTTTCTTGGATGAGAAAAGCGCGATCCAGACCCCTAGAGGCGTTATCGAAGTCGACGAGGATACTCTCCAAACGGGCGTTCCCAAGATATTTGCTGGTGGCGATGTTGTGAGTGGCGCCGCCTCGGTCATCGAGGCTGTTGCCATGGGAAGAAAAGCCGCGGCTTCCATAGACAGATTCCTCGGCGGCGATGGTGTTATCGACGAGACGTTAATCGAACCCGAGAAGCTTGATCCGTGGCTGGGGCAGGAGGAGGGCTTCGCAAAGAAGCGGCGTGTTCAAATTCCATATCTACCCCTTGAAAAGAGGCTTCAAGACTTTTCTTTGGTCGAGCTTGCCTTTGATGAGGAGATGGCTCTTGAGGAGGCGAACCGCTGCCTGCGGTGTGATTTGCGGCTTGAGATCTTGCCTGTGGTTCTTCCTCCTGAGAAATGGTTGGAGTTCAGTTCGGATAACGTTAGCACGGTGCCGGAAACCAATGGTGTATATCAGCTTCTGGATGAGAAAAAACTGATAATCTACATTGTTGGCACACCTAATCTACGGCGAGACTTGGAACAACAGCTACAGACTGTTAAGAAAGCTCGCTATTTCGGTTACGAAGAGGACCCTATGTACACGAAGCGAGAGAGCGAACTTATTCAGAAGTTCCTGAAGGAGCACGGCAAAATGCCTGAACTGAACGAGGAGTTGCTTGATCTCTTCTAGCACCTATCTGAGCTGTGTGTACGCATGAGGTAAGCTTATGGTCTTGTATAGATTTGATGGAAAAGAGCCAAGCGTTGGCAAGGAAACCTATGTTAGTCGAAGCGCAGAAGTTATTGGGAACGTCATAATCGGAGAGCGCTGTTATATTGGACCTGGCGCCAAAATAAGAGGGGATTACGGAAGCATTCGAATCGGGAACCGAACGAGTATAGAAGAGAACTGTGTGCTGCACGCGAGGCCAGGTGAATCCTGTAAGGTCGGTGACATGGTCACGGTGGGTCACGGGTCAATCTTGCACAATTGTACGGTGAAAGATTGTGCGGTTATCGGTATGGGCGCGATTGTCAGTGATTATGCGGTGGTTGGTGTCTGGTCTGTTGTGGGTGAAGGCTGTGTCGTGAAGAACAAACAGGTGGTCGAAGACCAGCAAATCGTGGTTGGTGTACCTGCGAAGATGGTTGGTGCGGTGTCCGAAGAGTATCGAAAGCTATGGATGGGCTACAAAAACCTGTACGCAGAACTCGCACTGAAATATCAGAAGACACTAGAGAAAGTGAAACCTGAAAATGCTGAGCGACAATAGCATCATGCACTCAGAATGTTTCTTACTCGAACGCCCGCGACCTTTTAGTATATCGCGTGCATGCTTAGAAATTATAAAGTTGGAGAACTCAGTTAATCCTATGAACCTACGGGAGACTACCCAAGGAACGCTCATTGAAATCTATGTGAAGCCACAGTCAAAGCAATTCAAGATACGGGTTGAGGACGATGAACTTCTGGTGTTTTGTCGAGAAAGTCCAGTGAAAGGTAGAGTGAACAGAGAGTTGACCAAGGAGCTGTCAAGACTGTTCAAGAAAAGAGTACAGATTCTTTCAGGGTTCCGTTCAAGACAGAAGACGCTTCTAATCGAAAATGCTAGCACCCAAGAAGTCAATGAGATTTTGTCACACGTGCACACAGAAGGAAACTTAACATCACTGTCCTCATAGATCTTCTACAAATTCTCTTTCGACAATCAATTTTTGCTCGTTTCTCTAAAGTTATGTTTGTTGTCGACATGCTCGGAGAGAAAAGAAATTTACTGGTCAACCCTCCTTGTTAAGCAGAAAATGTCTAAGCGAGAAGAGGAACTCAAAAAGAATGGGTGGGTGAAACAGAATACGATAGGAGAGCCAAGGCTAAGCGAGTGCGTGGAGCTGTACAAGGCCTTAGGCTACGCGGTCCACCTCGAACCCGTGCACCCCAACGAGATGACTGAAGAGTGCAGAAAATGCTACGAGAAAGAACTTGGAACCGTCAGAACGATATACACACGAAAAAAGCATATTTGAGAGTTTTCAGGCTTTCCTTAGCTCATACGTGATTCTCTCGCCAGCCAGCCTTACGGGAACCAGTCTCATATTCATTCCTAGCTCAATTTCATCTTCTTTGACATCTTTGCTTAGTCTGGTGAAGACGCGCACTCCCTCTTCAAGCTCTGCCAAGGCAAGCGTGTATGGAGCTTCGAAGCCGGCTGGCGCAAAGTAGGCTGTGGTGTAGGTGATCAGCTTTCCTCTACCGCTCAGCGGGATCCATTCAACATCGTTTGACAGACAATCGATGCAGTTGGCCCTCGGCGGGAAAAAGAGCTTCCCACAGGCCTTACACTTAGTCGCCGCGATCTCGCCTTCTTCCAGATGCTTCACGAAGTCCGCAACCTTCGTCTCCGTTATGTAACTGACTTCTCCGAATTTTTCGAAGCCCATGTGGTTATCTCCTGAATATTATTACGGAGCCGTACAGACCTATGCCCCCAATGTTATGCACCAGTCCAGTCTCGGCCCCATCGACCTGCGTCTTGCCAGCATCGCCCCTAAGCTGCAGCACAATGGTTCTGATCTGTGACCCTCCGGTGGCACCGATCGGATGGCCCTTCGACAACAATCCACCGTCCACGTTCACTGGAATCCTTCCACCAATGTACGTCTCCTCATCATCTATCAGCTTGCCGCCCTCACCTCGCTTGCAGAAGCCAAGGTCTTCATAGGCCATGATCTCTGCTATCGTGAAGCAGTCGTGAACCTCCGCAACATGTATATCATCTGGCTTCAAGTCGGCCATCTCATAGGCCTGTCTCCCTGCCTCGACAGCGCACGAGAGCGAAGAAACCGTCTTTCTACCTGTGAGCGACATGGATGCAGAGGCCAATCCCAGACCAGTTATCCACACAGGCGTATCCGTTATCTTCTTGGCAACATCCTCGCCTGCCAAAATCATGCATGAAGCCCCGTCGGCATTGGCACAGCAGTCGAAAAGCTTCAGTGGACTAGTGATGACTCTTGATTTCAACGCTTTCTCAAGGGTGATCTCCTTCTGGTACATTGCCTTTGGATTCATTGTGCTATATTTGCTGCTCTTCACTTTAACCTTAGCAAGCTGTTCTTCGGTGGTTCCGTGTTGATTCATGTGAGCACGGGCGAACATAGCGTAGTACGCCGGCATCATAGCCCCAAATGGAGACTCCCACATTATATCTCCACCCCTAAGCATTCTTTCCTGAGACTCAGCAGATGTCAGCTCAGACATCTTTTGGAATCCAATAACGGCAACCACTTGGTGGAGGCTGGAGCGTATGAAGGACAATCCAATCCGAGTTCCGACGCTGCTGGAGGCGCATATTGCCTCGGCCAGAAAGGTTGGTTTCGGATTCAAGCCTAGATATTCTGCTATGAGTCCTGAGGGGCTTCTCTGCTTGTCGTATTCGGGTGCCGAACAGATGATGGAGGCGTCGACGTCTTTTGCGGAGAGGTTTCCAGCGTCTTGCATAGCTTCCTTGAAGGCCTCGAAGCAGAGCTCTCGAATCGAGACTCCGCATGAGCGGGTGAAGGCTGTCTGGCCCACGCCGACGACAGCCACTCTATTGTTCATATCTACCCGGCCTTCAGTGCACTAGAGTTTGGCACCGCATTTCAAGCAGTACTTAGAATCTCCCGGGAGGTATTCTGCGCCGCACTTGTTGCATTTGCTGATGTACGGTCCGTAGGGAACTCTGGGGTCGCCTCCTTCGGCGATGAAGGTGCGGATCTTTTCCATTTCGGCCTTTCGCTTCTCTTTGAAAGCCCACAAGCCTTCGCTGGGCTCCATCGATCCGATGTTGAGCGCGAACCAGGCTTTTCCGTGTTCCCAGGTGGGGCGCCAGATCAGTTCTCTCCACCAGTTGTGATGAACCTTGTAGTACCAGAGGCTTGATGGGGACAGCTTTTTCATTTTATCGATGTATTCTTTCACTTTGTCATCTAGTTTGTCGAGCGGCACGACGTCGTTCACGACACCGTACTTGAGGGCGTCTTCCGCGTTTATCTGGGCGCTCAGAAGCACCATTTCCGCGGATTTCTTTATGCTCATGTGTAGAGGAAGCCATTGGGATAGTCCACCGATGGAGGTCATGCCAACTCTTGGACCCGGGGAAATGAATCTTGCATGATCTGCTGCAATTGCCAAGTCACAGCAGGCGACGAACTCCCAGCCACCGCCTGCTACTGCGCCGTTTACTCGAGCAATAACGGGCTTTCCGCAGTGCATTATCATGTCGAAGATTCTGCCGTAGTATTCGCCCCACTCCCAGAACTTCCAGGGCTTTCTGTTGTATATTTCGGCGTATTCGTGCACGTTTCCGCCGGTGCAGAACGCCTTGTCGCCGACACCAGTCATCACTACAAATTGGACGGCGTCGTCTCCCATCGCTTTCTCGTAGCCAGCCGATACCTCTTTGAGCGTTCCCAAGATGTAGGAATTCATTTCTTTAGGATTGTTGATGGCAATACAAGCCGTGTGATCATACCAGTTGGAATCGTATGTGACGGTGCGCCAGTCTTTTGGGTCCTCAGCGGGATACCAGTCGTATTCCCTTTCAGCCATATTTATCACGCCAACGGGATTATTTTTCGAAGTTATTTAAGATTTGCTAGAGATAAGGAACAAACTGAGAGATCTATCAAACGCGCCAAGGGAAGCCTCAGACGAAGAAAACATTGAAGTATACTGCGCGCTTGTTTTTCAATGTACATTAATGTATGGAGGAATGATCGTCTACATTTATTTTTCACTGATTTAGCATACATTTTTCGTTCACTTGTGCTTTCTGAAGAGCTTGACCCCGTCCATTTTGCAGACGTATCCAAATCCTGTCTTTAACAGAGTTAAGGCTTCGTCGATTAATCTTGCCGTTGCTGAGTGGAAATCGTCTTTGTCCTCAATGGACCAATTTGGTGTAGATAAGCATGTTCTGAATGTTCTTGTGACCCGGCAGCCACATCACGTACAGGATGCCCTTCGTTCGATGCACGCCCGCAACCATATTAACATAACACAGAATTTACATGTGGAGACAGCATATTCCGCCCTTATGAAGGACACATCCCAAAGAAGAACAGCAAAATCATCACCAACACGACGCCCATGAGAACTGCCAGCATGTTATTGGATAATCCACCTGTGTGGGTCTTTCTGAAACGTTGACAGAATGACGTGATATGGTTGGGTATAAAATAGTTTAGTGCATCGATGCCCCCACGTTCTAGGTGTTGATGGATAATCAAGGAGAGGGCCTTTGTTCCATCTGCGAAAATCTTATGGTAAAGCGTGTCGATGTAGCATCGATTCCAGAGAAATTTGTGAATGTTCTTTAAGAATGAATGTTCTTCTGTTAACTTAATCGGGTCAGCTTGACGGGTTACATATAGCCGGTATGCTGGATAGCCGCCGATTGCTAGTGCTGCTAAAGTTATTCCAAAATTCGGAGAGAGAAACACTCGTTTCAGAATATCGATGACTTCCATGTAAACTATACTTTGGTACAACGGAGGAGGTGAGAAGAACTCGTGAAACCTTGTGATGATAAACGGTGCCAACACGCCCAAAACAACGGTGACTGATGCTAGAATTCCCATTGGAACCCACATTACGGGTGAAACCTCGTTAATGAGTTCCCCCTCGTCTTCGAGCTTCTCTATATACTTGCCTTCCCGATCAAAGACCATACCCATCATACGTACAATGTAAAAAGTAGTGGCTGCGGCAGTGACCATCAGAAGAAAGAATAGCCCATAAGCAGAGAACATTAAAGCAGACTGCCCTAGCCTCCCTGCCTCTTGTGCAAGCTCCCAGGTCGCACTATAAATTGCTTCTTCACTCCAAAATCCGCTCAAAGGCGGTATACCGATGGTAGCAAGACCCCCAACAAGCATACACATAAAAGTAATGGGCATGCGAACCTTGAGTCCACCCATGTCAGACATGTCTTGAGATTGGATTCTATGCAAGATCGCTGCCGCAGACAGGAAGAGGAGTCCAGATATAATGGCGTCCGTCATTTTATGAAAAATGCTTGCTAGATATCCAGCGCCCGGATCAGTCATTAATCCGCTCACCCCCAAAGCAACCATCATGTAGGCGTATTGACCAATGATAGAATACGCCAAAAGCCTTACAAGGTTCTTTTGAACCATAGCCATGCTCGCTCCAAAGAAGGCAGTAAACGCGCCGATCCACGCGACGGCTAAGAAGAAGATGATTAACTCTCCACACCCTTCAGCAGCATGTAACACTGGAAAAATCCTAGCTACCAAATACACTCCTGCCAACACCTCCGTGATGGCGTTAAAGGACGCTGGTGTGGCAGCCATCGCGTCTGGCAGCCATACGTGTAAGGGAAATTGAGCCGCCTTTCCCATAGCTCCGCCAAAATATAAGAAAGCGGTGATGAGCAACATGCCGGATCCCGCCAACTTCGCTACATCAATATCCAAGAAGTTGAAGGTCCCAGAATAGGAGTACATGATCAAGATCGACATTAAGAGCGCGAGGTCGCCGATACGGAGCACCAAGAATGTCTTCAAGCCGTAACGAGCGTTTTCTGGATTCCTGTACCAGTAGCTAACTAAGGCATAACAGCATACGCCCACGACTTCCCAACCCACGAAAAGGTGGAGAAAGTTATCCGCCATAACCACCATAACCAGTCCACCGATGAAGAGTTGGGTGAAAAACCAGTATCTCGTTAAGCCTGAATCTCCACGCATGTATTCTAAAGAAAAGACGAGGACCAAGAGCCCTATGCTACTGACTACGCTCGCCATAAGTACGCTTAAAGGATCCATGAGAACCCCCAGATTTATGCCAAGAGAACTAACCCACGGAATCTGCCAGTTGACCACATTTCCCGCATGAACATCTGGCATCATAGAGAATGAAAAGATGACGCTAGCCCCAACAAATGCAACTGGCGCATAGTCTCTGAGCTTACGATGGGCTAAGGCAAAGAGCGGCGTAAGTAGAGCCCCAATTATTGGGATAAGCCAACAAAGCCATGGCGCATATGGAAACAATGTTCAACCTTCAACTCTAATGATTTAACTGGTATTAACGCTTTAATAAGTTATAACGCTTTAGACCTATAACCAATACTATAAAAATATAAAGCATTGAACGATAGTGGAGGAGCATAAAACACGTCCAAGACTAAGAAAGCCATTCAGATTGTAGATGACCCCGAAAGTATACGCCTACTCGCCGACTTCACAAGAACGGAAATATTGCGTTTATTAAGCAAATATCCAATGACGGAAACTCAACTCTCTGAACAGCTGGGTATAACAAGAGCCGCCGTAGGCTATCACCTACACCTGCTCATGGATGCAGGACTTATAACCATAGAGAAAGTTGAGGCTGAACAACATGGCATCCTCCAAAAATTTTACACTCCTTTAGCGTTCTTATTCATCGTCGACCCCGATCACATCCCACAAGACGTCCAAAGATATTACATACGGATACAAATAGAACATCTGAGAGGGATGTTTAGCGTCTTCCAACTATACCATCACGTTTCGGAAGTCTCATCAAGAAACCTCGAAAAACTAGCGTTGGCAATGCTGAAACAGCTGAAAATCGTTGGGCAAAAGCACATCAGAGACATGGCATTGGAAGAGGCTGAGTCTTTAAGGGTAAAAGTTTATGCCGAAGCCCTTGCCAACCTCACCAAGCAAAAGGAATGGTGCAGTCTATTTCAAAAATGAAGGCGAGTGAGACTAACTTTTTTCCAAGAGCATACATGACAAAGACCTGGAACTTTGCGTGCATGCACCGATTTTTCTATCAATGATTTGCGCTACAACTTTATGCTGCATATACAAAGGGGGGTTGTGGGGGACATCACCATTATATGCTGAGATGAATAATTTAGCCAGGAGAAAGCAGGAAACGATAGTCGTAGATCTTAAGTATCCAACCATACGTGCTCGCAGGCTTGAGACATGACCTTGAGAACCCACGCATTCAGAAAGCTGACGGAAATCGTAGGTCCAGAGCGGGTGCTGACGGACCCTGAAGACCTCTACGTATACTCATTCGAAACGCTCTATGAAGAACCAAAATACTCAAACTTCGACGCCGTGGTGAAAGCCGTATCTGAAGACGAAATCATCCGAATAGCGGAGCTGGCGGCAGCAGAAGGGTTCAATGTTATCTGCAGAGGAAAGAACGCGGGCATCTATGAGCCTCAGGACACAAAGAGAAGCGGAACGATAATCCTAGACACGGTTCCCCACCCAGAAATCACAGCCTTCGACGAGAGACTTCGCGAAAGATCTCAGCACCTTAGGGAATATAGACAGAAGCTGATGGATGCGATGCGCAAGGAACGGTCCTATAAGGTTCTAGCCTCGGTGATCGCATCGCTTTTCCGCGATAAGGCAATTTTGCAGTGTGGAGACTGTGAGGTCTGCACGGGATATTGCACCGTGTCACCTACCTTCACTCACGCAGAGACATACTCTGCAAAGGGAAGACACCTCCTGACAAAGGGCCTAATGAAAGGAGACCTGACACCGTCAAAGAGGCTGGCTGATACCCTTTACTCCTGCACCCTCTGCGGACTCTGCTACGCCCAGTGTTTGCCCGATCTGCGCCTGCACGATGCGATATTAGAAGCGCGAGGAAGGCTGGCTGAAGAGGGTTTGGCCCCTGAATCTGCAAAGGCGGCGCTTAGAAACATTACTGCATACGGGAATCCGATGGGCGCAGCGACAGAGCTGCGCACGAGATGGATGAGAAAGCTGCCAGAAAATCTGCTGAAGAACAAGGCCGATGTCTTGTACTGGGCTGGGTGCAACACCACGCTCCGCTCAGGCGTTCGGTCGACAGCGAACGCGACAGTGAGCGTGTTAGATGCGGCGGGCGTCAATGTCATGGCTCTGGGGGAACGGGAGGGCTGCTGTGGGTTCTCGCTGGTCGTTGGAGGCTTTTTTGAGGAGGCCAAGAGAAATGCCGAGCGAGTTGTTGAAGCGGTGGATGCGGCGGGCGTTGGGGTGCTCGTGACCTCGTGCTCAGGCTGCTACGAAACCTTCGTAGACTTGTATCCGAACAAGCTGGGGGTCGAGCTGCCGTGTCAGGTGCTTCATAGCTCTCAGCTGGCGGAGCGTCTGGAGAAGGATGGCGAGCTGGCGCTTAGCAATGTGCCGATGAGGGTGTCCTACCATGATCCGTGTGGTCTTGGCAGGCACTGCGGCGTATATGAGTCTCCAAGGAAGGTGCTGGGGGCTATTCCCGGTCTGCAGTTGGTTGAGCCGGATCTGAGTAGGGAACGCTCCAGATGCTGTGGGGGTGGCGGCGGCTTCTGGGGGGTCAACAGTAGTGCCAGTATGAGTCTCGCCCATCTAAGGCTAGAACAAGATATTATGCCACTGAACGTCGAGGCTTTGGCGGTGACTTGTCCTATGTGCTACACGAATTTTCTCTACACCTTGAAAAAGCATGGAGTTGAGATGAAAGTGTATGACGTCATGGAACTCATGGAGATGGCGTTAGGAGGGGAGAATACGAAGCTTAACCTAGGGCGAAACTAACGGCTAGTCGAATGATTAGAGCTTACTCGTTTCAAGGCTTTTTCTGGGTGTTTTCGTATTTTTGGATGAAGTCCGTTCGGACTGGACAGAAGATGTCTAACATGACGAAGGGTTCATCTCCGATGGTTGTATCGCCGTGGGGAACATGGGCCGGGATGCAGTAGAAGTCGCCTTTCTGAACGATGCGCTTTTCATCACCGATCGTTAAGAGAGCCTTTCCGCTGTAGACCATCCCGATTTGTTCGTGGGGATGCGAATGGACGGGCACACTGTGGCCCGGCAAGGTAGAATTAAGGACCATCATCATCTTCTCACCGTGAACACCTGTCAAAATGGTGGTTTCTAAGCCTTTCATCTGCCGAAATTTCGGGGCATGAGCTTTGTCGACAAAATACAGGATTTCCTCATCCTTCTTCATCTGCACCTACATCCTAGCCTTCCACTTCTTCACTTAATTAATCAATTGACTAATTTCCCAGAGAAAAAATTTACGAACCGTTTATCCGGCATTCTTTAGTAGAAGAGGTATGCATGCGCATCTCTAGTCTCAGTGGAAATTGACAAAAACTACTATAAGAAAGTTAGAGTAGACTCTGGTCATGCGTTGTTCGCATTGCGGAATATGCTGTGAAAAAACTGAAATGCTGCTTTCCAATGCAGACGTTGAACGTTTGGAAAAAGCGGGATATAACAGACAGAAGTTCATGCGTTATGACAAGCATGGTTTTGCCAGACTGCGAAATCGCTACGGGTTCTGCGTTTTCTATGACGTGGTAAAATGCCGCTGCACAATTTATGAACACAGACCTTTAGGATGTCAAATTTATCCAATAATCTACAGCAAACAAGAGGGAATAGTGGTGGATGGCCTTTGTCCGATGAAAAACACCGTCTCGGAAATAGAACTCAAAGGAAAAGGCAAAAGGGTAATAGAACTTCTG
>Ga0209636_10005951_pt1 | contig 12448 bp, 6 predicted proteins | sample DeeMarSWOR152_54_FD_187464 | JGI IMG/M metagenome (GOLD analysis project Ga0209636, IMG submission 187464) | Marine sediment microbial communities from White Oak River estuary, North Carolina - WOR-1-52-54 (SPAdes) (version 2) | ecosystem: Environmental > Aquatic > Marine > Intertidal zone >...
CCTATCACACAGTGACGAATCCTGATATGTGGGCTGCCGTTAGAAACAGGTAACGGATATTGCCCCCCTTTGCCACAGCCACCACCCTGATTCATCTCCAGGTCATTGCCTATGGCATCTATATTTTGCAGGGTAGTAAAAACATTACCAGTTAGCACCACGGGGCGCAATAACTCTGCTAATCTCCCCCGGCGAATCATGTAAGCTTCTCCAGCGGAGAAGGTGAACATCTCCAGGCTAGTCATCCCGCCGTACCAATCCTTAACATAGACGCCTTCCTCAATGTCACCAAGCATCTCCTCGAACGAAGCGCTACCTGGCTCAATAAAGGTATTGCTCATTCGCACGATGGGGGGAAAGAGGTAATTAATGGCTCGAGCATTACCCGTAGCCCTTTCTCCCATCTTAGCCGCTGTTTCCCGGGAATGAAGCCTTCCCTCCAGAATGCCCTCCCTGATAAGATAGGTTTTCCTTGCCGGCATCCCTTCATCATCGTATTTATAACTTCCCCGCAAGTTGGGGATCGTAGGGTCATCAATGATATTGAGATGCTTGCCGCCAAATCTTTTCCCCAGGACCATGATTTGCTGCAGGTTTTCATTTTGATACACAAAATCCGACTCTGATAAATGCCCGAATGCTTCATGAGCAAAGACTCCAGCCAGAATAGGGTCCAAAATTACGGTATACTCTCCACCTTTTACCTGAGGGGCATAAAGAAGGGCTGCGGCACGCCTCGCTATCTCCCTGGCTTGCTCATGTAGCCCCTCCACGGCGGAAAACTCGCCATTACTTCCCAGGCTCAGCCCTGCTTGCTGAACCTCGTTATCCTCACGGGCTATGGCTGTCAATCGTAAATTAAGGTCGGTTTTAACTTGCTCTATGTAGCTGCCTTCGGAATTGGCGAAAGTGCGTTGCTTTCTGCCATCGCGATAGTTGATTCTGGAGCTTTGAATCTTAGGGCTGCTTAACATAATATCATTATAGCTATCTAAAAGCTCTTTCTTGGTTGCCAACGGTATGGCTGTAGCATCCTGCTTCAATTGCGGGACTACTTTGTCCACTACAGGCTCCATTGGGAAAAGCTTCAATGATTCCCTGCTTGCTAACCTTGCCTCCTTCACTGCCAGAGCTACCTTGTCCCGCAGTCCGTCAAGACGATTAAAGCTGACGAATCCCCAACTACCCTGGACTAAAGCACGAATATTGCCGCCGGAATTACGAGCCCTGCTTATCTCCTCCAGTCTCTCCCCCCTGTAGGCAATGCTGGTAGCTCCGATTTCATCGGAGCTCTCCTCAAAATGGATTTCAATATAGTCTGCACCCTGGCCTTTCAAGGCATCGGAAATCAGGTCCCGCATGCTGTTATTGTAGCCCCTGACACGAATAAAGGCAAAGAGCGCTGCCATTCTGAGCCGCCTCTCTTTTGTCATTGCGAGCCCTTTTCCTCTCGTCATTGCGAGCGAAGCGTGGCAATCTCAATTGTCCCCACCGAGATTGCTTCGGCACTATCGTGCCTCGCAACGACAAGGTAGAGTGTCATTGCGAGCCCCGACCTGTCGGGGCGTGGCAATCTCATTGACTAAGGCCCAAACACGATTGTAGTGCGACCTTTTAAGGTCGTGCAATCCTGCCCTTGCACGAGGCTAAAGCCTCGCACTATATTTTTGCATTTTGAGTTGTCATTTTGATTTTTACCCTTTGATTTTTGAATTTCAATGACCTCCCAGCATAGTAGAATATTGCCGAGCTTTAATTTATACTCATCTCCTGATATTATCTAGGTTACGGTAATGAAATTCACCGATAAACTGCTTAATACCAGCCGGAAAAACAACAGCTGGCTTTGCATCGGACTTGACCCCGACCCGGAGCTTATTCCCGGGGTAGACGTTTTACAATTTAACAAAGCTATTATCGAGGCCACCTCCGACCTGGTCTGCGCCTATAAGCCCAATCTAGCTTTCTATGAAGCTTTAGGGACCCAAGGACTCGCTATCCTGGAGAAGACCGTTAAATATATACCCGGTGATATTCCTGTAATCGGTGATGCCAAGCGCGGCGATATCGGTAACACCGCCAAGGCTTATGCCAGGGCTCTCTTTTCGGTTCTCGGCTTCGATGCCGCTACAGTCAATCCCTACCTTGGCTTCGATTCAATAGAGCCTTTCATTAACTATCAAGATAAAGGGGTATTTATTTTATGCCGAACATCAAACCGAGGAGCCGCAGATTTCCAGAACCTTCGCACCAATGGCCTGCCACTATACGAAGTAGTGGCTCAAAAAGCCAGAGAATGGAATATTCATGGCAATATCGGTCTGGTAGTCGGGGCTACCTATCCTGAAGAATTGAAGAAAGTCCGTTCAATTTGCCCCGAAATGCCTTTGCTCATTCCCGGCATTGGCGCTCAGGGAGGGGATTTGGCTTCAGCAGTTGGCTACGGAGTGGATGCCCGGGGTGAGAAGGCGATTATCAATGTGTCGAGGCAAATTCTTTATGCTTCAAAGGAAAAGGATTTTGCCCAGGCGGCTAGAAACATAGCTGAAAAAATCCGCAACCAAATCAATGACTATAGAGATAAAGCTCGGTGACATAGTCCGACTGCGCAAAGCGCACCCCTGCGGCAGCTATGAGTGGGAGGTGGTGAGGGTGGGCGCCGACATCGGCCTTAAATGCCTCAAATGCCAGCGAAGGGTGCTTTTAGCAAGAGACGTGTTCAGGAGAAGGGTCAAGGAATCTGTCTCTAAAAGTGACTAACCAGCTTCGCAACAAGAAAAAAGCACCCTGTAATGGTTTGCGTCGTGAGGTAACAAAACAAGTGATTATTACCGGAACTAAGCAACAGGTCATCTTGTTGGCACCGAAACTTTAGTTTGTATTCATTCTATTTGGTAAGAATGATTTCCGCTATATCAACCCAATCTGGCCCAGTATCATCTGGATCATCGTTGGATGAGTTGTCAACAGCCAGATTTCCTCTGTACCAATATTCTACTTCTCTACTTGTTCCTTCGTAAAGTTTAATTGAAACCGTATAGTTTGTTGGACCCTTACTATGATCACTATAATAGTGGACGCGGACTTTGTATAGTTGACCGTATCGAACTGTATCAGCAGTCATCAATGTCCAGTGCTCGGGCCCGTAACCCGTAGTGATATCATAGTCTAGTTCACCGCCATCAGCAGTAGTCTCGTGATACCAGCAAGAATAATCTTCTGTAGGGTCAATAACATATAGATCTACATCAGTATCGTTAGTATCCCATGTGAGTGTCACCAGAATAACCGAAGATGGAATATTAAGATTGAGTGTGAAGCCTAAAGGCATATTGTTTGAAAGTGGAATGAGATCACCATCCGCATCAGTTCCTGCCGTTGAAAACTGCAAGGAATTAGTGCCGCTTTCCAAACTGATAGGGATATTGAAGGAACCATCATAACCTACATTTGTCTGAAACTTTGTTGATCCTACAAATACGTTTAGTCTAGTTACTGAAACCTCCCCACTTTGAATCATACCAGTCAAAGTAATATGGCGTTCAGTAACTTCTTGTCCATCTGTATGTGACCCTATATCGATTACTGCACCTACGCTACCATGAAAATCAGCCCATGCATCATAAAGTATATAGTAAAATGGCTCGTCTAATACCAGAGAGCCATCACCACAATAGACAATCCTATCAAATCCCGAATAAGAATTGAATGACTCTGTTGAAAGATCATAAGTGATAAATTTTGATTGACCCGGATAATTAGGATCATATATAGAAATCGTTTTATCCAAATAGTGAAAAGCATACGCAAGTACAGAATGACTACGGTGCTCACCAGAGAGATGTAACAAAACCGGATTACGAGTATTTATGATTGCATTTATGATGGAATCATATCTTTCTTTATCTGACAGCTGCTTTTCTTGGTCAAGTATATACCTGTAATAAGTAGTCCATGTCTGACTCTTAGATATAAAAGCACGAGTAGCGATAATATCCTGACCGTGTACTGGGTTACCATCTATATCGGTTCCAATTACATTCATAAACTTGGGATAAAAGCTCCCCTTATCAGGTTTTATTTTCTCGTAATACCAAAGAGACCATGCGGTCATACCCGCACACTCGCCTTCTCGATTAAACTCTGAGCCATTATTCCTAACTTGAAATCCATCCTCCCTCAGAGAATAACCAGTAGTACATTCACCACCCACACATTCCCAGCCTCGTTGTTTTTGTTCATCTTCAGTCCCAGTGAGTTTACTCAAAATCCACGTAAATAAGGAGGCATGGAATGTCTCGAATGAGAATGTTTTTGCTGTTCGGTCTATTTCCATAAGTTGCGCTAGATGTAGTTTTCCCTCAGAATCCAAATAATAAGGCACAGGCGTTGTATCAGTATCCGTAAATGGTACTGTAATCGTTACAGGTTGCTCGAACTCTGTTACATCTCCTGTATCCAGAATCAAGGCAACACCTCCATATATACCTTCATTTGGAGTTAAGGCGCCAGTGTCATATCCTAAAGAGACATTGGTATCTCTTATCAAAGCACCTGCTGGAAATTGAACTTGTACGTCATCAATTGGTGTTCCCTTACTTCCTACTTCGATTATTCCACCTGTGCTGGAAATTACCTGTGATGTGATGGTTACATCATCACCATCGGTAAATGTTACAGGATCAAATGAAGGAGCAGCTTGATTACTTAACAGAGCTACAATAATGACGATTAAGACCACTCCCCCCACAATGCCGATTATTTTTAACCGCCGGGAAGAACCGCCTTTCTTTACATCTAACTTGACTCCATCCGTCGGGGCCTCAGATATACCACTCCGGACCCCAAGCTCTCTCTCGATTGCGTGTGTCTTAACTAGATCCTCCGCTTCAAGTGGAGTACCGCATCTAGTACAGAATTTGGCGCCCTTATTATGTTCAACTCCACACTTGGGGCATACATTGGCTTGATCTAAATCTGCACCACAATGATCACAGAACCTGCTTGTCTGTGGACTCTCAGTCCCACATCTCGAACATACTTTCCTCTGCTCCAGGGAAGCGCCGCAATGATCGCAGAACTTCCCCAATTCAGGATTTTCATTACCACATTTAGGACAAATCATAATGCCTTCCTCTCTTAAGATATGTGACAATCAAAGGTATTTGCCATCCATATCATTGAGCATTAGGATATTCCTTCGAATTCTGACTTTCCGCAATTAGGACAAAACACTTCATATCTCTTGATAGTCTATTCGGCTTTTTCTAATCATGAAAATTCGGCCTTTGTTCTGGAGATAAGGATTAAGCATGTTATTGCAAGTAAAAATGAGAATATTTGAATAGCAATACTTCCTGGTAAAACAGGACATGACCCTGCACTCACAAATAGATTTGATAATGCTATAATTTCAACAATTAGTAGCCAGATAGTGGCGCCTAAGACATATCCCCAGTATTTCCTTTTCACGGCACAAATAGCGGCTGGGATGGCGATGACGAACGTAATAGAGTGTAGGGGCAGGAATGGTACTGCATAACCCATTTGGTTTAGAGTGATTAAGTTAATCAGCCCTATTAGATATAGCACTGTAATCGCGATTAGGATACCTGTCCCCCATTTTAGGGCAGCACTCCTGGACTTTGGTTGAATTCCTTGATTAACGCTTGGTTCTACACTCGGTTTAATATCCGACGGGATAACTGATTCCTGAATAAGCTTTGTACCACAATTACGACAGAATTTGGCGCCCTCATTATATTTAACTCCACACTTGGGGCATACGTTGGCTTGATCCAGATTTGCACCACAACGGTAACAGAACTTGCTTGTCTGTGGATTCTTAGTCCCACATCTGGAACATACTTTGCCCTGCTCCAAGGAAGCGCCGCAACGGTCGCAGAACTTCACCAATTCAGGATTTTCATTACCACATTTGGGACAAATCATAATGCCTTCCTCCTTTGATTTAATGGAATCTGTTCATTGCAGTTGTTAACAACGACCCATAAATGTTTATGTTTCTACTGTAAGGAGCATTATTAATTTCACGGAACATCTTTCAGTGATTTACCACAACGACCGCAAAATGCAGCCCCAAGTCGATTAAGGAAACCACACTTGTTGCAAGTTCTAGCTATTTCCAGAGAAGCACCGCAATGAGCACAAAAACTGGCATTAGGCCGATTGGCACCACCGCATTTTGAGCACACCGCGCTGGCAGCTTTAGAGGATGTAGATGTTTCAAAAGCAGATATTGCTGGTTTAGGTTTAATTCCTGCCTCGGGTCGTGGCTCCGGTCTTTCCTGAACCGGAGCTTTTTGCGCAGGTGATACAGGCTCAGATACAAAGGGCTTAGAAGGTACAGCCTGGGTGCTCGGTACAGGTACTACCTCAACCGCAGCGCGCTTTCGAGAAACTAACCATACCCCCAAGCCTATTACCGGAATCAAAATTAAGAACCATAACCATTTATTGCTGGATGCAGTCTGCAATTTCATCTCTCGGGCCTCAGACCAGGGACTTTCATTTTGTGCATCATCTACAGACTTGACCCTCCAGTAAATAGATGCGTCGAGTCCTTCCATTAAAGCTAAATCTCTTTCAGTTATTGTATATTCGGATTTTATTAGACCAGTTTTCTCCAAAAGGATATAGCGAGGCAGGAAATATGGCTCGGTAGCAACTTGAAGAATATAGGTATCCGCACTATGGACAGATTCCCAGTCGAGATTGATGGGTCCCTGAACCTTGGCACCATTAGCGGGTGATATCAGGTTTGGTGCTGGAGTTGGAGTTGGAGTCGAAGGCAGTACTATGAAGATAGTATTTTCGACATCGTAAAGCCCATTCTCAGCACCCTGGGCGTCTATCTCATGGTATCCGTGGGCGGAAGCTGGAATTACGAAACTTGCCTCCCAACTGCCATCCTCATCCGCGGTGATATCACCCGCTACTAACGCACCATAATCGCTATCGGGATAGTACATCAGCTGGATATTTCTCTCATCCTCGGCGAACCCTAGACCTTCCACAGTAACCGTAGTGCCCACAGGACCTTCTTCAGGGTATACTATTAAACCCGGCTCCACGGTGAAGTCAGCATAAGCATCAATGGCATCCTCGTCCTCGGCGAACACCTCGTGAGGTCCCGTGTAGCTTTCGGGAACGGTGAAAGTCACCCATGGGAAATCTCCGTCTCCATCGGTTCTGACGTCGTCTATCCAGATCCTGGAACCGTTCAGATAATAGTAAATGTCAACCCACGCGTCAGCCGCGAAATTATGGCCACGGATGGTGACTTCCTCACCGGGGATTCCCGAGTTGGGGACGAGCTCGATGACTGGAGTCGGAGTTGGTGTTGAGGTAAATTCCACTTTGTCGAGCCAGCCGCAGTCGCTGCCACTATCCTGCGAGCCATCCTTGGTATATCTCCATTCCAGAGCATGAGTACCAGAGGTTATAGAGTAGGTTTTCTGCTGCCAGTCAACAGAACCTGAGATGCTTGTTTGTTCTTCTCCACCAATATAGAACTCCAGAGAGTCATAGCCGCTTTCAGAAGAGACTTTCCAGTAAAAGGTTAAAGTCCCCGGTCCAGAGACCGTGGCTCTAAGCCAGGTGGCTTGATTGTGAGTGACGTCACCACTTCGCGCCGCATCACCGTCGTAATGGTAGGTGGTCGTTTGACCGAACCATTCGGCACTGCCGCCGGTGGTCCAGGTAAGCGCTACATTGTCCACTGCTTCCCCGAGAGAGGTTGTTGGCTCTGTCTCTGTGAAATAGGCGGTAACAGATTTGTCAGTGTTCATAGTAACTGTGGTGGGATTTGCATCATTGTCGTTCGTGCCGCTCCAGTGGTCAAACTCATAGCCCTCGTTAGCATCTGCAGTCAGTGTTACCTCTGTTCCGGTGGTATATCCGCCTGAAGGTTGAGGGGGAGCAACCCCGATCTCACCATGGCCGATAGCATCAATTGTGAGAGAATGACAGACTGTGGGGTAGTGAAGAATAGACCCCCGATCACCGCCCGCATATACATCTGCGGAAGAACTGCCCCAGATACTCCAAAGCTGATGTGCAAGCCCTCTATTCATCAGGGTCCACGTGCTACCATCATAGTGAAATATCGCACCATAGACGGTAACAGTGAATAGATCAGAAGGGGAGCTTCCCCAAATATCCATAATCTGCTCATCATCGGGGCTATCGGGGTGGTTCATATTTGTCCATGTGCTACCGTCATAATGGAGAACTGTACCGTGGTCACCAGCCGCGAAGACATCAGATGATGAAATTCCCCATATGGCGTAAAGCCAATGAGAGTCGGGATTGTCCATGAAGGTCCACGTGCTGCCATCGTAATGTTCGATTATGCCTTCTTGACCCACAACAAACACGTCGGACGATGAACTTCCCCAAACACCCCATCGCCAACGTGAATAACTCGTGCCTCCCCCTATTGTCGTCCAACTTTCGCCATCATAGTGGAGTACAATACCATCGCTCACCCCCACCGCATAGACGTCATTAGCTGAACTGCCCCAGACATCCACGAGGCTTGATGTGGTTCCGCTGTTCATTTGACTCCATACACTACCGTCGTAGTGAATGATTGTGCCAGCAGAACCCACTGCGAAGACATCAGACGATGAAATTCCCCATACGTCGTTAAGACCCGATGTGACGCCGCTGTTCATTTCGAGCCAATTACTACCATTGTAATGCAAGATTCGACCAGGCCCACCCACAATGAAGATATTCGACGGAGAATCCCCCCAGATCCCTTCCGCACTTCCAATATCAATTCCAATATCAAGCTCACCCCAACCATTTTCACAAGCTTGGGCATGTATCGAAGGTAGAGGTAAAGTAATAGTCAAGATAAATAATGTTAGAACTACAATGAATATCCTGTTCAATGACTGAAGAACGCCTTCCATCACCACCTCCATTCTAAAGCAGACGAAATATAATTGTATGCAGATTTCCTATTTCTAGTCACCGATAAGTACTCCTGATTACACACCGCTGTTGCCTTGAATAACTACTTATTCGGCTTGTTCTCTTCCTGAAAATTCCGCCTTTGTTCTGTAGATAAGGATTAAGCATGTTATTTCAAGTAAAAGTACGAATATTGTATAAGCAATATCTCCTGGTGAGAAAAGCCCTAGCCATCCTTCCCCAAGTGCAACTAATAATCCTATGATGCTAGAAACTGGTAGCCAGATAGCAACGCCTCGGACATATCCCCAGTATTTCCTTTTCACGGCACAAATAGCGGCAGCGAGGGCGAGAGGAAACGCAATAATATCTCCAAAGAAAATTGGTACTTCATAACCCATTAGCCTTAGAGAGATTAAGTCAATCAAGGTTATCAGATATATAACCGCAAGCACAAATAGGATGCCCGTCCCCCATTTTAGAGCAGCGCTCCTTGACTTTGGCTGAATTCCTTGACTAACCCCTGGGTCTACACTCGGTTTAATTTCGGGTTCAGTATCTGAGTGGATAGCTGATTCCTGAACAAGCTTTGTACCGCAATTGTCACAAAATTTCGCATTATTTGCCTGCTCTTTCCCACAATTAGGACAAAACATTTTCACCTCCTTTAAACTTTGATTGTTGGTTATTCTAATCCTCTCACACGATCACAAATAGGAATGAAAGGGATGCCCGCAACTGCCTCTCACCTATACTAAGCCGCTTTGCTACCTGAGTCGGATTTATTTGGCTGGCCACATTCACAAGTGAAATCTTATATGCCACAGTAGGATAGAAAGATTACATACTAGAATAGATTATATTAGAATAACAATTATTCAAAACAAGGTCAATACCTTGTCCTGGCTGACCACATAGGCATTAGACAGGACAATAGCACAAGAAAGACTATAGCAATAAAGACAGCGACAAGGACGACAACGATAGTTTTTAACTAGACGTGGTATGGAAATTTGCTTTTGTGAAGTTTGAAGATAGTTAGAGGCTCTACTGTAACATAAACAACGGTTAGAGCTAGTCCATCGTCCAATCCAAAGGGCATACCCCCTGCTTGAAATAGATATACCTGTCTCTGACCTATTTGAATTCTGGGGACGGCTTGACGCTGTATGGGAGGATTGAACAATACCGAGGATTGTTTCGGGCACTTTCCGGTGAAAAGTTGGCTTTATCAGCTCTGTGTGCTAGTTTATATACTATCTTATGGCTCGGTGTATCTTCCATATTGATTTGGATGCCTTCTTCGTTTCTGTGGAGCAGGTGCTTAACCCTAAGCTAAAGGGAAAGCCGGTAATCGTCGGCGGAGACCCTGAGCGCCGCGGCGTAGTTGCCTCTGCTTCCTATGAAGCGCGACCTTTCGGCATCCATGCCGGTATGCCCTCATCCAAGGCACGCCGCCTTTGTCCCCAGGCAATTTTCATACGGTCTCACTTCTCTCTCTATAAAGATGCTTCAGCTAAGTTTATGAAGATTCTAGGCGATTTTTCTCCCTATATTGAGCCTTTAGGGCTCGACGAAGCCTACCTTGACGTCACTGGATGCGAAGAACCTTATGGATCTCCTCGCCAACTGGCGCTGGCTATAAAGGAGAGAATACATAAGGAGCTCAAGATCACAGCTTCAGTGGGTATCGCTACCTGCAAGGTAGTGGCTAAGATCGCCTCCGACCTATGCAAGCCCGATGGGCTGCTGGAGATAGCCCCGGGCGAGGAACAGGCTTTCCTCAATCCACTCCCCGTAGCCAAATTACCCGGAGTGGGCAAAAAAACGGAGCAGACATTAAAAGAGATGGGAATAACGACAATAGGAGAATTAGCCAGCCTTCCTTTGGACACGATAAAAAGACAGTTCGGAGTAACTGGAGCAGTGCTTCATAGCTATGCCAGGGGGATAGATGACCGTGAGGTAGAAGCGCCAGGCGAAGCTAAATCCATCAGCCAGCAGCTCACTTTTGCCCGCGATACCCTGGACCGCGATTTTCTTGAGGCTAACCTGCACAATTTATGCCAGGAGGTCTGCCAGGATTTGCGCAGTCAAAATAAAAGAACAAAATGTGTAGCTATAAGACTGAGGTACGCTGACTTTAAGACAATCACCCGCCAGCTCATCCTAAAAGAAGCTAGCGACGTTACCCAAGTTATTTTTGCCACAGCTCAGCAGTTACTGAATAAAGCTCTGGCACAACAAGAAAAACCAATACGACTTATAGGTATTCGAATATCAAGCCTGGTGGGCGAGGGGAAACAGCTCACTATGTTTGATTCCGGGACGGAAAAGCCGGAGCACCTGGATAAAGCTATAGACAAAATTCGAAGTAAATACGGCTCAACGGCGATAAAAACAGGCAACGGCATTTCTTCTGAAGGCGGCTCAGAATGACACCCCCATGTCATTGCGAGGAGCGTAGCGACGAAGCAATCTCGGTGGGGATAGGGGATTGCCACGCACCTTTCAGGTGCTCGCAATGACAAAAGAGAGGTGGCTTATAATGGCGGAGAGGGCTTGTTTTGGGCTTACAATACAAAGTATAATTGACTGCCTTTACCTATAATAGAAAGGAGAAACATGGCAGCTTATGCCTTTTTCCACAAACAGTTTATGCCACTATCTGAAGCCAAAATCGGGATCCTGACCCATGCCCTCCACTACGGCACCGCCTGCTTCGAGGGCATCCGCGGTAACTGGGATAGCGAGCAGGAAAGATTCTGCCTTTTTAGAATCCAAGACCACTATAAGCGAATGCTCGAGGGCTGCCGCATCCTAAAGATAAATCTCCCCTACTCCGTTGATGAGCTCTGCCAATTGACCAAGGAGCTTTTGGGGAAAAGTGGCTACCAGGAAGACGTATACATCCGGCCTTTAGCCTATAAAAGCTCCGAAACTGTAGGACTCCGTCTCCACAACCTGGAGGATGATTTCTTTATTGTTGTCACCACACTCCCTCCTTACCTTGATATAGATAATGGTGTTCGTTGCTGTACCTCATCTTGGCGTCGCGTGGATGATACTATGATTCCGCCTCGAGGCAAGATTTGTGGCATTTATGTAAATAGCGCTCTGGCTAAAACCGAGGCCCAAGAAAGTGGCTTTGATGAAGCAGTATTGCTAACTCAGGATGGACATGTCTGCGAGGGCAGTGGTGAGAATATCTTTCTTGTTTTAAGGGGGAAACTGGTAACTCCTCCGCCATCCGATAACATCCTCGTAGGCATAACCAGGGACACGGTCATGAAATTAGCTAAAAATGAGTTAGGCATAGATACAATTGAGAGGCAAGTTGATAGAAGCGAACTTTATGTGGCTGAAGAATGTTTCTTTACCGGGACGGCAGCCAACGTAGCGCCCATATTGGAAATCGACCATCGCCCTATAGGCACGGGCGAGATTGGCAAAGTGACCGCCGAATTACAAAAGCTCTTCGCCGCAGTGATACTGGGAAGAAATC
>Ga0209636_10005952_pt1 | contig 12448 bp, 10 predicted proteins | sample DeeMarSWOR152_54_FD_187464 | JGI IMG/M metagenome (GOLD analysis project Ga0209636, IMG submission 187464) | Marine sediment microbial communities from White Oak River estuary, North Carolina - WOR-1-52-54 (SPAdes) (version 2) | ecosystem: Environmental > Aquatic > Marine > Intertidal zone >...
AAATACACCAAAAAGTTCTTTTCAACTAGATCATCATGCGCTTTCTTCTTTCTACCTCCTTTCTTTGCTTCTAGTTGGTCAACGCCACCATGCTGCAAATCATTGCCTTTGCTTGATATGGGCCCGATCCAACACTGCCAGGGCTAGGGAGGCGAAAGAGAGCATCACGCGCTCTATGTGCCAACTTTCCCCTCCCTTTGGTGCAGCCATTGCGGACCCTGTGCCAGCACTTTCTCGTGCAGTAAGTATGGATGATCGCTATGATACCGTCGACTATTTAAGTAAAGACTTCATGATGAGGGCCTTTACCAGCTTCTTTTGTCCACCCTGTATTTGGAACAGATAAACTTGTTTGTTTGATGGCACGCCATCCTTTATAGACCAGGTGTTGTTTATGCCCTTGAAGTCTTTTATATTCCGACAATAATCTGCTATTTTCTTTCGTTCCTTGGCTAGCTTGGCCGGATCGCCTGTTACCCCTGTCTTTTCGATGGCTTCTTTAACCATGTACACGCAGTCGTAATAATTCGTCGCCAGTGAAAACGGGTATATCCCACTATGGTCTGCTTTGTAGTCTTCCACAAAGGATAACCATCTGGGATTCGTGCAGTTTGGATTTATAGAATTATAAATATAGCAACCGTCGAGAGCCTTTCCACCTATGGTGTAGAGGGGCACATCGTCAGCAGTAACATAGATGAATACCTTCGACATGTCCTTCCAGCCATGTTTCTTTAGCTCCAGTATTATTTTGGCAGTTTTGTCACCAAAGGTAGTGATCACAAAGCCATCTGGCTTTTGAGCGAGCCCCCTAGCAACTATCGGGCCAAAGGTTATTGCGTCAGTAGGAATCTCAATCTGTTTTAACACGGTCACTCCCTGGGATTCTAACCCTTGTCTATGGGCCTCTGCAGCCTCCGGCCAGCAGTATATCATCTCGACAAATTGCACTACCCTTTTCATTTCTGGTTGCTCTCTGGCCCATGCCTCTGCGGGAACACCCATGAACTGCCTAGCTGGTGGCCACCAAGAAAGACTCCACGGGAAGTACTTTGAAGCATAAGAATGCACCGTGGTGGCGGTCATGATAAACAGCCCCTTTCTCATAGCTATGGGCCCAACCGCCATGATACACGGCTCGGGTTGTGGCCCCAGTGCCGCAAGTGCTGTGTCAGCTATCTTAGCCATCTCTGCCACAGCTTTCTCAGGGCTAATACCTGTGTCCAGATGCAGGATCTTCGCAGGCTTGCCAGCAATACCTCCAGCAGCAGTGATCTCTCTTGCTGCCCGGTTTGCAGCCCACGAGAAACTCTCACCGGCGCTTGCAACAGGACCAGTTAGACAGCTGAATAGCGGGATCTCCCATTCACTCACCACCACATCTCCTGCCTTAGCATAGCCTCCAAAACCACCAAAAACCACAGCAGCTACTACCAATGCCAATAAATTACAGGTAATCTTGTGTATCGTTCCTCTCATAATCCTTCCTCCTCGAATTCTAATTTGTTCTTTGTTCTTACCCAGCGCGTTCATATATTAAATATTGTATGAACGCCCCCCTTACCTAATTGTTTTTGCGAATACGTATTATTTATCACCCCCTTTCTTTGTTCTACTTGCGAATACCGGTCAATCGGCTCAGCCAAGCTCTACCTTTGTTGGCGACATTTCGTACCGTCCTTCTGGTTATCAGGCCTTCAGGCCGCACGAGAACTATTACTACAAGTAAGACGGCGTAGATGACCTGTCGCCATGGATGCACAACACTAGGTAAGAGCAGTGGTATACCCCATAGAGCGGGTGCAGAAACTATGACCCCCCACATATTAGTGTAGCCTCCAACAAAGAACATAGTGATTAGGGTACCTACCATGGCAAAAGCAAAAAAATCAGGGAAGAGACTACCCATGAGAAAGGCATAGATAACCCCAGTCATGCCTCCTATCGCCCCTGCAACAGTCTGGAGCAACATACCTAACCCTTTTATGTTTATACCCAGCGTGGCCGCTACGTCTTTATCAACGAAGACCACTGCTGCGGCTCTCCCGAGACTGGAGTGCTCAAATCGGTATATGAAGAATCCTACAATTATCAACAAGATATAGGTTATGAGCAACAGGTGTTCCACTGGAGGGATGCCAAAAATGCCTGTTGTCCGACCCAGAACACCCACATTCTCAATCACCGTTTTCACGATGAAGATAAAGGTTAGGCTCACTATGACAACAGCAAATAACGGAGAACCACCAATCAGAAGCGCAGGAACAAAGGCAAACAGTGCGCCCACAGCTATTCCCGCAATGAGGACCAAGGCGAAGGGCCAACCCCATTGTTGGGTAGCAATGGCACCAAAGTAGGCAGAAGCCGACATACACGCAACGGGCAGGAAGTAGAGCTGACGAACACGATAGGGTAGATAAATGGTCCAGCTCATGAGAATAAATATTGCTGTCAAACCCAGGAAGTAATATAACTGTAGTGGCAAGCTCTTCAGTCTCCTTGATCTATTCTTACGCCTAATTTCTCTTACGGCAAGGTTAGACCCGCGTCCCAAACAACCCGTGCGGTTTAGCGAGCACGATCACCAACATTAGCACAAAGGCAATGGCGTTGGACCACGACCCTGGGAAATAGCCCATCACCATAGCCTCAGCAATCCCGAGAAATAGGCCACAGACAAGCCCTCCTAACAAATTCCCCAGGCCGGCAACAATTGCCACCGCCAACACTTTCAATGCCACCATCTCACCAAGCCCAGCCGAGGCGCTGCCTAGGAGTAGAGACAACAACACCGCTATTATGCCTCCTAGCAAGCCAGCTATGGCATAGCTATAGATACCCATTCTGGTAACTGGAATGCCCACAAGGCGTGCCACGTAGGGCTCCTCTGCTATGGCACGGAATGATCTGCCCAGTTTCATTCGGTATAGCAAGTAAAAAAAACCGATCACGGCGATAATACCGACAACCAATGTAAATATCTCTCCCATAGAAATGGTAACCAAGCCAAACCTTAGGAAGGCCTCTCTCCCTGCCCAAGCTTCGGGAAAGGCGATAGCGAACCCCTCGTTAAGTTCGTGTGACATCACATCTGTAACTATCATGCTCATGCCTAAGGCTACTATGAATGTTATATTGATGTCAGTCTCCTCTTCCCGCCTGCGCATGAGGTGTCGGAAAATAGGTTGCGTGACAATATTCAGGAATACGGCAAAGAGGATTGCAGCGAGAATAGCCAAGACTATATTGTCATTTGTTACCCTCAACACATACCAACAGACGTACATGGATAGCACTACAAAGTGGGGATAGGCGAACTGTATGATCCTTGCCACCAGAAGCATGAGATTAAAACCTGTAGCGAGCAAAACATAGATACTACCCAGCGCCAGACCGCTTATCAACTGTGCTAGAAAGAGGTTCATACACTATCCTCCGAGATAGGCTTGACGCACCCTTTGATCCCTCAGGAGCTTTTGGGCACTCCCCTGGAGTATAACCTCGCCTGTTTCCATTACATAACCTCGGTGGGCACATTCTAGCGCCTTCCGTGCATTCTGCTCGGATAGCAGAATGGCATAGCCTTCCTTATTTAGGTCAACTATGATATTGAACAGTTCCGTTACTATTACTGGTGATAGCCCAAGAGAAGGCTCATCCAGCATTAGCAGCTTAGGCGACGACATCAATGCTCGGCCCAGAGACAACATCTGTTGTTCTCCGCCGCTTAGAAGCCCTCCTACCTGATCGCGTCGTTCAGCTAGAATGGGGAACCACTCGAGGACCCTTTTTAGGTTCTTGATGGCATCACGCGTGTTATGAAAGGCTCCCAATTGCAGATTTTCCCATACTGTCATCGAGGGAAAAATCCCGCGCTCCTCTGGGACAATAGATATGCCAGAGGCTACAATAGTCTCGGTAGGCCTCAGTGTGATATCATCCCCCATAAACAGGATGGTGCCGCTGTCTGCCCGGTGAACCCCAAGCACAGTTGCCAGTAGAGTCGATTTTCCGGCACCGTTAGCCCCAATAAGAACCACAATCTCACCCTCATTTACCTCGAGACTGGCTTGCTTAAGCGCCTTAACGTAGCCATAGGATACCGAGAGATCCTCAATCTTTAGGAGGTTGACCTTATTCTGTGCCAAGATAGGCCTCCAACACCTTTGGATCATTTCGTATTTGGTCGGGACTTCCCTCGCCAATCTTCTCTCCAAAGCTGAGAACGGTAACCCAATCTGGAAGACTTGTAAGGAGCTTGACATCATGGCTCACCACAACGACTGTTATCCCCATATCCCGTATTTTTTTGATGATCCTTTCTACTCTTTCCGATTCCCTAATCCCCATTCCTGATGTGGGCTCGTCTAATAGTAGAAGCTTTGGCTTAGCAACGAGAGCGCGGCCTATTTGTACGAGCTGTCGTTCCACCCAAACCAGTTCACTCGCCCATCGATCAGCCGAATCCATCAGACCCACCAACTGCAAAGCTTCACATGCTCTTTGTTGAATCCCTTTTTCCTCGGGTGAGGCAGTAAAGGGAAGCCGCAAGAATGTCTTTGGAATGCTCGCCTTCGCGGAGCTACGCGCACCAGACATCACGTTTTCCAAGGCGGTCATCCCGGGGACTAATTTTGCCATCTGGAAGGTACGGCTTATACCCATATTGGCAATGACCTGAGGTTTGACTCTGGTGATATCTGTGGAATCGAAGTAAATCTCTCCCTCGGTACAGGGTAGCAGACCGCTAACTACATTAAAGAAGGTGGTTTTTCCAGAACCATTGGGTCCAATAAGGGCATGAATCTGCCCCTTTTCCACAGTAATATCCACTTCCTTAAGCGCACGAATGCCTCCGAAATCCTTACTCAAGCCCTCAGCTGAAAGCATATGTCGATCCTTGGACAATTCCCCTGACCCCTAAAGCAATCGATCCCTGGTTAAGCGGACAAAAATCCAAAGCCCAAGTTAGTTTTCATGTTCTGGCCAATATGACCATAAGGGAAAAAGGTACGCACAATATGGTGGATTGTACTTTTTGAAAAACCAGTCAGATTGCTCATTTGCAATGGGATAAAATCAGAATCTTTGTTAGACAGGGTGATCATTTGCAGGCTCTTGTCGAGAATAATTAGCTTCACCTCTCCTGCCATATGTTGTTTCATATAATGAAATTGGATTTAATATATAACGATCAAAAAATTTGTCAAGAGATTTTTTTCATGGCCTGAATTTTTTTCTCTATTGACCCTATGAGGGCTCTATTGCCTTATTTTTTCTTGATCCTCCGAAGGAGCTTTCTTGCAGGTCTGAAAGGAGACATCACCGTTTTTGGTGTGATAAATGAGTTCAAATCCAGAGAACATCTTGGTAGCATCAGACCACAAATTGGGCGCCCCAAGCAAGAGCAAAACATAATTCGACCTTGCTCCTGATGGGTGAGTGGTGTGGGTCAAGGTCCGCCTGCCACACAAGGCCAGCCTGCCCGCCAAGCAGAGCAATGTGAGAAGCTCACTTGCAAGCAGGCAAAACCGCTGGCCATAGCAGAAGAGAAAACAAAGGTACAGAAAGGAGGCAAAGGCACATTCCGTGCCGAAGGCAAGGTAGACCCTGCAAAAAAATAGTTTTTATGCGATTGCCTATCGCCTTACTGCTTAACTATCCATTAAGAAACCCCTAATGACCTGTAGCTTGGGATCTGTGACCTAATAATCAAAAGGCTGATTTATATAAAAATAAAAGATCTCCTTTTGTCACAGGGATCATGTTAGTAGCATGACAAGGATCACGGAAAGCCTGCTCGCTTAGCACTTCCAAATCGGATTCAGGCACAGAATGTTTTGATAATTTGAATTCTATTCCTAACGAGATAAAGAAATTCTTACATGCCTCTGATAAAGAATGTTCTGCAAATCCTGCATCGATAAAAAGCTGAAGGACTATTTCGAGTCTCCTTTTTTGGTCATTGTTTAAATCAGACTTTTCCAAAAATGCAACTGCAAACGGCAGTAGTAGGGCATTTGCAAGGCCATGATGCATATTATACTTTGCTGATAAAGGATGAGCTAAAGAATGAATCATTCCTAAACCTTTTTGAAATGCAGTTGCTCCCATTGAAGCAGCCATTAGCATTTTTCCTCTTGCATCAAGATTGTTTCCATTCTTATAGACAACTGGCAAATTTGATATTATAAGCTTGATCCCTTCAAGGGCTATACCATCAGCCATTGGATGAAACCCAGAGGCAAGATAAGCCTCTAAATTATGCGAGAATGCATCAATCCCCGTTGCTGCTGTGATCTGTGGAGGAAGAACCCTACTAAACTTCGGCTCAAGCACTGCAATGCTAGGCATAAGCTCAGGATGAAAAAAAATAGTCTTTTCTCCAGTGTCTTTCATGATAATTACAGCTGATCTTCCAACTTCGCTTCCTGTTCCAGCAGTTGTCGGAATCGCATATAAAGGCGGCATTGGATTAATAATTAATCTATCACCGCCCTTTCCGTCCTCATACTGTGATAGCGGAGGAGGATGAGAAACCATTATTTTGATTACCTTTGCTGTATCAATAGGACTGCCGCCACCCAGTGCAATAATACTATCACACTTCTGCTCTCTATAGACTGCTAGACCTTCTTGCACGTGTTCATCAGTAGGATTAGGTTGGGTACCATCAAAAACCGCGAAAGGTAAATCTCCCTTCTCAAGCTCTATGATGAGTTCATTGCTTATGCCAAGATTTACCAGGGTCTTATCAGTAACGATCAAGATCTTCTTATACTCATTTTCCTGTAATTTGTCTGCTAGTGCATTAACAGAACCCGCACCATAGTATATAATTGTTGGATAATTATATTGCTGCATAATTTTCCTCTCAATCCCTATCTTCTCTCAACTATTAATATTGTCTATTTTTATATGATCTCGAAATACCTTTTCATCTGCCAGTCAGTCACATATCCTTCGTATTCTCTCACCTCCCAATCGCGGGTTGAAGTATAGTGTTTCACAAATTTTTCTCCAAACCAGTCATTTGCCTCTTTGGAGGAAGCAAATATCCTATATGAGTCTCTTAGATTTGAAGGCAGCAATCTGTCTTTTGGCAAATTATCCTGTGCCTGATAAATATTACCTTTTGTCTCTTCTTCTAGTGCTAGCTTTTGCTCGATACCTAATAGCCCTGCTGCTATTATCGAAGCAGCGACAAGATAAGGATTCCCGTCAGCTCCAGGGGTACGATGCTCTATCCGCTGCGATTTCTCAGTTCCAGGGATTACCCTCAGCGCTGCTGTTCTATTATCAACCCCCCATGTAGCACATGTAGGTGCCCAAGCACCTTTCACCAGGCGTGTATAACTGTTGATCGTGGGAGCGCTCATAACCAAAAAAGGTCTCATATATTTTAATTGGCCTGCGGCATATTGCTTCATTATTTCGCTCATATTTCCATATCCTTCAGGTTCATAAAAAAGCGGTTTTCTCGTCTTTAAATCGTATAATGACTGGTGTACATGGCAGCCCGAGGCCATACAATCCATGGACCATTTTGCCATAAAAGTAGCCATAAGATTTCTTTTTTGAAAAAAGACCTTTGAAAACGTTTTAAAAATAATTGCTTTATCAGCACTGTCCAATGCATCATCATACACTATGGACGCTTCCCAAGCAGCTGGTCCTGTTTCGCAGTGAACTGCATCAAATTCAACACCAAGGCCATAGAAGTAATCCATGAAATCATTAAAATGTTCTGAAATGGCTGAACTCCGAAGAACAGAATATCCAAAACTACCTGGAGTCAAGGACTTTAGATTTTGATAATTTTTCTCTCTAATAGTATGCGGTGTTTCATCAAATACAAAAAACTCAAATTCGAAACCAAGCTTAACGATAAATCCCATATCTTTTGCTTTCAGTAAGACTCTTTTCAATAAACACCTTGGACAGATAGGATGCATTGTTTTGCCATCATTCTCAACAAGATCAACTATGAAAAACGGTATATTATTTTCGTCTCTAAGTCTGCGCTCTGTAGAAAAATCGATTCTAATTTTCGCATCAGGATAGCCAGTATGCCAGCCTGTAAATAACGTTGAGTCATCGTAAAGCCGATCGTTAACATCCCACCCAAAAACGACATCACAAAAAACACCTGTCGATTTGGCAGCTGTTTTCAACTTTCTAAGATGTATATATTTTCCTTGTAGCACACCGTCCATTGTAGTAATGCCAATTTTGACTCTTTTAATGTCTTCTTCTGTGTACTGGTTCATCCTTTTCTGTAATTCATCTTTTTGTTCTGGCATATTCCCTCCTTTTTAATACTCTGAAGGCCAACGCAAGCTCTAACCTTATAAGATAGAAATCTTATACACGGTAACAATTAGGTCAAAATCTGGCTTGGCAACGAGTATTGACCAATCAAAGAGTAAATCGGTAATTGAGGTAAAGGATGGGCTTGATTCCCTTATAACTGCAATACCCATGATAGCCCCAGTTCCTGTAATTTTCCCATAGTGGGGTTACCAGTATCAGGATCCCAATTCATCATGCTATAGTATGTTTTAATTGCCCTCTTGAAATCTTCTTCTCTCACATGCTTGCCTTCACCGGCCCCTGCGCCCGCCATGGGTTGGAAAAAACGTTTGGGTAATCTATCATGATCCGAGCTAATGCCTTCTCGAGCATTGAATGCCCTCATTAGATTAATTCTTCTCTCACCAGCCTTCATTAATTCCCAGTTGCTAAGCTCCATACCAGTAGCATAATAGATTAGGCTCTCCAGATCTCTGTGATTAAAAAGTGAACCCGGTCCCCAGCAAAATGCACATAGGCATAGCGTATCTAGAAGACTGTAATAGATTTGCGAGTATACAACCATTCGAACTTTTTCATGATCAAGTTCCCACGGTTTTCGTTCTTCATCAAGCCCTAAACTACGAGCATCATTGTCAAGACCTTCTATGAGCCAGTCATGCTCGCTTGACATATGATCTGCCCCAAAGGGATTTATTGCATATGCCAAAGCCTGGGACATCTTAACCTGAGGTAAATGCTGGGGAGATGGGTTATTTTTAACTTGAATGGCGTATTCTGCTGTAGGGTCACCAAACTCCTTAATGCATGTATCCATACCTTCAGAAAGTATGTTACCAATACCTTCTCTATTGCCAATTTTTTCTATTAATCTTAACATAACTTCCGGATCAGCAAACTTTAATTCTAAACCTTCAGTTTGTTCTTCCGAAACAAGTTTATTTTCAAAACTCTCAATTAAATAAGCAATTATTGCCCCTGTGCTTATGGTATCTAACCCATATGCATTGCACAGTTGACTGCCTCTAGCAACTGCTATAATGTCAGATATTTCAAGATTAGATCCGAGTAATGCTATCGTCTCAAACTCAGGCCCCCCATAAGCAGGATCAACTTTGTATGCTTTTTCTGCTTTTGCAAGATGCCTACATCGAACAACACATCCATAACATGTCTTCTCACCAGCACCTGCTATTTGTTTTAGATTTTCTCCACAAATAGAATCCACCTTTTCAAAATAACCGCGTGAAAAGTTGCGAGTCGCAAGATTACCAGCAGCATGCTGGGCCTTAATTATTCCTGGGGTGCCATATGCCCGCAATGTTTGAAGCACCTTTGAGCCTTTAAAACGCCGAGCACCTTTTCCTGCTACCTGCTTCACACCCTCACTGCTAAACAACGACATTCTATTCGATCCCTTGCATACGATTGCTTTGAGCCTCTTAGATCCCATTACCCCTCCCAAACCAGTGCGGCCTGCGTAATCTGAACTGCCTCCACTTATACATGCAAAACGAACCATACCCTCACCTGCAGGCCCAATACAAACAGTTTGTATCTTGGCAGACCCTAATTCGTCGGCAAGTATTTCACGGGTTTCTGCAGTAAATTTACCCCATAAGTGAGAGGCATCTTTTAGCTCATAATTTCCATCATGGATCCATAGATATACAGGCTTTGGTGAACATCCACTAATAAGAACTGCGTCAAAGCCTGAACGTTTTAACTCCGGTCCCCATCCTCCCCCGCACTGTGAATCACCAATGCAGCCAGTAAGCGGTGATTTTGCGGTTACATTAAACCTGCTCACACCTGATACTGCTGCACCCGTTAAAATACTTGGAGCAAAAACAAGTACATTTTCTGAGGATAAGGGATCAACGCCTGCCTTCATCTCTTTTAGGCAATAATAGGTACCTATTGAACCACCGCCAAGGTATTTACGATAGAAAGTCGTATCAGGCTCTTCAATAGTGCAATCTCCAGAACTTAAATTGACTTTCAATATTTTGCCATTTATTGAAGAACGTTCGTGCTGTTGTCCCATCTTGACAGTTCTCCCATAGGATTAATCAATAATTTAACTGTATGAAGATAATGCTCACTCAAAGATCATAATATAATTCATACTCATATGGATGAGGCCTTTCTGCTATCATGTCGATCTCTTTTTCGAATTTCATTTGAATATATGCTTCAATTAATTCTTCAGAAAATACATTTCCTTCAACAAGAAATTTATGATCGCTCTTAAGATAATTAAGCGCCTCACTAAAAGAATTTGGCAGCACCTTTAATTTTTTCCTTTCAGGTTCCGGTAACGCGTATATGTTTACATCATAAGGACCAAATCCATTTTTCTCTGGATCTGTCTTTTTCTTTATACCCCTTAGTCCCGCCATTAACATTCCAGCCAAGGTAAGATATGGATTTCCAGTGGCATCAGGCAAACGATACTCGATCCTAGCCTCTTTTTCATTAATAGCATATCCAGGTATTCTAAGCGCAGAACTTCGATTAGATTCTGAGAAAGTTAAGTATCGCGGTGCGGCAAGTCCTAGCCCAAACCGTAGATATGAATTGGTACTCGCATTTGTTATACCCATAAGTGATGGTGTGTTAGCAAGTAGACCCCCTGCATAGTTTAAAGCCAGATTACTCATACCTGCATAACCATTTTTGTTATAGAATAATGATCTTTCGTTTTTAGCAAGATACTGGTGATAGTGAATTCCATTACCTGCTTCACCATACAGGGGTTTTGGCATAAAAGTCGCAGTTAGGCCCTCTTTAATAGCTGCGTTTTTAATAACATATTTCATGATCATCATATGATCCGCAGTTTTTAAAAGGGTATTAAAAAAAACCTCTATCTCTGCCTGGCCAGGGCCTCCCACTTCATGGTGATGATATTTCACCGGTATTCCTGCATTTTCAATAAGCTGAACCATTTTTGTCCTGACATCTACAAGATGGTCTCTTGGCATATCACATTGGCCAGAAGCAGCCCTGGGAGGATAATAACCTTGGCCTCCTGCAATCCCTTTTTCATGTCCCTGCCATACCCCTTCCTGTGAGTCGATATCAAAAAACGATCCATGCTCTGTGGTGCCATAACGGACTAGGTCAAAAATATAAAATTCTAATTCGGGGCTCCAGAAAGACTCTCCGATTTCAAGCTTCTTAAGATATTCCTCTGCTCTCTTTGCTACCTTTCGTGGGTCTCGTATATATGACATCCCGTCCTTGGTTAAAATATCGGTAAGAAAGCTTAATGTGGGTACTTCAAAAAAAGGATCAACAAAAGCGGTGGTTAAATCAGGAACAATTTTCATATCGCCTTGCTCAATCCTTCTATATCCAGGATACGGAGACAGACTTATGCCTGTACCCTCCTCAAAAATTCCCTCATTCAGATGTCTAGTTGAATAAGTGATATGACGCCATCTGCCTGTAAGATCTACAACTTTAAAATCAAGCATTTGAATCTCATTTTTCTTTACGTAATTCAAAAGATCCTTTAAATCAGAAAACATGCTACCTCCTTTGGCCCTCAATCCGTCCACTTGATCCACAAACATCCATTCGCCTATTTCGGGCTCGACCGTCCACGTAGTCCGAGCGGAGTAACACTAGTAATACGTTACCTGTCACAAGTTACGCTTTGATTTAAGTTTCAAATTGCTTAAATCCTAAAGGCTGGCTCCCACCTTTCAGATAGGCAAATGCGCTATGCCAGCCGCACATAAAAAAAGGCCTGTCAATCAATCAACAAGCCTCCATTCACATCCAATACTCTCCGGTAATATGTTTGGCCTCATCTCAGAGCAAGAATACGGATGCCTCTGCAACATCATCTGTCTCACCGAGCCTTCCCAGGGGAAAACTCCTCGCAGAGAAAACCCTCACCTCAGGGGGTAAAATCTGTGTCATTGGGGTATCAATGGGGCCCGATGCAAAAGTGCCATGGTTACCAAAAGGGGGGCTTGCTCCTTTGCAAAGGCTTTTGTAACGAACCAGAGTACTAAGGCAGCATCTTTTTTGATATCTCGGCCCCAACCGTGGTCATTATTCTCCCTAATTCGGCGCAAACCTGATAAACATTGATTTTGAACTCGGGGCAGATACTCGCCAG
>Ga0209636_10005953_pt1 | contig 12447 bp, 10 predicted proteins | sample DeeMarSWOR152_54_FD_187464 | JGI IMG/M metagenome (GOLD analysis project Ga0209636, IMG submission 187464) | Marine sediment microbial communities from White Oak River estuary, North Carolina - WOR-1-52-54 (SPAdes) (version 2) | ecosystem: Environmental > Aquatic > Marine > Intertidal zone >...
TCTAAACCGTTTTTCCCGGGCGGTTAGCTCAGCTGGTTTAGAGTGTCCCGCCTAAGGCGGGAAGGTCACATAATAGTTCTTTGGAGAATTAAATCCGGGCGGTTAGCTCAGCTGGTTTAGAGTGTCTGCCTTACACGCAGAAGGTCACTGGTTCGAACCCAGTACCGCCCATTTTAGTAAATGGTTTACAGTTCATGGTTAATGGTAAAAGCTTTTACTATGAACCATGAACTATTGACGATTAACTGATTATCGGGGTCGTAGTTCAGTCCGGTTAGAACGCTGGCCTGTCAAGCCAGAGGTCGCGAGTTCAAGTCTCGTCGGCCCCGCTTTTTTTAAGTTGTTACATCCTAATGTTTTATAAATAGTCCATCTATTCAATCGCAAGAATTTCTTATTATTTGTCAATTCTTTGTTGCTTCAATTGACAAACATCATTAAATTCACTTATCATAGAAGCTAGAGAGTAAACGAGCAATTTTCAATCATGCCAGAGTCAGTCCGTAACGATGACGATAAAACTCAAGGTTTTTCCATAATTACCAAAACAATGAAATTGAGGAGATGACTATGCGAAAGGATTTATTGAGAACTCTCATTATTATCATTTTTATTGTTATTGTTTGGGTGCCGATTGAACTTGGAGCAATTGAATCACTTGCCGAGAATCCAGAGGTTTCAGCGGCGATTGCAGTTTTTGATGCCTGGTGTCAGTATACCGTATACAATCGGGAACAGCCCGGAGTGTCCATAGGGATTGTATATGATCAGGATTTGATCTGGGCTAAGGGGTACGGCTACGCAGATCTGGAAAAGAAAATTCCGGCGACACCCAAAACCGCCTACCGTATTGCATCTATAACCAAGCTTTTTACAGCAACGGCGATTCTTCAATTGCGCGATGCCGGCAAGTTGCAGCTTGACGATCCGGTGGAAAAACATCTTAACTGGTTTCACCTCAATGATACCTTTGACGACAGCCCTGTTATCACTATCCGCCACCTGCTTACTCACACCTCTGGTTTGCCCCGGGAACTGAACGCTCTTTACTGGGATGATATGAATTTTCCAGAACATGGGGAGTTTATAAAGATGTTCCAGGAATCATCGACAATTCTACCCCGTGAAACTGAACTGAAGTACTCAAATGTAGGTTTCAACGCTCTTGGCGAAGTTGTCGCTTCCGCTTCCGGGAAGCCCTATCCTGACTATGTCAGGGAAAATATCCTGGAGCCGCTCGGGATGACCGGGACCGAGGTCATGCCTCGAAAAAATATGCCTACCCTGGCTAAAGGGTACGGATTTCGCATACCGGGGCAGCCCCGGCGGGTAGAACCTTTCTTCGACAAAAGGGCCCTGGCCGCCTCGGGAAATATGGCCTCAACGGTAGAGGACCTGGCCAGGTTCATGTCGCTTCAGTTCAGGGATGGTGCGGCAGGCGGTGCTCAGATACTCAAGGGTTCTACGCTGAGAGAAATGCACCGGGTGCACTGGCTGCGCCCCAACTGGAAAAGCGGTTGGGGTCTCGGTTGGAGCGTGGTCAAGGTCGATGGCCAAGTAAGAATTACTCATGGTGGTTCCGTGCCTGGTTATAAGACGTTTGTATCCGTAGTTCCGGCTGACAAGTTCGCAGTTGTGGTGCTCACCAATGCGGAAGATGGCAATCCCAGCTCCTATGCAAAAAATGCCTTCGCTATTATCGCTCCAGCCGTCAAAAAAGCGACAGCCGTAACTGAGGAGGCACCGGTTAGCGACTCTTCCTGGACAAGGTATACCGGCCACTACGAATGGTCGGATGGTAGCCCGGTGGAGGTGATGCTTCTCAATGGCGAACTCACGCTTGTGGACCCGACAGAGGACAACCCTTGGGATGGGCGTATTCGGCTCGAGCCGGTGTCCGAAGGGGTCTTCAGAATGAAAGATCAAGCCCAGAAAGGGGAGCTGATCCGCTTTGAGATAGATGAAAAAGGAGAGGTAACGCGTATCATCATGCCGGGCTATTCGCTGTTGCGGAAGTGACCCCGATATATGCGTATGCACTCATACGAGTCTGATATCGCAGCATTGCCCAATTTCCTGTATATATTGCATACGCCACTCACTGATCGTCTGTAAGATAAATCTGAGTATAAAGCCGTTATTGTCTTCAGGGCCGACTCTCTCAGAGTAGTTCCATATTCGATCACAAAATCAAGATAGCAACCTTTGGTTTATTAGGCCGACCGTTTTGGCAAATGCAATCATCCTTTATTATAAAGCACCAGGTAGTAAATAGATGGCTTCTCAAATCGGCACTTGATTTCCAGATCATATTCATAGTGGTTTTGTTATCATATTGATTAGACATAATCGATTATTTTCCAATGACCTCCATTGATTGAGGCGTAGTGCAAACGTAACGGAAATTCAAAACTCACAAAAGTTTGCCGAGAGTGAGGTCGGGGCCGCCTTTTGCTCCAAAATACAAGCTTTGGTTAGAACGCCTCCCGCCAAAGGCGGGGGAAGGTTGCGAGTTCAAGCCGGTTGGTTCTCTTTTGAACTTTATGGGTTATGCTGATGGACAAATTGAGGGAGGTTGAAAGATCAATGAAAGCCAGCATAACTTCTAAGAAGGAGGTTGTGCTTTTTTATTTTCTAAAAGGGCTGAGCAGGTGTTGCAAAAATTTTTTGACTTAAAATCAATCTCTTCGGCGTAAGTGTATGAATGCATCACACACTCAGGTTCACGACAGTGAATTAAACCAAAAGTATGCCCCAACTCGTGAATCGCTTCCTTCTCCAGACGTTCTTTCAGTCGCTCTGGGTTTTTAGGCAGTCCATATAACTCGTCTCTTAAACGATAGCTGGAAACCACTGCCGCCTTCCCTTCTACCTGAGCCTCACCAAAAACAAAGGTCAAGACCGGAACGTACAGGTCCACACTAGTGACTCCTAGGATTTTGCAACTATGTTCCGGGGCCAGTTTTAAAAGTCGAGACAAAATCCAGGAGGAGTTAAATTGATTTCGAACTGCATCATATCCTTCATCTAAGGGAAAGGATTTTCGCAGAATAGAAGCCGGAAGTTTAAATGCATTAGAAAGGGTGGAAGAGAGGTCCTCCAACAGTTTATTATCTGGAAAACGGAGTGGGATTATATATATAATCACGTTTATTTTCGTAAACCATATTTTTCAATTTTGTGATAAAGGGTGGCTCTATCAATTCCCAAGATTTCGGCTGAGCGAGTTATGTTCCATCCCATCTGCTCCAGGACATTCTTTATTTGAGCCCTTTCAACCGCCTCTAAGCTCTGATCTTCAGGAAGGGCTTCTGAAGAGGAAGGAATGGGAAGGTCGTCCACAGTAATGGAAGACCCTTTAGCTACAACTACAGCTCTTTCGATAGCATTCCTCATCTCTCGTACATTGCCCGGCCAATGATATACCTCCAGTTGCTCCATAGCTTCTGAAGAAAACCGGGTTATCGGTTTGTTTATACTATTAGCCAACTTCTTAAGAAAGTAGTTGCACAAAAGCGGTATATCAGAACGTCTTTCCCTTAAAGGTGGGATGGAGATGGAAAAGACATTCAGCCTGTAATAGAGATCTTCCCGGAATCTTTCCTCTTTGACAGCCAACTCCAAATCGCGATTGGTGGCACATATCAGACGAAAATCAACCTTGATCATTTCATCTCCACCTACCCGGGTGAATTGCTTGGTTTCAATTACTCGCAGAAGGTCTGTCTGGGCTTTAGAGTCAATGTTTCCTACTTCGTCCAAAAAAATGGTCCCTCCATTTGCCATCTCGAATTTCCCTTTGCGCCGATACTGGGCGCCGGTGAAAGCTCCCTTTTCATGTCCGAAAAACTCACTTTCGGTCAGCCCTTCGGTTAACCCCCCGCAGTTGACGGTGATAATGGGAAAAAACCGCCTGGCGCTGTTGGAATGGATGGCCCGGGCGATGAGCTCCTTTCCGGTTCCGCTTTCTCCCTTAATCATTACGGTCGTATCCGTAGGAGCCACGGTTTTGATCAAGTCAAAGACTTTCGACATGGCTGGACTTTCCCCGACGATCTGGTCTATCTCGTAAAGCTCCTGAATCTGCTCCTTGAGCTGAATGTTCTCGGAGACCAGTCGCCTTTGCTTTATCACATTGGCAACCAGGTGAGAAAGGTAATCCGGATCCACCGGCTTGGTCACGTAGTCGTAAGCTCCCTCTTTCAGGGATTTAACCGCCGTATCCACCGACGCATAAGCTGTTATCATGATGATGGTGGCGTTGGGGTCGATGCTTTTGATCCTGTGCTGTAACTCCATTCCGTCCATGCCCGGCAGTTTAATGTCCAAGAAGATAATGTCCCAAGCTCCCGGCTTGAGTTTCTTAAGCGCCTCAGTGGCGTCGGCGGCGCTGTCTGCTTTGTAGCCATCTTCGGTAAACCATTTGGTCAGCGAATCGCGCACGGAAAGTTCATCGTCCACAACCAGAATGCTAACCGATTTGCCATTCTTGCTGAAATTCATTTCTGTCACCTCCTATCATGTCCCCTTCTGGAAACTTGCGGCTTTTCAGAGGGACGCTTGTTCTTTTCGTCCTCGATAGAATGCAGAGGAAGCTCGATAATAAAAGTGGAACCTTGTCCTACCATAGAGTTAACTTCGATTTTCCCATCGTGTCTTTCTATGATACCGTAGCACACGGATAAACCTAACCCCACTCCTTTGCCCTCCTTCTTGGTGGTATAGAAAGGTTCGAAGACATGCACAAGATCTGCGGGAGAGATGCCTGAACCGGTGTCTTGAATCTGGATTTTCACTTTCTTTTTACGCAAATTGGAATTGGTGATTATACTTAAGGTGCCACCTTGGGGCATGGCCGCTACCGCATTATCTAAAATCGCCAGAAATGCCTGTTGGATCTGGTCCCTATCGCAGATAACTTCTGCTCTCTCCTGTTGATAAGCTTTGACCAACTCTATATTGTTCAATTTCAGGTGATGCTCCACCAATTGCGTACAGCGGTCTAAAATCTCGTGCAAATCCACAACAGCAAACTCTCCTATCTGCCTTTTGGAAAAAAGCAGGAGATTTTTCACTACGTTTCCACAGCGGCTCGTCTCCTCAGCTACTATCGACAGGTCTTCCTGGATGGAGGAGAGCTTTTCTGTGGTCAAATTCGGTGAAGCCAGTTTCTTTTGGCTAAGCCGGGCGTAGGTCAAGATTCCGCCCAGCGGGTTATTCAGTTCGTGCGCCACGGTAGCACAAAGCTTTCCTAAAGAAGCCATCTTCTCCATCTGGATCAAGTGATCTTGAATGCGTCCCAACTCTTCACGTGCCTTTTTTAGTTCAAGCGTCATGCTGTTGAAAGAATTCGCCAGGTCCCCGATTTCGTCTTTTCGCTGAAGAGGAATGGTATAATCGAGATTTCCCTTGGCAATAGCTCTTGTACCCTCGGTCAATTTGCGAACCGGGGCACGGATCAGAGTCCAGATCAAAAACCCGGTTACAGAAAGAACGCTGACCACCAAGATGATGGATGCCAATATGGTTTGGCGGCGGCTGCGGGCAATGTCGGCATCCACCGTGGCCAAAGACATTTGCACGTCCAACACCCCCAGGATGAATTTCTCATCCGGGTGCAGGTGACAGCCTGAGCCATAACAGGCGATTTCATTTTCTATGGGATTGATTAATGCTAAAATCCTATGCCCATCCGGAGATTTTATAATCCTGTGGCGTTCTTTAGTAGCCAGAGCCTTAAGCGGTTCAGGATAGCGGTGGCATACCTGACAAGCCTCTGAGGTGATGGTGACTTTGGTTGATGCCTCTTCGGGATCGGTGGTGAAAATGACTTCACCCTCTTTATCGTAAATCCTGATAGCCTCAAACCCCGGCATCTCCCTGAAGTTTTGGAATATCTGATGAATATCTTCTTTACGGTTTATCAGCATGCTATAGTGCGTCGACTCCTTAATCAGATCGGTGGTCCGCAGAGCGGCTAATTCAACCTGCTCCAGAAGGTCACTGGCCTCGTTTTTAACGTTTATAAAAGTAAAAGTAGCCAAGCCCACAAACATCACCAAGAACAGCGCAATGAAGAATTTTAATCCTAAAGGCATATTTTACCTTTCTGGTATGCCACTTATACCCGGAATAATCCTTCCCGGTTAATCTTCTCTACCTCAAATAATATACTTATTTTCAGACTAAACGAAAAGTATTTTTTTTATTTTTTGAGGACTAAAAAACTTGAAGGGGGACCACTTTTCGGTGAGACAACACAAAGCTGCGTCAGGATCTTACTTGCCTTACCTGTTGGGGTACTAAAGTAGATTCACCAAGCCTGTTTTCCTGTCACGATCAGTTCACCGGTCAATCTCAGACACACTTGGCTGGGTAAGACTTGGTGAAGATATTTGATATTGACCCCTCCATCAGGCAGGGTCTCTCCTATGTAATCAGCCTCTATACCTCTGTGTTTGAGGAGGAATTTCAAATGCTGAGCTTCTTCTTCCAAGAATCTTTTCCCCGCAAGCCCGGTATGAAACTTTTCCAGTTCGGAGTGATCTTCAAACCAGTCCATCATCGCCAGCCAGCCTTCGCCATAAGGGTCCTGTTGCGCCAGCTCTGGGCATTGGGCCAGTCTGGAATTTTTTTGGACCAGACGTCCCGAAAGTGGAACAGTTAAGAAAACCGTTCCTACCTGCGTATGTATTTTCCCAAATGCCTGATTCTGGATTACGCTCTTGTCCAAATCGTATAATTCAACCTTGACCGGAGGCGGCAGGACATATGCCAAGAGCCCGTCAATCCCCAGCCTCCACCTCTGATCACCGGCATGACGGATCCACAGGTGGCTCGGGTGCAGATACCGTCCTTCCTCTACCTTGCCTACCGAGAAAGTAAAAAAGAGGAGAGACTTCTTCGACTCACTCCTTGATCCTTCGAGTATTTCTGATGGCACCACAGCTGGGGGTTTGTGCCTTTTGACTCTGGAGCTTACTCCCCCCGACCTGACCTGGGATCGCATCACTTCATCAAAATCACAGTGTTCACAATCATAGTTAAGGGGACACAGTTTAAAGGAGATGACTCCTGCAGTCATCCAGATGCAACGGTTTTTTGCCTCGGCAGAGAAAACATTTCGCTTTTTTGAAACTCTCTTTTTCATAGGATCACTTCATTTGAAAGTTCTTTTCCTGGCTGAAGAATCCTGTGGTGCACCGATTAAATTCCCGCGCGACTGCTAAAAGAATCATTCCTGGCTCTGCTAAAACCTCCCTGCTGATTTGTTAATCTGCCCCCCTATAGTCCGGATGTTCCCGGTGAACGGGCATTCGGTTCACGATCCATCGGTAGGTTAAAATCTCAACGGTGATGATAGTTATTACCAGAATCAACTCCCTCCAGTGAAAGAATTCTCGGTGCGGAAGCTTCCAGTTGAGTGCGATCATTGAGACAGTAAGACGGTTAAGGGCAACGCCCAGAATGGTGAAGAAAGCCGTGAACCGGATCAAACGAGCACTTCCGTTTCGAACGCCATAGGCGAACAAAAAACAGGGCAAAAGAACGAAACCAAAGACCTCCACCAAAAACCAGTGGCCCCAGGAGGTGTTCAGAAGATCCCAGTGGTTCCCGTGGGCAACGCCGACCCACTTCAGGCAGAAGTAGGTTAACAGAACCAGGGCGGCTGCTCTGCCCAGGCCGATGGTGAGCCTGTCGAAGCTGGCCGCACGGACAGGATCCATCCGATCCGTCCGACCACGAAGAGCCCGACGGGAGACCGTGCTTTCAGCGATCACCATGGAAAGCCCGGCGAAGATGCTCGAAATGAAGAAAAGCACCGGAAGGTATTCCGAATACCAGAGAGGGTGTAACTTCCCCGGCGCCAGGAGAAACAGTGCACCCAGCGCGGATTGGTGAAGTGTCGACAGAATTACGCCGAAGATGGTGGCTCCAATGGTTACCCCCAAGGCCCATCTACGGAATCTCGCTGAGCCAATCCACTCGAAGACTGCCGGACAAAACTCTACGAACTGGGTTGAAAGATAGAGCGCCACGTGCCAGCCCACCAGAAACAGAACCGAGGTTGTGCCGAACGAGACAGTCATGGGATAAGGCAGCCGCCAGGGGCGGCCCAGATCAAACAAAAGAAAAATGACAGCGAATAAATAGCCTATGAATCCGGTGAGGACGGCGGGTCGAACAAGGGAATGATACTCTTTCAGTCCGAAGAGATAAACGGCCGATGCCATAATGTATCCAGTGGCCGCCAGGGGGACACCGGTGAAAAGCCCCCAGCCGAGGAAGAGTCCCCAGGGTTGGTCCTGTGAGGCGTGGGTAACAGCCCCGAGGCCCTGCGTAAAGCGCATGACCACAAAAGGAAGCCCGATCAGAATGATGATTGCAGCGACGATGTTGAAAGGTTTAATCAGCCCCCTTAGGTACTCTTTGATGTTGAGTCCGAGGAATATTCTCTCTCGTACCCAGGATTGGATTTGAGGTCTTCTTTCCGCATACTCGGCCATGGTCAATCCTCCTTCTTCTCTGGAATTTCTTCTTCCTCCTCACCCGTCTCTTCCCGATGTTGCGTGAACATATAAAAACCCCCCAAGAGGGCAGGCCAGATCACCAGCACGCCAGGAACCATGGAAAGGAACCCTCTGGTCAATTCCGGGTAGGGTTTTGTGCCAAGGTCCATGGGGAAACCGATCTGTTCAAAGGGAACTCCGGAAATATATAGCCAGCAGGTCCCCCCCACTTCATGTTCCCCGTAGATGTGGTCAACGTATCTGTCCGGGTGCTCTATGATTCTTTTCCTGGCAACCCTAAGTAGATCGCTTCGCTTTCCAAAAGTCATAGCTTCCATGGGGCAAGCCTCAACGCATGCCGGAATTTTGCCTTTGGAAACCCTGGTATCGTAGCACATGGTGCATTTTTTGATCTCCGGAGAAAACGGATCGTTATACTCATATGCCGGAACATAGAAGGGACAGGCAGTCATACAGTACCGGCAACCCACGCATACGCCCTTGTTGTATGTGACTGGCCCTTCCGGTGTTTTGGTAAAAGCGGCTACCAGGCAGGCAGAGGCGCAGGCCGGCTCGTCGCAATGCCTGCATTGATGCTTAACATAGATCGGTGGCTCCCCCGGCTTCGGATTGGGATAACGATTGACCACCGTATAAGTTTGTTCGTCCGTTCTTCTGGTCTTTTCGAAGACGGATTGATCTTCAAAACGGATTTTTGGCGGGGGTAACTTGTTGATCTCGTTACAGGCGGCTTCGCAAGTACGACAGCCGACGCACCGAGTAATATCGGTAAGAACGCCCAAGCGGTCTGGATACCCGGTAAAATGCTCTACCCCCGAAGCCAACTTAGATTTGCCAACTAAGCCCGCACCTCCAGCCGCCGCGGCAGCTTTCAAGAACTTTCTTCGACTGATTCCCATGTGTAGTCCTCCGGTCGGTTTTGTTTTATCACGATATTGCTAAAGGGTCTTTCGCCTTATCACACAATTGACTAAAACCTAACCTGCAGTTGGAATCTTGCGGCGCCAACTGCAGGACATCTTACTTTTGGTCCCCTGCTGTTTTTTGCCCGGCCTTCTTGGCATGACACTCAGTGCAGCCTGTGGGACCACTATTTATTTCCTGATGACAACCCATGCACTGTAGATGGTATGCTCCCTTGAGACCGGGCATGTTTAAATTCTTGGGATCAAAGGCATCACCGTGGCACTCGCCACAAGCCAGAGTCTGTCCGGAGTCGCTGCGGTGATGACAGGTTGCACAATCATCTGCCATCAGGGTATGCATATCATGAGAAAAGGTTACCGGCTCATATCTCTTTTCGAGAGCATCCAAGATTAAGACCTCAGGCCCCTTTTCCGCTTTCTTCTTCTTAGGAACCTCCTGCGTCGCCTTCACCACCTTGTCCACCTTCTTGGTGTGACACTCGGCACACCCCGTGGGTCCCATGTCCATCTCCTTGTGGCAGCCCATGCATTGTTGGTGATACGCATCCTTTAGCCCCGGGACGCCTGATTCCTTTGAGGCACCATGGCACTTATCGCAGGACGGGGTCTGGCCCGTTTCGCTGTGGTGATGACACGTTGCGCAATCCTCGGCCATCAGTGTATGCGCCTCGTGAGAGAATGCCACCGGTTCGTATATCTTTGCCAGACGGCCCAAGCTATAAGTCTCCGGCACGTTTTCCGTGGAAGATGCCTCCGTCTCTTTCTCTCCGCCTGCGTATGAGGCAATCCCAAGCCCAATGCACAATACCAAAAGGCTACCTATTATAGTTTTCCTGATCACCACGACTCCTTGCTTAGTTTTCGCAGTCATTTGCTCGCCTTTATATTAATGTATTAAAAATGTATTAAAAAAGTTTCGAGCTATCTTCTCCCATTGCTCAGAAGTCAATTCATCTCCCAAATCAGGTTTGATTTCTCCTCCTTCTTGCAAAACCGGGTAGCTGCTCGGCACCAAGGCGGCTACCAATTGCTCTTTGGCCGCTTGATTCCACCGCGCCAGCATCTCTCCGGAAAGAAGATTTCTTGCTTCCCGGGCAAGACGCATGGGTGCAATTTTCAAAATCCAATTCCTTTCCGGGTCTTCGGTGTTTAGAAGCTTTGGATTCTCGATAATCTTTCTGTTCACCTCCACCACTCTGCCACTGACAGGAGAGACCTGAACCAGTTCTCTTTCTCCTCTTTGTAATCTCCAGGCTTTGCCCCCCTGGTAGATTCTATCGCCTTGTCTGGGCAGCTCGATCTCTCCAACGGAGCCAAAGACTGAAGCGGTAAACTTGTCCAGTCCTACATTGACTAAGTTGGGTTGGATCACCCGCGCCCAAGTATGGCTGGGATGAGCGAAAATTCCCTTAATGATCTCGAAAGATTCAGCAACCGATTCTCTCACTGGACGGTGACGAGGAGCGTTTAACAATCTCCAAAAAACAATGAATATTACCATAAACGCAATAGCTATCAAGTACTCAGTGGCTTTGGTGAAAAGCATAAATTCTTGAAGATTTTGCATTTCGACATCCTTTCGACGTTAAAAAGTCATGCCCACTTCATTTGCGGTTCAATTTCGGCCTTATTTACCTGGACTAAAAAACTCTTCGGTTACCTTCTCCCACTGCTGAGAAGTCAATCCATCTCCTAAATCAGGCTTGATCTCGCCCCCTTCTTGCAGGACTGGAAACTCAGCCATGGTCAGAGTAGCTACCAGTCGATCTTTGACAGCCTTATTCCATTGGCGCAGCATGTTCCCATAAAGCAGGTTTTTCAACTCCCTTTTCAGCCTGAGTGGTCTGATTTTCAGCATCCAATTCTTCTGAGTATCCTTATCGAGCAAGAGCCGGGGATTTTGAACCAGGTCTTGATTGACCTCCTCCACCCTACCGCTGATGGGTGAGGTTTGAACCAGTTCCCGTGTTCCTCTTTTCAGCCTCCAGGCTTTTCCACCTTGTTGAATCATACTTCCGGGATCCGGAAGAGTCAATCGCTCAATGGAACCGAAAACTGAACTGGTAAATTCATCAGTTCCAACAGCAACTAAATTGGGTTCCATAACCTCCACCCAAGCGTGTCCTGGATGAACAAAAATTCCTTTCCAGGAAGGGGCCGGCTCAACAACACCCATGGCTTCCTTTTCTCGTACCGCAACAGCCTTCCTTTGACGCCAGATGCCGATTCCAATAGCTATTGCTAAGAAAAGCAGCAAAAGCACCACTGACATTTTCCTCACCTCGCTTTCTTCTAAATTGCTAACCCCTCATTGCACTTCGGGAAGCCCGATAGCTTTCCGTTCGCGCCACACGCTAATTCCGATTCCTATTCCTAAGAAAAGAAGTCCAATTACTACTGACATTTTTCTCACCTAACCTTTCTTTTGACCATTAAAACTGTATTGCACTCATAACTAACGCAAAGTTGATGCCAAAAAATATCCTACAAAAAACTACTTTCGCTAAGCTTAAGAATCCGAAGCGATTATCAATCAAAATTACACTATGGAAGCCAAATGCAGTAAAAAGATTCTACATCCGAGTGTTGAAAATCTCTACGTTATTTAACGGAGATAGACAATTGAATTGTATAAGTTCTTTACATTAACGGGGAAAGCCAATGTAGAGAAAATCTACAACAACTGTGGCGATTTTCAACGATTTTAATGACGCTGAGATAAAAGCGTCCAGCAGGAACCTCGGAGGCCCTTCAAAATAAAGGATCATTCTTAAATAATGTGGAGAATCTTTTATAAGTTATTGATAGAGAGGGAGAAATAAAAAAGCGTCTTTGGAGGAATAGATGCGTATGCATTCATACGAATCTTGTAGTTATCCCCATGAATGGGGACGGTTCACAAAAGCCTGCAAGGGATGATCACGTGTAGGGGCGAAACTTCTTGAGCGAAGCGAAATCCCGCTTTTTGTTGCGGGGTCTTCGCCCCAATA
>Ga0209636_10005954_pt1 | contig 12447 bp, 10 predicted proteins | sample DeeMarSWOR152_54_FD_187464 | JGI IMG/M metagenome (GOLD analysis project Ga0209636, IMG submission 187464) | Marine sediment microbial communities from White Oak River estuary, North Carolina - WOR-1-52-54 (SPAdes) (version 2) | ecosystem: Environmental > Aquatic > Marine > Intertidal zone >...
GTACAGAATCTTACCTTCTTCACCAACCCTCTGCTTCAATTCTTCCCAAAACCCTTCCAACTCCTCTGAAAAAACCTTTTCTGCTAATATCCTCTGCTGGATCAACTCTTCACGCGTCGCAACCCCTGCTTCCGTTTTCAAAGAAACAAAGTTCATCCATCTTTCACTCAGCGGAAGAAGACTCTGCCAGTACTTGATGGCTTCAGCGAGACTGTGATGTGAAATTTGCTCCAACTCAACGATTGGATGCCAAGCCTTGAGAAAAACGTTTGCGAGTTCTTCCTTACCTGTACTCCATATCTTCTCCTCTAGAAGAAAGGGATCAGCGTAAAGCGAGGTTGAACGATGCTTAATCCAGTCGCTCTGAAGCTTGATAATTGAAGCGAGTTGGTGAATGGCTTCAGCGTCCAAACAAAACTCTTCTGGCAATTTCCAGTCCGGAAAATACTCTCGCACAACCGCTATAACATCGTCAACGTCCACGATGAACGGGTCAAGACCTCTCTCTTCAACAGACATACACAAGTCTATGATACGTTGAAGTTGTTCCTTTCCGAGCTTTTTCTTCCGCTTTTTTGAAGACAACAAACTGGCCCCTTTAGACAAAATTGTAGCGAAATTCGAAAATAAAAACGTAGCGTTCTATTTTTTGGAACATCAAATGGAAAAGTGTTATATAAAATAAACCTAGAATACATTAAAAATAATGAGCACTGCTACGTAATAGTTATAAATACACGAAGTATTAAACATAGAAACCATTAGGGAGGATACTAACTATTCCCACAAAGGTTGTGATTGTTTGAAAAATCCCGCTGTAGTTAAAAAGGGAAATTTCGCCAATCGAAACCGCGCTATATATAGAACCATACTTATGCTGAGGAAGGAGGCTTAGGAATAGTGTCAGTCGCTGTTATACTTCCCACTTACTGCGAGGCTGAAAATATAGAGACCTTAATCCGAGAGATTCAAGAGTTAACACTTGACCTTTCAATTGCGGTCATAGATGACTCCAGCCCTGATGGCACACCTGAAATGGTAAAGAAGCTTCAAGATGAATACGGCAACATTCTATTGATTGCCAGACCTGAAAAACTCGGATTAGGAACAGCTATTACAACAGGCTTCCAATCACTTTTGCGGCTAAAAGAGCAACCAGACTACATAATCACTATGGACGCTGATTATTCGCATAATCCGAAAGATATACCTAGGCTGATACGCGCCGCCAAACGAGGTCATGATCTTGTGATTGGGAGCAGATACTTTAAGAGAGGTATTGTGATTGGATCACGTTTAAGACGTAGAATCATCAGCCGTATTGCCAATCTCATTGCTGCTACAGTGGTAATTACTAGAATTCATGACTGTACAAGCGGTTTTAGATGCTACTCAAAAAAATACGTCAAAAACGTAATCGATGACCTTCACAGTGAGACTTACGAAATTCAAATTGAAACTCTCAAGCAGGCTAGATTGAAGGGTTTCAGAATCAAAGAGATCCCAATAACTTTTGTGGATCGGAAACGCGGAAAATCGAAACTAAAACGAGCGGAGTTTCAAAGTTTCCTCTTGTACATCATAAAGAGTTATCTTAAACCGACTTGGCTCAAGCGACTTGTTAGCTAAGGGGGCAAATACACTAGTTAGACATCTCACCAATGTCTCGTCATGTTCAAAAACCCTTTTATTCAGAGTATTCACAAAAATAGGGAATAGGGGAATCGACGATTGACAATATCAGTTATTGAAGAGCGTGTAAAAGAACCCACTGCTTTTATCACTTTAGTTGTTTTAAATTTTAACGGAAAAATACGCTTGAAACGATGCTTAGATTCGCTGCTTACAACGAACTACCCTAATTTCCAGGTAGTTGTTGTTGACAATGGATCAACAGACATGTCTGTTGAATTCGTGAATACAAATTATCCGAATATTAAAGTAATAAAACACAATCATAACTATGGTTTTGCTCAAGGATACAACCTTGCGATGGATGTAATCGACAGCGAATATATCGCGTTTGTAAACAATGATATCATCGTTGAACCAAACTGGCTAAGAGCACTGATAGCACCGCTGAGAAACAACAAAAATGCGGCTGCTGCTACTCCAAAAATGTTGTTCCTCGATAATCCAACACTCATCAACGCAGCCGGAGGGAGTTGTGACGTATATTGTGTAGGCTTGAACAGAGGTAACGGCGAGGTTGATAGAGGACAATATGACTCTCTCGAGGAGGTGTTTTACGGAAACGGGGGAGCTTTGCTCGTCAAAAATCGGGTTTGGCGAGAAATAGGTCCATTTGATGAACGTTACTTCATGTATGGAGAAGATGTAGATTGGTGTTGGCGAGCAAGATTAAGAGGATATAAAATTATCTACGTTCCAAATTCAAGAGTATACCATCAGTGGCGGGGTTCCAGAGAATCTCAAATGATCTATGTGCTAGAGAGACACTGGCTTTCTACAATTCTCAAGAATTATAGCCTTAAAACTCTGGTCTTTTTGATCCCTAAATTTGCTGGACTTAAGTTTCTGAAGGCAGTTTGGCTGATTCGAAATGGCAGATCTAATGAAAAACTTGCAGTGGTAAAGGCTATTTTTTGGAACATAATTAATCTGAGAACAACTTGGCAGAAGAGAGTTCAAATCCAAACCTTTCGAACACTGCATGAGGCAGCTATAAAGAGACATATGTTTAAGCAAAGCTTCGAGCTTTTGCTCTGGCTCGGCATACTAAAGCACCCGATATTGAAGAGAAAATAGCAAGACTTGGAGAGATGCAGCTATTAATAGCAAAGAAAAGCATTTTTCATTCGAACTCAGGCACATCCTCATCCTTGCTTTTGTGATTCGTGTTCTCTTGATTCCTTTCTTCAGTGATGATTTTAATTACTGGGCTTATCGGGTGCCGTCAAGTTTTGTAGTTGAGGGTTTTAATCCTTATATCGCAATTTGCAAAGATCCCACTTTGTATTGGATTAACCCTTGGAGACAAACCCCAACTTATCTTGTCTTTTTGGTTCCTGCGTATGTGCTGGGTAGCGTGCTCCAAAACGAAATCATTTTCCTTTATGCAATAAAAATCCCATTTATTATTGGGGATCTTATTACGGCTTTTTTTCTCTTCAAGATCGCATTGATCCTAAGTGAAGACGCTGAAAAAGCTAAGAAAATCTGCATGTTATACGCCTTCAACCCATTAACCATTTTTGCTTCAGCGATATGGGGTGTTTCTGACCCGATTCCCATATCCCTCACGGTAATCTCGCTTTATTACTTTCTGTGTTCACCATCAAAGAGCAAAATAGAATTTCCAGCATTTTTAATGGGCTTGGGGATAGCGTTTAAGCTTTATCCGGTGTTCATCTTGCCTGCTTTCCTAATAAAAATAAGGCGTTGGAAAAAAGCCGTCGTTTTCATTTTTTTCGCATCTCTGCCACCGGCCTTGTCTAGTCTTCCTTTTTTCTTGTGGAATCCGGAATCATTTTCAAACAGATTATTTTCACACAACCTGAGCGGAATGTTCCCATTGTTTCCGGTAATTCTAATAGAAAATCCAATTATTAAAATTGCTCTTTCACTTTTGATTTCAATATTCTTCATCATCGCCTATACGAGAAAAAGTTCAATCATAGCGAATATTGTTCTCTCATTTCTGGCTCTCTATCTAGCTCTTGGAGGAATGCTTGCAGCGAGCTATTTTCTATGGATTATTCCGTTTGGTACGCTTCTTCTTCTAAACAAACGAGTAAACGCTACACGTGGATCAACGCTACTTTTTTTCTTTCCAATTCCTTCGATGGTTTGGTCTTTGATTTACAACGGCCCTTTCAATTCTGTGGAGGGAGTGACAGGCATCTTTTATTGGCCCTATCACTGGTTGAGAAGTAAAGTAGTTGTTTTCAGGGTTTTTACTTTTCTTCAGAACACGGCGCCCTTGTTTGTGGCAATTAATATTGCTATGATTCTGTATCTTTTCTTTATTGTCTTCAAGATCGCCCCGTCTTTCACTGTGCGAAAAGCAGTTAGAGGCGGTCTATTGAATTGCTTTTCAACGTTGAATAAATTGAGGAAATGGCTTTTCGCTTCAGCATTGATTTTTGTAATGACTTTGTTCTTATTTTCTAATGTTGTTCCTTTCGAACCTATGAAGTCTATGCCTGTGTTATCGCAGTCCACTTTTGTGTTTTTTGATGACTTTTCCAATTCGCTTCTAAATTATCAATGGTGGTTCAGTGGGGAAGGAACATATGCCCTATATCCTTACGCAGATCCTTCTTATATAACATTGAATGCACCTGATCTGGTTCATAACAGAGCATATATTTTTCGAGGCTGGTGGGACGTCACAAATGGCTTTTACAACTCTAGCGATGCCATCGTGGAATTTAGGTTCAAGTTTAACCGTTTTTCAGACAACGCCTCAAACATGATAATTGCCAAAACTGATGGCGGTTTCTTTGGTGCAAAAATTCAAGGAAATCTTAACAGCTTTGTCTACTTTGATGAAATCAGCAACCAGACCCAAAGTGTTGCAGTTCTTAACTCTGAATGGCAGACTTTCAAAATAGTGTATGATGGTAAGCGATACGTTTATTTGAACAATGAATTAGTTGTGGTATATAACACTCAGAGTACATTTTCAATGCTCTTCCTTGGAAACTCTGAATCTAGCGAAACTTTTGGCGGCGGGTTGTCGATCGACTGGGTAACGGTCATTTTAAAAGATTTTCCCGCCGGCATCCAGGACAATTTGCAAATTTCATTTGCCCTTGCTTTTCCGTTCACAGTGCTGATATTAATAGTGGGCGTGCTTCACTTGGCAAACAACTTCTCTCGGTTGTCACTGCCCGAGAGGAAGCTTCAAATTTCTGAATTTCACAGAGATGAAAAACAATGGAACAAGAAATGGTTGCACAGCTAACTTGCCCTCATTGCAATTCAAGCCTAGAAGTGAGTTCGCTCAAGACAGTCAGAATACGCTATCGATATGACAAGACAACTCGTGATGAGATCAAAGAGGGAACGCTCATTTGTAAATCTTGTGGGAACAAGTTTGTGATAAAGCACTTTATTCCTTCCTTTTTGCAATCCGAGCTTGTCGACAATGAATTGTTAGGCGAGGGCACTTTTTGGGGACAATACTACTCCTTCTTAAATAGTAAAGGAATAACGAATTTTATGGACATACAAAATCCATTCGCACCTCTTTACAGATTTGGGATACTTGAAAAAGTCAGTCCCAAAGAAAGGGAGCAAATTCAAAAACTCAAACTGCAAGATGTCAGAATTCTCCAGAATGACGAGTCAAGTCGATTGATCTACAATAGAGTCATAAATGGTCATCTAGGCAAAGGAAGCAACGTTCTAGAAGTTGGTTGCGGTTCCGGGTGGCTCAGCTTAGAACTAAAACGAAAAGGATTTGACGTTGTAGGATTGGACCCAAGTTTCTCGTGCTTAAAAATGGCGAAAAACTATGCGATTTCAAAAGGCATTTACATTGAATATATTCATGCTGACGCGGCTCTGTCCATCTTCAAAACTGGAATTTTTGACGCAGTTTTCGCGTTCCATTCATTGCATCACGTTAAAGATTTTGACAAAGTCGTCAAAAACATAAGGCTATGGTTAAGACAAGAAGGAATCATAGCAATCTATGAACACAGGAGAGCTCTATCTTCGCTTAATCTAATCAAAAGATTAATCTATCTTTTTTTCTTTCCGGTACTCTCTGCACGCTACAATCATGATAAACAAGTCTTGTCATTTTTCTTGTCTCTTCAACGTGGAAAGTCTCCTGCTGAGGACACTGCGGTGCATCAAATAGATCGCCTTGCTGAGAATTTTGCCGTAGTTGAAAGAGATTTGTTCTTTCATTTACTTGACGAAATACCTTGTTTGACTTACTACGCTCTTGGACGCAATTTAAAGGCACTGGAAAAAACAGCGTGTGTTATCGATCTGCTCCAAGGGAGACTTAAAATTGCCTTTCCAGACAAAGCGGAGTTCGTCTTATGTATAGGTTTCAATCGTTTAGCCGATTGAGGGGGAAAAAGGTTTTGAACAAGACAAAACCGTGGGTGCCCGCTGTATCGATTATTATAGTAAATTATAATGGGTCCAAATTTATTGGCAACTGCATAGGGTCAGCTCTTGACAATAAGTATGCTGACTTTGAGATTATTTTTGTCGACAATGCATCATCAGATGGCAGTGTCGAATTTGTAAAAGAGAAATTCGGCCACGACAAGAGATTGTGCATCGTTAAAAATGACAGAAACTTAGGATTCGCCGAAGGCAACAATGTTGGCGCAAATGTGGCCAGAGGCAATTACATTGCTTTCTTAAACCCTGACACAATGGTCAATCCTAACTGGCTGAAGGAATCTCTTAAGGTACTGAAGATTGATCCGACAATCGGTGTTTGCCAGAGCAAGCTGTTATCCATAGAGAACCAAAAAATAATCGACTCCGCAGGAGATTTCATCGACTACTATGGAGTTATGATGCGAAGAGGTGGTGATTTGAAAGAAAAAGATGTAGGCCAATACGATAAAGTGGAAGAAATATTCAGCGCCAGAGCAGCCGCCATGATGGTCAGACGAAAAGTCATTAATGAAGTTGGATTATTTGACCCAACATTTTTCATGACTTATGAAGACATAGATTTTTGCTGGAGAGTGCACCTCAGAGGCTACAAAGTCGTTTTTGCTCCCAAATCCATTGTATACCATGTTGGAGAGGCTTTCACTCCCACCGAGTTCAAGGTGTTCTTTACAACCAGGAATTGGCTAATCAGCTTAATAAAAAACTACGAGCTTAAGACTTTGGGGAAGATTTTTCCCTCTGTTGTCGCATTGATAGTGTCAATTCTCGCAGCAGAGATTATTGTAAGAAAGCGTCCAGACTTAGCCCTCAGAAGAGTTATGGGGATTCTGTGGATTGTGCGATATTTGAGAGCAATTTATAAAGAGCGACTAAAAGTTCAGCTGCAAATTCGGAGATTAGCAGATTCAGAAGTCATGAAACATATGGTTGAGACGAACCTCGCAGTTCTACATTGGCTGCCCCTTTGGCGGAGGCAATATCAAGAATTAGACAAATAACTGAAAATCAGAGACGACCCCAAAAACGAAGAAATCACATTGTGATTTTAGATCTTTCGCCTATAACCAATCTGTAGCCCTTTGGTTTGCCTTTTTGGTCAGCTCTTATGACCGAGTGAGGCCCTACTAAACTATCTGTTATTTTATCGTTTATCTCAATAAGGCAGTTGTCCATTATGATGGAGTTTTCAATCTCGCCCTTCTTAATCACAACGCTATTACCGATACTCGCATACGGGCCAATGTACACTTGAGACTCTATAACCGAGTTTTCCCCGATTGTAACGGGCCCTCTTATCACCGACCCCTGCCTAATTATCGAGTTTTTCGCGACGCACACTCTTCCTTGAATCGATTTCTCATCCTCAACCGTCCCCTTTATTTTATGTTCCAACTCGTCCAACACAAGTCTGTTCGACTCCAAAATGTTTTCTGGAGTCCCTGTGTCTTTCCACCAACCTTCCACGAATCTACACCCAACATTATTCCCGTTATCTAACAAGAGCTGAATAGCCTCTGTAATCTCTAACTCACCTCTCCCAGAAGGTTTCAGTTGTTCAATCATCCGGAAAACCGCTGGCTTAAAAAAGTAAATACCACTCAAGGCATAATCACTAGGCGGTTTCTCCGGTTTCTCCATCAGCCTCACAAGTCGGCCCTCTACGTCAAACTCAGCAACACCAAAACGCTGAGGTTCCTTCACCTTACAAAGAAGGACCATTCCATCATAATCAGAGCCCCTAAACTTCTCAGCGTATCTCTTTATGCCGCCTTTAATCAAATCATCCCCAAGATGTACAACAAAGGGGGTATTACCCACAAAATCCTTACACTGTCCAATAGCATGAGCAATTCCTAACGGTTTACCTTGATAAACATATGTGATTTTCACTCCGAATCTACTTCCATCCCCATAAAACTCCTTAACCTTCTCTGGATAAATGTCTCCTAACACAATCGCAATATCACAGATCCCAGCATCTCTCAAACTCTCCAACACATACTGAGAAATCGGTTTGTTTGCCACCGGAATCAATTGTTTAGGACCCGTATGGGTCAAAGGCATAAGCCTAGTCCCCTGCCCACCGTGTAAAATCACACCCTTCAAGTCAAAACACCGTTAAACAGTTCAACCTATTCCTTTTTATCATTTATGCAAACCTGTGAAGTTAAGGCTGTCATCTGCGCCCTCATCTTCAACAAGTGTACGCATTTCATAGACAACGTTTATATAACTTTTAGTCGAAAACAGAAAACCAATTGTAATAATGAAGAGTGTTCTTATGCTGGAAGGAGTAAAAATATACGAGTTGAAAAGGTTCCCTGACGAAAGAGGATTCTTCGGTGAAGCTATGAGAAATGACTGGAAAGAATTCCTCGAAGACGAATGGATAACGCAAGCAAACATAAGCTACAGCTACCCAAACATTGTCAGAGCATGGCACAAACATGTGAGAGGACAAATAGATTACTTTTTGGTGTTAAAAGGAGCCATGAAAATCTGCGCCTACGAAGAAGAAACCGGAAAAATGGCCGAAATAATAGCCAGCAGCGAAAAACCCATACTAGTTAGAATACCCGGTAAATACCTGCACGGAACAAAAACGGTCAGCAACGAACCATCCCTAACAGTGTACTTTGTCACAAAACTCTATGATTATCAAAATCCAGACGAAACCCGCAGACCATGGAATGACTCGACAATAGTCCCAACAGAAATAAACGGCAAAAAAGATGATCCACGCGTAGGCAAACCATGGGACTGGTTTTTTCCTCCACATAAGTAAGAGGCAACAATCAATGAAAGTATTAGTAACAGGTGGAGCAGGTTACATAGGTTCCATTCTCTCCAGAATCCTACTGGCAAAAGGCTACGGTGTAACATGCTTAGATAGACTATTCTTCGGAACCGACTCAATAAAAGACATTTCAGATAGAATAAACCTAATCAAAGACGATGTCAGATGGTTTAAACCAGAAATCCTAAAGGATATAGATGCTGTCTTCGATTTAGCATCTCTCTCAAACGATCCAAGTGGCGAATTAGACCCACAAAAAACATTAGAAATAAACTATAAGGGGAGAGTCAGAGTAGCCAAGCTCTCCAAGAAATACGGGGTCGCCAAATACGTATTAGCAAGCAGCTGTAGCGTCTATGGATTTCAAGAAAGGACCCTAAAAGAAGAATCTAACCCAAATCCACTGACAACATATGCAAAAGCTAACGTGTTAGCAGAAAAGGAAATTCTATCACTAACGAATAAATCCTTCTCCGCAACGGTCCTCAGACAAGCCACAGTTTATGGGCACTCTCCAAGAATGAGATTCGACCTAGCAATTAACGGAATGATCCTTGGCTTCTACAAAAATGGCAAAATACCAATCATGCGAGACGGAAAACAATGGCGCCCCTTTATACACGTAAAAGACACCTCAAATGCCTTTATCAAAGTCCTAGAAGCAGACATAGAACTCGTCAACGGCCAAATCTTTAATGCAGGCAGCAACGAACAAAACATCCAAATATACGATCTAGCCCGACTCATAGCAGAATCCATCAATTTGCCATTCAACTATGAATGGTACGGCTCACCTGACAAAAGAAGCTACAGAGTAAGCTTCAATAAAATCAAAGAAACACTAAACTTCAAACCACAATACACCCCAAAAGAAGGGGCAAAAGAAGTATTCAAAGCACTCAAAGACGAAAGAATATCTGGAGATGATCCGCGAACAATAACTGTCAAATGGTACAAGTGGCTCTTGAAAATGCACACACTAATTGAAGAAGTCGAAATCAACGGAGTAATACTATGAAAATAACCATCATAGGCTCAAGAGGACAACTCGGCGCAGACCTCATGAAAGTATTACAACATGAACACGAAGTCGTAGGTCTAACCCACAAAGACATAGAAGTCACTGACTACAATAACTGTCTCATCTTAAAAGAGTACCATCCAAATGTCATCATAAACACCGCCGCATTCCACAAAACAGACCAATGCGAAGAAGAACCCCTAAAAACATTCTCCGTCAACGCCTTGGGCGCCAAAAACGTAGCTACAATATCCAAAGAAATCGAGGCCACAAACGTTTTCATAAGCACAGACTATATCTTTGACGGGTCCAAAAAGGAGCCCTATACAGAAGATGACATCCCAACTCCAATTAACACGTATGGAATCTCAAAACTAGCAGGCGAACTATACACCGAACAAAACCCGAAACACTACATCATAAGGCTTGCAAGTTTATTTGGCATAGCAGGAGCAAGCGGCAAAGGAGGAAACTTCGTGGAAACAATGATCACAAAAGCTAAGAAAAACGAACCCATCACCGTCGTAGACGACATGTGGATGAGTCCAACATACACAAAAGACGCGGCTGCGACAACAAAAAAGATAATAGAATTAAATCTGCCATTCGGAACCTACCACACAACGAACCAAGGCTATTGCACATGGTTCCAATTCGCCAAAGAAATATTCAAGCTCACAGGCTTAAACCCAACGCTAAAACCAACAAAAACAAATCAAATACAAATGAAAGCTAAAAGACCTAGATTCTCAGCATTAAAAACCCTAAAACTCCCAAAATACGGCATACAAATGAGAGAATGGAAACAAGCACTCCACGACTATTTAATTGAAAAAGGACATATCTAAGCCAGCCAACTCCACGAGTAAAGTAATCTTGTGCATATATGATCTCTTGTTTAGTGCATTGACATAGCGATTGTTGCAAAAAAGAAACGAAAAATAATCTTGTGATCATCAAATGTTAACGATTTTTTGTTAAATCATTAGCTCATATCTTGGTTTTAGAGGCATGAATATTATCTACACCTAAAGTGAAGTTTTACAATCGTAAATAATATCTCCTCATGACATAAACTAGATAGAGGTGTGTAATTATGGAATTCAAAAATGTAACTGTTTTGGGCGCCGGATTAATGGGACATGGAATCGCTCAAGTCGCAGCTCAAGTGGCAAAATATGAGGTTAATTTAAGAGATGTGAAACAGGAGTTTTTGGATAATGGAATGAAGATGATACGGGGCAGTTTGCAAAAGTTTCTCGACAAAGAGAAGATATCCAAGGAAGAGATGGACAAGATTTTGGGCAGAATTCATTCAACAGTGGATTTAAGAGAAGCGGTGGCGAATGCTGACCTTATTATCGAAGCGGTTCCTGAGAACGTTGATATTAAAAGAACTGTGCTTATGGAAGTCGATGGAGCTGCCAAAAAAGATGCGGTAATAACGTCGAATACTTCTTCTGTGAGTATTACTTTACTTGCATCATTTATACAAAGACCGGAAAGGTTTTGTGGTATGCACTTTTTTAATCCTCCACAATTAATGAGTCTGGTGGAGGTTGTTCGAGGAGCCAAAACCTCCGACGAAACCGTTAATGTAGTGGTTGAGGTGGCTAGAAAGATGGGTAAAGAGCCGATTGTTGTTAAGAAGGATTCTCCTGGCTTTATTGTGAACAGGGTTCTTGTTCCAGTGTTAAATGAAGCGGTTTATCTTGTCTGGGATGAGGTTGCGGATCCAAACGAAATTGATAAGGCAGTGAGGCTTGGGTTAAATTGGCCTATGGGTCCGTTGAGACTTTTGGATTATGTGGGTTTAGATACTGCTTTAGCTATGATGAAGGTTTTTCAAAAAGAACTTGACGATGTGAAATTTCAACCTTGCCCGTTGTTGGAGCAGATGGTTAAGGCTGGTTTGTTAGGCAGAAAGAGTGGAAAGGGTTTTTACGATTGGGAAAAGAAATAGTCTCTTTTGTTGGAGGCTGGTCTGATGAAAGTAGAAAACACGGTTTATGAAAAGCGTGAGGGAGTAGCAACAGTCACAATTAATCGTCCGGATGCGCTTAACGCCTTAAATGAGAAAACACTTTTAGACATCTTATCGAGGCTTGAGGATGCAAATGGAGACGAAAACATAAGAGTGATCATTATCACGGGTGCTGGAGATCGAGCCTTTTCCGCGGGTGCTGACATTAAAATGTTTAAGGAACTGGATTCTTCAAAGGCAATAGAGCTTTCTAGGTTAGGGCATAGATTATGTGACAAAATAGAAGAGGTGGGAAAACCGGTGATAGCTGCAATAAATGGTTACGCTTTGGGTGGAGGTTTGGAGTTAGCCCTAGCCTGCGACATTAGGATAGCCTCAGAAAACGCTAGGTTGGGACAGACTGAAATAAATGTGGGGTTGATTCCAGGCTGGGGAGGCACTCAGCGTCTTCCACGGGTTGTGGGAAAAGGTGTGGCGAAGGAGATGATTTTTACGGGCAAAGTTATCGACGCTAAAACTGCTGAGCGGTTG
>Ga0209636_10005956_pt1 | contig 12447 bp, 13 predicted proteins | sample DeeMarSWOR152_54_FD_187464 | JGI IMG/M metagenome (GOLD analysis project Ga0209636, IMG submission 187464) | Marine sediment microbial communities from White Oak River estuary, North Carolina - WOR-1-52-54 (SPAdes) (version 2) | ecosystem: Environmental > Aquatic > Marine > Intertidal zone >...
AGTCGCTTTTCAATCCATCCCTGCCAGACCTCCCAGTTTCTTGATAGTAGCTTTCGAGATTTTTGGGCATGTCATAATGAACCACAAATCGCACATTGGATTTGTCAATTCCCATGCCAAAGGCGATAGTGGCAACGATGATTTCGGCATTATCTTTGATAAAAGCCTCTTGATTTTTGGTTCGTTCTTGGCTTGCCATACCCGCATGATATGGCAGCGCTCGAAATCCATCCCGATTGAGTGCCGCAGCGAGTTGTTCCACACTCATGCGGCTCTGGCAATAGATAATCCCTGAATCGGCTGGATGTGCTTTAAGATAGTCTAAAAGCTGCTGATAAGTTTCTCCTTTTGGCAGAACTTGATAGAATAGGTTTGCTCGATTAAAACTGGCCTGGAATCTGAGCGGTTCCTTCATCTTCAATTGTCCGATGATATCGTCCTGAACAATCGGCGTGGCTGTTGCGGTTAAAGCGACAAGAGGCACATCTGGAAATTTATTTCGCAAAACAATTAATTGCCGATATTCGGGTCGGAAATCATGTCCCCATTCAGAGATGCAGTGGGCTTCATCAATGGCAAACATGGTGATATTCAACAAATCGATAAATTCAAGAAATTGGGGAAGAACCAATCGCTCAGGAGCCACGTAAAGCAATTTCACCTGGTTGGCGAGCAGCTTCTTTTTGACTTGAGCAATTTGTTCATAAGAGAGTGAGCTATTGATAAATTCCGCTGGGATGCCAAAATCTTTGAGACCATCCACCTGGTCTTTCATCAAGGCAATCAGCGGTGAAACCACAACTGTCAGACCATCTTGCATAATGGATGGCAATTGATAGCAGAGCGATTTGCCACCGCCTGTGGGCATCAGGACAAAGACATCCTTTTTATCAAGAATGGCTTTGATGATCTCTTGCTGAAGTGGTCGAAATTCGGTGTAACCGAAGTATTTGTGAAGGGTTTCGAGCATTATCGGATTTATTTAATTCAAGACTTGACATGCAATTAGATTTTTTGTATATTGAATATAAAATTTTAAATTGGTTTTTGCAAGGATTTTTACAGGCTGATCAATATATAGCTTTCATTCTTGAAATTCAAAAATTTGTTAGAAAAAGGATTAGCGGTATGGAAGAGTTAGTATTTGAAGTTCTTCAAGAATCGGACGGTGGATTTGTTGCAGAGTGTCTTACTGAAAATATATTCACCCAGGCAGACAGTTGGGACGAATTACGGCGAAATGTAAGAGATGCCGTAAAAGCATATTATTTTGATGCCCAACCCTCTTCTGTTATCCGTTTGCATCTTGTTAAAGATGAACAGTTGGTGTTAGCATGAAGCTTTCCCGAGATATAATAAGATATTTTACGAGGACTATAAAACGGTTATTTGACACAAAAGGAGCTGAGAACTTGGGTTTCCATACCTTTGTTTTAAAATGGGAAATTTTTGACTATTAAAATTCCTTACTTGACATGCGATTAGATTTTTTGTATATTGGATATAAATTATTAAAAAGTATAGAATGGAGAATAAGCATTATGAATATTCAATTTAGTTCAATCGTTTTTGAAGAAGGAAATATTTATGTCGGATACTGTCCAGAGTTGGATGTCTCAAGTTGTGGAGATACTCCATTGGAGGCAAAAAATATGTTGAAAGAAGCGATACGATTGTTCATCGAAGAAACTGAAAGAATGGGAACCATGCAAAGCATATTAGAAGAATCAGGATTCTCACTTGATGAAAATATGGTCTTTGTCCCCCCAAAAATCGTTTCTACCGAAGTGGTTACCTTAGAAATTGAAAATTCGGAGTTGGTGGATGCCTAAAATAACACCAGTAAACTCATATACCTTAGGAAAAGTTTTTTTAAAAGCCGGATTTAAACTTTCAAGAATCGAGGGTGACCATTTCGTATAAACAAAACCAGATTGTCCACGACCTGTTATCATTCCTAAACGGAAAGATGTTCCTGTCTTTGTAATAAAAAATAATTTACGAACCGCCGGTCTTTCACGAGAAGAATATTTTGAACTATTAAAGCAAATTTAATAATATTTTAGCACTATCATAGTTCGATATCGAATATAAAACTAAATCGCATTCTGCAAACTAAACACCCACCTGAATTTCGTTTCTTTCTCCCCTTCCAAAGGCACACTTAACCACACTGGAAAAGCAAATCGAAGTTTTGTTTTAAATGCCACAAATCCTTCTATTGGCTGAGGTTGATCGTGATATCCTCTCAGATTTTCCACCACCTGTGAGTATCAAAACAAACACATCCTTTTTTTGAATTATATAAAATTCAGTGTAACCAAAGTATTTGTAAAGGATTTCCAGCATGAGATCTCAGTCAATGCTTGACAATCGTGCAAATTCTTTGTATATTGAACATAAATTTTTAAGACGGATTAAGCAAGGATTTTCTCAAATTGTCCGAACAGCGATCCTGAAATGAATCCGTTGCCAGGATAATTTTGTTCATTTCACTGGGTTTGAGATGATAAGCAGCGGCGGTGAGTTGTTGCTTTGGCATAAAAAATTATCTCCTTTGAGTGGTTTACATGAGTTTTTTTCGTAAACAAAAGTTTTCATTTCTATTGTAAAACAGCTAAAAATTCCTGTCAAATCGGAATAAAAGTTTACACTTCTGAACAAGTGTAAACCATCTTTTTAGCTTTATAGAAAGAAAGATTAAAAGGTGATGAAGATAACTGAAGTTGTAATGTGAGTTAATGATAATAACTTTATTTCTAAAAAACAAAAAATATGTTGACTTTTTAAATATATTTTTTATTTTACAAAAAATAAAACATTACGATGATGATTGTGACTACGCCTCTTGTTCGCTAACTGTTTCCTGAACCAGAACCGAATCCTGTTTTGACAAGTTAGCTCAAACGCTTCCGAAAATAATGTACAATTTTTTAGCACCTTTGTTTTCTATAATCTATAAATTATAATAAATAATTATATAAAGTCAAGAATATTTTTTGGGCGATATAAACTATGTTAGCTGGCTTAATGCAAAGTAATAAAACTGAAGAATAAAAATGACAATCTTCCTTTCAAATAAAAGAAAATTGACTGTTATCTTTATTATTCTTTTTGCTATTCTTCCCATCAGTTCAAATGCGAAAGTAGTACATGAAAATATTTTATCTCCAATTAGTAGAGTTTTTTGGGGAAGCTCAAATGTTAATTTTCCAACCAATGAATATTTTTATATTGGTGCTGGAGGAGCAATACTGATTTCAAATATTGTTTCAAAAGATAGTATTGATATTATAAATTATTTTTATCTTCCCACAATTGTACAAGATATATATGTGGAATCTAATATTCTTTATGCCTTGGATTTAAAAAATGGTTTACTAATATACAATATATCTAATGTTCTTGAACCCATTCTCATTTCCTCGCTCAATTTTGAAAAAGAATGTTACGACTTTGTTATCGATTCTAATTATGTTTATATTACACATGGTGTTGATGGAATAACAAAAATTGATGTTTCAGATATTTCAACACCTCATTTTCTATTAGAATCTTCCATTTCTTCACATATAATTTCCAAATATCAATCTTATTTATATTCTACTACTGATGAATATGGTCCCGATAGTGTTCGAATTATTGATTCAGCAAATCTTGAACAAGTTGGTGGTATTCCAGTCGGATTTTCGTATCCAATTTTTTCAGTTGAAAGATTACAGTTTAACGGACATAAGGGATTTTTAGTAGAAAATTACTATGGGATATTAAATGAGCAAACAGAGAATATTCAAAACGCCTGGTCAGATTTAACGATATTAGATATGTCTAATCCTTTAGACCCAACAAAAAGAGGACGGATAACTTTACATGATCACGTCCCAACTTTTACTAATTCAAATGATACATTATTTATGGGGCTCTATGATGAGCTCATTGTAATTGATGCTACAAATATTGATAATCCTTTAGTAGTTACTTCTGTACCACATATTTTCCCTGATAATTATTCTTTGACATATTTTTCATATCAATTTCCTTATTTATTTGGTAGCTATGATTATTCAGCAGGTTTAAAAATTATCGAATTAAGTGATATAAAGAATATTCAAGAGGGATTGTTTTTTGATACATCATCGAAAATTGGCTCTGTTTTCGCTACTGACTCTGTTTTAATAGCAGGCCGTTTTGAAGGAAAGGGACTTTATTTTGTAGATATATCAAACATATTAAGCCCTGTTGTTAAACAAATATATAGTCAAAATATTGGATATGTAAGAGGTTTGGAGATAAGGGATAATATAATATTTGCTTCAACAGGTAATGGATTAAAAATATTCCAAATCAATGGATTGGATAGTATAAATTTAATTAGCGAGTTAGACTACGGTGTCACTTCTTGGAGAGTTGATGCAAATGATTCCATTGTAGCGATTGGCGGTTATTATGAAGATGTACATTTAATAAATATTTCGGACCTCTTTGCTCCAAGCTACATAAAAAAAATTGAAATGCCAACTTCAATGGTTGTTGAAGATATTTACTTGCGGGATAATTTTCTTTTCATATGTGGAGATTATGGTGGACCTTATATTTATGATATTTCAGATCCTAATAATCCACTTGAGCTTTGGGATGGCGACAATTTGTCTGGTGAATCAATGTTCCCCGCTGAAGATAAAAACGTATTATTTTTAGGTGATTACAATCAGCTTACAGTATTGAATATTGAAAATATTGTTAATCCTGTCGAAATAACAAGTTTCTCAGTTTTTAATAGAATTATAGATATTTTTGCTAAAAATGATTATCTATTTTTAAGCAGTTTTGATCAATATCAATATGAAAGCTTTTTACTCATATATGATATAACGAACTTAAATAATATAATTCAAGTTGGAACCGCCTATACTCCTAATTGGGCTTATAATATTTTTGTCAATGACGATTTTATATTTTTGGCTGACTTTGAGGATGGGGTATATATTTTTGATTTAGATGATATTACAACCAAAATATCATTTGAAGAAAAGGAAATATTAGGTACTCATTCATTTAAGTTGTTACAGAATTATCCAAATCCATTTAACGCATCGACGACAATTCGTTTTTCTTTACCACAATCGGAAATGGTTCAACTAAATATTTATAATGTGTTGGGGCAATTAGTAAGAATCTTGGTAAACGAAGAAAAGCCTGCAGGCAAATATTCTATCATTTGGGACGGAACGAATGAAAAATGTGAGTTGCTATCGAATGGAATATATTTTTATACCCTTAAAACAGGAAATAACATTTCAATTTCTAATAAATTATTAATTTTAAAATAGCAATTATATAGGGTTGCCAGCTAACATCGGTTTCAAGGGGACGAAAGAGCTCTGGCGTGATTTTCACGTTCAGAGCATCCTTGAAAGTTTTAATTAAATCCAAAAATCCTGTGCGTCCTTATCCTTGCGCCCCTTAAACCAGGCGTTCACTCCTGCAATCTTTTTTCAGCCTCTTGCTGAATTTCATCGATGGATAATGTCCCGTACATATCCATCGTCGTCTTATAAGATGCATACCCTAAAAAGTTCTGAATCCACTCGGCTGAGAATCCTTTGTTCTTCAGATACCTGGCAATCGAGTACCTGAAGATATGCGGATTAATATGCTTCAGTCTTTGATTTGGATTTTTAATACATGCTTTCTTTCCAGCTTTAGCGGTAATGTAGTTAATCATTCTCACTGTTAAAGGTTTGCCATCAAACTTGGTAAAAACAAATCCCTCTGTTCTGCCACTAAGCATATATTTTAATTCATTGAACAATTCTTCATCGATGATCGGCACAGTTCTGGTCTTGTTGCCTTTACCTCTGACCTTGATGCGCTTTCTGTCAAAATCATATCCCTGACATCGAGCTTGGCTGTTTCCTCTCTCCTGAGTCCTGCCCAGAACAGAGATTTTAACAAACAGCAATCCCTAAATGAGGTGGTGCTGAGGAATAATTTTTTGATTTCATTGAACTGCAAACGATAAGCACTTGCTTTTAACTGGTAGTTTACCATTTCACTTTTGTTTCAAAGTTTGAAATAAATTTCACATATACATTATAAGACACAAAAAAATCCTTATCAAAACGAGGGCAAATTTCACACTTTGGACAAAAGGTAAAATACGGTTTTATTATTAATTTTAATGATCACTAACAAAACGACAATAGAAAAAATGATTTTTCATGATAAAATTATAATAATTTCCTTCCAAAAATCAAATAAAAAGGTCTTTTAAAGAAATTACTAATAATTTTTAGTACTGCAACTCCATAAACATAATAATAGTTTGTAATATTTCTTTATAATGAAACTGCAGTTGTCAACAAGTGTAAAGTAAGCTCTTTTTTTGTAAGGATTATTTACATTGTAATTTATTATTTTTAATTATGTTAAAAAATTAATAAAATTATTGTTTGAAAACTTACCAAATTAGGGAAAATATTCTCAGAAAGACAATTAGTTTAACTTATTATACTTTAAATAATTAGAAAAAGATTTAAAGTTTGGTACAATATTTTCTATATTAATATCAGCCCAAGCATTACTTTATTTTAAAAATATTAAAACAATTTAAATCATAATTGAAGGGGGTGAACGATATGAGAATAAAAACATTACCCATAATGGTCTTTATAGTGTTTGTCTTTGTAACTACTGGGGTGATAAACGCACAAATAGCCACGGGTGTATGGGGGCTACATGTTTATCATGTATTTTCTTATCCAGGCCAGTCATGGGATGCTGCTACCAGTGATATGTATAGTAATTTGGGTTCAAGTTATTACCTTGCCACTATTACCAGTCAGCCAGAACAGGATTTTATTTATTCAATGATGACTAATAATAACATTTTGGGAGAATATTGGCTTGGTGGTTATCAAGATCCTTTAGAAACGACGGATCCCAATGCAAATTGGACCTGGGTAACTTATGAACCGTGGAGCTACACAAATTGGTTCCCTGGCGAACCAAATGATAACTATGGGCCTGGTAGTGAGCAGCATCTAGCGATTTGGAGTAATGATGATTGGAAGTGGAATGACCAGTCATACTTGCCTAATATAACAGGGTATGTTGCGGAAACTGTTATCCCTGAACCTGGTACATTTCTGCTTCTTGGTAGCGGCTTCTTCGGTCTTGGAATTTTGGGATGGTTCCGCAGACGTAAGGTTTAGGCAATTTTAAATTTAAGAAAATTTTAGAAGGCAGGTGAGTGTTCGCCTGCCTTTTTTATTGTCATATTATTTGGCTCTGAATGAATAAAATTCTTAAATTGTGATAATAGTTGGTATCATAAATTAATTTTAAAGATAAAAACCGTCAATTCTAAAGCAGGTGATTTTTATTAAGATAATGGAAAAGTCTCTGTCAAATAGAATCAAAATTTCATACTTTACACTAAGTATAAAATTTTTGACTACTAAAATTCCTTAGACTTTTCTTTGACTATTTCCTCAAATTTCTCAGCAATATACAAAATCGGTATTAAACGTTTAATTTTATTCTGAAAGACCATTAAAAGAATAATCCAGATAAAAATCCATACGCCTGCTGCAAATTCACTCCACTTTCTAGCAAGAATGACGCCACCACCTAACATTATAGCCATATAGAAAATAACGAATCCCCACAGCCGCAATGCATCGCTTAAATGCAGTTTTAACAAGGTAACGCCAAAAGCAAGCCAAAACCCAATAAACGCCAGCATCCAATATCCATCAGCTAGTTGATAAACTAAACATCCCCCAGCTATTAATATTAGCCAATAAAGGGGGTGAGATAAAATAAGTTACCCGTTTGTATTCTGAAATTATTATTTTTAAATAGACAATTAATTTCAACTATCCAAGTTATTATATCTCACTCCCTAAATGATTTTTTTCATGACAAAAGATAAATTCAAACAAAACGAGTATCGTGATCAGCAACTCGCTAATCAAATCACATTCTGCAAACTAAACACCCACCTGAACTTCGTTTCCTTCTCTCCATCCAGAGGATCACTCACCCATACTGGAAAATCAAATCGAAATGTAAACCGCTGATAAAATAGACGAAGATTCAACTGTAAACCAATACCAGCATCCATCAGGTTTTCATATTTCTCATCTGCTGTTAGAATACGGGCGAAATCAAAGAATGGTGATAGCCCCACTGACGATCTTCGAGGCAGTATTTTACGGAACAGCGGCGTTAATAATGCTGATCGAAGCTCGGTATTGAATGCCACTATCCGTTCCGTCGCCAGCGGTTGATCGATGTAGCCTCTCAGGTTTCCACCGCCTGGAAAATGATAATGAAGCTCTGGCGGAAGAGCAGCTACACTTCGCAAATAGAATTTGCTAAATCGCTCACGGGGATTGGCACCATCGGTGAAAAATTTTTCCTGCAACGGGACTTCATCTCCCCAAAAATTACCCGCAAATAATCGGATATCCAGACCGTTTCCACCACGTCCGAAATTGAAAGTGACTTCACCTTCCAGCTTTGAAAAATCAAATTCACTGCCGAAAAAATCTTGAGAGGTTTCCGCATTGAGCTTCAATTCAGACGTCCATCTTCTTTGCTCTAATTCTAAACTATAGCCGAATGAAATTTTATTGACTCGACCGCGTTCCCATTCTTGAATAGAGTCTGTTTTGCCTTCAGGTTTTATTTTTCGATAAGCATAATCCTCTTCATCTTTGATAAGCTGGGCTGTGTTAAAGCTGAGATTAAAATGATGAAATGGAGGCGAATATCGTTCTCTGCCAAAGCGATAATTAAACGTGATGTCCCCGATTCCTCGTCCCTCCTGGTTGATTACAGAAAGACTTAAATTTAATTTATCACTATTTGGAACCAGGGGATGGGCAAAACGAAAATTATACCCGAATCGCTCCGATTTCAGCCCATAAGTCAGACCGAGTTCAGTAACATAAAATTTGGCGATGTAACTACCTCTAAACCGCGCGCCCAGCCAGAGACCATCCACATCGTTGTACCACATTTTTGGCGCATATTTAATGAGATAAACATTCCTGGGACGATAAAAAGAGAACGGATTGTCTGGCAGGAACTGAAAATGCCAATCACCGTTATTCAACCGATTTTTATCCAGAATCATGTCGCTGGGATCTAAAGCAACCTGCCCAGGTTTGTCTTTTGTCATGAAAACAACTTTTCCCAATCGTTCTTTACCATCCCATCTTTTTATGAATTTTTCTCCTTGTTGAGTTGTTAATTGAACTTCAACCGGTATAATCCCTTCATCGTTTCGCTTCACCTCAACTTCGGTTTGCCACTGACCGTTATCAAGTTTTGATTTGGAAATCTTTCCCAAAGCATAATCCACCACCACAGCATTGTGAAGCCATTGATCAAAATACCAGTCAAAATTTTCGCCTGTCACATCTTCAACAACTTTTTTGAACCGTTCTTCATTCACATGTTTGAATTTCCAGCGGTCAAAATAGCTGTGACAGATTTTGTCCCAAAGGCTATCACCAACGATGTAATGCAACATGCCAAAAAATGCCGCGCCTTTGGTGTAGGCATTGATACCGTAACCGCCTTTGAATTTATGGGCGTATTGGGAAATGGGCTCATTATACCCACTGGTCATATAATCGACTAGATAACCAAAGGTACGTTCTTTTCTGGGAAGTCTTGGATTCAATTTAAATTTTAAGGAATTAACATCTGGTTCGCTGTCTTCTTCGTAGCCCCAGGGACCAAATTTGGCATGTTGATACCAGAATTCCTGGTAGGAGGTAAATCCTTCATCCATCCAGGCTTCGGCTAATTCATCGCTTGCCAAAATACCGTAAAAATAAATATGCCCGACTTCATGCGAGATCAATCCTTCCCAGGGACCAGAATTCATCACCAGCATGGGATATTCCATACCACCGCCCATCAGTCCATGCATGATGGTCAGTTGAGGATAGGGATACATGCCAAATTTGGTTGACAGCCACTCGAGTACTCTTTCTCCCCGTTGAGCGACTTTCTTACTCCAACCATCTTTGGCATGTGATCGATAAAGGACATGGATGGGGATACCACTCCATTCTCCATGTTCATAAACGAAGTCGGGACATGCTGCCCAGGCAAAATCATGAACCTGTTCCGCATGGAATTTAACGGTTCTTTCCTTACTTTTCTCTCCAAGTTTCTCAATCTCTTTGAGTTGTTCTTCATGACGATCTTTCCATTGCTCATCAGATAGACTGGTATCGACCTCGACCCATGACCAGCCAGGATCGCCCTCAACAGGTATTCCTGTGGCGCAAACAATATAACTGTAAGGCAATGTAATAGAGACATCAAAAGTACTGAACTCACCATAAAATTCGCCGTTGGCATGATATTCATCGGGATGCCAGCCATTCTGGTCATACACAACCAACTTTGGATACCATTGACCAAAATCATATTGATTCCCCCGCCTGCCACCTCGGACAATTAAGGTGGGGACTTTTTCATAGAATTTTACATAAAGCTGTAACTCTTCACCAGGGGCAAGAAGTTCTGGCAATTTCGCTTCCAGGATTGTATCATCAACTCGATAAGCTATAATTGGTGCATCAATTGCTGATATATTGGCGTTTTTCCTGGTGATTCTAAATTCCAAAATGTCGATATAACCATTGTTTTCTGGTGTAATGGAACGACCATAATAACGTCGGCTGGCTTCTCTGGCAAATGTCGAGTTTTCATTTTTAAAGGCATTGGGATAAAGATGGAGATAAATTCGATCCAGTGTATCAGGTGAATTATTTTTATAGGTGATGATTGCCTCACCACTTAAGGCATGTTTTTCAGTATCCAGCCGGACTTTAAAATCATAGTGGACGTATTGTTGCCAGTAGTTTTCATTTGCTAATGAGAGACTAATGATGGTTAAAATAAGGAAAAGAGTGATAAAACTTCCTGCAATTTTGCTCATAGTGAATTCCTCCCGAATTCATTGTTTAAAGGCTAATATAACTAACAAAATATTAACAGTCAAGTTAATATTCGATACGTGTTTTTCATTGAATCAGTTGCAAAAAATTATAATGAAATCAATCAAAAAATTTTAAGTAAATTTTGTTACTTAAAAATGGCAAGATTTTTCTTTATCTGTAAAATTGAACAAATTAAAAAATGTCACCTCAGATTATTAAAGAAAAAGTCGAAAAAATTTTTGATTATTTAGATGTCCTGCAAAAATACAAGGATATTAGTTATCAAGAATTCTTAAAAGATGCACATTTTACTATTGAAAGAATTTTGTGAATGTATAATGAAGATAATCTAAATTTGAGTAAGAAAAATGGAGTTTAGTAATTTTGATAGTAAGAATTTCAGGCACAATCTCACTATTTAAATCGTTATAACTTATTTTGCAAATCAGTAAGAAAGCTACAAAAATTGTTCACCTCATTTTTAAAGGAAGGATAAACATTTAGTAATAATTTAATTAACAATTCAATTCTGATGGCATCTAACTCATAGCCATAAACACTTCTGACAACATGTCGAAACGCTAACAGTTCTGTCAATCCTTGTTGAGTCTTCTCAGAAATTACAGCAGGTCTAATTCCTTCAATATTTGTCGCCATTTGAGATAATAAACGACGATGCCAGTCATAACTATCTGGAACACTTTTATTTAAATCAGAAGCGATTAGTTTAAATATCCGCTCGCACCCAGTGTAAAAATTGTGGATTTTCAACGCTGTACTTTCAACTAAAATTTCGTTTTCGGGATCTAAATGTTATTGTAATAACAATTTTTCTATTAATTGATCAAGTTTGTCCAACTCTTTATTCATTTCTGCAGTAAGAGTAAGTATATTATTTTTTTTTAACATAAATGACTTCCCCTTTTTTTAAAATCCGATCTTTCATCAGTGGATCTAATTGTTCATAAGGCTTTAAATCAATCTCAAAATCCAATTTCATCATCAACTCACCAAAGGCTTTAAAAAAGAATTGATCTTGAAGTCCTACGACGGCAATATCAATATCTGAACGTTTATGGAAATTTTCTCGCTGACAAATGGAACCGAATAAAATGATTTTTTCAACATCATATTTTTTTAATATTTCAATGATTATTGGAATTGTCTTTCTGGCATTCAGATATCTGGTGTCGATTTGATGTCGTTCGCGTTCAATTCTCTTGCGCCAGCCTTTTACATAATTTTCAATATCGATATTATTCTTCATTGGTTGAATTGCATAACTTTGAATTTTTGGAACATAACAAATTAAAATTTAATTCAATATAACATATTTTTCTTTGTCTGTCAAGAAGAAATTGTGTTGTCATGAATCATTTGATTTTCAATATGTTATACCTCGTGAGTTCAAGTAATAAGTGCAACTGTTAGAAAGAGGAACTAAGTTCATTACTACGTAGTAGTAATGAACTTGCGA
>Ga0209636_10005957_pt1 | contig 12447 bp, 8 predicted proteins | sample DeeMarSWOR152_54_FD_187464 | JGI IMG/M metagenome (GOLD analysis project Ga0209636, IMG submission 187464) | Marine sediment microbial communities from White Oak River estuary, North Carolina - WOR-1-52-54 (SPAdes) (version 2) | ecosystem: Environmental > Aquatic > Marine > Intertidal zone >...
TTTTTGGGCTTTCAGCGTCCACAACTGTGAAAACCTTTTCGCCCTTAACGTCCTTTTCGATTTCCCTAACCAATAAGTTCTCTAGGTGTTTTCGATTTGGTCTTTCAGAAACAGCAAGCCACTCGATTTCTTCGCCCCAATGTCCATTGTTGTATGAAACAGAGCCTATGATTTCGCTTTCTTCCTCAGCTACTAGAATTTTAAGGTTCCGTTCACGGATTTGAGAGCGAAGTTTCTCCTCGTTGAAGGGAATAAACTCGTATGATTCTCTATATGTTTCATTGAGCAGTTTAACGAGACTTGGTAGGTCTTTATCAGTGAAGCTTTGAACTTGGGCAGTCATGCTTTATCTTTAACAACAGAACTAAGAAATAATAATAAGTGTTTAGGTTGAATCTAAGTTGTTGCGAAACTCTGATTTATTGCCCCTTTTGATAGCGACTTAAGTGTTGTTACTGGTGTTCTGGTTACAGATATGGATGTTTTTAGCATGCGCATCGTCCATAATGCGTTACATGTGTTTCTTGAAAGTTTGCAGCTTGATTGCATGGACAAGAGTTTCAAGGCGGTTAAGGTGTTTTTCGGTGTCTTCTTTTGTGTTTTTCTTATTTCTGATCGCAATTTTGCTTCTTGTGTTCTTAAAAGATGTAGGATGTGTTTTGTTTGCATTTTTGTCACAGGTAATATCTAGTATATTACGTTTTAAGATACTTATTCCCAAAGGCGAAATATTACAAAATTTGACTAAATTTGCTGCCGCTTTATAAGTCGTTGCTAAAGTAACATAATAAAAATAGGATGGATTGCGGTTTTAGCTTGACATTTCCTTAAGTGTCAAAGATTCTGCTGATTGCGCAAAGAGTTTTTCCTGCAATCGAACTGTTCTGCCTATGCTGGTATCAAGGTCTTAGAGATTTGCATTTTTAGTTCGGCATAATCTTCTTTGATAGCGTTTCTTAAAACGACAATCTCTGAGCGAAGTCTCTTCTTGGATTCTGGAGCTAAATCTTTCGATTTTGTTATTTTTCCTTCTATCTTGTCTAGGTCCTTTTCTGCAGAACGTCTTGCTTCTTCGGATTTCTTCAAGGCTTCTACTTTCATTTTTTCAATTTTTGCGAAGTCTTTTCGTATGTTTCTCGCACGTTTGTTTAGCTTTTCACTTATCTTGTTCAACTTTTCTCTATATTGGGGCTCAGAAGTACTTCCCATCGCTTAACACCATTCACCTTTTTCGTGTATAGCAATACTTAATAAATTTTATGACGTAACAATCAGTAAATACGTAGAACTTAGTTCATTCGAGATTCTGGTTGAGATATTCTTTTAAGATTGTAAAGCTAAGTAGAGAATGTGACTAGAGGTTAGTATGGAGAAGGTTCTTGTGTCGTCTCCTAAACGAAGGGTTGTTGTTCCGAGTCCTCGTCCTGTCGTTGTAAGAGAGATTCAGTTAATCGACAGAGTTGAAGAGATGGATCTTCTTAGAGAGGCTGCTGATAGGGCAGTTCGCGGCGAAGGCGGAGTTGTTTTTCTGTATGGAGAGGCTGGAATCGGAAAGACGAGGTTGGCTAGAGAGTTAGGGGCTTACGCACGTTCGCGTGGCATGCAAGTCTTATCCGGTAGATGTCCAGCACTGTTCAGAATGGATGGTGTTCCTCCCTACGTCCTCTGGGAAGAGGTGATTAAAGACTATTTGGAAGTCTGCACCCCTGAGCAATTATTCAGGGTGATTGGCTCTTATCCGATTGAAGTTTCTAAGCTGGTTCCTGAACTCAAGCAGAAGCTCAGATCTTTTCCTCAATCTTTTCCTCTGAGCCCAGAACAGAGTCGTGACCGACTCTATGAAGCAGTTTCACAGTTCTTCACCAACATCTCTAGGGAAGCTCCATTGCTCGTTATTCTTGATGATCTGCAGTGGACTGATCAGTCTTCGCTTCTGCTGATGCATTACTTGGCCCGCGGAGTCTACAAAGAATCTCTCCTTATTTTAGGAGTCTATCGTGACACTTACGTTGATGACCAGCATCCTTTGTCTCCGGTTTTAACAGAATTGAACAGAGAGCGTCTGCTTCAATCTGTTCCATTGAGACGCTTGTCTTTTGATGACGTTTCTGAGATGATTAAGCGGATACTAGAGCAAGACGACGTGCCGAAAGCGTTTTGCGACTTAGTCTATGGGAAGACGAGGGGCAATCCCTTTTTCGTTGAAGAAGTGATAAAGTCTCTAAAGGAAGACAAGGTCATCTACCGTGAAGAAAAGAGGTGGAAGATCGAGGGAGTTTCGAGGATTGAGTTTCCGAAAACCGTTAGGAGCGTTATAAAGAAGAGAATTAGCCGGTTGGATGATGAGTCTCAACGCGTGTTGACCACGGCTTCTTTTGTTGGTAAGGATTTCACTTTTGAGGCTTTGGGCGAAGTTACTGGCATTGAAGAGGATAAATTGCTTGAAATAATGGAGAAAATGCTGGAAACTGGACTGATTAAGGAAAGGGTAATGCGTGGGGAAGACGTGTTTTCCTTTGCTGACATCATGGTGAGAGACGTTGTTTATGAGGAAGTCAGCCGTTTGAGGCGGAGGAGGCTTCATAAAGTTGTCGGGTATGCCTTGGAGAAGGTATACGCTGAAAAGATTGATGAACATTTTGGAGAAGTTGCTTATCATTTTCTGGAAGGCGGCGACAAAGAGAAGGCGCTTGACTACTTTTTGAAGGCGGCGGAAAAGGCGAGGAACGTATACGCTCATCAGGAGGCTTTCTCTTATCTTCAGCACGCTCTAGAGCTTCTTGAAGAGAAGGGGGCTGATCTTGAAGAGAGAGTTCGCGTAGTTGAGAGGCTTGGCGCCCTTAAATGGTGGATGGCGGAAGCTGATGCCGGATTGGAATACTGGAATAAATCGTTAATATTATGGAATCAGCTAGGAGATAAGAAAAACATTGCAAGGCTTCATGTCAGAATGGCAGCTTGCATCTGGCAATACACTGGTGACAGGGACAAGGCTTCTGGGCATCATCGTATGGCTTTGGAAATACTTGAGAAGGAACCTGAAAGTGCGGAATTAGCCAGACTATATGAAGATATTTCGCACATGCTTTGGCGAACAGGCGGGTCTGACGCTTTGGCTTGGGCGCAGAAAGCGTTCAAACTGGCGAAGAGACTAGGTGACCCTGAGGTTCTTGTGGGATGCTATAACGATCTGGGAACATTAAGTCTCAAGTCCGGAGAATTCGAAAAGGCCGCAAAATACTATGAACAAGGACTGAAAACAGCTCTCGAAAACAACGTAGTAGGATATGCTATCACTCTGTACAACAACCTTTCTGAGATCTACAGTGCTACAGGAGAATTTCAAAAGTGGTTCAAGACCGCTCAAAAAGGATCGGAATTGGCAAAAAAAATTGGTAGCTTATATGGCTTAGCGTGGCTTGATTCTAACATGGCGGAATGTTATTTTTGTATGGGAGAGATCCGGAAAGCCATCTCCATATTCGAGGAAATTCTAGTACTAGACAAGAAAACCAAATACACACCTCACATCCCAGTTGCACTGTTCTCTCTTGGAGAGTGCTATCAGTTTTTGGGGGAATGGGACAAGAGCCTTCAGTATCTACTGGAAGCTCATGACATCGCAAAAGGAAGTGGAGAATATCAGTTTTCTGGAAATGCCACTTTGTTGCTTGGCGAATTATTTATGGAAATGGAAGATTACGTGGAAGCGGAGAAATACTTCAAAGAAAGTAACAGCATCTATGAAAAAGCGGGAGATGCATCTTCCCAGCTTTCAGGCGTGTTTCCAGCCCTTTCACGATTGTATCTGAGAAAGGGGGAAATTGAAAAAGCCAAAGAACTGATTGAAAAAACCTACGAACATGCAACGAAAACAAAAAGCAGACTAGACGTCGCTTACGTTGAAATGTTGAACGGAATGCTTTTCAGAGAACAGAAGGACTGGGAAAAATCCGCACAGCACTTCGAAAAAAGTCTTCAAGAATGCAAATCCCTAAACGCGCAAAAATGGTACGTCACCAAATTCGCTGGGCTTCTGTACGAATACGGTTTAATGCACCTTAACAGAAACGAGGATGGCGACGAAGAAAAAGGATACTCACTTCTGAATCAAGCGCTGGAAATATATCAGAAAATGGATGCGAAAAAGAAGATAGAGAAAATAAGATCTAAAATGATTCCTCTGGAAACTGGACGGCAAATAACCAAACCTGCGGTAAGAGAGGTTTCAGAAGCTCTTCCAGACTATATTCCCACAGGATATGAAGATCTTGATAATCTATTGCTTGGTGGTATACCTCCAAATTATGCGGTCGTATTAACTTCTCCTTCCTGCGACGAAAGAGACTTGTTAACTAAGAGATTTCTGGAAGCAGGAGCGAAAGAAGGCAGAATCACGTTTCACGTTATTGCCAAGGCAAGTGGGGTAAAGGACCTCGCAGAGAAATTTCAGTCAAATTTCTACCTTTTCATATGTAATCCTCAGGCAGACAAAATCGTCAAAAGCTTACCCAATGTGTTCAAACTAAAAGGCGTAGAAAACCTAACTGACATCAACATTGCTTTGTCCTCTGCTTTCCGCAAATTAGACAAGTCGCTAAAGGGTCCAAGAAGAGCTTGTATAGAAATCATTTCAGACGTTTTGCTGCAGCATCGCGCAGTTCAAACTAGAAGATGGCTAAATGGACTCATTCCAGAATTGAAATCGAAAGGTTTCACCACCCTAGCCATAATGGACCCTGAGATGCATCCTCCACAAGAAGTTCGGGCAATTCTAGATCTTTTCGAAGGAGAGATCAACATCTACGATAAGGAAACAAAAAAAGGTCCAAGAAAATTCCTGAGAATCAAGAAAATGCTGAATCAAAGATATTTAGAGAGCGAACTGCATTTGAAAAAAGAAAAACTACAGAACTGAAAGAAACTAGGAAGTAAGCGCGAATATAGAAGAATACAAGCAATGAAAAAGCGCATATATCTAGATCTCATCTATCGTTAAATAGGTGAAAATTGTGAAGTGGGTAACCCGCGAATTCGTCCATGTAGACAGAACAGCATGCCCGTGGCTTATCAAAAAATTCATAGACCCCCAAGCCGAATTCATCTTCGTACCCACGGAGAAAATAGAAGAAATCGCAAAAACCCAAGGGGCAACACCCTTCGACGCGCCCGGAGTTAAGCTTGGACACAGAAATGGAAAATGCAGCTTCGAAACCATAATAGAAGAATACAAGCTCGAAGACCCAGTGCTTCATGAACTCGCCAAAATCGTTCATTCCGCAGATACACGTGACACCGAGCTGGCGCCTGAAGGAATAGGATTAAGCGCAGCAATGACCGGCGCAAGGTTCAATGTGAAAGATGATTTTGAAGCAGTGAAGAAAGCCGAATACGTTTATGACGCACTTTACACTTATTGCAAACTTAAGCTGCTTCGCAAGAAATACAAGGATGAATCGGGGAAAATGAACCGAAAGGAGCAGAGAGATTTCTTAAGAAGGAAAATGCAGAAAGAAACAACAAGTTAAACATCACTTTCCTTATTTTTATTAGTCTAAAATTCAGTAGTATTCAAACTGGTTTGTCAATGACTTCACACGCGAAGAACGTTCAAGAGAGTGTATTCCTAACACTTTGCATAATGGGATTATTTGCAATTCTAAGCTCCACAATGTCTAAAAGTCCAGTTCTAAAACCTTTTTCTCTGAGTCTTGGAACTCCCACGGATTTGACGGGTTTTGTTGCTGCCGCTTCAACAATTCCCGGCATTTTTATTAGTTTGCCTGTTGCCTCGCTTTCAGACTTTTATGGAAGAAAGAAATTCTTGTTAATAGCAGGATTCGTCTTTGCTTCAGCTCCTTTCCTTTATCTTCTAATAACTGTGTGGTGGCAACTCATCCTCGTTCGGTTTTATCACGGGTTTGCAACGGCGATTTTTGTACCAGTCGCTGAGGCGTCGATTGCCGAGCTGTTTCCAGCCAAACGAGGAGAACGTATCTCCCTTTTCTCTTCAGCGACACATGTTGGAAGACTCATCGCACCTGCTCTAGGCGGATACATATTGCTCGTCACAACCGACAATTTTCATGTGCTTTATTTGAGTGTGGCTGTGGCGGGTGTAACAGCGTTAATTATGGGTTTATCATTCTTGACGAGAAGAAAACAGCCCACAGCTATTCAACAAGGAAAAACCAAAGGAGTTGTTAGAAAGGTGTTTCGTGGATGGGGAACAGTCGCCAGAAGCCGTGGAGTTTTAGTAGTGAGTTTTGTCCAAGCCTGCCAGTACTATGCTTATGGTGCGACGGAGTTCTTTCTAGCAGGTTATTTGCCAGAGGTTGTCCACTTGAACAAGTTCTTGACTGGTGTCGTTGTTATGAGCATAGGCGGCGTGCAAATTTTTGCGAAACCTTACATGGGTAGAGTTTCAGACAAAATTGGAAGACAGATTCCAATAGCTCTTGGTTGCATAGTTTCTGGTCTTCCTTTGCTGGCAATTCCGTTTGTCACTGATTTTTGGGTTCTCCTTTTGCTTGTTTTGGTCTACGGGTTTGGTTTTGCAACCGTAACTGCTTCCACACCAGCTTTAATCAGCGAGCTTGCACCAAAAGAATTGGTTGGCACATCCATGGGTTTTCTCGGCACGATAATGGATGTTGGACAAACACTTGGACCTATAGTTAGTGGATTTATACTTGCAACAAATCTCCAATATTATGGCGTCTTTCCTTCGCTTACTTTTGTACTGCTATTTTCTTGCATAGTTTTTGCCTTATCCGGTGTTGCTAAAGCTAGGATTCGCTAAAAAACTGTTCAAATCCACTAAACATCCTTGAGAATTGCCACCAAGTTTTAAGTCATAAAGAAGTGCTTAAAGCTGGAATCTTTTCGAAAATACGTCAATGATATTGCTTTTTCCTTTTCTGTGATTATGTCTATGCTATACATTGTTTCTCTTCCTTGTCAACTGATTATTTTCATATCAGTGTAGAAAGGTCTTATATAATAAAATACTATGTATAGCGTTCGTTTTGCTCAGGCAAACACTAGATAAGTATGCGCGGCAAACCTTTCAGAATATTGTGAGGGAAAATCGTAGGATGAAGTGTCCATATTGCGGGTCTGATGGTGTCAGAACCCTTGAAACTAGGGATTCACAAAACGACACCATTAGACGCCGTAAGGAATGCTTAAACTGTGGAAAACGTTTCACAACCTACGAGTACATCGAAACAGTAGAGCTTATGGTTCGGAAGACGGATGGAAGAATTGAGCGTTTTGATTTAAATAAGATTATTAGGGGTCTTCAGAAAGCATGCGAGAAAAGACCCGTAACAATGGATCAGATTCGCAATTTAGCCGAACGTGTGAGACAGGATTTGATGATGAGGGGGAAAGGAGAGATCTCTTCACAAGAAATCGGAGACCTAGTTGTGAAGTACTTGAGGAATCTTGATCGTGTATCATATGTTAGGTTTGCTTCTGTTTACAGGCGTTTTGAAGAGCCAGAGGACTTTACAAAAATCCTCAAAGAGGTGAGAAAGTGAAATCTGTCAGAAAACGTGATGGAAGACTAGAACCATTTGACCAGAAAAGGATAACAAACGCCATTTGGAAGGCAGCAAAAGCCGTAGGCGGGAAAAACCGCGAACTAGCCAAGACACTAAGCGATAAAGTTGTCGCTATGTTGCAGGAACGCTTCGGAGAAGAAGGTGTTCCTACAGTTGAGGAAATCCAGGATCTGGTTGAAAAAGTACTCATAGAAAACGGGCATGCGAGAACGGCTAAGGCTTACATTCTCTACAGGAAACAGCACCAAGACATGCGTGAGCTAGCTGCACTACTAAGTTCAGCAGACCTTGTAGACCAGTACTTGGAGATTCAAGACTGGCGTGTCCGCGAAAACTCAAACATGAGCTATTCACTGCAAGGCCTAAACAATTATTTATCATCTACAGTCATAGCAAAATACTGGATAACAAGGATTTACCCTCCCAACATTGCTGACGCACATTTCTCAGGAGCCATGCACATGCACGACCTCGGTGTATTGGGACCGTACTGTGTTGGGTGGGACCTGAGAGACCTACTGCTTTCAGGATTCGGTGGAGTGTCTGGAAAGATAGAGAGCACACCTGCAAAGCACTTTAGAACAGCCCTCGGACATGTGGTTAACTTCTTTTACACGCTTCAGGGCGAAGCTGCAGGAGCCCAAGCCTTCAGCAACTTTGACACTTATTTGGCTCCTTTCATACGTTATGACGGCCTAAACCAAAAGGAAGTTGAGCAGGCGCTTCAAGAATTCTTCTTCAACATGAACGTGCCAACTCGTGTGGGTTTCCAAACACCCTTCACAAATGTAACATTAGACCTTGCAGTTCCAGAATTTATGAAGGATGAGCCTGTGATTATTGGCGGAAAAGTGATGAATGAAACTTACGGCGGCATGCAAGAGGAATTAGACATTTTCAACATTGCCTTTGCAAAAGTCATGTGCGAAGGTGACGCGAAAGGTAGGGTTTTCACATTTCCAATACCAACCTATAACATAACCAAGGATTTCAACTGGGAAAACTCAGTATCTCAAATGCTTTTCGAAGTCACATCTAAATATGGTGTGCCATATTTCTCAAACTTCATAAACAGCGGCATGAAACCTGAAGACGTTAGAAGCATGTGCTGTCGCCTAAGAATAGACAACAGAGAACTGCGTAAGCGTGGCGGCGGTTTCTTCGGAGCAAATCCGTTAACGGGCAGTATAGGTGTTGCGACGATGAATCTCCCGAGAATAGGATATTTAACGAAGGATGAAGATGAATTTTTTGAAAGCCTAGAGGAAATGATGGAAATTGGAAAGGACAGCCTAGAAATAAAGAGGAAAGCCTTAGAACAGTTCACAGAGAACGGGTTATACCCCTACTCAAGGCATTATCTACGTCTTGTAAAGGACGGCTTTGGAAAATTCTGGAAAAACCACTTCTCAACAATAGGCTTAGTGGGCATGAACGAGGCGATACTGAACCTCTTCGGGTATGGCATAGCAACTCATGAAGGATTAGAATTCGCAATTAAAGTGCTAAACTCCATGCGGAACAAGCTGGCAGACTTTCAGGAAGAAACTGGAAACATATACAACCTTGAAGCAACACCAGCTGAAGGAACATCTTACAGGCTGGCACGTATAGACAAGAGGAAATATCCAGACATAGTTGTGGCGAATGAGAAATATCTTTCGAAAAGCGTTGAACCATTCTATACTAACTCTTCGCAACTGCCAGTGGACTATGAAAGCGACTTGTTTGAAGCATTGGCGCATCAGGACAGACTGCAAACTCTTTACACGGGTGGAACAGTCTTTCACACATACCTTGGTGAGAGGGTTTATTCGTGGAAGGCAGCGGCTGAACTCGTTAGAAAAATCGCTTGGAACTCTCATCTGCCATACTTCACTTTAACGCCAACATTTAGTGTTTGCCCAACCCACGGCTACGTAAGCGGAGAACAAAAGCAATGCCCAATGTGCGGAGCAAAATGTGAGGTTTACTCGAGGGTTGTTGGCTATCTTAGGCCAGTGGATCAGTGGAATGATGGGAAGCAGGCGGAATTTGCTATACGTAGAAGCTTTGACAAATCCGTTGTGTTGGCAGCAGTACATGCATGAGTGAAGCCTATATGAAGTTCAGCGGCATCCAAAAGACAAGCCTAATAGATTTTCCAGACAGAATAGCCACAGTGCTTTTTACGCCCGGCTGCAATCTACGCTGTCCATTCTGCCACAACTGGAGAATAGTGCTAGACCCTAAGCCCCCGTTCCTCAACGAAGAAACAGTGATCCAAATCCTTGAAAAACGCAAAAAACACATAGACGCCGTAGTCATAACTGGCGGAGAACCAACAATGCATGGGGAAATTCCGAAATTTCTGAAAAAACTTAATGAAAAGGGTTTCGCGGTTAAACTTGACACAAACGGGTTTTTTCCCCAAATCTTAAAGGAATGCTTGCCCTACGTGGACTATGTGGCTTTAGATGTGAAAACTTCATTGGAAAAACATGGGCGTTTAGGAGCAAAAGACACGACTGGTTTCTTGCGTAGTGTTGAGATTTTGAAGAGTGGAAGGGTTGAATACGAGTTTAGAGCCACGGTTGTTCCAGGCTTCGTTGATAAAGAGGATATTCCGAAGATGGGTGGAATCGTTAAAGGCGGAAGACGTTTCGCCTTTCAACAGTTTGTCTCCGGTGACACATTGGATAAAACGTTTAATTCGGTTAAGCCGTACGCTGCAGATGTTATCATCCATTTTGCAGATGTCATGAAGAAGTATGTTAAAGAGGTAACACTACGCTTTTAATGAAATTCAGTAGGTTTTAGATGGCTAAATGATTTGCAACATGAAGAACGGATCACACACATGCCCAACAAAAGCGTAAAGTTTAAGGGTTAACGTTTCACTTAGGTTTTGACTGTTCTTGAAATGGGGTTTATGGTTTGAGTGAAGAAGAAAAAAGCCTAGAGGAACTCAAGGCTAGTGTCATAATTAAGCTTAGGAAATACAAGCTCGTTAAGAAGGAAAAAGTTAAGAATGTAATGAACTACCTCGTAAAGATTCCAAAAGAGAAACAGAAAGCCCTAATATGGTGTATCCCAGAAGAGGGCACAGTTGGCATAGCAGTAGTTAAAAGTTTACAAAAAGTAATGAAAGAGAAAAACATACAAAAAGGGATGATAATTACAAGCGGAAAATACACCCATGCAGCAAACGTGAATGCCAAGGTAAGCAACATCGAGCTTTTGCCCAGAATCTTTCCGTCCTTCAACATATTTGAACATGAGCTTGTTCCAAAACACGAAATTTTAACACCGAAAGAAAGAGAACAAATACTTGCCGAATACAAGGTTCAGCCATATCAACTGCTGCCGATTAAGGCTTCAGACCCAGCGGTAGAAGCCATAGGTGCGAAACCCGGGGACGTACTGCGGATAATCAGGAAGAGTCCTACAGCAGGCATACACATAGCCTACCGGTATGTTGTGGAATAGCATTAAAACGATTGACTTGATTAAAAAAGAAAAGAGGGGTATGGGTTATTCCGCTTTCGTGGTTTTTCTGCGTTTCAAGAAGATTACTGAAAGGGTCGAGCTAGCAGCTGCTATTAACGCTAGTATTATAATCACGTATTGTGGGATTACCCATGTCTCCTGTGTTTCTTTTAGGCTGGATATGTCCGTTTCGATTTGTCCAACCCCTGGAATCACAATGGTTGCTATGTTGTCTTTTATTGATGTAATTGTGCCGTTCATTGTACCTAATATGGTTTGAATTGTTGCTGTGGCTTCATTGATAGCTATCACTTTTAGCTGGATGTCATCAAGCGTGACTTGAATTTTACCAATGTCTGTTTGGATATCTGCCGTGGTTTCGTTTAAACGGATAAGAACTGCATTAAAGCTTGCTAGGTCTTTCCGGATGAGGCCTAGTGTTGAGTTTACGACTGCAATGCTTCCTTCAATGTCGACCAGTGTTGCGTTAATAGCAGTCAGATCCGCTTTTATCGTGCGTAGGTTTGGTATTACGATTGTGGCGATGTCACCTTGTAACTCTTGTATTGTCATATTCATGTTTGTCAATGTTGAGCTTATCACGAAACACTTGAAAGATGTTCCAGCAGCCTGGATTTTGTCTGCAACATAGTGTGCGGTAACAACTAGGGTGTACGTGCCTGGTTCCGCATCTCCGGGTATGGCATAAGGGATTTTGTATAAGCCTATAGTGACGTCTTGAGCCAGCAGATTCTCGACTGTTCCATCAGGCTTATACAATATGGCACTGCTGATGATAGCGCTAACAGCTTGTCCCTTAAATGTTGTTTGAGTGTAGAATTCGGCTATTTCTCCTTTAAAGTGCATGGCTCCTACGTCGATTTGAACGTCCAGCGGGGTGACATCAATCACGGTAAACGTTGCACATGCATAGTTGCCTTCTGCATCTAATGCCTTTATGTAATATTTGCCTGCCGTTGATAGCGGTATGTTAAAGGTGAAAGTGAAGTTTCCAAAACCGTCAATTATAGTGTAGCCGATTAGCATATCACTAAATGTTACTGTTACTTGGCTTTCAGGCGCGAAGCCGGCGCCGTTAACGGTTACGTTTGTTCCGATAGGACCTTCAGTTGGATTTAAAGCTATTAGAATTACCCTGAAGGGAGTTGAGCTTGTTCTCCCTGTGGCTATATCCATCGCCATTATCTCATGAACACCGATCGTAGCCTCTGAAGGAACGGTCATCAAATATGTGAAGTCACCGACTTCGTTGGCTGTTGTGTTTCCTATAAAGGTGTCATCCCAGTAAATTGAAACTGTGCCGTTTGCTGTTGCCTTTGTTCCCGTTACAGTCACCTTAGTTTCTGGTGAACCAGCAGACGGATTTACCGAAATCAGAATGTAGGCTGCG
>Ga0209636_10005958_pt1 | contig 12446 bp, 13 predicted proteins | sample DeeMarSWOR152_54_FD_187464 | JGI IMG/M metagenome (GOLD analysis project Ga0209636, IMG submission 187464) | Marine sediment microbial communities from White Oak River estuary, North Carolina - WOR-1-52-54 (SPAdes) (version 2) | ecosystem: Environmental > Aquatic > Marine > Intertidal zone >...
ATACTAACTCACATGGAAAGATTGTTAAAGAAAGCGTCACCCGCACTCGTCCTTGTAGAAGGAGACACAAACGGAGTTTTAGCAACAGCCTTGGCAGCAGTGAAACTTAGAATACCAGTCGGACACGTTGAAGCTGGGTTAAGAAGTTTCGATTTACGCATGCCAGAGGAACACAACAGACGATTGACAGACCACATATCCACCTACCTCTTTGCACCTACAAAAAACGCTGAAAACAACTTGAAAAATGAAAATGTTTTGGGAAAAACCTACGTAACAGGAAACACCGTCATAGACGCTGTAATCCAGCACCTACCAATAGCTGAAAAGAAGTCAAAAATATTGGAAGTGGTTCGCTTTGAAAGTTTTGTGTTGGCAACTGCCCACAGAGCAGAAAACGTGGATGACCCAGCAGTCCTCAAGAATTTCATCGAGGCTTTTACTGAAGCTTCGCTACCAGTTGTTTATCTTATGCATCCACGAACAAGAAAGAGACTTAAACAAAGAGAAGCCCACACTAAGATCAAAAAATTCAAAAACCTTCAGATTTTGCCACCACTTGGCTATCTAGACTTCTTGGTTTTAATGAAAAACTGTGAGATGGTGGTGACGGATTCCGGCGGCATACAGGAAGAGGCAACGGCACCATGCATAAGAAAACCTGTTTTAGTCATCCGCCTTTCAACAGAGAGACCGGAAGCCGTCAGAGCAGGATTCGCTGAAGTCATTGGCACAAAAAAACAAAAGATACTGGAGGCCATAGCCAGGACGCTAGAAAAGCGAAGGGAATTACCAGCAGAATCACCCTATGGTAATGGAAATGCCGCAGAGAAGATCGTTAGGATCATCAAAAAAGAACTGACTTTTTAGCCGGTTTCTACGAAATATATGTCATCTTCTTATCTTGTTCTTTCTTTATTTCTTCAAACTGCAACGCTCTTTTTTCCTCAATTTTCTGTAAACGTTTAACCATTTTCTTAGCTTTGAGGATTTCTTCATCCAAATCAGTCAAATCCATACCAAAACCGAAAAGCTCTCGCAACACCTCCAAGACGCTTTTGGCAGCCTCTGGATCAGGTAAGTATCCACGCGTTTCACCCAGAAGACAAAGGGCATCAACCTTATGAAAGCAGGCAAGACCCAAAATTAAGCCAGCAGTGCCGACAATAGGACTTCCCATGGAACTCACTACAGCTTCGGCTTCTAAAGCTCTGTTCAAAAGTTTGGGGTTAGTGGCTGCCGCGATGACTTTCGGCTTGTCTTTCACTTCCATTCGGTAACCGCCCATTGTGACAATTGTCTTTGCATTGCATTTTTTAGCGAAATCCAGTACGCAATCAGAAATTTCGTATTGTCCCTCAATTGTTTGTGCTTGGCTGTCTCCTGTGAAAAACATAAGGTCGTTTTCCGCGTTTTGGTTCTTCCAGAAATGGAAGGTTCCACGCAGGAGTCTAACACTTCCTTTTTTATTTACGAGCACGAAATACGGGAAGTGGGGAGAATAGACATGAGCGAATTTTTCAGCTTTAAGATGTTTAATCAAATAGCGTGCGGCAATTTTTCCCACAAGCCCCAGACCCGGAAGCCCCTCAATTAAAACAGGATTGTTTAGCTTAACCTCTGCAAGCTTCTTAATAAACGTCTCTTTCATTTGGCTTAGCCTCTCTTTTTCAAAGCCATCCTATACTTGATGTACTTATCATCAGGCGAAAACTTAGGCGGATGTGGCACTCTAACCTTTCCTTCACAATGTGGACATTTGTCTTTTTTCAGCGTGTATCTCCCACACTTTTCACATTTTCTCAAAAGCCAAACCGTCACTTTTCCCTTCTGAAAACCCCTTTTCCACCAGCTTTCATGACATTTGAAACGACGTTTTCAGCAACTCTCTGTAGAACGGCTTCTCCGTGTTTGTAGTTTTCCGCCAAAACTTCGATGCGATATTTTGGTGCAGCAACAACATAAAAGCGGAGTTTTGCATTTCGAGATTTCTCAGCTTTTTTAGCGTTCAAGAAGGCTTCTTTAACGATTTTCACTCCATTAGGTTTCATGCACTGAAGCTCAACTATGCATTTCACTTTTACCATAGGTATCCGTATCCGCTCCCTAGCAACATCAGCAATGGCCGTTGCAAGCTCCTGTGGCATACCTATCTTTGTCAAAGCCTCCACTCCGTCTTTTACAACCTTCTCAAAACCTTCATACAACCCGTATTCCATTTCGATCAGCGTCCCAGCCTTCTCATAAACCTCCTCAGGCGACAGACCAGTCTTTTCAGCAACGCTTCGAAGTAATGCTTCAGCTTTTCGCTCCCTCTTCCAAGACATGACCTTCTCTATCTTTTCTCTTTTAGTAACCCTTCTCAGGGACAAGTCTATGTGCCCCTTTTCCACATTAATCCGTAAAACTTTCAGAACGACCTTTTGTCCTTCACGAACGAAATTACGTATGTTCCTAATCCAAGAAGAGGAAATCTCAGAAATATGCAGCAAACCTTTTTTATTATATTCGTCTAGTTTCACATAGGCACCATAATCAGTTACAGACTCCACGGTGGCCATAACCAAATCACCAACTTCAGGCCATTCTTGCCTTCTAAGAGCCATTGCTATATTCATCCCTACTCAAAAGCTGCAACTATTTCTCCCTTAATTGTTGCTTTCCCACCCGAAGGCTCTACGAGTTCGGTCCCGCAGACGTTGCAGTTAACCTTATTCACAGCATGGCTGTAGACTAGCTGCTCGTTGCCGCATTTCAAACATTTTACTCTAAGGAAGCTGCTTCTTGGTCGGGGAATAAGCTTCTCCCATTCACTCACAATGCTACCCCCAATTTCATTTAATCACCAATTTTCTTAATCGTATACCGCCCTTTTGCGTCGTGCAACCGCAAACTTTGCACTTTAACTTTAGAGTTTGCTTTTTAGTAGTCTTTGCAAATTCTCTTTGGAGAGGATATTTCTGCCCACCATACCCTTTTTTTTCACGTTGGTGGTGCCTTTCGCCCTTGGCCAGAGCCCTCCTCTTTCCAGCCTTATATAAAGTAACCGTGTGAATCTGATGTTTTTCACATCTCGAGCAATACGTCCTAATCTCTTTCGGAACATCCATTTTAGTCACAACTAGCCTTGCATAAAGAAACACATGCTCTTATACTTTTTCGCTATCTCTCCGGAATCTATTTAACCTAAAAGAATAGTCTAAAACTTGATCGATTAGGACCTAGTAGAAAACCCGTTAGTCAAAAATCACTTTTGAATAACGGCTGAATAGTTATGTCGAACTTCAAAAAAGCTCTGGGGACGCCAATGCTAGACATTGTACAAACAATTAGGAGAAAATCAAATATCTTAACGAAACTCTTACCACTCCTCTCATTTGTTATACCATTTCTTGTATTATATTCTCTAGATCCAGATTCCTTCGAAATGACATGGAAGGGAAGAACCTATCAACTTTTCTTTCTATGGCTCTTCTCTCTAGAAACAATAATGAACTGGGAAAAACTTCGAATAGAAGAACGCGGACTAAAGTCCATAAGAACCATTGCTTTCATTATAACACTTCTGCTTCCTACAATATATGTGGTTGCAGCCAACTATTTTGGGTTAAATACAATGATTATGGAGCTGGCCAGACAACATAACGTGCCGCTTGTAGACTGGATGCCGCTTTCAATAGAATATCTGGTCTTTGCAGTGCTTTTTGCCTTAATAATCTTGCTAGCATATGGAATTAATGGTTTAATGGATGCATCAATTTCTATGCTTTTTCTCGCGATTATTGGAGTGATATACATGATAGACACTTTATATCCGTACGGAAAGTTCACACCATTTCAGTTTCTGGTTCCAACAACAACCGTGCTTGCAGCAAACGTTCTAAATCTAATGGGATATGAGACGAGCATGTCTTTCAGAAGTAATCATCCCACATACGGCTCCATGCCATGTTTAGAGGCTAAGAATTCACTGGGAGAATCTGTGGAATTTGGTATAGCTTGGCCATGCTCTGGCATTGAAAGTCTTCTAATCTACACAATTACAATTCTGTTATTTTTAAAGAAGACTACAATTCCTTGGAAGCAGAGGATAATCTATTTTGTAGTCGGCGCCATAATCACCTATTTCATTAACATTCTAAGAGTAGCTACCATTTTTGTGATTGCAATAAATTATGGTGCTACATCTGCCCAAGTGCAGTCGTTTCATAGCTATTATGGCCAATTATACTCCATCACATGGATAATAGCCTATCCATTAATAATAATAGGAAGCCGAGCCTTATGGGGGAAAATTGGGAACTGGAAAACTAGTACAAAAGATATCTCTGAACAAGAAGGTTAAGAGACCAGCTTTCTGAGTAAACTCTTCTTGTTATAGCTGATTAACTTCAACTTTTTCAACTAAACCCTGTTTAACCAGAATTTCAGCATTCTCAACAGGTAAGGAAGCAACATCCTCGACTCTGAAAGGACCGTAAGTTGCCATATCTGCGCCAATTATTGCTGGAACATCTTTTAAGAAACGCAAAGCAGCTCTTTTGTGTTTCTGCTTAACATCAACTTTCGGTACGTGCCCATGCAGGATGCTTTTGGCAAAACTTTGATATGTTTCCGCATAAGACAAAACGCTAGTGTTAATTTTTTCTTCCTCAGCTGTCAAAACATTTGATGGAAGCTTTTCGCCCTCAGCCACTTTTACAACTAATTTTCCGTAACGTGTTTGAATCAATTCACGAACCATACGTTTAGCATTTCGCATTTCACTCTTGAGAAGCCTTGCCTTGACTGTTCTTCTATCAAGCATCCGACTTTCTTGCTTAATCCTTCTCAAATAATCAGCAATTCTAGAATAAAAATCCGGAGGAAGCCTTCCAAGTTCAACGCTTACAAGCTCACGCCTCCAAATCTCAAATAACTCATCGTACATTTATTCCAACACCTCTGCTCTGCCTTTACAAGTAAGCAGAACAGCCGCAGCGGTAGGCAACTCTACCTTTTGACTTTTATAAGGGCCAAACATTTCGTCACCTAATCTAAACTCAGGAGCATCGGAGACAAAAACGGTTGCCGTGGCCTCTTTGAGGGTTATCGCACTGTCAAACGGATCAAAATCATCTATAGCCGAAACCGGAAACTCAACTTTTTTGAAACCGGTCTTACCATGCAAGGTGCCAGTCAATCTGATTAAACGGTGGATATCTGTTGTGACAACCGTGTCGATTTTTGCAGACTGCAATTTTACACCATGGTTTGCTATCTTTCTCCAAGTTTTAAAACCGACCCCTTTGATAAAACCCCAAGTTCCAGTTTCCAACAAACTCTTCAGAATTGAGTCTCTATTCCATAATATCGCCTCAACAATATTTTCTCGAAGTCCGATATCTCTTAAATCTTGTTCATCGGCGTTTAAAATGAAGTTATGCATCCCCAAGGCTACGCGTTTACGCCAGCCAGAATCGTCCAAACGTACACCTTGATAAGCATTCATCACCCTCCTGTTTTTCTCGCCTAAACCATGAAAAGACACGTCTAAACCCAAACCAGAAACATAATCCACAATTTCTTTACGCGCAACGGCACCAAGCGTCTTAATAACTTCGCTTTCAACATGAACATGATAACCACGATGGCCCGAGAAAAATACGCGAACCTCTTTATCGCAAAAACCAAAATCCTGCATCAACGACTCCAAAAGCTTCGCAGTCTCCTTCTTTGCAGAATTCAAACAAACTTCACAAGGCCACGTACTTACGTTAAACTTTTCACTGCCACAGACAGGACACTTTTTAGGTGTGATTCCCCTTCCAGAAAAACTGCAATTGCCGCAGATCCATTTATCATGAACCCTCTCACAGGAAGTAGGAATGTGATCAGCGTCGATGTCAAAAATGAGATCAGCGCCCAACCAACCTTTTCTATCCATTTCAGCTTTTGGACTTTCATAATAAGCACATGAATAATAGACGTCAGAGCACATTGTTGCCTCTAAAAAGGATTCCAAAGCCTCTTTTGTCGTGAAACTCATGTGTCTTAACATTCCCTTTTCAAAGAGTAGAAAACCAAATTCACGTTCCCCAATAGATGTTGGAACACAAATATTAACATCATTTCCTTTATAATAATCCCCGAACTTTCTCTCAATAAACTTCTGAGAACTCATCATCCCTCTAATTCATTAGAAAAGATGACTGTAGAATATAAATACCATTACCAAATGATTAGATTGAAATAACGGATAGGAGGAAAAGAAAACGCTGGAAGAAAAAATACAGAAAATCGCCATTTTTTTGAATTCTAAATATCATGATAGACGAGTAAGCGATTTGGTGGTTTATGCTTTGGTGCTTATTTATTTCATGGTTTTTTCCACGTTTACGGTTGCTAGACACATTTGTTTTGAAACTCACGCCTTTGACTTGGGAATTTCCAGTCAAGCACTTTACACTACGTTGTTTCATGGAAAGTTCTTTTATGAAACCCCGGACTTGCATTTTACAAAGTCAGGTTCCTTTTTCGGGGTCCATTTTTCTCCAATATTTTTCGCATTACTACCTTTCTACTACGTTTATCCGCAGCCTGAAACTCTGCTCATCATTCAATCGGCAGTGCTGGCATTAGCCGCTGTGCCAATTTATTTTCTAGCGAGACTTCTAATTAAGAACGATAATGTTGTACCCGTTGGATTCGCACTCTTATACTTGTTGAACCCCTTCATTCACTCGCTGAATACTTACGACTTTCATGCAGAGTGTTTCATTCCTCTTTTCTCAATATCGGCACTCTACTATTTTGAAAAGAAAAAATGGAAATGGTTCATTGCGTTCTCCATTTTTTCAGCATTAACTATTGATTTTGCCATATTCATCATGTTTTTCATGGGAATCTACGCAATTTTGCGTTACTTCAAAACATTAATAAATCTCATGAAAGACAAAATAACAAACCTAAAGGAGTATGACGCTATCGCTAGTGCCTTTTTCATCTTAGTTCTGGCGGTTCTATTGCTGTTTATATCTATAATAACTATCTCCTATTTCGGCCCTCCTCCATTAAGTTCAACAGGAGTGGGAGTATTTTCCAAACTCGGGAGAAGCTACAGCGAAATTGTAATAAATACGATTTATGAGCCAACGCGAATAACAGATTCCGTTCTCTATGATGGACTCTATAAAACAATATACTTGACGTCCTTGTTTCTTTCCACGTTTTTCCTTGCCTTCTTCTCTCCTAGAGAGTTAGTATTATGCGTCCCCTGGGCATCCGTTGTCCTTTTAACAACGTGTAACACATTCTATCAGCCCAACTATCATCTTGCCGCTTTCATAATACCCTTCATCATGTACGCAACGATACATGGCTTTAAAAATATTCGATTTAGAAACCTATGGAAACTGCAGTTTCTTAAAAAAATCAAAACGCCGTTCATAGCCACGCTAATTATAATGGTAAGCCTGTCGCCGTTAAGTCCCTTGCCTCACTTCTTCTCTAGCGTAGCAGCCTATGAAGGATACCCTATTCCCGAGAAACACACAGAGCTTCTCTCAAGGGCAGTTGGGCAGATTCCAGATAATGCTTCGGTTCTGGCACAAAATCATATTTTTCCCCATCTGACCAACAGGGTCGAAGTTTATGTTTGGGTCCCATTCGGAGTTACGGTGGACTATGCTATATCTGACAAGAAGCAGGGGGATTATGAGACAACCCATGTGTCCGTGCGGTCGGAAACATTTAAGCAGCAGTTCGAATCATTGTTGCATAGCGGCAAATATGAGAAAATCTTCGAGAAAGACGGAATAATTGTTCTAAAAAGGCGGTCTGTGTTTGGTTAATAATATATCTCTTAAATTCATATAACAACATTGAGACTAATGAAAGTTGCAGCGGTAACCTTGTATCCGGACAAGAAAGCGGGATCAGCCCTCTATTCACACAAATTATATGCTGAAATCGCAAAATACTGTACAGTAGTTATTCTAAGCGATAGCGAGGCAAATCAGAAAGACAACGTTAAAGTGGTTAACGCTTGGCGGCGAAAATCGCTTTTGATGCCTTTTCAACTATTCAAGTATACCTTAAAGCAAAAACCACGTATCTGTCACTTCCAAATTGAATATAGAACATTTAACGACAGCGTAGCAATATCAACCATTGAAAACCTCTTGTTGCTCTTGCTTATGAGAATTACTTCAATAGGCATCCTTGTGACTTTGCATGGAGTGATTCCCCTTACCAAAACAGAAAAAGTATTCGAAAGAAAAGCCATTGCAGTGCTTTGCAATCTACCGTTAAGAATCTTCTATAAGACATTGGAGTTTTCGTCCAAGAAAATCATCGTCCACACCAACTTAATGGAAAATATTCTCCAAGCATATGGACTTAACAGCAATAAAATTGCTGTTATCCCTCATGGTGTCGACCGTGCAAGACAACTCTACGGAGCAGATAAGAAGGAAAGCTTAACCGTTCTTTTTCATGGTTTTGTTAGACCCAGCAAGGGATTAGAATGGCTAATAAACGCAATGCGAAATGTTGCTGAGTTACATCCTAGAGTCAAGCTCGTAATAGCCGGAGAAACACCACACCAAGAAAGAGGGAAAGGTCATTTCTACATAAGTCAACTAAGAAGCAAAATTAGATGTTTGCAGCTAGAAAACCATGTCAAAGTCATCAAGAAATTTTTGAATGAAAACGAGCTTGAAAAGTTGATTCTGGAAGGTGACATTCTAGTATTACCTTACATAGACAACTTCTTCGAAGCCAGCGGCGCACTTGCAAGGGTCATGGATTACGGGAAACCACTGATATGCACAAAAATCCCGCGATTCCTAGGAGACTTAAGAAATGGGGAGGACTGTATTATGGTTTCGCCTCGTGACACCCAAAGACTTGCCGAAGCAGTCAGAGAGCTAGTTCAGAATGAAACGCTTAGAAAGAAGATCGGAGAAAATTTAAAGGAGAAGGCATCAGGGAGATACTGGGACATCATCGCAAAACAATATGTTCAATTGTATGAGGAAAACGCATGAAGATAGCGTTTTGTCTACATATTAGTTTGGCATATGGCGCCGGAGGTGAAAAATGGACAATGGCTTTAGCTAAAGCATTAAAGGAAAAAGGACATAACATCGAGATTTACGCGTTGCCTTACGTTCCCAACAAAAGAAGAATGTTCGAATTGCAAAAAGCAAGTTTTGATGGCATCCCGTATCACGAAGCATGGAGACACAAAATCAGTGCAGACGTAGCCTACGTTTTTTATAACCCTCTTTCCTACGTCTTTTTCAAAACAGGATGCCCAAAAATTGCAGGCATCCATTCACAGATTTATTTCTTACAAAAAACACCACCCATCACCTACGGCATTCCAGCGATCTTAGCCCGTCTGTTTCATAAGATTATCGGAGAAGCAGACCTATCATTGTTTGACGCAGTCCACATAGTCAACAAGGTTCAAATTAAACACAGAAAGATTCGTTACATTCCTAATTTTGTCAACGCTAATGTGTACAAGCCAAAAAACGAAAAAAACCGCAGATTCACAGTCCTTTTCGTGGGAAGACCCAGCTGGCAGAAAGGGTGGGATATTTTTCTCAAAGTGGCATACATTGTTAAGAAGATGCATCCAGACATCGACTTTATATGGGCAGGAGGATACGACGAAGAAATCAAAGGAGCGGTTAATTGCCTAGGGTACATTGGCAACGACAAAGAGCTCTCACAAGTTTATTCAGCAGCTCACCTAGTTCTCCTGCCCTCAAGATCCGACATCTTTGGAGTTACAATACTTGAGTCATTGGCTTGCGGAACTCCTGTGATAACGACACCAATAACAACTCATAACGCTTTGAATTTACCTCTGTTTTATGGACAAAATACGTGGGATTTTGTAAGAGCCATTGAAGAGTTAAGATTCTTATGGCAAAACAACAAAGAAAAGTATATGGAAATTAGCAAGAAATCCCAAGAGGCTGTCAAAGTCTATGAAAAATCAAAGATTGTTCAAAAAATAGAAGCTATGTTTATGGAGATTGCGAATAATAATTAGTTTGTATTTTTATGAACCCCCAAAAGTAGTGGGTTACCTTCTCTGAAGGTTTTTACAATGTTTGTTGTTTCATCGGGACTCGAGTCTTTCAATTTCATGGTTAAATTTCCCACTGTTTGCCTCTTTGCAATGCGTTGTAGGAGTTATCCAAACTTTGGAGTTCTCTTCTGGATTTCCTTCGGTTAACCGGAATTCATTACTGCTTTTTCACTTAACAATAGCGATAAGTTCAATATCACTTGCTGCGCAAAGAACGTCCGTCTATAAGGCACATTAGAGGACTTGTTTTGCTACCTTTACCTTCTTTCGATAGTAGGCCAATGGATGGCCAATTTTTTGGCACAGTTCATCTGGGTTTGTACAAACTCCGTGGGTTTGCAGAGTTTCACATCTTGGCGGGATATATAGTGTCCTAGAACCTCTTTCCCCTGCAATGTGCTCAACCTGGTAACGGGTCATCCTCTCATTGAAGTCGGAAAAGTTCCTGAATAGCTCAATGACATTGTAAGAAGACATTCCAATGTTTATAAGAAAAGAAGTCAATGTGAATCGACCTACATGCGATAGATGGCGTCCAGAGGAGGCTGCTTCGTAAAGGGTCTCTACGCACGGTGGAAAGGCTTCTTGCACCATAGTTTTCGGCAAGCCCTCCATTTCAGCCTTTCCTATTCTTTCTACAGATAACTCCTTTATTTTTTCGGCTGTCTCAATTATTCTAGGCGGAAATTTAGGAAGCTCTTTCACTTCTACTCGTTTTTCAATGTGCTTGCGGACTTCCTCGCTTAGCAACCTTGCTGTTTCGGTTCTTGTTAGATAAACGCTTCCGTCTGATATGAGACGGTTAACGAGTTTCCACTTTTTAGCTCGCAAATGTGTTGTGTTTCTAAGGTAATCTGCGAAGTTAAGCGCGAATTCATAACGTGTTTCGGAATCTTTGTTTAACGTGAGTTTCCATCCGAAATTTTGCGCGAAAATGAGAATTTTTTCCTTAGGTTTATCTTTTTCATTTTTAAGGTCTTCGAACGTCTGTTTCGCTTCTGCCAGAGCATACCTTTTCTGGATGAAACTGCTCTTAGTTGCACTTGCGAGGATTATCGCGATTGGATAAGACGATATCTCGTTGTCTGCTTTTTCCAGTTTCCTGCTGACACGAGTGTAGAGGATTGCTTCTTCAACTCTTTCTTCAGCGCGTTTCAGAATATCTTCTAACTCGGGAGCCGTCAAGTCTTCAATTTTCAGATCGGGAATCTTCAAGTATTCTACAGCTTCTTTCAGAAAAGGATATTTTGCATAATCGTTCTTAGCGAACTTAGAAAATACACTTTGCATTCCGATGTTCACACTATTCTGTTTCAATTCTTGGTGCTAAATAGAACGTTAGCTTTCCCTCTTTTGCTTGTTGGAAGTCTAGTTTTATCGGCATGTCGGTTGAGAATTCCAACGTCGCGATATCGGATGTCGCGGACGCTGCCTTTATGATTTCTGAAAGATAGCTTAGGCTAAAGGTTGCCTTTGAAGGTTCCTTGGCTTCCAAGTCTAAGAGAGTGTCGCTTCCTTTTTCAAGCTCTATAGTTGCACCCATAAGGTCCCCCACTGCATTAAGCACCAGTTTTTCAGCGTCTACCTCGATGCGGACATGATCGCTTACAAGTTGAGCATCTTCAATTGCTTGACGTAAACCTTCAGTTGCAGCTTTGGCTCTGACCTGAAAGGTGATTTTTGGTGTGGGTACCTCTTCCTCTGAAGACTCAAGTGTTGGCATTGTGAAGCTACGCGTGTACTTCCCGGTTATCCTTATCTGGAGACGCCCAGTTTTTTCATCGAGAGAAAGATCTACAACTTCGTTTTTACCGACTCTTCTGAGCAATTTTAATAGTTCACTTATGTTTATGCACATTTTCGTCGGTTCGGTGCACGTATATTCTTCAAAAACCGTTTTGGGCCATTCAAAATCAACCATGGCAACACGTGAGGGATCCATCGCCCGCAATTTTAGGTTTTCAGGGTCGATTTTAAATGTAGCTTCATCTATGAGTATGGAGATGGCTGTAGCCATGTCTTTCAAGAGTTTGGCATCAGCTACTTTGAGTTTGAACACAGCAGTCCCCTTTAATGCATATGCTTAGTTGTTATAAAAGACTTTACACACTTAAACGCGATGCTACTCAATCACATGCCCCACATGAGAAATCCATAGAATGTTTCGAATAAGCCAGCACCTATTATGGGTAGAAGAAGCCTTAGCTGTATTCCCTGAACGTGTACCCGCATTTTGTGCAACGTAAAAACTGTGTTGAAGATTCGTCAGCGCCTCTCGTCTGCACTTGCCAAACATAAGCCAAATTGTTTTCGCATCTTGGGCATTCAACTCTGACAGTGGGTAGTGTTCGCAGTTTCT
>Ga0209636_10005959_pt1 | contig 12446 bp, 12 predicted proteins | sample DeeMarSWOR152_54_FD_187464 | JGI IMG/M metagenome (GOLD analysis project Ga0209636, IMG submission 187464) | Marine sediment microbial communities from White Oak River estuary, North Carolina - WOR-1-52-54 (SPAdes) (version 2) | ecosystem: Environmental > Aquatic > Marine > Intertidal zone >...
TGCGTGCCATGGGTTTTCCCATAATACCCAGGCCAATAAACCCTATCCGCTCCATCATCACCTCCCTTTAATGCGCATGCACGTATAAGGCTCGCGAACCCTCACCCATGATGAGGCCCCCGTTGCTTCGCTCAAAATTGTTTTGGAGCTTCCAGTTTTCTTCATCAACCGCTCCTCATTGCCCTGACGCGAATCTTCCTTTTGATGATACCCTACGTTCCCGGGGATTTACAAGTAATGGGCCTACCGGCATATAAACCTGGACTACCATCAATGTGAAGCTCCCCGCCCACAGGGTGGGGCTTCCCGGGTACGCAGTGGCGAGCAGAATGCGAGCCAAGGAAACATTATTTTTAATTGTGCCCCTTGACCCATTGGGTCTCTCGACCCATTGGGTCCCCCGATCCCGCCTACAAGGCAGAACTTGCGGGGCACTTGCCGGTCAACCAATTCCTGTTTGATTGGATCTCGCCGGGGAAGAGCATGAAAGGACCTTTGGTTCGACTTTTAAGGGAAGAACCGAAGACGGATTTTCGTTTTCCTTCTTTCCCTCTGGTCTCAAACAGTGAATCTTTTTCATTCAACTCCACTGAGGATTGTTATGGTAGAATCGTTATTCGTGCTCAGAACGTCTTCTTTCATGTATCCAGTATCCAGCTGATTTACCCATTTCCTCTTTGAAACCACAACTGAAAATTTCTTGACAGATAGATACCTTTCTAATAGCTTACTATTGACGCTTATGGAAGGGGATACGACATGGCTAAGGTAGTTATAGAAAACCTTTCAAAGAGTTTTGATAGGGTGGAGGCCGTCAAGAATTTCAACTTGGAGATTGATGATAAGGAGTTTGTGGTATTGGTTGGACCCTCAGGTTGCGGTAAGTCAACGACACTGAGGTGTATCGCGGGATTGGAGGAAGTGACGGCGGGGAAAATTCATATCGGTGACCAAATGGTCAATGACCTTCCGCCCAGGGATCGAAACATAGCTATGGTATTTCAGGACTATGCCTTATACCCTCACATGAGTGTATATCAAAATATGGCCTTCGGGTTGAAACTCAGAAAATACGCCAAGGCCGAGATCGATCAAAGGGTGAGAGAGGCGGCGGAAATTTTGGGGATCGAGGATCTTCTGCATCGGAAGCCGAGGGAATTATCGGGAGGTCAGCGTCAAAGGGTTGCAGTTGGTCGGGCCATCGTGAGAAAGCCATCGGTTTTCCTTTTTGATGAACCATTGAGCAACCTCGATGCGAAGTTACGGGTTCAGATGCGGGCAGAACTCTCAAAACTCCACCAACAATTGAAGACCACGATCGTCTATGTGACCCACGATCAAGTAGAAGCCATGACTATGGGGACGAAGATCGTCATCATGAAGGATGGAGAGATCCAACAGGTGGGAGCCCCCATGGAGCTTTATGAGTATCCGGTGAACCTGTTCGTGGCAGGATTCATCGGGAGCCCGGCCATGAACTTCATTCCGGCAAAGATCATTTCAAGGGATTCAGGCCTTTCTGTCGATGCAGGAAGCTTTGAGCTCATGATACCATCACATAAGGAGAAGTATCTCCAGGGTAAGCTCAACGAAGAGCTGATCTTCGGTATGCGTCCTGAAGACATCCAGGAGAAATCCTTTGCCGAAAAGAATATCCAGGGCAGTTCCATCCATGCGGTAGTCGATGTGGTCGAACCCCTGGGGCCTGAGGTTCAGCTTGTTGTGACAACTGGGGAACATGGCTTGGTAGCCCGTGTTGATCCACGGACCCAAGCGAGGCCTTCTGAGGAGATCGAATTAGTTTTGAATATGGATAAAATCCATATCTTTGAAAAGAAGCCCCCCCACGTCAGGGTGAAGACAGAGGAGCGCCCCTGAGGGTTGATACCAGAGAGGAATCCTCTACGGTGTAGATGCTGCGCCCCAGATATTTCCTCAAAAAAGCCTTTCCTTCACATGCATACGCAGATCTCGTGGGTTTTACGGCTGTCATCCTGGAACATGAGGCCCCTGATTCCCATGATCCTCTCATCAGGTATGGTATTGAAAACGTCATCCTAACCCCATACGTTGGCTCCAGGACCTATGAGAGTGTGGTTCTACGGGCAACCATGGCCGTCAAGACCCTCATCGTTATGCTGAGGGGAGAAAGGCCTTAAGCGCGGGCACATTAAGGAGCTTGGGATGAAAAAGCGAGAAATTGGTTTAATAGGCTTGGCCGTAATGGGGCAAAACCTCGCACTCAATATGGAGAGCAAAGGATATTCCGTTTCCGTCTATAACAGGACTACGGATAAGGTGAAGAGATTCTTGGAGGGCAGGGCCTCAGGTAAAAACATCCTTGGGACATACTTGATCAAGGAGTTGGTCGCATCCCTGGTTCCCCCTAAAAGGATCATTTTCATGGTGAAGGCAGGCCCTGCCGTAGACGAGCTGATCGGGCAGATAAAACCCTACCTCTCAAGGGGAGACATTCTCATTGACGGGGGAAACTCTTTTTTCAGGGATACGGAGAGGCGGTACGAAGCCCTGGCTCCGGAATGTATTCACTACATGGGAGCGGGGATCAGCGGGGGAGAGGAAGGAGCTTTGAAGGGGCCGAGCATTATGCCGGGTGGGCCCAAAGAGGCCTATGATCTGCTGGCACCTCTGTTGACCAAGATAGCTGCCCAGGTGGATGACGGACCATGTTGCACCTACATCGGCCCCTCAGGGGCCGGCCACTTTGTGAAGATGGTACACAATGGGATTGAGTACGGTGACATGCAGCTCATCGGTGAGGCGTACGATATTTTGAAAACGGGCTTAGGCTTGGAGGCGGCGGAACTGGCAGATATCTTTGCTCGATGGAATAAAGGGATACTCAATTCCTTCCTTATTGAGATTACAGCGAAAATATTTGCGAAAACCGACGAGGAGACGGGGAGACCTTTGGTGGACATGATTCTGGACAAAGCTGGCCAGAAGGGCACGGGGAAATGGACTTCCCAGACGGCTTTCGATCTGGGGGTGGCCATTCCCACCATCAATGCGGCAGTAGAGGCGAGGATTTTATCGGCCTACAAGGCAGAACGCCAGGCGGCAAGCAAAAGCCTAGGGAGCCGACAAAAACGATTCGAGGGGAGGAAGGGGGAATTGATCGACGCGGTCCATGATGCCCTTTACGCCAGCAAGATTTGCAGTTATGCACAGGGAACGGCCATGATGAGAGTCGCTTCAGAGGAATATGGTTGGAACCTCAATCTAGCTGAAATCAGCCGTATTTGGAAAGGTGGTTGTATTATCAGGGCCCGGTTCTTGGATCTGATCAAGGAGGCTTATCGCCAGCGACCGGATCTTCCAAACCTGCTTCTTCACCCGGAATTGAGTGCCTGGATTTTGAAGGCCCAGGAATCTTGGAGATCGGTCATTGGGACGGCGAGTCAGCTCGGGATTCCCTGCCTCGCTCTGAGCGCTTCCCTCAATTACTTTGATAGCTATCGGCGAGATCGACTGCCACAAAATCTCACCCAAGCACAGAGGGATTTCTTCGGTGCCCATACCTACGAGAGAGTGGATCGGGAAGGTGTGTTCCACACGGAGTGGTGAGTTCCCTTAAAGAGTTTAAAAAGAGAAAGCCATGAAAGCATTTACCAAGATTCCTGCGGAAAAGCTGATAGCCTTCGGTGAAGGGGTATTCCGAAAAGCCGGCGTTCCCAAGGAGGATGCAAAAAAGGTTGCTGAAATCCTTGTGGAGGCAGATCTCAAGGAGGAAGATGTGAGCCTTCTTCGCCAACTCGGTTGGGAGTTGGGGAATCCCTTTCCCTTCTGAAATGGATAGTTCAATAGATAGAAAAAAGGAGGAAATGGTATTATGCTCCTCTCGATTCGCGATCAAGAATCCTGCCGATTTGACTTGGTGAGCCTCGGGGAATGCATGATTCGTCTGAGCCCTCCCGGCCGTGAGCGCCTGGAATTCGCTCGGAACCTGGAGGTATTGGTTGGCGGCGGGGAATACAATGTGTCTTATGCTTTGGCGCGTTTGGGGCTCAGGACAGGATGGGTGAGCAAACTCCCGCAAAATCCCCTCGGTCGCCTCATCATGAATCACGGGAGAGCCGTTGGTGTTGATATGCGACATGTGGTTTTGGTCCCCTATGACGGTGTAGGGAAGCAGAACCGCTGTGGGCTCAATTTCACGGAGGTTGGGACCGGTTTGCGTTCCAGCGTCACCATGTATGATCGGGGTCATTCGGCGGCCTCTCAGATGAGTCCAGGCGAAGTTGACTGGGAAGAGCTCTTTCAAAAACAGGGTGCCCGTTGGTTTCACTTGGGAGGCATCTTCACCGCCCTCAGCGAGAGTACGGCAAGGGTAGCAAAAGAAGCTATGGATGCAGCCAAAAAGGCGGGCACCATCGTCTCCTATGATCTCAACTTCCGATCGAGCCTCTGGGCGAGCGAGAAAGCCCAAGAGATCACCAGGCCCTTGGTTCAATACATGGATTTTGTTTTTGGAAATGAGGAGGACTTCCAAAAAACACTGGGTTTTGAGGTAGAAGGGGTGGACGAGAAACTCCTTGAGCTTCCCATAGAAAATTATAAGAGGATGGTCGGCCGGTTAATGGAGAGCTTTCCCCACCTGAAAGGCGTCGGTACAACGCTTCGAGAAGTTGTCAGCGGTCTCATCAATCATTGGAGTGCGATTTCTCTTCTATGACGAAACATTCTATGAGTCCAGGCGTTATGGGAACTTGGAGATTGAGGATCGTGTAGGAGGAGGGGATGCTTTCTCATCGGGGTTGATCTATGGATTTCTCACCGATAAGCCACCGGCCGAATGTGTGGAGTTTGGAGCAGCCCACGGGGCCCTTCTCCAGAGCACCCGGGGCGATACCAGCATGGTTACCTTGGATGAAGTTCTTCATGTCATGAGCGGCGGTACTGCTCGAATAAAGAGATAGTAAGGGGATTTGGGTATATCATAGGGAAGAAGAAGTGTTCAACACCTAAGGAAAAGGAGGCCGGAGAAGAGAGGTTTATTAACGTCTATTAATCTCCCGGATAAGCCTGAGCATTGCCACCTCGATCCCTTTCGGGTGTGTCCCCATCCACATCTTCTGAAGCAATAAGGAAAATGCAAAGCTCGGCGCTCAACAATCACCATGCTAGACCCTTTATTTCGGCTCCATGTGGAGACTTACCTGACAATCTCCAAGGTTGTCCTTCAATTCGTCGGTAACGCGATGTCCGATATCATGGGCCTCCTCAAGCCTCACATCGCCATCGATGACGAGGTGAAGGTGAATGATAGGCGTCCCTTGGATGCTGGAAACCGTCAGGCCGTGAAAACTCTTGACAGAGGGATATCGAATGACAATAGAGGCCAACTCATCTTCAATGGTTTTACGCTCTGGTATGGACTGAGTCGAATCAGAAGGATCCACGTGGACAACGGTTGAGGCATTGAGGGAATCAGAGACGGCATTTTCGACTAATGACGCAAGATGATGGGATTGGTTTGTATCCATTTCGCCTGGAATACGAACGTGGAGTGAAATCACCTTGTGGTTGCCGTATTCGTGGACATTGATGTCATGAACCTGCTCCACACCGTCAACAGATAGGCTCGCCCTGATAATGCGATTGATCACATCTTGACTCGGCGCTTTTCCCACCAGAACACTGACCGTGGAACGGAGCAAGTCAAATCCGGTGTACATGATCAGAATGGCGATGCCAATCCCGAAGAATGAATCGATTCTCTTATAGCCGAAAGAGGTGGCAACCATGGAAAAGGCAACCAGAGCTGATGCAATCGCATCACTTCTGTGATGCCAGGCGTCCCCCTTCAACATATCGGATTGGATCAGTTTGGCAATGGCCAATGCGAATCGTGCCATCCATTCCTTTGCCACGGCAGAAAATATCATGAGGCCGAATGCAACGGCGCTCCATGTAACGATATGGGGTTGACTGAGCCTAGCGTATGAGGCACGGGCGAAGTGAATACCCACCCAAATGAGAAGAAGGGAAATGATCAAGGTCGCGATGGGCTCGATCCTTTCATGGCCATAGGGATGTTCCTTATCCGCAGGTTTTTTAGCTGTCCAGAACCCAATCACCACTACTGCTGATGTAAGAACATCGGATCCCGTATGGAAAGCGTCTGCCATCAAGGCGATGCTGTTGGTCATCCACCCGAGAAGGAATTTTAAAACAGCTAGAGCAATATTTATAATGATGCTAACGGCCCCCTGTAAAAAGCCATACTTGGCCCTGATCTCCATGGTGAGGGGTTCCACGGTTTTGCCGAGAAATAGTTTCACCAAAAATGTGGTGACAACATCCAAAAGGGAGCTCCTCCGGTGAATGATTTTTTCCGATGGTTACACTATACTGTTGAAGGCATTCAGTGTCAATTGAGGGAATGTATTGGACCTCCATTGTACACCGTTTGGCTTCAGCCCATTTCATTTATTCATAGAGGAGATAGAACCCACAAGCCCTGTAAGCGAGGTTGTTACGTTTATCGAGAAGAAGGGAGAGGATTTTATGCTTATCGGGTTGATTGTTGATACTACCCGAGAGGCTATGGAGGAGCCTATGCACATACTTGCAATCCACGGGAGCCCGAGTATGAAAAGGGGAAAAACCTATCTCGTATTGGAGAGGTTCATGAAGGGTGCCAAAAAGGCGGGGGCTATTACGGAGGTTGTATTTCTCCAAAAGGAGACGATCGGGGAATGTAAGGGATGTTTCACCTGTTGGATCAAGACTCCAGGCGTATGTTCTCAGAGAGATGATATGGCGAAACTCATTGAGAAGCTGAAGCGGACGGATCTCATGATCCTGGCAACCCCCATCTATGTGGACGGAATGACGGGCAGGTGTAAAAATTTCATGGACCGCCTCACTCCCTTGTTGGACCCCCATTATGAGGTTCGGGATGGACACTTCCGGCATGTAGTCACGGAGAAGTACTGTGGCAAGATTTTTCTCATCAGCGTATGCGCCTTTCACGAGATGGACAACTTCGACCCGTTGATCCTCCATGTCAAGCGTGTTGCAAAAAACCTCAATATGGAGTATTCGGGAGAGATCCTTCGACCAGCGGTATATAGCTTGGATATGAAGAAAGGAGGTTCCGATGCCGGTGAGAGGGTTATGGAGGCCCTTGAGAGAGCTGGGAAGGAGTTGGTGGAGAATGGCACTATTTCAGAAAAGACCAAACAGGAGGCGACCAGGGAAATCGTTCCCAAGGAGGCATATATTCGGGCCATGAATAGATACTTCGATGCCCAGATTGGCAGGGGATAACCAGGGGAACAGGTCATTTTTCCGGGTTAATAATAGAATTCCTTAGAGCTACCTTGAACCCGTGACAGAGATGAAGCCATGGGTTCCTTGGCTTTAGTACTTCAAAAGCGCTTGACATTCCCCCTTGAATGCAGGATTATTAGGCACAGGTGGGGAGCCAGGGCAGGAGGCAAGCGGTAAACAGGATTTATTGCGGAGATGTGGATTTGCAGATAGTTACGTCCTTAGATACCATGTGACGACTTAGATAAACGCGTTAGAGTAGCCTCATGGATCGTATTTTGAATCAATTGATTCAATTGCAGGAGCTCAATTTCGTCCTTTCAGAACAGAGCACATTAGTCCCCAAAACCCGTTTGACGGATCTCGAGAGTTCTATCAAGGCATTGATAGCAAACCTTCCCGGGGAAATCGCAACCCTGTATCGGGGCTTACAGGAACGGCACCAAGCGGCGGTGGTTCCCGAAGCTAATGGGACCTGTTCCGCTTGTGGAATTTCCTTGCCTACCTCCTTGGCGGCGGAAATTCGATCCGGGAAGGGAATTCAACAATGCCCAAATTGCAGGAGGATCCTGTATCACCTTGAGGGAGCGCCTCGACAACTGAGAAGGCATCTCGAGCGAACGGGAAGGCCGAGGGCTGGCATTGTCCGATTCTCTTCCCAAGGACTGATGCTTCCCTGCATTGTGGCGCAAGACCGGGATAATGCAATTTCCGAGTTGATCCAATTGATGGCCGCACAGGGGTTTGTAGAAAATCCGAGGAGCTTATTAGCAGCCACCCTTCGTCGAGAGTCAATCATGTCAACTTCCTTGGAGCATGGCCTCGCATTTCCCCATGTTCGCGGCGTGGAGGGCGCTGGTTTGACCTTTTCCCTGGGATTGAAGAAAAAAGGATTGAAGTTTGATCGCTCCAAAAACCAGTTGACCCGCATTATTTTCTTCATTATCATTCCCTCCGCGGCCAGCGTATTTTACCTACAGCTCTTATCCGGTTTGATAGAGACATTTCGGGAGGAAAGCGCACGGAAAGAATTATTAACCTGCAAAAACTCCGAGGAGATGTGGACAACACTTAACACGCTGACACAGAAAACCATCCCCTAGCTTGGATTGATCAGGAGGATTATATGGCTATCACGAGGAATGTGGGAAGGGGTGAGGGAATCCTTCGGGTTATCCTCGGCGTTATTCTTGTCATCTTGGGCCTTTTTCTGGCTGGATTCTTGAAGCCGCTATCCATTATCGTCGGCGGCGTTGTGATACTAACCGCCATTGTCGGATACTGACCCTGAAAAGGGTTTGTGCTGAAGGTCTTCAGCAAGAAATGATTCTCAACTTTGGACTTTCCATTCTTAACTAATAAAACCAATCATACTAATTCAACCAACCAACTCATTGTCATTTGGATTTTGAACTTTAACATTTGGCCTTTATCCCTCCACCTACAACCTCTCCCCTCTAACGTCACAGGTTTTCAGGTGGTACGCTGCCCGGTTGAAAGGCCGACCGGTAGCTCAGGTTGTATCGGTTTAGGCGGGCCAAGACATGGGGATAGAGGATCAATTCCTCTTCTTCGAATTCCTCCATCAGGGATGGCATCATAACGAAGATCCGCCTTCTCAGTCTTTCCAGTTTCTTTGGGGAGGAGAAGGAGGTCATAACTGCGGGATTACAGCTGACACCGGCATTGAACAGATATTCAAGGGCTCGCAGTTGAAGTTCGAAGCCATCGGGCTTGGAGTTGGTGAGCATGGCAAATTCCTCCTGGTCACAACCTTTTATGGAAACCCTTACATGAAGAAAGGGGAAAGCCGCCAGATCTCGGGCATAGCTTTTGTCGGAACCGACTAAAATTCCGTTTGTCTCAAGGATAAAAAGACACCCTTTCCAGCGGAGGTGATCGAGCAATCGGAGGAGGTGGGCTCTTCCAATGGTGGGTTCTCCACCACTCAGCCTCAATTGTTTGATCGCTTTCTTTCGGGCTTTTGAGAGAAGCTTCTGAGCGACTTCGTGTGGGTTATAGAAGTATCCCTCTTTTTTAGGGGTAAACAGAAGGGGATCCCGTACCCAGCAAAACTTACAGAGAAGGCCACATCCCACACAATCACCGGTGGCGATGCCCCCATACCATCTATCCGTTCGGAATCGATAATATTTGCGAAGCTCCCCCCTGACAACCTTCTTTTCAATGATTTTGTGTCTTGCAACCGGGTCATAGGCCACTGATATTTCCTCATGGATAATATAATAAGGGATCAGGAGATAACCGAAATGTGCTATGTCTCCCTTTCCCTATCCCCTTTCCCGTTTCTTCTCCTCGACCATGGCCTCTACGCTCAAAATCCCCTTTTTGGGATTGATTCAGGGGTTCTCACCTTCTCCAGCAGAGTTCGGTCAGTGACAGCAAAGGTCTCTGAAACAGTAAAAAACTCCAGGTTTCCATGCTATCTCAAAAGACGATTTTTCGCAATGAGAGCTTCGATCATCATTTGGGATCAGAGGAGACTGTCGGAAAGGGAGAATGAAATTGTCTGGCTATTTACGGTTCCTACAAAATCAAATAACAACCGGTCATAATGAGCAGCAAAATCGCGGATTCTCGGGTTTTTCAAAAGTTCCAACTGGTGAATCGAGATACCAAGACCCACTTATTTTTTGCTTATTCGTTACTTTATGGTATAATTTCTTGAAAATTCGAGGGATTCAAGGAGTAATCACCATCAAAAGGGTTTTTGGTCATTTAGCCGGCCTTAAGTCCAGTCAGATAAAGAGATTAGAACGTACTTATCGAAGAAGGATCCCCCCCCAGAAGGTCATCAACTCCGAAATAGCCCGATATCTCTCCAAGATTTCGTATGAGATTAAACGGCAAGTGGGAATTTTGGTCAACCGCAAGGGTATCATCGAATACGTCATCGTAGGAGACCATCAGGGGATTGTCATTCCACCCCTTCAAAGGTATAGGAGGGGGTTGTTAAGGCTTCGGGGACTCAGATGCATCCATACCCATCTCAGGAATGAACCCCTTACCCAAGACGATATTACTGACCTTGCCCTCTTGAGGTTTGATATGATGGGCGCTTTATCCGTTGATGGTTCTGGATCACCCTATCGAATTTTTTTGGGGCACCTGCTTCCGGAGAATCCCATGGGAAAACAATGGGAACTCCTCTCGCCTCATCGTCCATGGGGGTTGGATATCGATTTCCTCGGCTTCATTCAATCGCTGGAGGATGAATTTGAGCGAACTCAGCGGGCAAAAGCCTTGGGAAATGGGAGGGAAAATGCCCTTTTGGTTACCGTAGCTGATTCGAATCAGGAGGACATAGAGGATTCAATCCAGGAGCTGAAGGAATTGGTAAAAACCAGCGGTGGGGTGACGGTGGATTCCGTAATTCAGCGTCCAAAAAAGGTACACCCCCGGCTGTTAATCGGAAGGGGGAAATTGACCGAAATTACCATACGATGTATGCAATTGGGAGTGGACCTCATCATCTTCAACAGGGATTTGTCTCCCGCCCAAATGGTCTCCATTAGCGATTTTACAGAACTGAGGGTGATCGATCGGACACAATTGATTTTGGATATTTTTGCCCAAAGGGCTCATAGCCGAGATGGTAAGGTTCAGGTTGAATTGGCTCAGCTACGGTATTTATTACCAAGGCTTACTGCTAAAAACACGGCTATGTCCCGTTTGACCGGGGGGATTGGGGGTCGTGGCCCAGGGGAGACAAAACTCGAGATAAACCGGAGGAGGGTAAGGGATAGAATTGTCCGTTTGGAGAAAGAGCTCAACAACTTGGGCAGGGAGAGGAAACAGAGGAGGGAAAGGAGAATAGATCGAGGGATTCCCATCCTATCCATCGTTGGTTATACAAATGCTGGGAAATCCACCCTCTTCAACGTATTGACAAAAAGCCACGTAAACGTTGAGGAGAAGCTTTTTGCCACCTTAGACACCGCGACTCGAAGGCTTCGCTTTCCAAGGGAGCGGGAAGTGATTATTTCGGACACGGTGGGATTCATTAGAAATTTACCCAAGGATCTCATGGCGGCTTTTCGGGCCACACTCGATGAATTGAGGGATGCCGATTTCCTCATACATTTGGTCGATCTCAGTAACCCCGGCTTCGAAGAGCATATCCTTGCCGTTGAATCGATCCTGAATGAACTGGACCTGAAAACGATTCCCAAACTTTTGGTCTTTAATAAGGAGGATAAGGTGGATTCGAGGTTCATCCGCCAATGTTGTCAACGATACGGTGCTATTTCCATATCGGCCCTCAAGGGAAAAAATCTGAATAATCTCCTATCGAGAATAGAGGAGATCCTATGGAAGGATTTGGATCCAATCATTGATCCTGGCATCGGTCGCGCTAAATCCCCAGTTGACAAAAGGAGGATGCTCTGATATAGATAATGAAACCCTTCCATCTTTTTTCCCCGTTAATCATTTATCTTCAATATAGAGCCATTACTTCGGAAATGGCTCCTTAAGGGAGAATCTATGGGGCTCACCTCATAGTATTTTGGGAAGGAGAAATCATGTTAGAGGAACCTCTCCAAGAATGTTTAACCTTTGATGATGTTTTACTCGTGCCCACCAAGTCGGATGTGGTCCCGAAGGACGTTGATACCAGTACTATTCTAACCAATACTATTACCTTGAACATTCCCCTTTTGAGTGCAGCCATGGATACTGTTACCGAAGCCAATACGGCAATCACCATGGCCCGAGAAGGGGGTATCGGGATTATACACCGAAACCTATCCATCGAGGCCCAGGCTATGGAAGTGGATAAGGTGAAGAAATCGGAGAGCGGTATGATCAGGGATCCCATTACCATGGACCCGGACCAGAAGATTTCCGAGGCCCAGGAGATTATGAGGAAATATCGTATTTCCGGTGTTCCCATCACCAAGAATGGAAAACTGGTTGGAATATTAACCAATCGGGATTTGAGATTTGTGTCTCAATTGAATGAAAAGATTTCAACCGTAATGACGAAGGATAACCTCATTACCGTGCCCGAAGGGACGACATTAGAGCAGTCGAAGGCTTTGCTTCACCAGAATCGTATTGAAAAGCTCCTCGTCGTGGATGAAAGGAGTAACCTCAAGGGACTCATCACCATTAAGGATATCGAG
>Ga0209636_10005960_pt1 | contig 12445 bp, 13 predicted proteins | sample DeeMarSWOR152_54_FD_187464 | JGI IMG/M metagenome (GOLD analysis project Ga0209636, IMG submission 187464) | Marine sediment microbial communities from White Oak River estuary, North Carolina - WOR-1-52-54 (SPAdes) (version 2) | ecosystem: Environmental > Aquatic > Marine > Intertidal zone >...
GGTGAGGAAAATAGAAGGGCTCGCAGAGAGGGTCAGGATAAAGGATAAGGATAAGATACCGAAGTCCATAAAAGGAAGTATTTTAACTATTGTTGCAAATAATGGAGGCAGTTGGGAGGGTACACTCCAAACGTGAAATATTCTCTAAGCAGATTCAATTTATCAATCCTCGCAAGAGCGATTATCGGACCGGCATTTGAAACAACGGTTTTCATTCTAATGTCTTTAGATCCTCTTTGAGGTCTTCAACAGTGTAGTGTATGGGAATTTTTCTTTCCCCCAGCATATCCATCATCTCATTTCTTGAGACAGATGCGATTTCCGATGCCTTGCCTATGGAGACAACACCCTCTCTAAAGAGTTCTATGGCGATTAATTTCTTCAAAAATTTTCCTAATCCCTTTTGCCTCACCTTACAGACAGTTACGATTTCAGATGGCAAATCCAATGTTGCTTGCATTGTTGCTTGCATTTTATTTTTGATTTGTTCTTATTAATTATCATCAAATTTAATAAATAAAAGATTTGAGCACTATTTTTCTGTTTTCAATAAGGTTCTTACATGCCGGGGGGTTTTGAATATTTAAAACTTCTTTCAAAATAGTACACTATACCGAAACATTTATATACTAATATTCTTTTTTTAATTTTTTGAAAAAATAACAAGGAATAAAAAGGGATTTGGAGAGCACGGCAACCCCCGGACGTTATACTGGGATTGGCTGTGGGGGGTTAAAGCACGTTGTGGGGTTCTATCTGATGTCGTGGAGCCCACTAAAATAATTATGATATGATGGCTGACGGTATCTCTATCTTAATAAAGCATTATGAAATAATTAAAAATCAATAATAAAATATCGTTTTATAAAATTATAAACTTTTCAGATATTCTTCAGCATAATTTGCACCTTCATAATCTCCCTGTTCTCTAAATAGCTTTGCAGCAGTTCTAAATTCATTCTTTGCTTCTGAGAATCTTTTTAAGTTTTTTAATAAAAGTCCGAGGCCAGAGTAAGCATTAGCATAATTAGGATCCAACCTTATCGCTTCTCTGAATGCTCTTTCTGCCTCTGAAAATTTATTTGAAATTGCCAATACAATTCCAAGGTTGTTGTGAGCTTCTGCAAGATCAGGATTTATTCTTATCGCTTCTCTGAATGCTCTTTCTGCCTCCTCATATCTTTTTAGATTTTCCAGTAAAATTCCGAGATGAGAGTGAGCTTCAGCAAAATTAGGATTTATTCTTATCGCTTCTCTGAACTCTCTTTCTGCCTCTGGTAGTTTATTCAAAATTATTAATAGGTTTCCGATGCCGACATGGGCTTCTGCAAGATTGGGTTTTAACTTTATCGCTTCTCTAAGTTCTCTTTCTGCTTCTAGTGGTTTATTTAAAATTACTAATGATGACCCAAGGCCGAGATGAGCTTCTGCAAGATCAGGTTTTAACTTTATCGCTTCTCTGAATTCCTTTTCCGCCTCTTCAAATCTATTTAAAATTTGTAATAAAAGTCCGAGGTTCACGTGAGCATCAGCAAAATCAGGATTTGACCTTATCGCCTCTCTATATTCTTTCTCTGCTTCTCTATATCTTTTTAAATTTTTCAATAAAAGTCCAAAGTTGCAGTGAGCCCCAACAAAATCAGGATTTAGTCTTATCGCTTCCCTATACTCTTTCTCTGCTTCTTCAGATCTATTTGAATTTGCTAATAAAAGACCGAGGTTAGTATGAGCTTCAACATCATCGGGCTTTAACCTTATCGCCTCTCTGTATTCTTTCTCTGCTTCTTCAGATCTATTTGAATTTGCTAATAGAATTCCTAGGTTTATGCGAGCATCAGCAAAATCAGGATTTAGTCTTATCGCTTCCCTGTATTCTTTCTCTGCTTCTTCAGATCTATTTGAATTTGCTAATACAACTCCAAGGTTGTAGTGAGCATCAGCAAAATCAGGGTTTAATCTTATCGCTCCCCTCAGCTGAGCTTCTGCAAGATCGGGCTTTAACTTTATCGCTTCCATGAGTTCTTTCTCTGCTTCTTTGGGTTTATTTAATTTTTCTAATAAAATTCCGAGATTAGATCGAGCTTCGGCAAGATTAGGATTTAGCCTTATAGTCTCTCTGTATTCTTCCTCGGCTTCTTCAAATCTATTTAAATTATGCAATAAAAGTCCAAGATTGTAATGCGCTTCGGCAAGATCAGGTTTTAGCCTTATAGATTCTCTGTATTCTTCCTCGGCTTCTTCAAATCTATTTAAACTTTGTAATAAAACTCCAAGGTTGTCATGAGATTCAGCATAGTTAGGGTTTAGCCTTATAGCTTCCCTGAATTCTCTTTCTGCTTCTTCAAATTTATCTAATCTTGCTAATAAATTTCCAAGATTGCCGTGAGCTCCAGCATAATCAGGGTTTATTCTTATCGCTTCTTTGTATTCCTTTTCTGATTCCTCATATCTTTTTAAATTTTTAAACAAAAGTCCGAGGTTGTTATGTGCTTCTGCAAAATTAGGATTAATCTTTATCGCTTCTTTGTATTCCTTTTCTGCTTCTTCAAATCTATTTGAGTTTTGCAATGAAACTCCACGGTTGTAGTGCGCTTCTGCATCATTCAATGTGTTAATATTTGCTTTTGATTGCATTGCAAGTTCACGAGCAATTTTATCCGTGTTATAACTAATCCACGTCGCAATTTCACAATTATCATCATCTAATTCAGCAATCTCTTCCGCTATTTCATCGCACAATTTGTCTAATTTTTGCACCATCTCTAGATACTCTTGAGATTTTATTCGTTGAAGATGGTACCTAAAATCTATAACGGCCCCTGTAGGCATCAATGTTGAGTCAAGTTTAATGATTTCTTGTACCTTTCTGGCAAAATCAGGATTCTTTCGTACCGCATAAAGTATGCGTTTTAACCAAATATTTTCACTCATTTTCATTTAAAGTTATTTATTTATCCGACATTTAAAAATTTCAAATGGGCGGAACGATTTCAGATAACAATGGTATATCAGCAGTTATTGCGTATATCCTTCCATTTTGGCATTATACCCGAACATTTTTTGTATTTTTGGATATTGAATGATTCTTAATTGTTTTTTTAAAATAAAATAAAGAACAAAAAGGAATTTGGAGAGCACGGCACCCTCTGGGCATTATAAGGGACTTGGCTGCGGGTGGTTAAACCATATTATGGGATTCTATCGGAGCGTGATAGCACCGAACGGAACGAAGTGGAGCGAGAGTCGTGGACGAAGGGTGCATTTTATTCACCATTTTAGTTTTTTAACTACATCTTTAAATGACTGCTTGTCCCCCTCTTCTTCAAACTTTCTTATTGCATCCTTTACTGGTTCAAGCAATTCCGGTGGGATGAATGGACATCCATTAAGACCCTTGCACACACGAGTATCAAAAGCACCTTCCAGAGCTTGTTCTCTTAAACCTTCCAGCTTATCTGCATTCCCACCACTTCTCTTAATCATCTCGACTTGGATCTGTTGCTTAAATCCCCCTATCCTATCAAGAACGTCCTCCTGATCTTCTGGTGCAAAAGTTTCACCAATTTTCGATAATGCCCCTATACCTGCTGGTCCTTCCGCAGTCGTTAGTTTTTCTTGAATAGATGGGGCAAGTTTAAGAAGCGTAAGGTACCTTTTTATGGTAGGAACTGATACTCCTGTCTCTTTTGCTACTTTATTGTGATCCTTATATTTCTCGTGAATCTTCTGATACGCCCGTGCTTTATCAATGGGATTCAGATCCGCTCGATGGACATTTTCTACGAGAGATAATATGGTGGCGTCAGTGTCATCAGTGATATCCCTTATGATTGCAGGGATGCTCTCCCATCCCAACCTCTGACAAGCGAGAAAACGTCTTTGTCCAGCAATTAATTCGTAAGTTCCATCATCACGTCTTCTCACAATTAGGGGATTAAGCAATCCTTTTTCTTTGATACTGTCAGCCAAGTCTTCTAATCCTACATCTTCAGTTCCTGCATCTATATCCTTCCTTATATTGAGTTCAGATAGTTGAATATCTGCCGTTTTTATATCTTTTATTTCCATTTTTTATACCTCTATTTAATATTTTATATGCTCTTTATTTTTGAATATTTGCTCATACCTGAAGGGTGCCCTATAGGTATTTATCCAATGAATGTTGATTTGAAATATTAGTTTCTTTTACCTTCTTATATCCATATTCTAAAGCCTTTTGTGTCCAATCTGATGTTTTTCGTGAGGTTACAAATCCGTATAGTTTTTTCAAATATAAATGATCCATCTTAAATTGTACTTCTTCTTTTAGACCCAAAAAATTAATAATCTCTTGATCGTTTTTACCTTCAGCCCTCATTTTTCTTGTAATTTTGATTATTTCATTCTGTGAGTAATTACTTTTTTTAAATAAATCAACTATACCTTGGACTTCACAACCCTGGCCACTATGATGAATAAAGTTACACATTGGGCAAACTGTTTCTAAATTAGTTCCCTCATTATTATTTGGGTTTCCATCAATATGATGGACTATTTGCCATTTTTCTGCTCTAAATCCACAATACTGACAAGTGAAGTTATCCCTCCTTAATATACTCAACCGCAACTTTCTCCACTCTTCTTTTGTTATATTCTCTTTGATATTATCTCTCCATGTGTCCGGGTCCGCAAAAGAGGGGTATAATTCTTTCATCATATCTTACTCATCGTCCATTTATTCTTTTCTTCCGGTGATAATTGCTCTAAGAATCGTTTTGAATATTTTCCACTCAAGGTATCTTCATCACTTTTCCAATATCGATATTTAACATCGGGGTTGTTTTTATATTTAATAAGGTCATTTGACCCCCACCTTTAGGTATATCGGAATATAAAAATATAAAAATAAAAAGGTGAGAAAAATGATCGATGAAAGTGTATCTAATAGGACAGATATAAAGAACATAGGACACTCTATGTTCATGGATCTGCAGGGGAATTTCAGCCTTTCTCCTGCAGAATGTGATGTCCTGGTTAATAAGATCTTTGAATACCGTGAAGAGTATTTTGGTATCGAGAGGGATGAAGGACAGATAATATGGCATGCAGTTTCCATTAGTGAGCCGCCTGGAAAGCCCCTGCAAGAATGCAAGACGGTGCCTGTTATCCTTACTATCCATTCCAGAGATGACATTGAACTGCTTCATACTCGGGGGACTGTGGATTTACGTAAGACCCTTGTCAGTCGATTAACATGGGGGGCTTATGAGCAGGGAGGACCTCTAACACAGGAGGACCTGGCAATGATACTGCATGTGCATCCAAGCACAATTAAGCGAATCATCAAATATTATAATGATCTCGGGATTTACCTTCCGACCAGGGGGAACATAAAGGACATTGGTCCCGGTGTTTCCCATAAAACTAGGGCAATTGAGATGTGTTTAGAGGGTAAATCATTCAGTTACATAATGAAGGTTCTCCATCACTCGGAGACGAGCATTAAGCGGTATCTTGAGGACTTCATAACCATTGTCCTATTAAGTGATGATGGTTTTAATGCTGTGAAGATAAGGATAATAACTAAAAAATCCGATAGGATTATCAGGGAGTATCTTGAGTTGTATGAAAAATTCAGCAAAGAGGATAAATATAAGGACTGCTTGAATGATATCCGAGAAAGGTTTGGCGGCAAATTTAAGGACATCAAATTTAAAAAAAAGGAGGTGATAGCATGAAAAGCATAGCAACCCGGGAAAGGGATAAGCAGGTTTATGGTGCATTGCAGGGAAAAAGCATTCGCAGCATACTTATCAAAAAACTTGTTGAGCAGTATGGTTATAGTGATAAGACCAGGATAGCGGAGGCATTAGTTGACGACATTCTGGATGAGATTGACAGGTGTATGCCGAAGTCAGATAGAGTTAAGCCCGGACAATTGGTTTACTTAGCGAAAGCAAAAAACGCCAAACCTGTTTATGGGCAGAAAATGAAAGACACCAAGCAAGTTCCCGTGGTCTTGACATTCATCAATCCCGATGACATCAAGAGATACAAGAATGGTAAATCCAGAAAGGAAATATGCAATGACAGGATAAGCAGGATGGCTGCGGAGGCAATAGAGCAAGGTGGTTCAATGATACAATCTGATTTTGCATCCTTATTCTCATTATCAGTCGGTGCGATAAGTGCGAATCTAAAGGAACATGAACAGAATAATAAAGTATCAGTAAAAACCTGGGGGAAACTAAATGACGTTGGGAGAAAACCAACCCACAAGGGAGAAGCCATATACTGGCACATGCAAGGTTATCTTGCGCCAGACATTGCAAAGAAAATTGATCATGAATTGAATAATGTAGAAAGATATATCGGGGATTTTGAAAGAATAAAAGAACTTGCAGGAAGATATGATGAATATCAAATATCCCGATTCACCAAGTTAACAGTTCCTACCATAAGGGAATATTTAGGAATTGTTAGAACCTATTATCCGGGGTATATACGACACAAATGCCCGATATACTTACTTTGGATGAAGTTATTCCTATGCTGTTCGTGTTTCATCTCTTGTTTTTTCAAAATCTTCCAGATATGTTCTCTTCTTATGTGCTCCAAACCCCCTGCTGCTCACTGACATGGACAATTCATCCGCGGTCTTTATAGCGCGCATTACCAGGGGGATCAGAATTGAGTTTATGCATTCAATGCTGAGGAATGTCTTCCAGGTTATATTTACCCCGCGCATCCTCTGCACGTCAATTATGTTTATCATCTCCCTTGAAAAATAGGGCAGGAACCTCAACGCGAGGGTAATTGCAAAAACATACCTGTACGGCAGGATCTTCCGGAACGAATAAAGCATGCTGGATATGCTCGTTGTTTTTAAGAGCACGATCATTGGTACGAAGAGCAAAAAAATCTTGAATGATATCGCGATCCCCTGGATAATGCCCGGGACATCTCTAAAGATTATGGAATAAGACAGGACGATAAAGAATGAAACCATGAGGATGAGTTTTGTATCGCTTATGAATTCATCAACTGTTGGTTTCGTGAGAAGATAATAGAATGAACAAAACAGGATAAGGATGGACAGGTGTAAAGGATCATGAAGGAGAAGGGCGGATGCCATGAACGCAAGCCATATCACGACCTTTAAAAAAGGGCTTGATCTGTGGATTATCGAATCGCGGTTTATGTACTGGTATGCTGCCGCAGACGATGATGCGAATGCCAGCATCCCCCGGATATCAAGATGTTTTTTCATCGTTAATTTTTCATTTTTCATTTAACCTATCCTGACCACCCTGTCAACATATTTTTTAATGATCTCATGGTCATGGGTGCAGATTATTACCGTGACATTAAATTTTCTCTGCATGATTTTAAGTGTATCAAGGATCTGTTTCAGATTTCCGTAATCCAGTCCCTTTGTCAGGTCGTCAAGGATTATAACCCCCGGTTTAAGGGCAAGAAGAGAAGCGAACGCAACCCTATGCTTCTGCCCGAAACTCAATTTTAACGGGTCGCTTTCCCTGAGATCTTCCATGTTCGTTACTTCAAGAGCCCGGTTAACCCTTTTTTGTATCTCATCTTCCGTAAGGTTTAATTTCTTGAGAGAGAATGCGATCTCATCAAAAACCGTCTCCTCAAAAATCTGGTATTCCGGATCCTGGATAAGAAAGCCCACTTTACCGAACAACCCGTAAGGATGCGGGCTTATTCCCAGGGTCGTCACCTCCCCGGCACCGGGATGGATCAAACCGACGACAGCTTTCAGAAGGGTTGTCTTGCCGGAACCGTTTTTACCCAGGATACCCAGGAACTCACCCTCGTAAACATCAAGGGATAAATTATTCAGCGCACAGATTCCACAGGGATACGTGTAGGTCAAATTTCTTATTTCGATTATTTTATTTCTATCAAACTTTTTATCAAAATTAGGGGTTAGTTCATCTTCGGCCGTAACACCTGTTTCCCCCCACCTGATACCTATCTCATTAAACAATCTTATATCTTCCCTGTTGATCTGTCCCGGAACCGCATCCCTTATTATCTCGCCCCCGTGCATTACCAGAATCCTGTCGGAAACCCCGAGCATGAACGGAAGATTATGCTCGCCTATGACCACCGTAAAACCTTTTTCCTTGAGTTCTGAAATGATGTCCAGGATCCGCTCTTTTCCGCCGCAGTCCATAAGAGAAAGCGGCTCATCCATCAGGAGAATTCTCGGCGCAAGGGAAAGCACGGACGCCAGGGTGATCCGCTGCTTCTGCCCGTAAGATAATTCATTCGGGTTTCTGTCCTCGAAACCGCCCATATCCACCGCATCCAGAGCCCGGTTCAATCTCTCATAGATCTCCCCCGGGGGTGTGAGAATGTTTTCCGGGCCAAAAGCAACCTCGCTTCTAACGCTCAACGCAAAGATCTGCGTGTCCGGATTCTGGAAAACCATACCCGCTTTTTCAGCGAGACGTGAAATTTCAACCTCTTTTGTGTTCATCCCGTCAAGCCATACATCGCCCGACATCTCACCGGAAACGTAATGCGGAATCAAGCCGTTGACAGCCATAAGCAATGTACTCTTCCCGGATCCGGAAATTCCCGTAAGGCATATGCATTCGCCCTCACCGATTTCAAGGTTTATGTCCTTGAGTGCAAATTCACCGGAATCCCGGTACCTGAAATTTAAATCCTTTATCTTTATCATTTTCTTTTCCATAAAAGAAATTTTATGCCTTTAAGTTCCGGCACTATGACGCCTTCGGATAATGTCTCGATCATCCTTCTGGAATCATAAACGGAAGTGCTTATTATTTCATCGATCCCGTACTCAAAAAGCACGGGGCAGAAGGGGGTACTCGGTCCGACCATTATAATCCTTGATCTTTTTGCTTTTTCTATTATCTCTTCTATGGAACGGTTGATGATTGTTGTCCCGGTCGTAATTAAAATTTCCGCTTTAGCGAGATCCGCCAGGTCTTTTTCCGCGCCAACGGAATCAATGGTTTTCTCAAAAAGATAGAATTCATCCGCTGCTTCTTTAACCTCGTCCATAAACGGGAAATAACCTATCATAGCAACTTTTTTTCCGGCGGACTCATTGATGAGATAAGATCCGAAGTCCTTCAGTTCCGTGGCGTTATCTGGAACATCAAGCACGGAGTTTAAAGTCGCGAGCCCTAAAGTTACCTCCAGGGGATTTTCGCTTTTTATAAATGGAATTAATTCTCTGGCTTTTTTTCCTCTTAAATTCCCCCGGTCTTTGATGGGCGGAAGAAGATGCGGCGGTTTTAAGCTGTCGCGGTATGTGTACGCAAGCCCGTACCTTTTTGTTTTTACACAGGTGAGAAAAATCCCGATAAAAACCTCTCTAACAATATCATCCCCTGCCCTTGAATTCCCGTATTCAGCGATCTTATTTAGTATTTCCATGGTAAATTAATGTCTGGTTCCTCTCACTCTTTTCAGGATAGAGTATGCCAAAAATCCGCCTACCGCCCCGAGCACCGTATGAAGCCCCGCAAAGATAATTATGACAAATAAAATGCCTGAAACCTTAAATCCGAGAATTTTCATAGGGAGTTCAATTTCAAGAAGCATGAACCCTGCATACGCAACAACTGCAAGGAACGGGTAGGAAACCGCGCCCGTGATTGTTGAAACTAATCTTGAGGAATCAACTTCTTTACGGATCAATAAAAGGAAGACATCGATTACCACCCCCATAATGATATATTTTGCCAGGGGAATTAACGGAGGGCCCCCGGGAAGTATTGTCGCTACGATCCCGAAAATTAACCCCGTTATTGTTGCGGCACCGGATTTTCCAACCAACCCGCGGGCAGCAAGCATGAATATTGTGCTTGCCGGGATGAAAATCAGTGCGGGAAATCCCGGGGGAAGAACAGGTTTCAACGGGATAGTGGTCATTATAAATGCCCCCGCCATAGCACCGAACACCGCCATTAAGATCAAATCCCTTGTCGTGAAATAATATTTTTCCATATTTTTCCGTTATTTAAAATATAAATAAACCTATTAGGTAATAAATGAATTTAAAATTGTTGCATGGAATAATCAAAATGCTTGATCTCTTTATCTAAAAATTTCTTAAATGTCTCTTGAAATTGTTTTTCGATTACTTCATTCAGCGGCTTCCTGAATCTATTATACTCCTCTATGAGTTCTTTTGCAAATCCGGTGAGTGTCGTGCTGCCGCCCCCTCTTCCCCCGATTTTTGTATTCACAAGTTTTTTCCCGAATATTTCCTCGACCTCGCGGATATACCGCCACGCATGCGGGTAGGAAAGCCCGAATTCCTTTGATGCCGAATTCACAGAGCCCATTCTGTCAACTGCTTCAAGTAGTTTGATCCTGCCGTCACCAACCCCGATCGTTCGTTTGCCCCCGGTTTTTGCAACACCGATCCTGCATTTGAGTTTCATATCTTATTTTTTAATTTAAGTTTTCTTTATTTCAACCCAGAGCCCGGATTCATCAAAGATTATGTTAAAATCTTGCGCACCCTTTAAAATTTCCTTGAGCTCCATATACTTGATTTTCAAATTTTCATAAAAATCGCGTCCCTCGTGAACATCCCTGTAGGTCTCTTCATGCAACCTCATCGCCTTTTTTCTAACTTCTTTATCCCGCCCGAAGCCGCCGCCGATAAACCCGACACCTCCGATCTTCAACACCCTGTGGATCTCCAGAAATGCCCTTCTTTTATCCCGCCAGAAATGAAATGAACCCCTGCTCACAACCAGATCGGCGAAGTTATCATCAAAAGGAAGATTATGAACATCCCCCAGTTTGGGGATCACTCTTGCAGTAAGTTTCTCTTTTTCAATTTTTTCCTTCATTATCTCAATCATCTCCTCTTTTATATCCAATGCATACACCTTCAGACCGGAGATTTTCGCGATTTCACTCCCGAATCCGCCGGTTCCCGAGCCGATATCAATGCATATCCCCCCGGTTACTCCGTAATCATCGATCACCTGCTTCGCCAAAACCTTATAAACCGGCGCGAATATATTCTCTGCCGTTTCTCTGAAATGATTGATGTGCTCGGGGCTTACATTTCTCCAGTCAACGCGGTCTTCAACGTTTTTCATGTTTAATTTTTTCAAATATCTCCCTGAATTTCTTTTTCCATTCAGGCATTTCTAAAACGAATGGAGTTCCCTTTGAATACAACTCAGCAATCGTTTTATCATAAGGGATTTTTAATAAAACGGGAATTTTCTTCCCGCTGCAGAATTTCTCAACTCCCCTGTCCCCGATCCCGTCCCTGTTAATAATAACACCATGAGGGATTTCAAGTTTTTCAAGCACCCCGACCGCGATTTTCAAGTCATACAAGCCGAACGGCGTTGGTTCCGTAACTAAAATGCAGTAATCAGAACCATTGAGGGATTCAATGACAGGACATGACGCTCCCGGCGGTGCATCAACAATCACCACACTGTTTTTATCAATTTCGTCTTTAACCGATGAGATGAGGGGTGAAGACATCGCTTCCCCGATATTCAAAATCCCGTGAACAAACTCGATTCCATTTGCTTTTCCTTTCTCAATCACTCCGATCTCCCTGTTCTTTTCGGTGATTGCATTTTCAGGGCATACCATGGCACACAAGCCGCAGCCGTGGCAGAGTTCCTTAAAGAGCATAAAATTTCCAGGCAGGATGGCAATGGCGTTGAATTCGCATGCTTCGGCACACTTTCTGCAGTAGGTGCATTTTTCTTTATCAATTTCCGGAACCGGAATAAATGCATTCTTTCTTTCCTTAATTTCCGGTTTCAGGAATATGTGTGCATTCGGCTCTTCAACATCACAGTCAATAAACTGGACATTTTTCAGAGATAATGCTAAGTTTACTGCCACTGTGGTTTTTCCTGTTCCCCCTTTTCCCGATGCAATTGATATGATCATTTTTTCAAAGAAAAGATTGTAAATGATTGTTCCGGCAAAAAATCAAATTTTTCATTCATCAGGTATCCTGCCTTCTTCATTTCCTCCACGATAACCTCCTGTTTGACATAATGCCTGAATATTGAATGAAAGCTGAAAATCCCGCCTGGTTTATATTCTATGACTGCGACTCTCCCCCCCGGTTTCAATAAAACTTTTAATTTTCTAAAATATTCCTCCCGGTTTGGTAAATGATGACATACATTACGCATAAAAATTAAATCAAGGATTCTTTCAGGCAAATTTAATTTATCTCCTGCGGCAAGGATTGTTTCAATATTATCCGGTCCTTTTTCCCTGGCACCATTCCTTATAAATTCCAGGAATTCCGGGTCTGTGTCAACCGCATAGACCTTCCCCTCCCTTCCCACTGCATCTGCGAACCGCAGAGAAAAATAGCCGCCCCCTGCTCCAATATCGGCGATATTTTGTCCCGGATGCAGTGCCAGGGTCTCTAAAATCTTGTCCGGTTTGTTTTTTGGAT
>Ga0209636_10005961_pt1 | contig 12445 bp, 9 predicted proteins | sample DeeMarSWOR152_54_FD_187464 | JGI IMG/M metagenome (GOLD analysis project Ga0209636, IMG submission 187464) | Marine sediment microbial communities from White Oak River estuary, North Carolina - WOR-1-52-54 (SPAdes) (version 2) | ecosystem: Environmental > Aquatic > Marine > Intertidal zone >...
TCAAGGAGGCGATGAAGGAATATGAAAAGCAAGAAGTGAGGGAATTTGCCCGACAGGCCTCTATCCAGGAAGGCGAATGTTATGCCAAAAGAGAAATCAAGCCTTACGTGAAATTTCCGGTCAAGCCCAGAGTGCAAGAGATATGCGAATTTGCCAAAAAGATGGGATTCAAAAAACTGGGGATTGCATTCTGTGTCGGATTGATGAATGAAGCCAGCATATTAAACAAGATTCTGGTGAATCAGGGTTTTGATGTGGTCTCAGTGATGTGCAAGGTGGGACGGGTGCCAAAAGAAAAGATCGGGGTAAAAGATGAAGAGAAGATACAGATCGGAGAGTTTGAGCCCATGTGCAATTCCATTGCCCAGGCTAAAATATTAAATAAGGAAAAGACAGACTTAAATATTCTTCTGGGCGTATGTGTGGGTCATGATTCTTTGTTTTTCAAATATGCGGATGCTTATACCACCGTTTTGGTGGCAAAAGATCGCGTCTTAGGACACAATCCCATAGCCGCCTTATATACTTCTGGAAGTTATTATAGCCGGATGATGAAACCAGGATTTTAAGATAGGTTTGCAAAAGATTGGCATGTTTAGAAAAGGAAAAAGTGGAAAGGAGGCGACCTCTATCCGCCCCGCTTGATTTTGATACGAGGTATCTTAACGATTGACCTCAGTGGCTCGCGCGTTTTTCTTCTGCGCATATTCGGGATAATGTTTTTCCATACAGTCCGGGCAGATGCTGTGACTGAAATCCGCTTCTGTATGTTCAACTAAGTATTCCTCCACCTGCTGCCAATAATCCTCGTCGTTTCTGATCTTTTTACAGAACATACAGATAGGCAAAAGCCCTTTTAGTTGCTTGACCTGAGCTAAGGCTTCGGAAAGCTCCTCATTTTTTTGCCGAAGCGATTTCTCGAGCTGAATGACGCGTTCTCCCGCTCTCACCCGGGCTAAAAGCTCGGTTCTATCGAAAGGCTTGGTGATGTAATCATCCGCTCCGGCATCCAGCCCCTGAATAATATTCTCTTTTTGAGTCAGGGCGGTCCAAAGAATTATGTAAACATAACTTGAAAGGTCGAGAGCTCGAACCCGGCAACAAAGTTCCAATCCATCCAGATCAGGCATCATCCAGTCGGTGATGAGCATATCTGGCACCTCCTTCTGGATCGAGGCTAAAGCTTTTAGTCCATCTTCAACTACCACCACGTCATGTCCAGCTTTAGTTAATGTCTTTTCCAGAATCTTTCTGGAGGTTTTTTCATCCTCGGCGATGAGTATTTTCATTTTTCACCTTTGCGGATTCAACTCTGTAATGTTAGGATTTTAGTGCAACCTCTTGCAGTAACGATTTGTTGAAGTATTCTTCTAAGTGCTTCAACTCAGCTCTCAGGTTAAGGATTAACTCTTTAGCGTCGGCTAAATCACCTGTCCGCCCAATAAGCTCCAGCTTAAGGGTAAGATCAGCAATGGGCTTAGCACCCAGATTACCTGCGGCACCTTTGATGCTGTGGGCTTCCTTTTCTAGTACCTTGGCGTCTCCTTTCTTTACCGCTTCATCCAGTATTTGCAATCGCTCTGGCGCATAGTTCAAAAACTTCTGAAGCATCTCCATGAAAAACTCTTTGTCACCATCGAATCTTGAAAGAGCAATTTCAAGATTAAGAGGAATACCCTTGAGCGTATCATCATTCTCAGACTTCTCTTGCCCGGCGATCACCTTCTTGTGATCACAAGAGGAAGTCCACTTTTTTATGGCATCGAACAGCTCCTGCGGTTCTATTGGTTTGGAGATGTAATCATCCATGCCCGCCTGGAGGCAGCGCTCCCGATCCCCTTTCATGGCGTGGGCGGTCATGGCGATAATGGGCGTATGCTGTTTTTTGCCTTCTCTTTCCCGGATAGCCCGAGTGGTTTCAAAGCCGTCCATTTCGGGCATCTGAACATCCATAAGGACAAGATGGTAAGCAGTGCGGTTAAGGATTTCTATTACCCTTCTGCCAGTTTCTACCGCATCCACCGAATAACCCGCTTTCTTAAGCAAGGTGACCGCTAATTTCTGATTCATAGGATTATCTTCGGCTACCAGTATGCGAACTCTCTGACGTCTCTGCTCGGCTATGGTATGACGGGTTACTAGGGGGATAGGTTTTTCTTTTGCTTCAACTTTCTGCCAGCTCAAGACGGTGATGATAGTATCAAATAATTGCGACTGTTTGATCGGTTTCAAAAGGTATCCGGCACAGCCCAAAGCCTCCAGCCGGGCGGCATCTCCGCGCTCTCCAATAGAGGTAAGGATAATCACTGCCACATCCTTGATCTCCGGATCATGCTTGATGGCACGCAGAGTTTGCTCACCATTCATCTCCGGCATCTGCATATCCAATAATACCAGATCGAAGAGTTTTTCTTTATGAGCTGCCCTTTTTAACATCTGGAGGGCTTCAATGCCGCTTTCCACTGCCTCAGCAGAACAGCCAAAGGATTCCAACATCTTGACTAAAATAGTTCGGTTGGTTCTGTTATCGTCTATAACCAGCATCCGCATGCCGCGTATATCCGGAGGAACCGATGGGAAGATGTCTTTGAATTCCTTCTGCTTTTCGAAAACAGCGGTGAACCAGAAACGACTCCCCTTTCCCGGTTGACTTTCCACACCGATCTTGCCACCCATCAACTCAACCAAGCGCTTGGAGATGGATAAACCCAAGCCGGTGCCTCCATATTTGCGGGCGGTGGAACCGTCTACCTGAGTAAAACTCTCAAAGACTTTTTTGTGTTTGTCTTTGGTGATACCTACTCCAGTGTCTGTGACTGAAAAAAGAAGTGTTACGGAATCTTCGGTTTCCTCCTCAAGCTCCACCCGGATTACCACCTCCCCCTTTTCAGTAAACTTTATGGCATTTCCTCCCAGATTCATCAAGATCTGCCTGAGCCTACCAGGGTCACCCCGCAGGAGGACAGGAACCTGATGGTGGATCATACAAGCCAATTCTAATCCCTTGGCCGAAGCCCTATGGGCTAAAGTATCGGACATGCCCTCCACAGTGACACGCAAATCAAAGTCGATGGTCTCAAGCTCAATTCGATCTGCCTCTATCTTAGAAAGATCCAGGATATCATTTAAGAGTTCCAGAAGTGCCCGGGTACTCTCTTTGACCGTATTCAGATAATCACGCTGTTCACCGGTTACCTCGGTATCCAAAGCCAAGCTAGTCATCCCGATGATGGCATTCATGGGAGTGCGGATCTCGTGGCTCATGTTTGCCAGAAATTCGCTTTTTAGCCGGTTGGCTTCCTCCGCTTCTTCCTTGGCTTTTCTGAGATTTTCCTCCGCCTGCTTGTGCGCGGTGATGTCCGCAAGCAACCCCATAGTTCCAGTGAAAGTTTTCTTGTCGTCAAAAAGGGGACTAGCCGATAGGCTGAAATACTTGGGTTCACCAGCCTTAGTATACAATTTGGCTTCATATCTGGATGATTTTCCCTGTCGTCTCTTTTCGGTTTCTTTTCTGAATTTGGCAAATTGCTCTTTATCTGAAATCTGGCTAAGGTTAAGACCCAACAGTTCTTCTTTCTGGTAGCCTAAGAGGTTGGCAAAGGCTTGGTTTACGAATATAATATTTTCATCAGTATCAAGGATTCCAATTCCTTCCTGGGCAGTTTCCACCAGAGTTCTATATTTCTTCTCCGACTCCTGCAGTTTCTCCTTGGCCCGCTTTTGCTCAGTGACGTCAACAGTAAAACCTATTATGCCAATTGCATTCCCATTTTCGTCTCTATGAGGTATCTTATCTGTTTGAACCCATCTTGTTCCTTCAAGTGTTTTCAAGCGTTCGATTATGTTTCTTTTCGGATTTCCTGATGCCATTACCTCCTTGTCGTCTCTCCAGTACTCCTCTGCCTGATCAGGAAAAAGCTCAAAGCATGTTTTCCCTTGTATTTCTTCTTTGGGTAAGCCTATTACTTCAGCAAGGGTTTTGTTGACACGAATCATCCGATTTTCTTTGTCTTTGTAAAAGATCATTGCTGGCACAGTATCGAGAATAATCTGCTGCTCTTCCTGTTGTCTTTTCAGCTTTTCCTCCATCCGTTTGCGCTCAGTGATGTTGCGAACGACACCGTTGATGCGATAGATTTTCCCGTCAGGTGTGAAGTCTATGTTTTTGTGGTCGCTGACCCAGATAACCTGACCATCTTTGCGAATCACCCGGTATTCAGTGCAAAATGTGCCAGCGTCGGGTGCTTTTTTAATATGATCGTCAACCTCCTTAAACACTCGTTCTGCATCGTCGGGATGAGTTATCTTTCTGGTTACCTCAGATGGATCTGCCATAATTTCATCCACAGAATACCCTGTCTGTAGTTCAAATGACGGAGAGATGAAATCATACATGTTGTTTTTCGGATCATAGCGGTAGATCACGTCGGTTACAGCGGATGCAAACCTTCTGAAACGTCCTTCACTTTCCCGCAGCACCTCCTCCACCCGCTTGCGTTCGGAGATGTCGCGTAGCAGCTGCACTGCATCACCACGATCGCTCAGACTTCCGGTAACGACTTCAAGAGGTATTGTCTCACCATTTTTCTTCTTCCCTGTGGCCAATCCGATATGAAAACCATTTCTTTCAAACATGTCATGTATCTTTTGCCAGTGCTCTGGATTAGACTGATTAGATCGCCAGTTGAAATAAAGAAAGTCTGCTTTGTGGTTAATAACTTCATTTACTTCGTAACCAAACATTCTCTTCAACGAGTTATTACATTCAATGATAGTCCCGCCCGAATCGATCACCAGGAGCACATCCGGACTGATGCTGGAGATAATGTTCTCTAATTCTGCTTGCCTTTTAGCCGCTTTTCTCCAACGAATGTAGGTTATCCAGAGCAGGCCGGTCAACGAGAGAAAAGAAACATTAATGAGGAATTCCGCGAGTGGGAAATTGGTATAAGCATTAAAAAAAACGTAAAGTTTACCAATACTGTGAATAGATATGCTAAATATTGACAAGATGGCAGCAACAATCAAGATGATGCATAAGTCGAGTAACTCTCTGCTTTTACTCTTTGCAAGCTTCATTTAGAATCCCCCTTTTTCTTAGCGGCACATTTCCATTTGTTTGCTAAAAAGCAATTTTTTGAGTCGAGAATTGGAACAATTCTTCTTAACCCGAAATGCCTATGTGACGTTCTTGCCCCAATTCCCCAGGGTTTTGATGCTTTCAACCCAACAGTCCGTTGGCACACTTCTACCAACTCATTTAGGAGTTGCTCTTTCGCATTGTCTTTACCTTCAAACAAAAAGAGCTTATTTAGCAAGAATGCCATGGAGACTCTAAGCTCTCCTTAAGAATTTAAATCGGCTTTAAATTTGGGTGCTTTAGATATAGTTTTAGGGTTGCTCCGAATGTTGCCCTGTAAGGTGAGGCGGAGAAGGTCTTTGGAGAACGGAAGCCGGAGTTTCCCGTTTTAGTGGGACCAAGAAAAACTTATTGTCCCCTTCGGGGAATGGGAGAAAAACCCTTGACTTTAGTCAAAGACTTTAGTAGCAGTCTCTTAAGGGTAAAACTTCACGAAAAATGTTTACAGAATTTAAGGAACTTAGTAAGAAATTTTGGGACAGACATATTGGGGCAGCAGGATATTTTGCTACCAGTTCAGGTAATGTTACAGATGAAGTAATCATGCAATATCTGGAAAGCCAAGATGTTGAACAAAAAGACGACGATTTTCGTATCACGGAGTAACCTTCAGCCGACTTCAGTCAGATTCCAAGCCCCCGACTTTTAGTCGGGGGTAGTTGACACTCAATTCCCCCTTTCATAAGACCCCTTCTGAGATTAATAGACAAATTGTCAACTTGTGCATTATGAAGAATTGTTTGATTGGCTTCCGATTTTCTTCACCATCTGTGCGGCTAAAAGAATGGCATTTATCATCCCTTTGGGATCAGCTATACCTTTTCCGGCAATATCCAGTGCTGTCCCGAAATCAGGAGAGGTGCGAATTATGGGTAAGCCAATGGTGACGTTAACTGCCCCTCCCAATTCCCCCATCTTTAAGGGAATCAGCCCCTGATCGTGATACATGGCAAGTATACAGTCAAAATTCCGTGAGACTCTGGGAGAAAAGATGGTGTCAGATGAAAATGGTCCAAAAGCTTTTATCCCTTTCTGTTGTGCGGCTTTGATTGCCGGAATTATGAATTTTTTCTCCTCGGTTCCCAAAATTCCCCCCTCGCCACAATGAGGATTTAAAGCGCACACCCCGATCTTCGGGTTTTTAACACCAAAGTGTCTTTGAAAAGACTTTTGAGTCACCATCAGTTTTTCCAAAATCTTCTTTTTGGAGATGGTTCGGGCAACCTCAGAGAGAGGCAGATGAGTGGTAACCAGGACCACCTTGTATTTTTCAGTCGACGGTCGACGGTCCACAGTCGACAGTAGATCGTGGACAGAGACGAACATCATGGCATAATTCCGCGTAGCGGTGAGATAAGCCAAAAGTTCTGTATGCCCGGGAAAATCATATCCAGCCAGATGAAGGCCTTTTTTGGACAGGGGAGCGGTCACCACGGCATCTATCTGATCGGAGAGGGCAAATTGGGTGGCACAAAATACCGAATCCGCCGCCATTCTCCCGGATAATTTTGTGATTTTACCGGTTTTTGTTTTTGTATGATTCAACTTAGTACAGGTAAGCACATTTATGCTATCCTTTGAATCTCTCACATCCTCTGCCCACACGATCTTTCTTATGGCTGCTTTCTTTGAAAAGTTCTTGGCGGCGGGAAAAATTATGTGGTAAGAACCGAACACCAAAGGATGGCAGATCTCTCTAACTTTCTTGTCTGTCACCGCCTTGACCACCACCTCAGGTCCTATGCCCGCTGGGTCCCCCATGGTGATCCCAATTATTGGTTTTTTAGACATGGTTAGATTTCAATTATCAGCAACAGCTTTTTAATCCGATAATTTCGGATGAAACTTAACAAAAAAATGAGGGAAAGCAAGAGGAATTTGATGGTTGGTTGGAACGTATAGCTTTTTTATTTTACTCCAGGAATTCAAACCATTTTTGTATAGGGAGAAAATTGAACTCTTTTATTCTCTGAAACTTCGGGGAAGGAGGGACTATCTCCCAAATCACTTTTCTTTGGTAGCGTATCAAAAGCTTGTTGCTATTTTTGTTTTTAGATTTTTATAAGTTCTTGATTAATAAATTGTTTAGCTTTGCAATGGACTAATTTAGTTTGTGGCACAAGCCAAAGAGGTTAAAAATGCAATGATCGTTCGGGATGTCCCACCTTGGTCGGGATCCTGCGAATTATCATCCCCTGACCTTTTCTCTTGTGGATGATAACATCCACAAGGAGCTAGGCATTTTTCAAGCGAGCAAAGAAAAAAGCGGAGAGAACTTAGACTCTCCGCTTTCTGTTTGCTACAAAATCGGAATTTTTGTTATACTCTTAAGAAAGATACGTTATTTAACTCCCTCCGCTTTTTTTCTCAGGTTGATCAGATGATTTTTCCTCAGATGGCTTCTCTTCAGCTGCGACGGTTTCGACCCCTTTTTCTTCCTTTTCCTTCTCCTCCATCTCTTTTCTCTCCTCTTCCTCTTCGGTCTCGGTCTTCCTTTCTAAAAGATTCTCATCATCCCTCTTCTTTCGCAGGATGATGTAGGTAAGGGTCTGTCCGGTGCTTATTATGGCCAGACCGTAGGAGAGAACCATAAAGATGATAAATATCAAAGAGATGGCAATTAAAAAGGCAGAGATTTCCCCAGACCAGTTAAGATAAACCCCTGGTCCAATCTCTGGGAGATGAAATCTGAAATCTATCCAGGCAAAGATATTGGAGAAGTAGTCCAGAAGATGTCGGGGAAGGGTAATATATGAAAGGGTTTCTTCGGTGATGTCAGCAAGTTTGTCTTTCATGAAAACCCCGCAGGAGAGGTGTATGAACTGGACGGCTCTGAATGAGAAATAGCCGAAGATGAAAATTCCCACCTTTGACATCACCCCCAGAAGCCCAGTATAAAGAAAATATCTCCAGGCTTGATTCCACACGGTGGAGAAGATCTGAACGATGGTCTCAAAGGTATCCTCCTTGAGGGTCGCCACCACTGCAGGAGCCAAAAGCAAAGAGACAAAGAAGATGAAGATAACATAAGCTAAAGCCAAAGCGGCGGCGAACAAGGGAACCAGATAGAAAATCCCGATACCTATTTCCCCCACATAGGGTATCTTTCCCAGAAGTCCGACTACTATGCCGCAGATTATCAAAAACACTATGAAGGCCAACATGGAAAGAGGTGACAAAAAAACTGGTACGAAGTGCTTCTTTAAGAAACTGAAAGCCTCCCTGGAGGAATAAAAATCATCCCCTTTGAGCTGTTCGTAGGTAACCTTTCCTACCATGGTGCTTGCCAGAAGCCAGCATATTAAAGCGGCCAGACAGCCGATGCCAAATATCGCCCAACTATACCACTCAGTGAAAGATAAATCACTAAGGGGAAAAAGCCCATGATACTCCCAGGTCTCAGAGAAGCTGACACCACTGGAAAAAAAGGCCAGGTAGGTAAATACAAGATACCCACAATATCCCACCAGAAGCCCCATAAACTGTAGCAAAATCTTTTTGGCAGAAAGCGCCAGGCGGGGAGCACGAAAAACATCCCTCACATCAAAATAAAATTTGGTCATGTAAAACCTCCTGCTTAAAGTTGCCAGAAACCAGATTCATATTTCAAAAATAAAATCAGTAATTTATAACCCCACCGTCTGCTTTTGTCAAGAGAAATTTACGACTGAATTATAGAGACCAAATACAAATCATATACCCGCGAAAGCCAGGGGAAAAATTTGGCAGCACCCAAAAGAGAAGATGCGTGTGCATTCATACGAATATTGGAAGAATGTTTTGCATATTTTTCAAAAACTTCTAACCCTTCAGGGCAAAGCCTTAAACTCTCTTGGTATGAACCATACGGTTCATACCGGTAGAGCTGACCGCGGGACCCAGGGGACAGGAAAGCTTTTCCGTGTAAAGCTGAATGATTCCAGAAAAAACCTGAGAAATTTGTGGAGTTGTGGACGGTGGTGGACGAGGGCGTAGGGTAGCAACGAGAGGTTACTCACGGGAGCAGAATGTCATAATCACTTAATAAGGCAGACGACTCAAAGTGTCTCGAGGTAAGCCACCAGGTTCTTGATCTCCTGCTCAGACAAGGAACTGAATGATGGCATCTTTTTATACGGGTTCAGGAATTGCTGGGCAACATTTTCCGAAGTGGCGGGCTTTCCACTGGCAGGAAGCTTTTCCCTCTTTAGGACTTCTTTCAAGCCAGGGCCTATCTTCGTCTCAATCTTTTCAGCATGGTGGCAGAAAGAGCACTTGTTGTCAAAAAGCCCTTTCCCGCCTTTGAGCATCGGAGGACACACTAACTGACGAGGTCTGTTCTTCAGCTACTGTGGGCTCACCTGTGACTAAAAAGAAGTATCCGGCAGAGGTGCAAAATACTAGAAAGGCAAGGGCAAATACGATCATTCCCAATCCAGGCACATATCTGAGAAATTGTTTGTAGAACTGGACTATGGAAAGCTTAAGTGCAAGAACGATGAAAAGAGCCAAAGCCAGTACACCGTGAAAGACAACCCTTACGGACATGCCTTCACCAAGCATTTTCACGTATTGCAGGCAGAAGTAACTTATCACTAAAAACATTATTGCGAAGACGGCTCCAGCGCCTTTGTGTAACCTCCGCAGGAATGTAGTACCAATCTTCCTTTCTGCTCTTCCCATCAGAGTCAACATGCAGATTACCGCAACAAGACCAGCCGCGAGGAAAAATATCGCTACTATGGACTTAGTATGTAGCGGCATATACTATTTCTTTCTCCTTTTTGATTTTCTATATCGGTCCTCAAGCAGACTAGCCCCACCTCCTGAAACAGATCTTCACTGCGCGAAACAGCTCACACTTTGCATATGTATTTTTGGTGATCGGGCATCCAATCCCGGATAGATCGTCTCCTTTTACTACTCAGCCGCGTCTATCTCACAGTAATACATTTTGTCCAGCTTGTGTTCCGAGGCGACCGGGCATGCTCCGCAGAGACATCCATTTTTGGTAAGCTTGCAGTCGGTCTTTCCTTTAGCACAGAAGAGTCCCTGCGTTTTATCTTTCATGCATTGATCGTGCGTAGGACAAGTGCCGCAGATACACTTTTGCATGTTTTCCTGGGTGTCGGCAACTTTTGCCATGATTTTTCCCTCCTTATGTTTTCGTTATCTTCCAGACGTTTCCGCCTGATTTATCTCCCTTTTTGAAACCCACCTCACCGTGCAGATCGGTGAAGTATAAACCGTCGGGCCCGAAAGCTAAGCCGCATGGGCTCGCCGGGCCCTGGCCAATGTATCTGGCAAAATCGTTTAAGTATTTGACATTATCGTACTCGTCAATAAATAATTCAACTATTCTCTTGCCCTTTTGTGCTTTGCCCTCGACGTAAGCATATCCGAAAAGAGCCACAAAGAGGTGATCTTTATGTCGTGCTCCGAACTGATCCTCTGCAAAATCAATGGCGGTTGGCGCCTCGGTGTACCACCAGACAAATAATGAGTTGGTTCGCATCGAGTTGGGCCAGCCGTAATTTTCGCCGGGAAGAATCTTAGCTATACGATCGTCCACCGCCGGCCCGTTGTCGGAGATATACAGGTGATTGTCAGATTTTCTCCAGGCGGCGCCAAAGGGATTACGCAAACCTTTGGCGTAGACATAACTCTTGGGATCAGGGTTATCTGTAGGTATGGAGCCATCAAGATTCAAACGAAGGATCTTACCCCTTAAGTCTTCATCATCCTGCGCCACATCCGGATTTATCATCCCATCGCCGACATTGACGTATAGCTTTTCTTCATGAATGGTCAAAGCCTGCACCTGATGTGCTGCGTTGATTGAGAGTATGTTACCAATTATGGTATCCGCTTTTTCCGCCTTAAACCCGTCTTTACTGGTGAATTTTACCACCTTGTTCTTGAATACCTTACCCTCCTTGTAAAGCATGGAAGCGAAAACATCCTCGTTCTCATGAACTGCAATCCCGATAACGCCTGATTCTCCCGTTCCAGGTATTTTAAAATCGGGTTGATAATTCAACAGATTGTCTACGAAAACGGAAACCTTAAACTCGTTAGTAACGACTTTGATTTTTCCATAAAGCTCGGTCACATAAAAAAGCGGGGCCCCTTTTGCGTTCTGGGGATTGGGTACAAAAGCCAGATTGACAGGCAACGACAAGCCGGAAACAACTTTTTCGATTTTAAAACCTTCTCTTAGTTCCCAGTTTCTTTGTTGAGGCATGAACACCTCCCCTGGAAGATTAATCTCTCTTCAATCAAGAGAATAATTCTAAAAAAACGCATAAGAGATTACAGCGGAGGTTCCTTTAGCAAGGAAACTCATCCTCCTCCGCTGCACAAATTCTTTTCTCTAAGAAGAACCTATTTTTTCTTTTTCTCGACTTTCTTCACAGAAGCTACATAAGCGGTTAGGTCGGTGAGTTTTTGGTCATCCCAGGCAAGTGGCTTTCCCTTTAAGGGATTCATTATACACCAGTTATTCACCTGATCTAAGGTCATTACCTTTTTGGCCATTCCGAAGTACTTGGGATATTTTGCCGCCAGGTTATCCCATGCAGGAATGGTCATATCCCCCATCTTGCCTTCTTTGGTGCCTCCCTCCATATGGCAGGAATTGCAAGTCATCCCGCTTGTTCCCAAGCTAGTATCGCTGAATAGCTTCTTTCCATTTTCAATGGATTTAGCCAGCTCAGCCGCAGGATCAGCTTCCATCTTCTTCGGCTCTTCTTTCTGGGCATAAGTAAACACTATTAGCCCGAGAAACAGGACTATCAATATCAAAGCTGTCATTTTTTTCATCAAATTCACCTCCTTTCGAGAATCCTAAAGAAATGTGAAACGGGTCTCGATTTTGCCTCCTCATTTCAGCTGCAGGTTTGGTAAAAAAACATGTGGGTGAGCATACAAAGAAAGGGATATCTTTTACCAAACCCTTACGATTTTTACTGTAGGCCATTTGGATAAACATACCTGAACTCGAATTTGGAGTCAAGAGAAAAATTGCTTGTTGTCAACGCAAATCAAAAATGTAGATACCAAATACAAATCATATACCCGCCAAAGCCAGGGGAAAAATTTGGCAGCACCCAAAAGAGAAGATGCGTATGCATTCATACGAATATTGGAAGAATGCTTTGCATATTTTAACACTCGAATTGGATCGCACCCCTTATAGTGATCTTTGGAAGCTTAAGCCGAAGGTCAATTATATCTACAACCTAAATATGGTTTAAGTTCTGATTGTGGACCTCAAGCTAATTCTTTGTCAAGCAAAAAATTAGGAGGGAATGAAAATTGCGGGAA
>Ga0209636_10005962_pt1 | contig 12445 bp, 11 predicted proteins | sample DeeMarSWOR152_54_FD_187464 | JGI IMG/M metagenome (GOLD analysis project Ga0209636, IMG submission 187464) | Marine sediment microbial communities from White Oak River estuary, North Carolina - WOR-1-52-54 (SPAdes) (version 2) | ecosystem: Environmental > Aquatic > Marine > Intertidal zone >...
TTTGCTTCCGGAAACAAACTCAACGACGCCCTGCTTCTCCAGCTCCTCAAGGAGGTCTCTTGCCAGGCTTAAGCGCAGGTCAAAGCGTGTAGCCACCGTGTAGGGCGTGAGAACTCTCATCTTCTTCAGTTGATTAACGACCTTTTCGCTTTTAGGGTCAGGTGGAACTATTCCTGCAGTCCTCTTTTCGGTGGCAGATCGGCTGGAGCCGCTTTCTTTTCGTTCCTTTTTCTTCCTCATTTTTTCCATCTGTTTCAGGGTGAGCCTTTTCTTTGAGCCCATTTTCTTCATCTGAGAGTTGAGAGAGAACTGGTTCCTTATAGGCTTTCCCTCGCGTATGTTGCTGCAAAGATTCTGCCTTGCCTCCTCGCGCCTAAGATAAGGGGTTAGGCTTATTCAAAAACATGCCCTTTATCTTTGAATTATGCTTAAGGTGATTGAGAGAGCAGAAGGAAATTTATGTGACGCCGAAAATCCGTGGGTGAAAGATAATTGATTGTTAACACTGGTATCGAGAAAATCTGCTTTGAACTTCGATCGTTGTTGGAAGAGGCGGTAAAAAAGAATTTGGCCGAGGGCATTCTGCTTTCTGGCGGGTTAGATACAAGCGTTTTGGCGGTGATTGCGTCAAAAATCACCTTGTTGAAGGCGTTCACCGTTGCCTTTCAAGGGTTCCCAGCCCCAGATGTCAAATATGCAACTTTAATGGCTAAGCGTTTACATCTCACAAACGTTGTTCACTACTTTGATAAAGACGAATTGTATGACGCCATTCAGACGGTTGTAAAGACAATGAGGTCCTTTGATCCCATGGAAGTACGCAACAGCACGGCGATACTGATTGGTTTAAAGGTGGCGAAAGAGAAGGGGATAAACACAGTTATGACGGGAGACGGATGCGATGAACTGTTCGCTGGATACAGCTTTCTCTTCAATTTAGAAAAAGAAAAGCTGGAAACAGAGTTGAAGAAGCTGTGGGAGGCAATGTCGTTCTCGTCTGTACCGTTGGCGAAAACTTTGGAGGTTGAAGCAAAACTTCCATTCCTTGATCCAGATTTCAAAGCGTTCGCCATGAAACTTGATTCTAGATACAAGGTTAGACTTGAAAAGGGAAACGTGTGTGGCAAGTGGATCGTTCGCAAGGCTTTCGAAGGCATATTGCCTGTGGAAATCGTTTGGAGAGTTAAGATACCCATTGAACAGGGTTCTGGGACTTCCGTGCTTCCAAGCGTGTTTGACCGGAAAATTGCTGACATTGAGTTTAGAGAAAAAAGGAGCAAGTATCTTGAGGAGGATAAAGTGGTTATTCGGAGTAAGGAACAACTCTTCTACTACGAGATTTACAGGGCAGTCGTAGGCGTCCCGCGTCCCACGGATTCAAACGGGAAACTCTGTCCTCTGTGTAACTCGAACGTTGCGAGGAACTCCGCCTACTGCCGAACCTGTGGTGCCTATCCTATTTGAGCAAGACTGTTGCGAAAGCTTTTTCTGTTATGCTATTGCGCTGATTTCTGCTTTGTGTTTCTTTTGCCATTCTTTTATTGGAACGCCGAGTCTTTCCTCGATCTTGGGTCTGTGGATGGAGTTCATGGTGCAGAAGGGGATGATCTTGCCTTCGGGCACAGCGTAGTGTATGCAGCATCGCTGAACTCTTTCGAGATCGAAGTTGTAAGGGTCCATGAAATGCATGGCTGAGATCATGAGCATCCTTCTGTGCAGGTTGCCCAGCGCCTCATAGCTTCCCGATCTTATTATGGGCAAGAGATACTTTCTCAGCATGCCAAATTTTACGTGGCGGAGTGCGCCCAACAGCCGAATCTGAGCTCTTCTCTTGTGTCCTTTAGCGGCTTCTTCGTAGACCTTGTTCATGGTTTTGAGGAAGTTTTCAATGTTGCCGTAACGAGTGATGGGGACGATTTCTCCGTCTTCAAGGAAGACGTACGTGGCGGTTCCGCAGTGGGGATGGGTCGTGAACTCCACGTATCGTTTGTCTCTCAAAGCGCCGACTGCTTTGGAGACTGGAACCACAGCGGGCACTGGATAGAAGTCGGAGACCTTTATTTTTCCGTTAGTCTGTTCTTCGCATAGTCGAGTGAAGTCAGGGATGGTGATGCGCATTTTTGCCCTTTCCTTCTCTGGGATTCTTCCGCATAGAGAAACAGGCTGAACATTTATACATCGGACAACATCGAAGTTTTGAATGGCAAATCGTATGATGTCTCCCATCTGATTGTCGTTGACGCCTTTAATCAATGTGACCACTAGAACCACACTGTCTATTCCAGCTTCCCGGAGGTTTTCAACAGCTTTCAGTTTCGTTTCAAGCAAATCGCGTCCACGCGTGAATTCATACACTTCAGGAGTCACGCCGTCGAACTGCAGATAAATCGTGCTCGTCCCAGCTTCTTCCAATCCTCGGCAATAGTCTACGCTTTGTGCAAGTCGGAGACCGTTAGTGTTGACTTCAACGTGTCGAAAGCCCAGCTCCTTAGCCATGCGTATAAGGTCGAAAAGATCTTCTCGGATTGTTGGCTCTCCTCCTGAGAACTGCAGTGCGGTTGCGGGCACAGGGTCGTTGCTTCGTAGGTTCTCAAGCATTTCCCGAATCTCCTGCTTCGTAGGTTCGTACACGTAGCCAGCGGCAGCGGCGTTGGCGAAGCATACTGGGCACCGTAGGTTGCAGCGGTTGGTTACGTCGATGATGGCAAGTACGGTGTGTGATTTGTGTTGGGGGCAGATGCCGCAGTCTAGGGGGCAACCCAGTTTCGTCTTGGTGCGGGGATTTCGAAGTCCTTCGCCGTCGTACCTGAACTGTTCAGCGCGTTGGTATTGCTCGTAATCTGACCAGTAGACATCTTGAAACTTGCCGTGTTCGGGGCATTCCTTTTTGATGTAGACTTTGTTGTCTTTTTCAAATATTGTGGCGTCTAGAACCGTAAAGCATTCGGGGCATATGGATTTTGTTTTCTTAATAACCTGCAATTTGACACCACCGGAAGTTGTAAATTATTTAGCCTAGAATAGTGTATAAGAAGGTTTCCAAACGTTTCATAAGGTGAAGAAGGGGAGCGTTCATGTCCATAAGCGATCATGCGAAAAGGATTCTGCGGGAACTTGGGCTGACCGAGTATGAGACCCGTGCCTACTTGTCGTTGCTGGAGAAGGGGGCCACAACTGCCAGCAAGGTTAGTGAACACGCAAACGTTCCATACTCCAAGATTTACGAAACCCTCAACTCATTAGAGAGGAAGGGATGGATTGAAACCAAGCGAGGTAGACCCAGCCGATACTATCCGAAGTCTCCTTCAGAAGCCTTGAGTGCGGTTAGACTGCGATTAGAGGACGCCGTTAAGTCGTGGGAGCAAACGGTTCTAAGCGAGTTACAGCCCCTCTACGAGAAGCGGGAGATACGCGAAAAACCGGACATATGGATTCTTCGCGGTGAGTTTAACACTCTAGCGAAACTTCAGGAGATGCTAGGCAAAGCTAAGAGCAAGTTGATGATTGCGGCTCCAACACCCACAAAGGCTCTGATGGAAGCGGTTGTTCCAATGTTGATCCGTTTGCAGGGCAGCAGGGTTAAGATTCTGTTGATGACATCGAAGGATATGGGAAAAAAGGGCATAGAAAAGATGGGAGACGTGGCAGAGATTAGAGTTAGAGATCACATGTTTGGCGGAGGCATCATCGTAGACGGCAAGGAGGCACTGCTCGTCCTAGGCGAGAAAAAGCCAACCCTCATCATATGGTCGGACCATGTGGGACTGGTGAAGTTTGCCATGGACTATTTCCAATATTTATGGTCGTCGTCAAATGTGTTTGTGTGACACTGAATTCTAGAAGATTTTTTCATAGGGGTTTTTATTCAAGCCGTAGATGGTAGATTATATAGGTGGAGTGGTTTGAGCAAGCTATTTATTAGAATCAAACTTGAAGGTGAGCTTGCTCGAATGTTTGAATCTATCAGAGAAGCTCACAAACTTGAAACAGACAATGAACTTATACAAACTTTAATGAGCAAAGACATAAGATGTTTCGGAAACAGGATAGAGGTTCCCATATCTGAGAAAAGTTACCAACAAGTCTGGAGATTCATAAAAGATTTTGATCTTGACTACTCATCCGTTGAGGAGTTTGTTCAAGAAACTTTCATAGAAATATTGAAGCTAACATGGAAGACATTGAATCAAGTTAATACGGAAATGCTTCAGAAAAAAGTTCTTACCTACATTGTGTAGAAGGACATGAGACGCGCGCGCACGTTGCCTTGCTATCTCCGGCGCGCAAATGAAACTTAGACGAGAGCACAGAAAAGCGGAAGTTATGGTTTGATTATCTCAGATAAGACTCGCAATACTTAAATCTCAGATGCATATGAATGAGACATCCCAATCGAGGTAGAGTTGTATGGGTAAAAAAGTAACGGTGGAAGAGCTTTTAGCCAAGGCGAAGAGACCAGCTAAACTCGCGTTAGCCTACCATCCCTTTTACGAGGGAAAGGTTCAGGTTATGCCTAAATGCGCCATAAGAACCCCCTATGACTTCGCCATATGGTACACACCCGGCGTGGCAACACCGTGTAGAAAGATCAAGGAAGAACCTGAACTGGTTTTTCGATACACCAACCGGTGGAACTACGTGGCTGTGGTTAGCGACGGAACCCGAGTGCTTGGTCTAGGAGATATAGGACCCGAAGCTGGCTTGCCAGTTATGGAAGGGAAAGCCCTCCTGTTCAAGTATCTTGGGGGAGTTGACGCGTTCCCAATCTGTTTAGGGACCAAAGATCCAGACGAGATCATAAGCGCCTGCAGGTGGCTGGAGCCAACCTTTGGGGGCATCAACCTCGAGGACATAAGCAAGCCAAAATGTTTCTACATACTGGAGCATGTGAGGGATCAACTCAAAATCCCAGTTTGGCATGACGATCAGCAGGGCACCGCCAGCGTGATACTGGCTGGGTTGATAAACGCTCTGAAACTTGTGGGTAAGAAAATGGATGAGGCATTGATAACTATGATAGGTGTAGGTTCAGCAAACACAAGAACAGCCATCGTTCTGATGAGAGCGGGTGTCAAGCCGGGAAATATCATGATGGTAGACACTAAGGGAATTCTCCACTCTAACCGGAAAGATTTGGAGGCTGAAAAGAAAGAAAACCCGTGGAAATGGGATTTCTGCCTGAAAACCAACGCTGAGGGGAGAACAGGAGGCGTAGTTGAAGCGTTGAAAGACACTGACGCGTGCATAGCCGCGTCTAAGCCAGGTCCAGGCACCATCAAGAAAGAATGGGTAGCCCAGATGGCAACAGACTCAATACTGTTTGCCTGTGCAAACCCCATTCCCGAAATATGGCCTTGGGAGGCAAAGGAGGCAGGAGCCAGGATCATTGCGACGGGAAGATCCGACTTTGACAATCAGATAAACAACTCTCTGGGCTTTCCGGGAATTTTCAGAGGAGTCTTAGACGTGAAGGCTAAGACCATCACGGATGACATGTGCATTGCCGCCGGCATGGAACTGGCCAAGTTCGCTGAAGAAAGGGGGATCCACGAGGGAGACATTGTCCCCAGGATGGATGAATGGGAGGTTTATCCCCGAGAGGCCGTTGCCTGTGCCCTAAAGTCGATGGAAGAGGGCGTTGCCAGAGTCAAATTGAGTAGACAGGAGCTTTGGGACAGAGCCGTTTCAATCATTAAGAACGCTAGAGAATCCGCTAAAGTGTTGATGGAAAAGGGGCTCATCCTGCCTCCCCCATCTGAAGAGGAGGTTCTAGGAAGCCCATAACCTCCTATACCGCTTCGCTCTGGCTAAAAAGGTGTTCAGGTCTTGCACGGGTAAACATTCGGCAAGTTTAAAGTCACGAAATTAAACGCAAAGCATTTTTGACTGAGCGGTTTTGCCTTCTATCTACGTGTGTACTTGCGGCGCCCCTAAATGCTTTTCTTTAGTTCAGTCAGACAGTCTACGAAGCTGTAACCTTCTTTGATCTTACGCCGAAACCCAAAGCTTGAGTAGACTTTTTTCAGAATTATCTTCTCTACCACTTGGGCTCCTGAACTGAGAAATTCCTCAAAGCCCCTAATGAAGATTTCTAGTTTCTCTGGAATCTCCTCTCGCTTCAACGAGTAATTCTTCTCCAGATGATTGTAAATGATTAATGTGGCAACTTCTCCGAATATCTGTTTCATTTCTTCATCTATAACCTTGAGGAGAAGCTTGTTAAACCTGTCTTTGCTTTTCATTGTTAGCCCTCAATTTGTGCTTTCACCTTGAATTCAGGCAGTTTAACAATCTTTAGGCTCCCTTTTCTGTAGCTCACGTGGTTGCTGAATAAGCTTCTTAGGCTTGATGTAACCCTCTGGTCGTGGATGTCTGGGCTGAACAGAAACAGAGCAGTTGAATTTTCTGAAACTAACATGTCAAGTGCGTAACGCACGAACTTGTAGGTTTTCTCAAAGCCAGCCAATAAAATCAAGCTTGATAAGCTCTCAAAAACTATATTTAGGTTACCGTGAGGGCTCCTTTTCAGCATTTTTTCTAGTGCGTCAAGAAGTAGAGGGATGTTGTTTGCGGGCAATAGTATTTCATTTGTTGAGGCATTCACTTGAGGAGCTGAAATGCGTTGGGTTGAAAGTAAAATTTTGATAGCCTTTCTGTTGCTTAAAGCTGAATAGATAACGCTGCCTTTGTGCGTGAACAATGCCACTGGCTCAACGTTGGCTAGGGCTTCTGTTACAAAATCTACGACGGGTTTCTCATAGTCAAATGTAGGATCAAATTCAAACAGGATGGTTCTACCAGCCAACTCTTGTCGGGTTAACCCCAGCGCCTTCGAGAACACATCTACATGTTCAATCAGATCAAACGAACGTATTGAGCGTATGGGCGCGTGCATGTGCTCGTTTGTCAGTTCCTGAAGAAGTTTTTCGCTTACTTTTTCGGCGTTGGCAGCAAACAACTCGATCACGTAGTCGTCCACATAGGCTCTCCATCTCTCATCGTTCAGATATTCGATGTACTTTTCTTTGTCCTCTCCGAGAAACGAGAAGTCGTCAAGGTCTACAAAATCCACTAACTGCCTATAACCCTTCTTTAATGAATCTGCTTTGAGATGGTTCAAGAATTTGATGGCTTTTTCTCCGTCAAAGAGTCCGTCTGAGAGATAGAATTGTGACAAGGTCGTTAAAATAAGGGAGCCGTTTTCCTCATATCTTTCAACATCAACGCCGTGTTCTTTCATTTTCCTCCTAACCGCTTCATCCTCGTTGTCTGGGTACTTATAGATGACCCGTTTGCCACTAGTTAATCCTTCCAAAATGAAGGTTGAGAACCTCTTCACCTTGTCCGTTTTGGGCGTGTAAGTGACGAAGACACTTTCAGCTTCGCCGACAGGAATAGGGGAGTACGGCTTCTTGAAGAAGCTTTCTAAAATGGTTGTCTTCCCGAAAAAGTGGATCATAACCCCAAAAAAAGATGCAATAAGCAAGTATTCGATCGCAACCATCTCAACTCTAAGGTATGACAGTACGAAACCGTGGAAGTAGATTAAGGCAAAACTTATGGCGACCCAGCAGACTCCAAACCACTTCAAGGCATTGACTACTTCTTTCTCTTTGAACTTACGGCTAGAGAGTACCAGCAGTCTGCTGGGATACACGATTGTAGCAATTGCAACAACGGACAAAGAGATTAAGTACCATCCTTCATACACTGGACTGTAGACGTAATCTCCCCACACATTTCTGACTAGCTGGGTTTGAAAGGGAGTTAGAGCCCAAGTCAAAATCAGAAGAGAGATCACAGATCCTTTAAAGATGATCGATGGAAGATTTTTTTCCGAAAAAAACATTTTCCAAGAATTTTCCTCTCCCTTATGCAACGTTGATGCGGCATGCTCCACTGCAATCGCGCCAATTAAGGCCGCTGAAATGCCTATCATCGTTGTGAAAGTGACCACAGACTCTGACTTTAGAAAGTAATTCTTAGTTAAATCGCAAAAAACTATCAATGCAAATGATGAAAAAGTGGTGATGAAAAGCATCTGAACTGACCTGAAGTAGAATCCCTTCTGACGGAGAAAGGCAACTATTAAGACTCCTATAGTCTCTAAAAGAGCTATGTAGAAAATTAGCCCGATCATGGGCTTTCCCAGAAGCGTATCTCTTACATCATAGAGAAAGGCACGATCTTCAATCCTTTTCCGTTTATTACGACTTCATGGTATTTTTTGCTGTGGTCTGTTCCTCTCATTTTTCGTATTAGAAATCTTGTTTTCAGTTGTCCATTACGGCTTATACTTTCCAGTGATATGACGGAGTCGGCTATGAACTCTTCGATTCCAAGTCCAAGGGTGTTAAGGCCTGTGGGCACGCTGCATGTCATTATTGAGGTGCAGCCAAGCTTCTTCAGTATCTTGTAGAACAAGTGCATTAGCATTCTGTACTCAAATTTTTCTTGGCAAGCACTGAGAAAAGCGGTTAACGAGTCGATGACCAGCCGCTTGGCGTCCATCTCTCTCAGCTCGTTTAGAATAAAGTCGATGTTGGCGCTCATCCCAGAGCCTTTTATGGCTTCTAAATCGAGAACCTTTATCAAGCCTTTGCGCTCAAGCTCTTCTAAGTCAAACCCGAAGCTGAGCATGTTCCTCTTTAGAGTCTTAGCGTCCTCCTCAAAGGTTGCGAAAACCCCTTTCTCGCCATACTGGGTGGCGCCCTTGTAAATGAACTCTACAGAGAATATGGTTTTGCCGCTACCCGTGTTACCAGCCAGCAAAATAGTGTCTCCTCTGAGGAAGCCACCGTCCACCAGCCTGTCTAAACCATCAACACCAGACTTAACTCGTTCAACCATACTTTGACGCTCCTTTATTGTATGCTGAACATCCGCATACTAAATTGTTATGAAGCGAAAATACAGATTGCAAATCTTTCAGACGTTTTTACCGATTGTGTAGTCACGGTGGACGTATCGGTCAAGCCTAAGCAACGACCTGCATCTTACGCTGTCATACGGATGATAGACGCAGGTTAGAAATCTTATTTTTGTTTTAGAAAGCTGCTAAGTCTTCTTATTGCGTTGATTCTTTCTTTTCCACCCACTTTGGCTTGTTTTACAGCATTCTCTAGAACTTCGATTGCTTCATCATAAGTGGTTTTGTCAACCGGAAACGGAACTCCATTTTTTCCTCCCACGCAAAAACTATATTTTACAGGATCTTTCCAGCTTGGTTTTTCGCCGTAGACAAGTTCGGAGATTAGTGCGAGGGCTCGAACTGTGGCTGGTCCTATTCCTCTAATGCTGAGGAGTTCCTCGTAGTTTCTAGGTTGAAAATCATATGCTTTTCTTACGGATTTCCAGTTGAGATTACGGGGCAAGTAGAGAACGTCAATTGCATACTCCTTCCACGTGACTTCTGGAATCCATTCTTGCAGGGACTTTTGATAGGCAGGACGAATAGATTTGAGCATTTTCATAACCTTTCTGGGTTCTTCCTTAGCGATGTCTGTGGAAGTTTTTTGGCATCCTTCGCTCTCTTTTGCGGTCATGTTCAGGGCAACCTCCCTCTTCACGTCTCCAACCACAGCATCGTGTGGTTCAACGATAAAGCTATCTCTCGCTTTCAGTAAAGAACACCAGTGGTACCTCCTGGCAGTTCGGTCTCTCAAGCTCATTCCCTGCTGAACCACCGCCCACTTTCCGTTTTCGGTTATGAAAAAAGCATGGTGGTATAGAGAGTATCCAGCTTGAATGGCGGAGTTGTCCACCTTAGCGCTTATTCGACTCGCGTACCGTAAACGTTCAATTCTGTCGGTTGTAAAGCCAAACTCCTCTCCTACATGACTGATTTCCACAGGCACTTGCCGCGAAGCCCGACCCTTGCCACCGCATACGGCTAGTCCATGCTCATTTGGACTTGTGGCGCTCTTCAACACACCCGTCAAAACCGTTGTGACTCCGGATGAGTGCCAGTCGTATCCTAAGACGCAACCCAAAGCCTGAAACCAAAATGGGTCAGATATTCTCCGCAAGAACTCGTCTTGACCATACTCATCCACAATGACTGTTACAATTTCTCTTGCCAGTCGCCTCATTCGAACAACCAGCCACCTTGGAGCCCTTCCGTAATGCAGAGGAAGTCTCGCAACTCCAGTTCTCTTCAAAACATCACCCTTAATCTTTCATGTAATAGCAGGAAGAATCGTTTAAACGTGTCCTCTGCTTCACTTTGGCTTTAAGACTTCAACAAACGTCCTTCACGATCGATTTCTCTATGCCGAATTCTGGTGGTAGAAATTGAGACATGATTCTCAGCTGGAACCATCTCGATGACGACGACGTATAGGGGTGGCAGCCCCTTAGCCTTGCGCTTTTCATTAATCTCATGGGCTCGGGGTTCCGTTTCTCTGCTCACTACAATCGCCTCAACACAGCCCCTTGACAACGTAATTCCGTATGGATCATCTAAGGGCGTGATCTCAGCTCTATCTAACACGCTCTTTCTCCTCAAAAAATGCTTCAAGTCCGCTAGTCGTTCCACGTAGGTTGCAACCTCGTGGGGCTTCCACAGTTTCTTCGCAAAGTCGTCGGTGCACAAGCCAATCAAGACACTATTTCCAACCTCAAAGGCTTCTAGCAGAAGGGCTCGATGACCCTTATGAAACTCGTCGAAAGTCCCACCAACAGCCACAGCCTTAAACTTCTTCTTCATATCAATATCACTTAAAGAACTGTTTGATGCGAGTTCCTGAAGCTCCGTTGAAACCAGCTTTCAGCCATGAAATCATTTTGTGTTTCATTAATCATTTCTTTGACTTTCCAACGGGAGTCCTCGACCAAAGAAATATTCTACTTGTGTAAACTGTTATGCCCAAAACCGCTAGAATGAGTCCGCTTCCATAGAACATCAATTGAACAAGGCTGAAGGTTGGTTCTCCGAAAAAGGAGTTTATGTAGTTGCCAAGGGTGGTGTAGGTTGTTGCTAACCCCATCAGGATCATTACTAAGCCGGGAATCAATATGGCTAGGCTAAACGTGTTCTTCGGAAGCTCTTGTTTCAGACTGTGAACCCTCACTTCTTCAGGCACAACAGAAGGTACAGCCACTGCCACCGCCCGTATCAACAGGGGGGTGACCAGAAGAACAAAAGGAAGCATCGTAACAAACCACCAGATTGTCAGGCCGATTGACAAGAATATCTGGGCATCTGAGGACATCTTGACATATGCTTGTTGACTAAGATACAACACCTTGAAAAGAAAGACGTACAGAAAAGCAACAATCAAATTGGCAACAGTGAGCGTCACATTCGAAGCCAAAATGAACCGTCCCCAAGTGAACTTTTTCTTCACAATGTAGCCGAACAAATAGAAACCAATGAAATTTCCGGGCACCGCCGCAATATAACTTCCTGGGTAAAGATATCCATGTTTTACCGAGTCTGCAATCAATGTACCAATAGCTGCGCCAATTCCGGCAGGCATCGGCCCGAATATTGTGGCGAAAAACGCTGGTATCACTACTGCCCATCTAAATTGACCGACGCCCCAAGGAGAAGGTATATATGCCGTTGAGTATGCTCCTATGGCGTATAAAACCGCACACATGATCATTGCTACCGTTAGAAGTGAAACAGGAGGTTGTTTCTCAACCATTGCAGCGGCACTCTTCCTTATCTTGAACAAGCCTTTTAGAACGCTTCTTCAAAAATAACGATTTCGTATGGTTTATCTAAACCTGTTTAAATCAGTATGTTGTTTTCACTGAAACATACGAAATTTATTACTTACACTTTCGGAAAATCGTGGCTCAGCGACAATGTAAAATGAAGATTTATTTTTGGTTCCTTATTGAAACAACTCTAAATGAGCCAGCGGGATCGAGACTCTTCCCTTGCTTTCTTCTCCTCTATTGGACGAGTCTCCAGACCGAAGGACTCAAGTATGTTGCGGGTTGCGTCCGCAGCCAAATCCAACTTACTCAAATCCACCCTCAAACGCAACATTTTGCAAACAACCCTTAAAACCTCACGCGTAGCCGTTGCATCAGGGTAGAGACCGGGAGTCTCAGCGAGAAGACAGAAACCCCTCATACCCCGTAGCTTACCCAACCCCAAGAGAAGTCCTGCCACACCGAAAATGTGTCCATGAACAACTTTGGCGCCGAGACTTAATGCTTCGCGCAAACTATCAGGGTCAGAGGCTGCACAGTATAGCCCAGGGATTTTAACCCTTTTTCGATGCTTCAAGCCACCGAGCGTTATGATTTGACGGCACCCTAGCTCTTCGGCGATGTCTAAAACGCGTCCGCAAAGTTCATATTGCCCTGGTGCAGTCAAGGCCTGCGTGTTGCCGTAGAGAATAATAAGGTCGCGTTCCTCTCCTCTTCCCTTGTAGTAGTAAAGTTCGCTGATCGGGAACCGCGCTTTGCCATTCCCCTTGGACATGGC